>OGOO01003311.1_pt1 | contig 10482 bp, 7 predicted proteins | sample 1552651 | NCBI WGS metagenome assembly OGOO01 (sample SAMEA2580118, study PRJEB22360) | human gut metagenome | biome: human gut; feature: human-associated habitat; material: faeces | place: Denmark | collected 2008/2010 | reverse complement strand
GGCGGCGCACGTGCCTGAATAGTGGTTGATTCCTTGCGAAGTGTCCAGTTGCGCGGCTAATTTCATGCATTATGAGTGACACTGAGAAAAGCGCGCAGGCGCAACCGAACGAATCCGTCGAACCGTCGTTCCGCTACAACGCGAAGCTGGCGCAGGGCATCGAAGAGAAATGGCAGAAGATCTGGGATGACGAAGGCGCCTTCTGGGCCGCCAACGTCAACGGCGACCTGAAGGACGGCAAGGGCCATAACGCAGAAGGCCGCCCGTCCTACTTCGCGATGGACATGTTCCCGTACCCGTCCGGCAAGGGCCTGCACGTCGGCCACCCGCTGGGCTACCTGGCCTCCGACGTGGTGAGCCGCTACCACCGCATGAAGGGCGAGAACGTGCTGCACGCCATGGGTTATGACGCCTTCGGCCTGCCCGCGGAACAGTACGCCGTGCAGACCGGGCAGCACCCGCGCGTCACCACGCTTGCCAACATCGCCAACATGTCCCGCCAGCTGCACCGCATGGGACTGAGTTTCGACGACCGTCGCTCCTTCGCGACGATTGACCCCGGCTATGTGCGCTGGACCCAGTGGATCTTCTCGCGCATCTACGATTCCTGGTACGACGAGGACGCCGTGAACCCCTCCGGCTCCAAGGGCTCCGCCCGCCCGGTCAGCGAGCTCGTCGCCAAGTTCGAATCCGGCGAGAAGGCCATCCCCGGCCATGAGTCCGACGGCAAGGCGTGGGCCGACCTCGACCAGGCCGAACAGCAGGACATCCTCAACGACTTCCGCCTCGCCTACATCTCCAAGTCCCCGGTCAACTGGTGCCCGGGTCTGGGCACCGTGCTCGCCAACGAGGAGGTCACCGCCGAAGGCAAGTCCGAACGCGGCAACTTCCCGGTCTTCCAGCGCGAGCTGCGCCAGTGGTCGATGCGCATCACCAAGTACGGCCATCGCCTCATAGAGGACCTCGACGGCATCGACTGGCCCGAGAAGGTCAAGCTCATGCAGCGCAACTGGATCGGCGAATCCCACGGTGCCTCCGTGCACTTCACCGTGGCCACCGCCGACGGCAGCAAGGACATGGAGATCTACACCACCCGTCCCGACACGCTGTTCGGCACCACGTTCGCCGTGGTTTCCCCGGAACATCACCTGCTGGAGAACGTGCCCGCCGAATGGCCGGCCGACGTTCCCGAGGATTGGAAGGGCGGCTATGCCACCCCGGTCGAGGCAGTGAAGGCCTACAGGCTCGCTGCCGAGGCCAAGACCGCCAAGGATCGTGTGGATGAGGGCGGCGAGAAGACCGGCCTGTTCACCGGCCTGTACGCCACCAACCCGATTACCGGAGCCAAGCTGCCGCTGTTCACCGCCGACTACGTGCTCATGGATTACGGCACCGGCGCCATCATGGCCGTGCCGGGCGGCGACCAGCGCGATTACGATTTCGCCGTCAAGTTCGGTCTGCCGGTCATCTACACCGTCAAGCCCCTGCCCGAATCCGGCGACGACCTGGCCAATTACGAAGGCAAGGCCCCGTTCGTCTCCCACGACGGCATCGTGATCAACTCATCCGTCGAGGCCACCGCCGCCAAGGGCGACGCGCTGAGCCTTAACGGCCTGCGCGTCGATGACGCCATCGCCAAGGTCAATGCCTGGCTCGAATCCGCCGGTGTGGGCAAGGGCACGGTCAGCTACCGTCTGCGCGACTGGCTGTTCTCCCGCCAGCGCTACTGGGGCGAGCCCTTCCCGATCGTCTATGGCGAGGACGGCGCCCCGCACCTGCTGCCGGACTCGGCTTTGCCGATCAACCTGCCCGACGTGCCCGACTACGAGCCGCGCACCTTCGACCCGATGGACGCCGAGTCCAACCCGGAGGCGCCGCTGAGCCGCAACGAGGACTGGGTCAAGGTCGAGCTCGACTTGGGCGACGGCAAGAAGACCTACTACCGCGACACCAACACCATGCCGAACTGGGCCGGCTCCTGCTGGTACTACATGCGTTACATCGACCCGTCTGACACCGAGCACATGGTCGAGAAGGACGAGTTCGACTACTGGATGGGCCCGAACCACAACAAGTACTCGGGCGACGAGGGCGGCGTGGACTTGTACATCGGCGGCGTCGAGCACGCCGTGCTCCACCTGCTCTACTCCCGCTTCTGGCACAAGGTGCTCTTCGACCTCGGCTACGTGGACTCGGCCGAACCGTTCCACAAGCTGTTCAACCAGGGCATGATCCAGGCATACGCCTACACCGACGACCGTGGCCAGTATGTGCCGGCCGACGAGGTGGTGGAAGGACCAGCCGACGCCAGCGGCGAGCCGACATTCACCTGGAACGGCGAACACGCCAACCGCGAGTTCGGCAAGATGGGCAAGAGCCTGAAGAACATCGTCACCCCGGACTACATGTACGAGAACTACGGTGCGGACACGTTCCGCCTGTACGAGATGAGCATGGGCCCGCTGGACGAGTCCCGCCCGTGGAACACGCGCAACGTGGTCGGCGGCATGCGCTTCCTGCAGCGACTGTGGCGCAATGTGGTCGACGAGACCTCCGGCGAGGTGCACGTGACTGAGGACACCCCGGATGTCAAGACCCTGAAGCTGCTCAACAACACGATCGCCGAGGTGACCGTGGAGATGGAGGGCATGCGTCCGAACACCGCCATCGCCAAGCTCATCGTGCTCAACAACCACCTGACCTCACTGCCCGCCGTGCCGCGCGCCGCCGTCGAGCCTCTGATCCTCATGCTCGCACCGATCGCGCCGCACATCTGCGAGGAGATGTGGTCCAAGCTCGGGCATGACGAATCCCTGTCCGCCGAGCCGTGGCCCGTCGCCGACGAGAAGTACGTCGGCCATGACACCGTCACCGCCGTGGTGCAGATCAAGGGCAAAGTGCGTGCCAAGCTTGAGGTGCCGGTTGACATCGACCCGGCCGACCTCGAAAAGCAGGCGCTTGAGGCGGTCGCCGACCGGTTGGGCGGCAAGACGCCGCACAAGGTGATCGTCAAGGCCCCGAAGATCGTCTCCATCGTCCCCGCCGAGTGATTCCGCCGGCGACACGCCGAAAATGTGGATAACTCCCGAGCCTTCGACCACATAGGCCGATTCGGCTGGACTTCATGCCCATGTTCCCTCACGCTGGAAGCATGGGCATTTCTCATTCAGGGGATCAAACGGCGACTCGGCGGTTGCGCGGCATGGACGATGGCCGCCACGCCGGGATTCCTGCCGTGCCCGACGTAATCGGGATCGGAACATCTGTCGCGACGGATGCCGGAACGGGCGTGTCTCCTCCTCCGGCGCCGCCACCGGGGGATTTTTCCAGACCGGTGCCGTCGCATGGCGAGAGTCATACCGAGAAACATGCCGACGTGGCCGATTCCACCACGCCTGCCGTCGAGCCAATAAGCCGTCTGATGGGTGTGCGCCCTGACGACGGCATGCGGGGCCAGTCCGCGAAGCGGGACGTGCCGCGGCTGAGATTCCGCCCGTTCCACGCGGTGACGGTGATGCTGGTGCTGACCACGGCCCTGTGCGCGAGCCTGACGATGCTGCTGCAGCAGTCCCTGCGGTACGTGTCGGCTCAATCCCATAACGCCGCGATGCAGAATGCGGGAGGGAAGGAAACGGGTATCGCCGAAACGTTACCCGGTGGAAGTGACGGCAGCGACTCCATGAATGGCGACGGGTCGAACTCTGGTGGAACGGGCTCCGATCAGGAGAATTCCGGTGGGGCGGGCGACGCTGAATCGCAAGGAGACGGCGTGGAGTCCTCCGCGGGCAGTCAGGCTGCGCAGAACGGGCGATCATCGCAGCAGGGGAGTGACGGTTCGGACGATGGGGCCACCGCAGATACGAGGATCGATCTCAATACCGCGACCGCAGAGCAGCTGGATTCCATTCCCGGCGTGGGGCCGGTGACCGCGCAGCGCATTCTCGATCACCGGCGCAGCATCGGGAGGTTCACCAGCGTCGACCAGCTGCTGGATGTCTCCGGCATCGGCGCGAAGACGCTCACCAAGATACGGCCGTGGGTGCGTGTGTGAGGTGGGGGATGAGGAGACGGTACATGCGGGATGACGGGCATATGCAGGGTGGCGGCTGCCACGACCGCCGTCGGAGGGACCATACCGGAAGGCGTCGCGACTCGACCGATGGGCATCGGGAATGCCCGTCATCGCGGGCCTTCGCCATCCGCCGCGAAAACGGCGGTAGGGACTTCAGGATGCTGCCGGCGGCTCTCGCCGCGTGGATGGCTTCGGCGGCGGCTCACCAATGGTGGCGATGGCTGACCTTGATGGATGATGACCCGATGTCGGTCACGGGGTATGCGATTGGTGCGTTGGCTGTGATGCTGCTGCCGGTGGTCCTCGTTGTGCCGTCGCTGGCGTCACACGGGCTGATACGCCCGTTGCGAGCCTCGCTCGGGGATGCCGTGGCCGTGATGGCCGTGGCCGGACTACTGTCGGCCGCCGCGGCGGTGACCGCGGACAGTGTGCGCTGGCATGATGCGGCGCATGTCCAGGCCCGTGACGGGCCCGCCGACGTGGTGGCCATGGTGCGGGTGCGCTCCCCGGCCGTATCGTCGACGGTGAGGGGTTCCGATTGCCAGGTTGACGGGCGCGTGGTGTCGCTGTCCATACGGCGATCCCCGGCGAATCCGCTGTCGGAACGCTCGCCGGTGCCTTCGCGCGCCGATATCCGCGTGCTGTTGTCGGGAGACGTCTGTTCGGCGCTGACCGACACGGCGGTCTACCGTTTTCCCGGCACGCTGAGCACGGCGTCGTATGGCCGTCAGCTGCTGTGGCTGACCTGTGACGATATGCGCGTGCCGGATGTGGTTTCTGCGCCTTCCGGAACGGCCCGCATCGTCAAGGCCATGCAGCAGGGGCTACTGCGCGCCTGCGACCGCCTGTCGGATCAGGCGCGCGTGCTGGTGCCGGGGCTGACCGTCGGCGTGCTCGGGCAGGATGCGGTCCGGGTGCGCGATACCGCATCCGGTGCGGCGTCACATGGGTCTGAAGAAGGCCTGTCATCGGGGACGGAACGTGTCGGCGGCGTCGATGCCGCGTATGCGGCGCTACTCGAGGAGCAGTTCCGGCGCAGCGGCATCATGCATCTGATGGCGGTGTCGGGAGGGCATTTCATGGTCATCGCGGGGCTGGTGCGCAGGCTGTGCTCCCGCGTGCTCGCCCCTCGATGGGCGACAGGACTGGTGATGGCGGTGTCGGACGTGATGCTGGCGATAGTCGTGTTCCCGTCCGATTCGGTGCTGCGCGCATTGCTCATGGGACTGTTCGGCGCTGCCGCGGTGGCGGCCGGCCGTCGAGGGCAGTCGGTGAGTTCGCTGAGCTGGACGGTGATCATCGTCCTTCTCATCGCTCCCTCGATGTCGGTCAGCTACGGTTTCGCGTTGTCCTGCGCGGCCGTATTGGGCATCGTGCTGTTCGCCGGCCCCTTGACCGATTGGCTGGCGTGCATGCTGCCCCGATTGCTGTCGGCTCCGCTCGCCATGACCATCGCCGCGCAGTCGCTCACCCTGCCGATACAGGTCCTGATGGATCCGCAACTGCCTCTCGCCTCGGTGCCGGCGAATCTGCTCGTCGGCCCGGTCGTGGGATTCGCCACCATGGCAGGGCTCGTCGCGCTGTTCATATCCTGGCTGATGCCGCAATGCGGATACGTCTTGGCCTGGATTGCGGGATGCGGCACGTCCGTCATGGAACGCGTCGCCGCGATGGTGTCGGACAACGAGTTCGCGACCATGCCGTGGGCCGGTGGCATACCGGGTGCATTGCTGATGGTGTTGGTCGAATCGGCGTGCGCCACGGTGCTGATACTGGCCACCCGATGGTTGCGTCTGCTGAGATCCGACGGATCCGGCGACGGCGGCCAGTCGTTCCGTCCCCGTCTGCGTGACCGGATACGGATATGGTGGTCGCAGACCGTAACGATGTTCGACGGCGACACCGACGGAGGAGACCGGCCGGTGCCGCACACGAAAGTCACGGCGGGAGCCATTCCCGTCGCATCGATGACGGGAGCGCATGACGGCTCTTGTCCAGCTGTATGGGAAGATGGAGACCATGGCAAACAAGGCAGGCTCGCAAGCCCCGTTCATCATCGTGTTCGGCGGTGACGCATATCTCAATAAGCGAACCGGGCGCGATCTCATCCGCCGTGCGCTGCACGATCGGCCCGACGCCGAGCGCATCGACCTGGATGCGACCGGCTGCGACCAGTACGCATTCGATGAGGCCGTCAGCCCTTCCCTGCTCGCCGATGTCGCCGTGGTCGTCGTCGACAATCTGCAGAACGCCGACGACAAGCTGGGCGAATCCATGGTGCGCTACTGCCGTCAGGCATGCGCCGATCCGGGTGCATCCAGCATCGTCATCTGCCGGCATGAAGGAGGGGTCAAGGGCAAACGGCTGCTCGACCAACTCGTCAAGGCGGGCGCGTGCAAGGAGACGGTCGCCGACCTGAAGAAACCGGAGGCGAAACTCAACTTCGTGCTGCAGATATTCGAGGGGGAGCACCGCCGCGTCGAGCCATTGGCCGCCCAGCAGCTCGTCGCGGTGCTCGGCGAGCGGACCGGAGAAATGGCCGCCATGTGCTCCCAACTGTGCTTCGATTTCGATGACGACCCCATCACCCTGGATCTCGTCAACCGGTACCTGACCTCGAACCCGCAGGTGACCGGTTTCTCCGTGGCGGACAAGGCCATAGCCGGCCGCACGGCCGAGGCCATCATCGCCATGCGTTCCGCCGTCGAACAGGGAACGGACCCCATCGCGCTGATCGGCGCGCTCGCGATGAAACTGCGCACCATCGCCAAGGCATCCGCAGTCAAGGCCGGCACCATCACGCAGGCCCAGGCGAAAACGAACCCGTGGGTGCTGAAAAACGCCATGAGACAGCTTTCGGGTTGGACCTCGGCGGGACTCGGGCAGTGCATCCGCATGCTCGCCTGGGCGGACGAACAGAGCAAAACCAACGGGGGCGACCCCGTATACGCGCTGGAGAGGTGCATCGAACTGATCAGCCACAAAGGAAGGGACTGACCGCGCCGGAGAACGGCGCCCTGCGGCGAGGCGACCACGGCCGGGTGCCCGCAGAGCATGCATGACATGAACGACGACATCGAAATTGAAACAGGAACGGCAGGGACGGGAATGAAAGAAACGATGGAAACAGCAGAAACGGGCAACGCCGGCGTGACACGGAACCAGGGAGCCGACGCCGCGCATCCCGTCGTTGTGCGCGTGCCCGCCGACGACGACATGCGCGAACTGGGCCGGCGTGTGGCCTTGCTGCTGCACGGCGGCGACGTACTGTTGCTGTCGGGCCCGCTGGGCGCAGGCAAGACGACGTTCGCGCAGGGCATCGGCGCCGGATTGGGCATAACGGAACCCATCGTGTCGCCGACGTTCACCATCGCCCGCGAACTTGACGGACGATTCGCCGACGGGTCGCACGCCCACCTGGTGCATGTCGACGCGTACCGCCTCGGCGGCGACGCCTATGCGCCCGGACAGGACGTCGAGGAAAGACTGCTGGACGAGTTGGAATCGCTCGGTCTCGACGAGGAGCTGGAGGACCCCGGAGCCAACACCGTGATCCTGATGGAATGGGGCGAGCAGATGGCCTCCACGTTGGCTCCGGAACGTCTGGAAGTCCATATCGACCGCCCGCTCGATGACGGGCAGGACGACAAAACCGCGGAGAGGCAGCCGACAAGCGATGGCACCAGAGTCGTCACGCTGGTACCGGTCGGCCCGGCGTGGGATGGGGCGCGCATCTCGCGATTCACGACCCCGACCGCCTGATGATGGTGACTGACGGACGATGTAGACTCGTACAGGTTGCGTATGAACGGGAGGAACAAATGCAGGCGACTGATGGTTGCACGTTGGTGATCGACACCTCGTACGGTTCGACCGTGGGAGTCGTGGGGCATGAGCCCATCGTGGAGACCGATTCGCGCACCCACGTCGAGAAACTGCAGGTCAACATCGCCCGTGCGATGGATGCCGCCGGGCTCGGTCCCGCGGACATCGGCTGCATCGTCGTCGGCGTCGGCCCGGCCCCGTTCACCGGACTGAGGGCGGGGCTGGTCACAGCCAAGGCGCTCGCCTTCGCCACGGGGGCCCGGCTGATCGGTCAGAACATCCTCGACCCGCAGGACGCCATGTTGCGCGCCGCCCTGCGCGGCGATGCCGTCATAGCGGACGCGGCCGGATTCCTCGCGGATGTGTCGCATACGGCGCAAAATGGCCAGGCGGACGGGAGACCGGAGCCGGAACGTCACATCACTCTGTGCGTGAATGACGCCCGTCGCAAACAGTTGTACTTCTCCCTGAACCATGAGGCTGGCGTGACGGGCTCAGAGACGGATTCCTGCCATTGGATCGCTATGGACATCGACTACCCCGGCCATATCGTGGAGCGGGTCAACGCCGAGGTACGCCGTCGCGCGGAGATTGGCGGCATGCGATACATCGTGGACGTGGTCGGTCACGGGGCGGCCCGATACGCCGACGCATGGCAAAGCCTGGATGCTCTCGGCTCGGTGGTCGAGGGATCCATTCTGGATGCGGGGGCGGCCGGCTTGGCGATGTTCGCCGAGATGGCGCTGAAACATGCGGACGACGAAGCGCCCGTCGAACCGCTGTATCTGCGCCGGCCCGATGCCGAAGTACCCAGCCCGCTCAAACACGTGCTGAACCATGCGGGCGCGCAGAGGGCGGACTGATGCTGCGCGAACTGGACGATATCGGGCGGGAGACGGCCGTCGGCGCGATAAGGGCGCTGGAAGTCGAGCTGTTCGGCAACCATGCGTGGAGCGAGGCCTCGATCAGGCAGGAGCTCGACGCGCCGGCACGCGTATACGTCTTCGACGTGGACGAGGCGGATGGGCGCGACACGGACCGTGAACCCGCCATCCGCGGATTCGCCGGATACTGGTATGACGGCGACGACGCGGAGATCATGGACATAGGCGTCAGCAAGACCCATCAGAGGCAGGGCATCGCGGTCGCGATGATGAATCACCTGATATCTCGCGCACGTCGACAGGGAGCCAGACGGATGCTGCTCGAAGTCAGCGTCGTCAACGACCCGGCCATCGCGTTGTACCACCGGTTCGGATTCCAGCGCATCGGACTGCGCAAACGGTACTACCAGCCGGAAGGCATCGACGCGTATGTGATGGCGCTTGACCTTGAACCGCGCATCGTCGGGTTCAGCGGCAATGGCGGGGGGGGTGGGGGGGGGCGGGGGGAGGCACCCGGCGTCTTGCTGGGTGTGGCTGGTCCCGCGGGTGATACGTCCGCCGCCGGCGACATGACGAAACAAACAGGACAGGAGACGCAACCATGAGCGAACCGATCGTACTGGGCATCGAATCGACATGCGACGAAACCGCCGCTGCAATCGTACAGGGGCGCACGCTGCGTTCCAACGTCGTCGCCTCGTCGATGGAGGAGCACGCCCGTTATGGCGGCGTGATTCCGGAAATCGCCTCTCGCGCGCACGCCGAGGCGTTCGTGCCGTGCGTGTCCCAGGCGCTCTCCGACGCCGGGTTGGAACTCGGCGACGTGGATGCCATAGCGGTGTCGGCGGGCCCCGGCCTCGCCGGATGCCTCGCCGTGGGCGTTTCGGGTGCCAAAGCGCTTGCATGGGCGGCGAACAAGCCGTTGTACGGCATCAATCATGTCATCGGGCATATCGCCGTCACGCAGCTGCAATTCGGGCCGTTTCCTAAGGATACGCTGGCGCTGATCGTGTCCGGTGGACACACGTCGCTGCTGCATGTGCGCGATGTCGCGCTGCATGTCGACGTGGTCGGCACCACGTTGGATGACGCTGCGGGGGAGTGCTTCGACAAGGTCGCGCGTTTGCTGGGCTTCCCGTACCCCGGCGGCCCGCATATCGACCGTCACGCTCAGCTGGGTGATCCCAAGGCCATCAAGGTGCCGCAGGGCCTGACTCAGGGGAAGGCCGGTGCGGCGCATCCGTATGATTTCAGCTTCTCCGGCGTCAAGACCGCCGTCGCACGGTGGATTGAGGAACAGCAGGCTGCGGGGCGGGACGTTCCCATTGACGACGTGTGCGCTTCGCTGGCTGACTCCGTGGCCACGGTTCTGGCCCGCAAGGCCATGCGCGGGTGCGAGCAGTATGATTCCAAGACTCTGATCGTAGGCGGAGGGTTCTCCGCCAACTCGCAGCTGCGTGCGAAGCTGCTCGAATACGGCGAGCGGGCCGGAGTCGAGGTGCGCATCCCTCGGCTCAAGCTGTGCACCGACAATGGCGCGATGGTCGCCATGCTCGGCGTGACCCTCGTAGAGGCCGGCGAGGCCCCTTCCTCGCCCGATTGCCCCATCGATTCCGCCATGCCCATGAACAAAATCTGCATGTAGCCCCTCCGCCTCGCGGATTGCACTTGCCTACAAACAGCGGGAACTGTTTGTAGGCA
>OGOO01003293.1_pt1 | contig 10532 bp, 8 predicted proteins | sample 1552651 | NCBI WGS metagenome assembly OGOO01 (sample SAMEA2580118, study PRJEB22360) | human gut metagenome | biome: human gut; feature: human-associated habitat; material: faeces | place: Denmark | collected 2008/2010 | reverse complement strand
GAAATTTTTTGATTATGATCGCGATGACAGATTGCTCTTCTCAAGACTTATTCATGCTGCGTATGGAGCGCGCCCTCCGTCTTCAATTGCGCGTGATGTCTTATGATGCGGCTGATTTGATTCTTGATGGGATCGCGGATTATCTAAAGGGTCCAGACTATTTTGCATCGTTGAATGGTGAAGAGGTTATCAAGCGCAATGCAAAAAAGAACGAAAAACTCGTGCTGCTTGATGAGCTTGCGGAACCTTACCGTAATGTCACTTACAACAAACGACTACTCGGCGATCAGTCTTACATCAAACCCTTCTTAAAACTCATGCGTACGCTTCCGTATGATCGGCACTTACTTCCAGATGTTTTATTGCGCGACACACCAGAAGCGGTTTTTTATAGCGGACTTTCGATCTTGTCTCCTCGCACCATCGGAACTAAGACGTTAGTGGCCATTGACCTTGAGGGTAACCAGGGTGCAGTTCGTCATATGGATCGTGAGCGTTATCAGCAAATCATGGATCGCTGGAAGGCGCTCAAAAGCGAATTGAAAGAACGAGGAGATGAAGTGCGTGCGGCATATAAAGAAGCGCAATCTTATCTCACCTCGACCGAGTTTTGGGAGAAGTATCTTGGACTCGATGAAGCGGACGAGTTGTAAAGGGAGCGTTTGTTGTCGAGCGCATGAAGCAGAATGGGTCTTATATAGCCGTGGTATCATGGGGGTTACGAAAAAAGCGTAATAGTACGCGTTTGTTGAACGAACAAGGAGTGCTCACCTTATGAGTGCTAGATCTAAAAAACAGAATGCCCAGCGTAACTTTGGAAATGCTTCCTCGGAGGGAGCAGAAAAGTGGACGCCGAAAGCAAAGGATGTTGCAGGAGATTCGCAGCCGACCCCTGCCTATGGTTTCCCCGCGGTTTCCGCAGACGATGTTAAGGCTAATCAAGCTGCCCAGCAGAAGGCAAATGCGACGAATACAGCAAATGCTACCCAATGGAACAATGGGTCCAATTATGATTTTCTGTGGGAAGCTACTGACACCAAACACAGTGCAAAAGGGCAGGCAGGAACTACCACGGTAGTCGAGTCCGATACCGACTATCTGCTGCTCCCGCACCCCGATGTGTTCAACGCCTATCCGCCTGAGGTCCAGCGTAAGATCATGGAGTGGGCCGATCGCGATGTGCGTGCTCGTCGCGACGATGAGTCGCTGCGCCAGGATGCGCTCATACGCGCACAGGCTGCGCGAGAGCGTACGATCATGGCTGTCCCTGTTGCGATCATCGTTCTCTGTATCGTTTGTGCGACCATCACGGGCATGTTCACGAAGAGCGCAGTGTTTGCGGTGGCGTTCCTCGTAGTGGCGATCGCTGTTATCATGGCGCTCTATTTCACCAGGAAGAACGACCTCTACGTCCAGAGTGATCCGTACGAGGATGAAGAGGAAAACGAGGAGGAATAATCCATGGCAGAATTTAGCCCCACTCGCACGCATGCTACTTGGAAGCCGCGCGTCACGCCGGTTCCCGTTCCGTATTTCCGTTGTCAAGAGTGTGGCGCGGTGCTTCAAGGTGTTGATGGCGATGTCGAGATCACGATGAGTGACAACCATCGCTCTCAGGTGGCCGAACTTCCCTACGCTCACACCGATTTTCATCCTGAGTGCTGTGGTAAGCCCATGGAGCGCTTGGAGGGAATCTCGCATCTTGAGGTGAAGGACAAGCTCGATCTGGATTATCAGATCGTCGGCAGCTATGATCACAACGCTTTGCGCGTTACTTGGAAGGTGAAGGAGCCAGGCTACGAACCGCGCTGGTTCGCGGTGAAAACCTTCACCGGCATCATGACGAAATATGTTACGCCGAAGAAGTGGCCGCCTATCGTGTTCGCGTTCGCCGATGAGGATGCCTATGCGTATTGCGACGAAGATCCGTGCTTGGAATGCACGTTCCGTTGCAAGCGTGGCATGGAAGTATATTGCTACACGCCCAAGATCGGGCTTATCGTTATGCCGCTCGATCGCATGGTGGCAACGGGCAGCGCAGGTTTCAAAGAGATCGAGCTCGATTAGTTCTTACTTTCGGAGTGTTCTCTTGATGGTGTCGAGCGTGTAGCCAAGGCCATTGTTGCGCAGTGTGTAGGCTAATTCGGAGAGCAACGAAGCGTAATAGGAAAGCTTGCTCGTGCTGATGTCCGCAGCATCTTCTTTGCCACGATACCCGATGAACATCTCTTTAAGATGCGGGGGAATGCTCGCTTCGCGTGCAACGAGCGCAGGATCCATCGCGTCGAACATGCGACCTATCTCATCGAGCACTTCTTCGTCGGTGTTGCCCTCTTTATCAGTGTTCGCTGCAAGCTGGTTGCCAAGATAGGTGAAGCCCTTCGCAGTATGCGCGAGGCGCACGTTGGTATCGTTTCCAAAGCCACGCTTACGCATGATCTCGTCCATCGCATGCCAGCGATCGAAGGGAAGGCGCTTGTTGGTGCGCAAGAAGGTGGTTGCTTCGGTGGCTGTTTCTTCGCGATAGACGTAGAACGGCTCGTCCAAATAGACGATGCGCTCAGATGCCAGCAAGGTCTCGAAGAAGAATTCGTTATCCGCCCAACCTGCGCCGGGGTATTCGACGAAATGGATGTCTTTCTGGGCAAGGAAGTCTCGCCTGTAGAGCGCCGACCAAATGGAAGGGTGGTGGCGCAGTAGATGGTCGGTATGAGCATCGTGCAGGGTGAAGGGCTGCTGGGCTGGCTTGATGCGGCCGCGATACGAGCAGTTGAGGGTGGTGAGCGCTTTGCCGCCGCGTGCTACCCCTTCAGCGCGCAACTCGCGCACGTAGGGAGTTTTTACGATATCGACATTCTCGAACGCGCTTGCGAAATCAAGCATGCGCTCGTACATAGCAGGCAGGATGAAATCGTCGGGTTCGAGGATGGCGATCCAGGTGCCCCGTGCTGTTTGGATGCCGTCGTTCATCGCCGCCCCGTAGCCAGCGTTCTCTGCGTGGTTCACGATCGTGAAGCGTGCATCCTGGGCGAAGAAGCGCTGCAAGATCTCGGGCGAAGTATCATTCGAGGCATCATTCACGCAAACGATCTCGATGTCTTCGAGCGTTTGGTTCGTAATCGAGCAAAGCGCCTCTTCAAGTGTGGAAGAGGCGTTGAACACGGGTACTACCACCGAAACAAGCGGTGCAACGGATGCGTCTGCGCGTCGCAGTATCGTGAAGGTGCGCGCGTTATTCGCGCTCTCGCATACGGTCTCTTCCTGGGAAGCTACGCTCATAAGGGCCTTTCGGTCTTGTTCTTGCCAGTCGCGCGAGAAAACGGGGAAGAAGACTCGCCCGATTTTCGGCTGCATCTGTTCATTATACGGCCTTGCTCGTTCGTGTTTGTTCTTGCGCGGTCTTTTCGACTGCTTGACGCGTGCGCTTGATGTGGTGCGCGTAGACTGTAACCACGATGAAGGCGCAGATGATGGTCATCCCCATCATGATGAAATAGCTCGTGGTGTAGGTGCCGGTCAGCTCGCAGAGCACGCCTGGCATGAGGTTGAAGACAAAGCCGCCGAACGCATAAGCGATTTGGAAATGGCGGATGGTCTTGAGCATCTGTTCGGCGGAACTGAGCTCGAGCGACCAAAGCGCGATACCGGTGGTGCCGAGCGGCATGCCGATGCCGAGCACGACTGCTGCTGCGGATGCTTCGGGCACGCCACCTATTCCAACAAGCGCGCAGAGCAGCATGGCTACCGTGAGCAGGATGAAGAAACAGAACGACCCGGTGAGCGTGCCGAACTTGTCACAGACGATGCCTACGACGAATTTCGATACGGTCAAGAAAATGCCTGCGAGCGAGATGAGCAACGCCGCTACGCCCGCATCGACCCCTTGGGTCGTGAGCAGGATGCCGAAGTAGTTGTAGCCTGCGACGGAAACGCCGCCGAGCAACACGAGCGCGAAGATCATCGCCACATACGCTCCGCGTGGCAGCGGCATAGAAGCAAGATTCACCCGTGGACGACCAAGCGCTCTTTTGTGGTGAAGATGGTGGGCGTGATGGGCATGGTGCGCCTTGTGGATATGGCCGTGCTCGTGCTGTTCAAGCGCTGGGTGGTCCGTGGACTCTTCGTTGGCCGAAGGGCTGGCTGCTGCGCGCTGTTCGTCGGTTTCTTCGATCGTAGCTTCAGCGACCTCTTCTTGGGTGTTCTTTGCCGCCAGGTCTTTTGGCGCCTGATTCGGCTTCGGGCGCGCTATGACCGGCTCGAGTCCGACGTCTTCGGGCTTCACGCGTACGAACTTGAACAGCAACAGCGCGAGGATGAAGGCGATCGCTGCTTCAACATAGAATGCGAGCGAAAGGGAGAACGTATCGATCAGCCAACCTGCCAGGATCGGGATGAAGATAGCAGCCACGCCGCTTCCCATCGTAGCGATGCCCGAGACCGAACCCACTTTGCCACGAAACCAGTTGCCGATCAGATAGGTGGATGCCACCATGCCGCCAAAACCGTACCCGATGCCCGCAAACGCGCTGGCCACGCATAGGCCTGCCAGACTATAAGCGCGTCCGAACAGAAAGAACGCGAGCGCGGTGAAGAGCGTGGCGATGAAGAATCCGATGCGCGGATTGAGGCGACGGAAGTATACGCCGGTGAAGAACATACAGATGAGCGACACGAAGGTGCGCACGGTCACCACGACCGAACCGCCCACATCACCAACCCCGGGAATATTCACGATATAGGACTGGTAGATGGAGAACGACGTGGACGTGAAGCCGGTGTTCACGAAGAGCAGCGTGAAGGCGCACGCCACGATGATCGTTTGGTACTGTTTCTTGATCCCCATTTTTTAATGCATGAACAGCTTCAGCAGGGGCAGCTTGCCTGCATAGGGCGCGGTGCGAATCGGGATCTCCACTAGCGGGGTCTTCTTCATGGTCGATTTATAGTGCGTGAAGCAATCGAAGCCCACCTTGCCGTGGTAAGCGCCGATGCCCGATTGTGCGAAACCGCCGAAGCCCATGTGGTTGTTCGCCAGGTGAATGACCACGTCGTTGATGGTTGCGCCGCCGAACGGGATGCGATGCAGCAGATACTGCTGAAAATCGGTATCGTTGCTGAAGATGTAGCATGCCAGCGGATGGCCGAACTTCTCTGTTACGGCAACCGCCTCATCGATCTTGCGCCAAGTGACGAGCGGCAACACGGGGCCGAAGATCTCCTCTTGCATCACAGGATCGTCGAGCGTAACGCCGGTCATGACCGTGGGCTCGATCTTCAAGGTTTCGGGATCGCGACCGCCGCCAACGGCAACGCGCGCAGCTTCGCCGTGGTTATCGATCAAGCCGCACACGCGGTCGAAATGATGCTTGCTGATCATGTGCGGGTATTCGGGATTGTTCAGGATGTCGTTGCCAAAGTACTTCTTGAACGCTTTGTTTAGCTCCCAAACAAGCTGGTCAGCAACGCTCTCGTGCACGAGCAAGTAGTCGGGAGCCACGCAGGTTTGCCCGGAATTCAAGCATTTGCCCCACGCGATGCGCTCAGCTGCGATGGGGATATCGGCGAAGCAATCGACGAAACACGGGCTCATGCCGCCCAGCTCGAGCGTAACGTCGGTAAGATTCTGCGCACACACGCCCATGATCTCGCGCCCGACGTTCTGCGAGCCGGTGAAGAACATCTTGTCCACGTTCACTTCGAGCAGCCAGTCGTTCACATGCGATCCGTGAATGCAGGTGATGTAGTGGGCAGGGAACAGTTCGTCGCACATCTCCGCCAGCACCTTATCGGTTGCAGAGGCACTATGCGAAGGCTTCAAAAGAATGCAGTTGCCTGCCGCCAGAGCATCGACGAAGGGAATGAGGCTCAAATTGATGGGGTAGTTCCAGGGAGAAAGCACCGCTGCCACGCCGAAAGGCACGGGGTAGACCTTGGAGGTTGCCGGGAAATGCGCGAGCGGCGTGGGAACCGAATACGGGCGCGCCCACTTGCGCAGATGCTTCTTCATCATGTTGATCTCGTCGTACACGAGGCCAAGTTCGCACATGTAACCTTCGTAGGCGCATTTGCCCAAGTCCTTTTCGAGCGCATCGAGTACCTTGGCTTCATGTAGCTTAAGCCAGCTTTTGAGGCGAGTAAGCTGCTGCAAGCGGAAGTTCACGTCTTGCGTGGCACCCGTTTTGAAGAAGGCGCGCATAGCATCGATCTGTGCCTGCAAGTCGGCAGCAGATTCGAGCTTCAGTGCGCCTGCGCCAGTCGCATAATCGGGCAGAGTGTTTGCGACGTTCGCCGAGGTTGCGGATAGCGGTGTTTCAGGCGCCGAAGCAACTTGCTTCGCCGTTTGCTTAGGAGCGGTAGCCATTAGTATGCCTCCTCGAGGATATGAAGTGCGATCTCTTCGGTCACTTCGTGCTTGTTGTAAAGAGCGGCACCATCGTAACGCGCCTGGCGTGCGACCTTGGGCAAGATGGCGCGTTCGACACCAAGCTGTGACAAGGTGATGGGCACATCGTAATGGTCGTGCAGGTATTGGTTGAGCTCGAAGAGCGCTGCGCTGAAGAGGATGTCGCGCTCTTCGGCGGTGAGGCTGCTCTTATCCAAGTCGGGACGTAAGGCGCGCAGGAGCTCACCATAGAGCCCCGCATGATGCCCGCGTTCGAGGTTGAAGCGCACGCAGTAGGGAAGCAAGATCATCATGGCCTGGCCATGGGGGATATGGCAGATGCCACCGAGCGAATGGCCGATCGCGTGCACGATGCCCACCATAGCGTTCGAAAAGCTGGCGCCTGCGAGCAAGCTGCCGAGCGCGAGCGAGGTGCGCACATCAAGGTCTCCCGGCTCTTCGCAAGAGCGCACGAGGTTCTCCATGATAAGCGCGATTGCCTGGCGTGCCAGCGCATCGGAAACGGGGTTCTTCTGGATGGAGGTATAGGCCTCGATCGCGTGGGTGAGTGCGTCGACACCGGTCGTGGCAGTGAGCTTCGGCGGCAGTGAAGCGGTGAGCAGCGGGTCGAGGAAGGCAACGTGCGGCACGAGCTTATAAGAAGTGTAGGAGAGCTTCTCGTGCGCTTCTTCGTCGGCGATGACCGCAACGAGCGTAACTTCACTGCCCGTGCCTGCGGTAGTGGGAATAGCGATGAGCGGGTCGAGGTCGTTCTGCAGGATCTCGGCGCCTTGCAGCTCAGCGATGTCGCGATTGCCGACCGAGATCGAGGCAGCGGCGCCCTTCGTGGTATCGATGACCGAACCGCCGCCGAACGCGATGAAGCCATCGCACCCTTCCTGTTCGTAGATAGCTGCTACATCGTTCACCACGGAGAGCGAAGAGTCAGGCGGCACCTGGTCGTAGAAAGCGAAGGGAAAGCCCGCTTCGGTCAGGCGATGGACTGCGTGGTCCGTGATGCCGAGCGCCACAAGATTCGCGTCGGTTACCACGAGCGGTTTGGTCACGCCCATCTCGACGAGGATGACGGGCAGCTTGTGGAGCGCATGTTCGCCGCAGATGATGCGGGTTGGGCAGTGAAATTCAAAAGCGTTCATGAAGATTCTCCTTAACAACAGTTCGGGTAGGGCGCAGAAGTTCGGATGGGATGGGTGAGCACGTCGAACGCAGGTGCGCAAAGCGCGGGCGTTCGGAGATTGTAGTTGCGGCGTTATCTGCGGTACGCGCTTCGCCAGCAGAAGAAGGTGTGCAGCACGGTATCGAACAGGTAAGTGATGGCGACCCCCTTGCTGTTCGCGCCATGAGTGGCGAACAGGCGTGCAGCCAGTGCTTCTTTCAGGCTGATAGCGCCCGAGAACACATCGAAGGCGTAATCAAGATCGCGGAATTCGATCACGAAGTCGGGTTCCTTGTCGGCGGCAACGCGCCAGCTGCTGCCGTGCTGTTCGAAGGTGATCGCGCGGCCGAAGCCATCGATGTCGATCGCGAACGTGAAACCTGGCCCAAGAACGAGCGTTTCGCGCGCGACGGTGGCGGAAACCTGCGGAGCCACCTTCATAAGAGCGGGCAAGAGAGTCATCATCGTGTTCACGTAGGTTTGTTTGTAAAGGGCGCGCTCGGGATGCGATTGCGTGGGTTCGGTGATCGCGGAATAGATCTTCGTACTCATGATTCCTCTCTTGTGTCATCCGATCGATTGCAAATGGTTAGATTATCAAACCATTTTACTCTTCTGTTGTGATCTGAACTGCGCAACTGCTGATGCAATCGGCAAATTAACAGCTTGTAAACAGGATCAGATTTTTTCATCAATTCGCTAAGACGAGGCTATAATAGGAATCTCAAAATCGTGAGGGGGAAATCTGCAATGCTCATTGGCATTCCAAAGGAAATACGTGCAGGTCAAACGCTTGTTGCCGCTACGCCGAACACGGTACAGAAGCTCATCGCGCTCGGTTATACCGTCTCGGTCGAGCAAGGTGCAGGGGAACTTGCGAATTATTTCGATCAGCAATTCGAAGAAGCCGGTGCCTCTTTAGTGAGCACCGCTGAAGCGTGGGCAGCCGATATCGTCGTCTGTCTCGATGCGCCTTGCTCGAAGCTTGCTCTTATGAAGGAAGGTGCCACGCTCCTTTCGCGCCTCGATCCACAGAACAACACTGAACTGCTCGAAGCGTGCGCACAGCGCAAGATCACGGCGCTTGCGCTCGATGCAGTTCCACGTATCTCGCGTGCGCAATCGCTCGATGTGCGCATGAACGTTGCTGGCTACCGTGCGGTCATTGAAGCTGCGAACGCCTTTGGTCGCCAATTTACCGGTGCCGTTACTGCAGCGGGCAGGGTGAATCCTGCGAAGGTCTACGTGATCGGCGTGGGTGTTGCTGGTCTTGCTGCTATCGGCACGGCTGGTTCGATGGGCGCTGAAGTGTTCGCTACTGATGTTCGTTCTGATGTGGCCGATCAGGTGCAATCGCTCGGTGCCACCTTCGTGGAGATCCCCGTTTCGCAAGAATCAACTGATGGCTATGCGCGCGAGCTCGATAAAGACGATCAGGCGCGCACCCAAGAGGTGTACATGCACCAAGCCTCGAAGAGTGATATCGTCATCACCGCGGCACAGGTCCCTGGCCGCCCCGCGCCGCTGTTGCTCACCGCTGAGGCCGTCTCGACCATGATGCCGGGTTCGGTCGTCGTGGATATGGGCGCGTCCGATCTGGGCAGCAACTGTGCGCTCACGGAGCCTGGCAAGGTCATCACTACCGAAAACGGCGTCATCATCATCGGCTATACCGATCTGCCTGCTCGTTTGCCCGGGCAGGCTTCGCAGCTCTTCGGTCAGAATATCGTGAATCTGCTGAAGCTGGTCACGCCCGATAAGAACGGCCAGCCCGTTTGGAACGAGGATGACGTGGTTATCCGCGGCATGCTCACCACGCGTGAGGGTCAGATCATGTGGCCGCCTCCGCCGGTGCAAGTTTCAGCGGCGCCTTCGCCTGGCACAGCAACAGATAAGGCTACGCAATCCGCTGAGGGCACCCAAACAAGCGTGAGCGATTCTGAACCTGCGCAAGCAGTCGAAGCCGCAGCTTCCAAAAAGGAACCTTCCGCTTTTCGCAAATGGTGGTGGAAGATCGCGCTCGGAGCGCTTGCGGTATTGCTCATCGCTGCAGCGCCCGCGCACATGTCGAGCCATTTCATGGTCTTCGTGCTCGCGTGTGTGGTCGGCTTCTACGTTATCACCGGCGTTTCTCATACGCTCCATACTCCGCTCATGTCGGAAACGAATGCGATCTCAGGCATCATCATCGTTGGTGCCTTATTGCAAATTAGCTCGGGCGATCTGCTCGTTACGGTGCTCGCTTTCATCGCGGTGGCCCTTGCTTCTATCAATATCTTCGGTGGCTTCCTCGTTACCCGACGAATGCTGAAGATGTTTGAAAGGAGCTCCGAATGAACGAGACGATTCTGGTGGTCGAAACCTTCACGACCGATACCGTAAGTGCTGTTCAAGATGTGCTCTCGCGCGGGCAGTCGCTTGCCTATATCGTTGCGGCACTTCTCTTCATCCTTGCGCTCGCAGGGCTTTCCAAGCAAAAGAGCGCGATGCGCGGCAATGTGCTCGGCATCATCGGCATGGTGGTAGCGCTCGCTATCGTCATCGTTGCAACTACTATCGAAGGCTTCCAATTCCCGGCTTATACGGTTGGGCTCATCATCGTGGCTATGCTCATCGGCGCGGCTATCGGCGTCTGGAAAGCGCGCCGTGTCCAGATGACGGCCATGCCCGAGCTGGTGGCATTGCTCCACTCGTTCGTCGGCGCCGCTGCGGTGCTCGTAGGCATCAACTCCTTCCTCATGACCCCTGGTGATGGCTCTTATGACGGTGCCTTCCATATGGGCGAAGTGGGCATTGCGGTGTTCATCGGTGCGGTCACCTTCACGGGCTCGATCATCGCGAACTTGAAGCTTTCCGCGCGCATTTCGGGCAAGCCCCTTACGCTTCCGGGGCGCAATCTGCTCAACCTCATCATGGTCATCGTTTGCGTCGTGTGCATCGGCTGGTTCGTGGCTACCGAAGGAATAGCTGCAG
>OGOO01003289.1_pt1 | contig 10538 bp, 9 predicted proteins | sample 1552651 | NCBI WGS metagenome assembly OGOO01 (sample SAMEA2580118, study PRJEB22360) | human gut metagenome | biome: human gut; feature: human-associated habitat; material: faeces | place: Denmark | collected 2008/2010 | reverse complement strand
GTGTTAGCCGTTGACGCTGGGTTCGGCGGCGTCCATCTGCACCCGGCGGATGTTCGCCATGATGCGGGCCAACAGCACCTTGTGGTTGTAAGGCTTAGCCAGAAAGTCGTCGCCGCCCAGCTCCAGCGCCCGGACCACCGTGTCAGTATCGTCCAGACAGGACGTAAAGATGATAGGGCAGTGATGCCAGCTCCGCAGCCGCTGGCACAGGTCCATGCCGTTGGTGTCCGGCAGAAGGATATCCATCAGGATGACATCGAAGTTCTCGCGGGCGTGGCTCAGCGCCTCGCCGCCGGTCTCCGCACAGACCACTTCATAATTCTGCTGGCTGTTCAAAAAGTAACGGGTCGTGTCCCGGATCACGGGATCGTCCTCCACCAGAAGCACACGGATCATCCCTGTTTGCTCTCCCCTTTTTCGCAAAACTTTGCTATACTAGAGTTAGTATACCTTATTTTACGGGCTTTCTCAACTGTTTTTCCGGAAGTTCCGTTCGTTCGGGGGAGGTCAACTATGAAAACCAAACATCTTCTCACTGCACTGAGCGCGGTGGTGCTGGCGCTGGGCATCGCGCTGGCCGGCATCTGGTACAACGCCCAGCTTCCGCCGCTGGAACCGGGCACCGCCGCCAGCGGACAGGATGCCGAAGTCCTGTTTCAGGAATGGGCCGGGGCCTTTCCGGACGAAGGCTCCGATGTGCGCACCATCCGCACGACCTTGCAGTGGATGGCCATCACGGTCTTCTGCACACTTGCGGCGACCGTGCTGGCCCTGCACCGCTACAAGCCGCAGCGGGAGCTTGGATATTTCCTGCTCTATCTCGTCATCCTCATCGCCTGGGCAGCTACGGTCATCCGCTTGCCGGAGCGGGGCAGCGGTATGGTGCGGTTTCTGCGGCAGGGGTATTTTTCCCTCACGGTGCTGGCCCCCATCTGGCTGAGCGCGGCGCTGACCGGCATAGCCCCCAGGACCAGACAGCAGAAGTCCCTCTCGCTGGCACTGACGGCCGGGTATGTTCTGCTCTCCCTCAGCACCTGCCCGCCGGTGCGGGCCATCGGGCTGCTGGGCGGCATGGCCTACTGCATCGGGCTGCTCATCGCGGCCTACTGCCGGGGAGACCGCGCGGTGCTGCTCCTCCTCTTCCCCTGTGCGGCAACGGTCGGCCTGCGGGTGCTGGTCATTCTGCCGGGGCTGGAGCTTCCCTTTTTCTCGGAGAGCATCCGCTTCTATGTGATGCGGTGTGCCCGCATCTACGATATCCCCTTCACCTTGGGCTGCATGACCTTCGTCTGCCGCCGGTTCGCCCTGCAATTTGACCGCACCGAGCAGCTGGCGCGGGAGCTGGACCAGCGCGTGGCCGACCGCACCCGCGCCCTGACCGAGGAGACCGAGGCCCGCAAGAGCATGATGCTGAACATCTTCCACGACCTGCGCAGCCCGCTGTTCGCGGTTTCCAGCGGGCTGGATACGCTGGAAGCGGCCCCGGAGGCCCTGCCTGCCCTCCTGCCCGCTTTGCAGCAGCGGATGCGCTTTCTGCGGCGGCTGACCGAAGACCTCTTCCTTGCGGCCAAGCTGGAACAGAAACAGGTCCTGCTGAACGAAGACCGCGTTTCCCTGAGCGAGGCCGCGCAGGCGGTCTGCGAGAACTGCCGGAGCGAAGCGGAAAACAAGGGCGTTGCCCTCTGCGCACAATTCGACGCCGCACTGCCCGTCTGGGGCGATGCGGTGCGGCTGCAGCAGATCTTGCAGAATCTGGTGACCAATGCCATCCACTACACTCCTTCGGGCGGCACCATCACCGTCCACAGCTGGGAGGCGGAGGGCTCTGCTCTCGTCTGTGTGCAGGACACCGGCTGCGGCATTGCCCCGGAAGACCAGGCCGCCGTATTTGACCGCTACTTCCACACCACGGCCAACACCAAGCACGACTCCACCGGCCTCGGCCTGACCATTGCGCAGGAACTGGCCCGCTTACATCATGGCGTGATCCTGCTGGAAAGCGAAGTGGGCAAAGGCAGCTGCTTCACGTTAAAGCTGCCCCTGCTCGCGGATTGAACAAAAATGCTCTGCCGGAAAAGGCAGAGCATTTTTTGCGGTTGAACGTCGGTTTATGCCAGCGGGTCCCACAGCTTCATGGGCAGAGGTTCCTGCGCCAGCAGGGCGCGCTGGGCATCGCTCAGCAGGCTCTTGCGGACGGTGACCTGATAGACGTTGGCCTGGAACCACTTCTCGCTGCCGATGTAGTAGCCCTTCTGGCCGGACTCCTCGCCCCAGCTGTTCTCGATCTTCCAGCGGTTGGCGGTGCCGTTCTCGTCCAGATTGACGCCGCAGAACATCATGCAGTGGTTCATGGTGCTGTCGCGGGTGAGCAGACGCTCCGACTTGGTCATGCCAAAGGTCAGCCCGCCCAGCACCTCGCCGTACTGGAAGCAGTCGGGGTCCCAGTAGCCATTGGCGCGGTCGCCATCCGGGTGGCAGTCGCAGCTGAACATGACGCCCTCCCCGGCCTGCAGCTGGCGGATGGTCAGGTCTTCCAGCTCCTCCTGCGAGAGGTTGAGCCAGAACATGCCGTCCTCGACCACATCCCCCATAAACGGCTGGCAGTAGGTGCGGTTGACTGCATGGATGGGCGAAGCGATGATGACGGCATAGTCGTCGAAGTCGCTGCCGACGTACTTGTCGAGGAACTGCTTCGGGGTCAGGCCGCGGTCGCAGTGGTAGACCTTGTCGGTATCGGTGTACTCGAAATCGAAGGTCTTGGGCGGCTGGCCGTAGAGGATGCGCAGAGCATTGTAGACCTCTGCCAGCATCTCCTCGCGGCGGGCCGAGGGGTCCTTGCCTTCACGGACAAGGGCGCGGAGCTCCAGCGCATCCTCGCGCAGCTTGCGGTTCAGGATGGGCAGGTACTTGGCCGTGCCGGTGGAGTGCACCGTCTCCGGCATCACCCAGGAGGGCACAACACCGTACTTTTTGATGAGGCTAACCGCCATATCCCACTGGCCGCCATCGGGCAGCGGGTTTCCCAGCAGGGTGAAGGTCTCGCGGTCGTCCAGTTCCTGCGCGGCAAAGTGAAGGATGTTCTCAAAGAAGAGGTTTGCCTTTTCCAGTTTGTCGTAGAAGGCCAGATAGGTGGGCGAGATGGAGAAATCCTCCAGTTTGCACTGCCGGATGACCCGCTCGCGCAGGACGTTCAGGGTGGAGAACATCCAGCAGCGGCCGCTCTGCTTCTGGTTGGTGATGTTGCTGGTCTGGACCAGAACGGAGAAATCCATCTGCAATTTGGCTGCGGCAGCGGGCACAAAGGCGGCATCCGGCAGAGCCGTGCGGGAGATGGCATTGGACATCACCTGCAGCTCCGGGCGGGCCGCATAGCCCTGCTCAAAACGTGCCAGCATTTCAGAGTCAATGGGAGTTACCTTGTTCATTGGTTTCACACTTTCTTCTTTTACCGCCCGGCCCGCTGCGCCCATGGAACGAAGCAGGCCGGGATCGTTACGTCAACGTTCTCCAAAGTAAGCGTTCTGCACGGCCAGCAGCACACCGGCGCGGCTGGCGGCAAAGTTCAGGCCGCCCTGCAGATAGCAGGTGTAGGGTTCCCGCAGCGGGCCATCGCAGGAAAGCTCGATGGTGCTGCCCTGGGTAAAGCTGCCGCTGGCCATGATGACCTCATCGGTATAACCCGGTTCCGGCGAAGGTTCCGGAGCCGCATAGCTGTCCACCGGGCTGGCCGCCTGCACACCGCGGCAGAAGCCGATGAGGGCATCCGCCGTACCGGCGTCGAAGCAGGTCACGATGTCGTTGTGATCCTCGCAGTAGCGCGGGATGGGCGTCTTGCCCACCAGTTCCAGCAGGCACTGCGCATAAATGGCCGTCTTGATGGCCTCACACACGACGCCGGGCGCATAGTAGAAGCCCAGATACAGATCGCGGGGGGTATCCAGTGTGCAGCCCAGCTCCTTGCCGAGGCCGGGTGCGTTCAGGCGGTAGGCGCAGAGTTCCACGAGATCTTTGCGGCCTGCGATGTAGCCGCCGGTGGGGGCGATGCCGCCGCCGGGGTTCTTGATGAGACTGCCCACCACGAGGTCGGCACCGGCCTGGCAGGGTTCTTCCGTCTGGGTGAACTCACCGTAGCAGTTATCCACGAAGACGATGATCTCCGGGTTGGCAGCGCGGGCGGTGTCGGCGATCTTCCGGATGGTGGCCAGATCGAACGCATTCCGCTGCAGATAGCCCCGGCTGCGCTGGATGTGGCAGACCTTGGCCCCCGGTGCCTTTTGGGCGATGAGGTCATAATCCGGGGTGAAATCCGGCTTCAGCGGGGCTTCGTCGTACTTCACGCCGTAGTCCATCAGAGTACCGGTGCCCTTGCCCTTGCCGTCCAGACCGATGACGCCTTCCAGCGTATCGTAGGGGCGGCCGGTGGCAGCCAGCAGGGTGTCCCCTGCCCGCAGCAGGCCGAACAGCGCCACAGCCAGCGTGTGGGTGCCGCTCTGGAACTGGCTGCGCACGAGGGCATCCTCTGCGCCCATCACCTCGGCAAAGATCTGCTCCAGCTTTGCGCGGCCGGTATCCCACAGGCCGTAGCCGGTGGTGCCCAGCATATCGGTGGAGGACATCTGGGTATCCGCAAAGGCTTTCAGCATTTTGAGCTGGTTAAAATCGCGGATCTCCTCCATATGGCGGAAGTAGGGCTGGCACAGCTCCATAGCCTTTTCGTCCAGCGCCAGAACTTCGGGTTTGTAATTGAAAAAGTGGTTCAGCATTGACATTATAACGGTTCCTTAATTTTATAGATTTTATAGAGCGCAGGCTTTCTGTCGGAATGACTCCTTCAGCCGCACTTCGTGCGCCAGCTCCCTCAGGGAGGGAGCTCCTGACGAAACCAGAACGTTTCACTTATGCAGAAAGCTTTTCCGTCCTGCCAAAGGCTCCCTCATTGAGGGAGCTGGCAAAACCGTCAGGTTTTGACTGAAGGAGTTTGTTCATATCTTGCATATTCCCCCAGCTTTTCAAAGCCAAGCCGGGTATAAAAGCGCACCCGCTCCGGGCTGCAGAGAAACACCGGGTGCTCCCCCTTGGCGGCAAACTCGTTCGCCATCTGCACAATGAGCCGCCCGCCGATGCCCTTGCCCCGCAAAGGCTGGGCTGTCTGCCCGCAGGCCATGTAGGCCTGCCTGTTCGCAAGGGTATAGGCCCCTACCGTGCAGATCGTTTCACTTCTCTGCCGCAGCGCCCACACAAGGGCTTTGCCGCGGGTGCGCTTTGTGCAAAGCTCGGAGTAAAAGTCCTCCTGCTTTGCCGTATCCGCCGGGTAGAGCGCCCGTGCCACATCCATGGCAGAGGGTTCTCTGTCAAGGGTCAGTCCGGCCCAGAGCGTCTCGTCTGCAGCGGGCAGCGGCAGAGCCTTGCCGGGTGCAAGACCGAATACAGTCAGCGTTTCAGCTTTGCACCACCCGGCAGGCGGTGGGCATTCGTTTTCGTCTAAAATGATGCTCTCACACCCGCAGAAAGCCAGAAAGCTGGCCAGCTCTTCCGGGTTTGCGTGCCCTGCTGCCCATGCGGTACTGCCGCTGAGTTCCAGCGCCAGTGTAGGTCCTGCGTAGAATCGCCACGGCTGGCTTTTGCTAAAAAGGGCAAGATCCAGCAGCAGGGTCGCCCCCAGCACCCATTTCCCCCCGCAGGCATTTAAAAAGCGGGCGCGGTGGGCTTTTGTGCTGACCTGCGCGATCACTTCAGCTCGTTGACGATCTTCTTGAACTCGCGGCCGCGCACCTCAAAGTTGGGGTACAGGTCAAACGATGCGCTGGCCGGGGACAGGATGATGATGTCACCGGGCTTTGCGCAGGCACGGGCCAGCTCCACAGCGTGCTGCATGTTGTCGGCATGCTGGATGGGCAGCTCTGCTTCGTTGAAGTTCGGGTCCTCGCGCACAGCCTTTTCGATGCGGGGGCCGGTGGCACCCATCAGCACAAGGTTCTTCACGTGGGCCACCACTTCCGGTGCCAGCGGCTCATAAGGAATGTGCTTGTCGTAGCCGCCAGCGATCAGAATGACCTTCTGGTTAAAGCTGCGCAGACCGGCAATGGTGCGCGTCGGGCTGGTGCCGATGGAGTCGTTGTAGTACAGCACGCCGTCCAGCGTGCGCACCGGCTCAATGCGGTGCTCCACACCGGTAAAGGTGCTGCCCACCTTCTGGATGGCTTCCACGGGCACCTCGCCCCACACGGCAGCGGCAGCAGCCAGCAGGTTTTCAATGTTGTGCAGGCCGCGCAGCTTCACGTCCTTCTGGGCCAGGAAGGGGGTCACAACGCCATCCTCGGCCATGCAGAGCATGTTGTCCTCCTTGCGCAGGAAGGCACCGTTGTCGGTATCGTGCAGGCGGGTGAACCACACCTGCTTGCCCTTGCAGTCGGACTGCATGGAACGGCTGATCTCATTCTCATAGCCCAGCACAGCGCGGCAGGGCTGCTTCTGGTACAGCAGGATGTTGCGCTTGGCATCAATGTACTCCTGCATGTCCTTGTGGTGGTCCAGATGGTTGGGGGTGACATTGGTCACCACGGCAATGTTGGGGCTGGAATGCATGCTGATGAGCTGGAAGCTGGAAAGCTCCACCACAGCCACATCCTCGGGAGCCACCTCGGGCAGCATGGGCAGCAGAGCTGCGCCGATGTTGCCGCCCAGATGCACCTTGCGGCCTGCGGCCTCGTAGAACTTGGAGATCAGGGTGGTGGTGGTGGTCTTGCCGTCGGAGCCGGTCACGGCTACGATCTCGCAGGGGCAGAAGTCGAAGAACAACTCCACCTCACTGGTGACCATGGTGCCTGCGGCCATGGCATCCTGCAGGGGCTTTTCAAAGTAGCCCACAAAGCCCGGGGTCCGCATGATGATATCCTGACCCTTGAAGCCATCCAGATAGTTTTCACCCAGGCTCAGGTCGATGCCAAGCTCCTTGATGGTTGCAGCGTAATCGCCAAAGTCCTCCACGCTCTTTTTCTGGTCGCACAGGGTCACATGGGCACCCAGCTCCACAAACTCCTTGATCAGGGTCTTGTGGCTGACACCGGCACCAATGAAGGCCACTTTTTTGCCTTTGATGAGTTCAATCAGTTTCTGCTGATCCTTCTGCATAAAAACAGTTCCTCCTCCATAATATCGTATTCAGAACGCACCTCAAAACGGGTGCAGAGATGTTTCGCTGTACCATTATAGTCCATTTAGCCGCAATTGGCAACGGAAAAACGCCCTTTTTGCCCCAAAAAGCAAGGTAAATTCACAATTCTGCAATTGTATTTTGCCGCTGTTTCTGCTACACTTGTCGAAGCAGAGTGCTTTTTGTATACAAAAAGCCTTTTTTCGCAAATACCATAGAATGAGGTCATCCCCTTGAAACAGTTCTTCCGTATTACCGCAGCAGTGCTTGCTGCTGCGTTCCTGCTTGCGCTCACCGGCTGCGGCAGCAGTTCCAGTGCGCCAAGCTTTACATGGTTCGTGGATACCATCCCCGCAAACCTCGACCCGCAGGTGGCTTCTGCTGCCCCGGACGTGATCGCCTGCGAGAACCTTTACAGCGGGCTCGTCCGCAAAAAAGCGGATGGCGAGATCGTGCCCGATCTGTCCGAGAGCTGGACGATCTCCTCCGATGGCAAGACCTACACCTTCCAGATCAAGGACGGCCTGACCTACAAGGCCGTCAAGGGCGCTTCCACGGATCACACCATCACTGCCGAGGACTTTGTGTTTGCATTCCGGCGCATATTCCAGCCGCAGACAAATTCCCCTTATGCCGTGGAGTTTGCCGCCCTTGAGAACAGTGCTGCCGTGCTGGCTGGCACAGCCGATGCCAGCACGCTGGGCGTTTCGGCCGCCGGCCCGCTGACGCTGGTGTTCCGCCTGAGTGAAAAGGACGACAACTTCCTTGCCAAGCTCACCCTGCCCGGTGCCATGCCCTGCGATGAAGCATTTTTTGAGAGCACCCGCGGCACCTACGGCCTGACCGCCAAGACCACCCTTTCCAGCGGCAGCTTCTATCTTTACAACTGGACGGCCAGCGGCCTGTTCCTGCACCGGGATGTCTCCTCCCCCATGATCGGCAGCCTGCGTCTGGTGCAGAACACCGGCAGCACCGGAAAGAGCGCCGCCCAGCTCATTGCAGACGAAAAATGCTCCGCCGCGCTGGACGACACCGGCGAGGATACCTCGCTGCAGTCGGTGGATTACTCCGACACCACCTGGGCACTGCTGTTCAACAGCGCCGAAGATTCTATGTTTGCCAATCAGGAACTGCGGCAGGCGCTTGCCGGCATCGCCCGGGAGAATGTGGATGTGCCCTCTTCCGGTCTGTACACCGCTGCCGAGGGTCTTGTGCCCACCGGCCTTTCCGTGGACGGCATCGATTACCGCAAGTCTGCCAGGAACCCGCTGCCCACCATCACCGACCCCCGTACATTGTACCTGAATGCACGGCAGGGCATGGCCAGCTCGGATTTTTCCGGCGTGACCATCCTGCTGCCGAAGGAAGCCGGCCTGACCGAACTGGCCGAGCAGATCAACGGCGCATGGCAGAAGGACTGCTCCCTTTTCTTCTCGGTGGAAGAGGTTCCTCAGGAGGAGTTCGACAAACGCCTTGCAGCGGGCAGCTACACCATTGCGCTGGCTCCCATCCGCGCCGAAGGCGGCAGCGTATACCAGATGCTGCAGCAGTTCACGGCCGAGGGCGGCGGACCGGCTGGTCCGACCCCATCTCCTCTCAGCGTCTGGCCGAGAGTGCCCAGCAGACCGGCAGCGCCCGCTGTGCCCTGCTGGCCGATTGTGAGCGCCAGCTGCTGGAAGGCTGCGCCGTGGTGCCGCTGCTGGGTCAGAACAGGCGTCTGCTGGTGGCGGACGGCATCACCGGCCTTGTGTTCGACCCCTTCACGCCGGTGCTGGACCTGACCGATGCCCAGAAAAACTGACATTCTCCGGCCCTTGACAATCCCGTCCCTCTTTGCTACAATAAATGAGCAACTTGCAGGGTTAGCTCATCCGGTAGAGCGGCTGAAAGCTTCCCAAGCTTTAGAGGCGGGTTCGATTCCCGTACCCTGCTCCAAAAACAAACGGCAAACCGTGGAATATCGGTTTGCCGTTTTTGCTTACAGCCGCTCCCTGCAAAATACGAAAGGACTCTGCCATGATCTTTGTTCCCCTGCTGCATTACTTCAAATGCAAAAATTCCTACAGCGGCAACGAATACGGCCTGCGATACCGGATGATTCCCGGCAAGCGCACCGTGCCGGACCCGGACGGCGGCGAGGGTGCCGCAAAGGAGGAAAGCATCCTCACCGTGGACTACTGGCCGGACCCCTGGACCATTGAAAAGACCGACCCTGCCCTGCGGGTGCAGAAGGTGTTTCCGCTCACCGACGAGGGCCGGGAGGCCACAGCCGCTTTTTTGCAGGACGCGTTCAATGCCGATCCTGACCGCTGGAAAAACTGCCCCAGCATGATGGACAGCGACCCGTGGGAGCCGCCTGCCGCCGAAGCTGAGCCGGACAAGCCGAAGGAATAAAACATGATCTATCGTTTAAAAGAACTCAAGGGCGATACCATTGCAGTGCCGCAGCTGGTGTTTTCCAAACTGGGCATCGCCGAAGAATACAATGTGCGCGTGGCTCTGTATGTGCTGGCGACCGGCATCACCGACCCGGACAAGATCTGTGCCGACCTCAAGTTGCGCAGCCGCATCAGCGCCGAGAGCGCCCTCTCCTTCTGGGCAGGCGCTGGCCTGCTGGAGCGGTACGAAGAGAACGCTGCACCGGGCGAGGAACCCAGCGCCCCCGCACCCATGACCTGGGCCGAGATCGCTGCGGCCAGCCGCACCGACCCCATGATCTCCAGCCTGATCGACTGCGCACAGACCGGCTTTGCCCGTCCGCTGACCCACAGGGAGATGGAAAAGCTGGTCAACCTTTATATGCAGGAGGGCTTTGCGCCGGAGACCGTGATGCTGTGCACCGCCTATGTTGCCAGCACCGGCCGCAGCACCATGGCCGCCGTAGTGCATGAGCTGAAGGTGTGGCGCACCGAGGGCGTGGAGACCGGTGAACAGGCCGATGCCCACCTCAAACTGCTGGCACTGCGCCAGAGCCGCGAGCAGTATGTCAGCGGCCTTCTGAACATCCCGGAAAGCGAGCTGACCCTTGGCGGGCGCAAGGCCATTGCACGCTGGTACGAGGTTTACGGCTACGACGATGCCATGGTGCAGGAAGCTGCCGTGCAGGCCGGGGCCAAGCGCGACCTGTGGTACTGGAACAGTATCCTCAAAACATGGAACGCCAAGGGCCTGCGCACCGTGCACGATGTGCGCAGCCCGGTGGCTGCTGCAGGCGCAAGCCGGAACCTCCGGGTAGACCGCGAAGCCCCCAGCGGCAACGATTTCCTCAAGAACGCTGCCCGCCGCCGTCCGTTGAAAAAGAAACCGGAATAAGGAGGAGCCATGCGTACCAAAAACGAACTGTATCAGGAAGCCATGCGCACCGTGGCCGCCCGGCGGCAGGTGG
>OGOO01003283.1_pt1 | contig 10558 bp, 7 predicted proteins | sample 1552651 | NCBI WGS metagenome assembly OGOO01 (sample SAMEA2580118, study PRJEB22360) | human gut metagenome | biome: human gut; feature: human-associated habitat; material: faeces | place: Denmark | collected 2008/2010 | reverse complement strand
AGCATTCTGGCTGTGTTCAATTCCAGATAATAATACTGGCTGGGATAAACAACCTTCTCCCCGTTTCGTTCCTTCAGCACCAGCTTCCTGTCAATGACCATATCCATCAGATGCTTCTCCATATAGGATTCATCCACTCCCAAAAGCTGGGAGCATCTGGCAAAAAGCTGTTCCTGTGGAAGATAGGTATGACCTTCTCCCGAAGCCTGTAAGAGAGTATACAACATACCGCTTCGGATTCTGTAATCTGAATCTGCATGGATCCCGATCCTGGCTGCGATCTCATCTGCGATCTTAAATCCCACACCGGAAATATCTTCTGCCAGTTTATAAGGATTCTCCTGAAGTACTGTATAAATTGAATCCTTATATTTCTGATAGATCTTCGCTCCCAGGTTCAGGGAAATCCCATATTTCTGAAGAAAGATCATAGCCTTGCGCATGTCAGCTTTCTCTGTTACCTGCGCTGCGATCTCCCTTGCTTTCTTTTCACTGATCCCTTTTACTTCTGCTAGTCTCTCCGGTTCTTCCTCCACGATCCGTATGGTATCCTCCCCGAATCTCCGCACGATCCTGGCTGCCAGTGCTGCACCGATTCCCTTAATGGCACCAGATCCCAGATAACGTTCCATAGCCATGGTATCTTCCGGCATTTTCTCTGTAAAAGAGGAGATCTGAAATTGCCTGCCATATACAGGATGATGAGTATATACCCCTTCCGCCTCGATCACTGCGCCCTGAGTCACAGCCGGAAAACTGCCTACACAAGTCAGTTCCTCCTCTTTCGAATCCTTCAGCACCATAACTGTATATCCATTATCTTCATTCCTGAAAATAATATGATCTATATATCCTGTAACAGTATCGCTCATCTTTTCCTCCCTGTCAGTGTACCAACACACCGGATTATTTCAAAAATCAGCCTGTGGCACACTATATGTGAAAAGAGGCACTGCATCTGCTGCAGCACCTCCTGCTTTATCCGTCAAATCTGGACATGATCTCCGCATATTTGCCCGTTCCTATGGCAACCACACTCATCGCATCCTGCACTGTCAGTGTGCTTACCCCCGTTCTCTGCTCGATCAGTGTATCCATTCCATGGAGCAGTGCACCACCGCCGGTCAGAACAATTCCCCGGTCTACGATATCTGCTGCCAGTTCCGGAGGTGTTTTCTCCAGAACTCCGTGGACGGCTTCCACGATCTGTCCTGTAGCATCTCTCAATGCCACACGGATTTCTTCTGATGTAAGTGTTACTACCTTCGGAAGTCCTGTGATCACATTCCTTCCCTTTACTTCCATGGTCCTGGGTGCTGATTCCTCACAGGCGGTTCCGATCTGAACCTTGATCTTCTCCGCACGGTCTTCCCCAATAAAAAGACCATGATTCTTCCTCACGTAATTCATGATCGCCTGGTCAAAGGTATCTCCTGCTGTCTTCAGGGATGTGGAAACCACCACACCTCCCAGGGAGATCACAGCCACATCCGTAGTTCCTGCTCCGATATCCACGATCAGGTTTCCAAATGGTTTCGTCACATCCACCCCGGAACCAATGGCTGCTGCAATAGGCTCTTCCACCATAAATACATCTCTGGCTCCGGCCTGATAGGTAGCCTCCTCCACAGCTTTACGCTCGATCTCTGTAATTCCGCTTGGAACGCAAATGCTGATACGCGGCTTACGGAAAGCACGCCTTCCCATTGCACGGGAGATAAAATATTTCAGCATCTTCTCCATAACTGTATAATCTACGATAACGCCCTGACGGATAGGACGGATGATCTCCATATCAGAGGTGATACGCTCTTCCATCATTCGGGCTTCTTCTCCGATTGCTCTGATTTTCTCTGTATTTTTGTCATAAACTACAATAGAAGGCTCATTCAGCACCAGGCCCTTCCCTGTAGAATACACCAGACTGTTTCTGGTGCCCAGGTCAATTCCAATATCACTTGCCGGCATAGGAATCCCCTTTCTTTCTCTCATTACTGTAAACAGTAATCATTATATACAAAATCCCGCCAAAAGAAAACCCCTGCATTCCCGGTATTTTACTGTTCCAGATATTTTTTTACATATTTACCGGTGTAAGATACCGGTGACTGGGCTACTTCTTCCGGTGTGCCCTGGGCTACCACAGTACCGCCCTTATCTCCGCCCTCCGGACCGATGTCTATAATATAGTCTGCCGTCTTGATCACATCCAGGTTATGCTCAATGACCACTACTGTATTTCCGCCTTCTGACAGACGTTTCAGTATCTCCACCAGTTTATGGACATCTGCGAAATGAAGTCCTGTGGTAGGCTCATCCAGAATATAAATGGTTTTCCCTGTGCTTCTCTTGCTCAGCTCTGTGGCAAGCTTGATCCTCTGTGCCTCACCACCGGAAAGTTCCGTGGACGGCTGGCCCAGACGGATATAGGAAAGTCCTACATCATAGAGTGTCTGGATCTTCCTTTTAATAGAAGGAACATTTTCAAAAAAGGTCAGAGCTTCCTCTACTGTCATATTCAGCACATCATAAATGCTCTTATCTTTATATTTCACTTCCAGAGTTTCGCGATTATATCTCTTGCCTTTGCAGACTTCACATGGTACGTAAACATCCGGTAGGAAATGCATCTCGATCTTAATGATTCCGTCACCGCTGCAGGCCTCACATCGTCCGCCCTTCACATTAAAGCTGAAGCGTCCCTTCTTATATCCTCTCGCCTTAGCGTCTGCTGTGGCAGCGAAGAGATCTCTGATCTGGTCAAAAACACCCGTATAAGTGGCAGGATTTGACCTGGGTGTACGTCCGATAGGGGACTGGTCGATATTGATGACCTTATCCAGCTGATCCACTCCCAGGATATCTTTATGTTTCCCCGGGATCACTCTGGCACGGTTCAGGTCCCTGGCAAGATGTTTATAAAGAATCTCATTGATCAGTGAACTCTTTCCGGAACCGGACACGCCTGTGATACAGGTCATGATCCCAAGGGGGATCTTCACATCAATGTTCTTCAGATTATTCTCCGCAGCTCCACGGATCGTGAGAAATCCTGTGGGTTTATGGCGTTCTGTGGGTACCGGGATCTTCAGCTTTCCGCTGAGATAGGCACCTGTGACAGAATTCTCATTCTTCATCAGATCCTCAGCAGTTCCCATGGCAACCAGCTGTCCCCCATGTTCCCCTGCTCCGGGACCGATATCTACGATACAGTCTGCTGCCCGCATGGTATCCTCATCATGCTCTACTACGATCAAACTGTTTCCCAGATCACGAAGCTTCATAAGGGATCCCAGCAGCCTGTCATTATCACGCTGATGAAGTCCGATACTTGGTTCATCTAGAATATAGGCAACTCCCACCAGACCGGATCCGATCTGTGTGGCAAGGCGGATTCTCTGCGCCTCACCGCCGGAAAGAGTACCTGTAGCACGTCCCAGGGAAAGATAATCCAGTCCTACATCTGACAGGAAGCTGACTCTGGCACGGATCTCTTTCAGGATCTGCTTACCGATGATCTGCTGCTGAGGGGAAAGTTCCATCCCGCCCAGAAATTCCTTCAGCTTCTCTATGGACAGATTGGTGACCTCATAAATATTCTTATCTGCTACTGTCACTGCCAGGGATTCCTTCTTCAGACGCTGTCCCTTACAGGTCTTACACGGAGTGATCTGCATGAATGATTCATATTCCTGCTTCATGGTATCTGACCCCGTCTCTCTGTAGCGCTGTTCCACATTGCGGATCAGCCCCGGGAACGCCACATCATAAACGCCCTCACCTCTCTGACCCTTATAATAAACTTTCACAGAATGGCCGTTGGTTCCATTGATGAGAATATCCTGGATCTTCTCCGGATAATCCTGAAATGGTGTAGCCAGACTGAAGTCATACTCTCTGGCAAGTGCATCCAGGATCGCCCTGGAAAAACTTCCCTGGCTTGTACAGGACTGCCATCCTGTCACCACAATGGCACCTTCCAGGATACTCAGTGATTTATCCGGGATCATCAGATCTATATCAAATTCCATCTTATATCCCAGTCCCAGACAGTCCGGGCAGGCACCGAACGGATTATTAAAGGAAAAGCTTCTGGGCTCAATCTCGTCAATGCTCACGCCGCAGTCCGGACAGGAGAAACTCTGGCTGAAATTATGGATCTGTCCGTCCATAGTATCCACCATCAGAAGCCCATCTGCCAGATCCAGCACTGTCTCTATGGAATCTGCAAGTCTCTTCTCGATCCCCGGCTTCACGATAAGACGATCCACCACGATCTCAATATTGTGCTTGATATTCTTATCCAGGCTGATTTCCTCGGAAAGTTCATACATATTCCCGTCGATCTGCACACGTACATACCCGCTTCTTCTGGCATGTTCCAGCAGCCTGGCATGAGTCCCTTTACGTCCCCGCACTACAGGCGCCAGCAGCTGCAGCCTGGTACGCTCCGGAAAAGCCATGATCGTATCCACCATCTGGTCTACCGTCTGCTTCCTGATCTCCCTGCCGCATTTCGGACAATGCGGGATTCCCACCCTGGCATATAATAATCGAAAGTAATCATAGATCTCCGTCACTGTTCCCACTGTGGAACGTGGGTTGCGGTTGGTGGATTTCTGGTCGATGGAAATGGCAGGAGGCAGTCCCTCAATGCTCTCCACATCCGGTTTCTCCATCTGTCCCAGGAACTGTCTGGCATAGGAAGAAAGAGACTCCATATAACGTCTCTGACCCTCTGCATAGATCGTGTCAAACGCCAGTGATGACTTACCGGAACCACTCAGTCCGGTAAATACTACAAACTGATCTCTGGGAATATCCACACTTAAATTCTTAAGATTATTAACATTAGCACCTCTGATCCTGATAAAATGCTTCTTCGTCGTATCCGCAGCCATTCTCTGCCTCCTGTAAAAAAGTTTCTCCTACTGCTCTCAGTAATTCTCAATGTTTCTTTCATTTCTGTTCCCAGTATAATATGCGAACATCCGTTCGTCAAGGTGTTTATAAAAGAAATTCCGCCATGATCTGATTGCTCACATGGATCCCCGGACGTGTCAGAAAGATCCTGTCCTCTTTCTCCTGCAGCATTCCCATTGCCATGTATCTGTCCAGAACTTCCCCGTAGATTTTTTCCACAGGGCATCCGAATGTCCGGGCAAAATCTGTCCTGGCAATCCCCCTGGTCATACGCAGTCCCAGAAACATAAATTCCGCCATTTCATCCTCTGTGGTAAGAACCGGTTCCTTTTCACGGATCTGTTCCGGATCAGAACTATTTTCCAGATATCTGTTCCAGTCTGCGGTATTGGCGAAACGGAGATTTCCATAAAGAGAGGCTGCCCCCAGTCCAAATCCCAGATAATCCTGCCGGGTCCAATACCCCACATTATGCCTGCATTCCCTGCCTTTTCTGGCATAATTGGAAATTTCATACTGTTCATATCCATATTCCGCCAGGATCCGGGCTGCTGCCTCATACATTTCATATTCTGTATCCTCATCCGGAAGATCCAGTTTCCTCTCTGCAAAAGGAGTCCCCTCTTCTATGATCAGGCTGTACGCGGAAATATGCTCCGGTCCCAGTTCTGCCACTGTGCGGAGATTTCCGATCCAGTCCTCATAGGTCTGCTCCGGGATGGCGCTCATCAGATCTACATTGATATTGTCAAATCCGGCATCTCTTGCCTGTTTATAGGTTTCCAGAAACTGCCTGTAATTATGAATCCTTCCGAGGATTTTTAACTCCCTGTCCTGAGGGGACTGCAGCCCGATACTCAGACGATTGATCCCGAAACTTCTGTATGCCTGAAGCTTCCGGGCATCTACAGTACCGGGATTTACTTCTATCGTGATCTCTGCATCCTCCTGCAGTTTAAAATCTTTCCTGATCTCCCTCAGGATCTCTCCCATAAACTTCTCATCCAGCACAGAAGGAGTGCCTCCTCCAATAAATATGGAGGACACACTCCTTCCCCTGCCTTCCTTTACTGCCTGTATTTCCTTCAGAAGTGCCTGTACATAGGCTGCCCTTTTCCCAGGATCCGAGGGTCCTGAAAGGAAATCGCAGTAATCGCATTTTCTGATACAAAACGGAATATGGATGTAGAGTTCCATGGGAGAAGCTTCTATATTATTATTGCTCCTCACTTCCATCGCTCTCTCCTGTTCCAGCATCACTGCTGTCTGTATTATCATCTGAATTATTGTCCGTACTGCTGTCTGCTGCACCGGAAGTGCTCTGGTCAGCCAGATATTCATTCACCATTGTCAGATTTCCATTGGTGGTGACTGCTGCAGAATCTACCTGATCCGGTGCCGGGGTAGATGTGGGGGACGGAGGTGCTACACTGATCTGAATCACCTGCGTGGATTTCGCATCTGCCGCCTTCTTTCCACATCCTGTCATCATGACTCCTGCCAGCAGAACAGTCAGGACAATGGCTGTTTTTTTGCCCGTATTTCTCATTTCCAGGTCCTCTCCGGGAATTCTCCCTGACAGTCTTTCTTATTTGTCATCCAGCTTCAGCACGCTCATAAATGCTTTCTGCGGAATCTCCACATTACCTACCTGGCGCATACGCTTCTTACCTTCCTTCTGCTTCTCCAGAAGCTTCTTCTTACGGGAAATATCACCGCCGTAACATTTGGCCAGAACGTCCTTACGCATGGCTCTTACTGTCTCTCTGGCAATGATCTTGCTTCCAATAGCTGCCTGGATCGGAATCTCGAAGAGCTGACGCGGGATCTCATCTTTGAGTTTCTCGCACATCTTACGGCCTCTCTCGTAAGCAGTATCTGCATGTACGATAAAGGAAAGGGCGTCCACTTCTTCTTTGTTCACCAGGATATCCAGTTTCACCAGTTCACTGCGCTCATATCCACAGAGTTCATAATCCAGGGAAGCATATCCTCTTGAACGGGATTTCAGGGCGTCAAAGAAATCATAGATGATCTCATTTAACGGAAGTTTATATTTCAGAAGTGCACGTGTTTCTTCCATATAATCCATTCCCAGATACTGCCCTCTGCGCTCCTGGCACAGATCCATGATCGCTCCGATAAACTCTGTAGTGACCATGATCTCAGCATTTACCATCGGTTCTTCCATATATTCGATCTCTGACGGATCCGGAAGGTTGCTCGGATTTGTCAGATTGATCACTTCGCCGTTTGTCTTGTGTACTTTGTAAATAACGCCCGGTGCTGTAGTTACCAGATCCAGATTGTATTCTCTCTCCAGACGCTCCTGGATGATCTCCAGATGAAGCAGTCCCAGGAATCCGCATCGGAATCCGAAACCAAGGGCTACGGAAGTCTCCGGTTCATAGAAAAGGGAAGCATCATTCAGCTGAAGCTTCTCCAGCGCATCCCTCAGGTCACCGTACTTCGCTCCATCAGCCGGGTACAATCCGCAGTAAACCATAGGATTTACCTTCTTATATCCCGGAAGTGCCTCTGCACATGGTCTCTCTTTATCCGTAACTGTATCACCTACACGTGTATCTCCCAGATTCTTGATACTTGCAGTGATATAACCTACCATACCTGCAGTCAGTTCCTCACACGGAATAAACTGTCCTGCGCCAAAGTATCCTACTTCTACAACTTCTGTGGTAAATCCGGTGGCCATCATCTGGATCTGGGTTCCTTTTTTCACACGGCCGTCCATAACACGGCAGAATACGATAACACCTTTGTATGCATCATAAATGGAGTCAAAGATCAGCGCCTTCAGAGGTGCGTCCACATCTCCGTGAGGTGCAGGGATCCTTGTCACGATCTGCTCCAGGACTTCTTCTACATTCAGTCCTGTTTTCGCAGAAATCCTGGGGGCATCGTGTGCCTCCAGTCCGATCACATCTTCGATCTCATTTACCACTCTGTCCGGCTCTGCACTTGGCAGGTCGATCTTATTGATAACCGGAAGTACATCCAGGTCATGATCCAGTGCCAGATAAACATTGGCAAGTGTCTGCGCCTCGATTCCCTGAGCTGCATCAACTACCAGGATCGCGCCGTCACAGGCAGCCAGACTTCTGGATACCTCATAGTTAAAGTCTACGTGGCCGGGGGGATCAATGAGATTGAAAATATATTCTTCCCCGTCCTTCGCTTTATATACAATACGCACTGCCTGAGACTTGATGGTAATACCACGCTCTCTCTCAAGCTCCATGTTATCCAGGACCTGTGACTGCATTTCACGTTCTGTCAGTGTGCCAGTCATCTCAATGATCCTGTCTGCAAGTGTTGATTTGCCATGGTCAATATGTGCAATAATACAGAAATTTCTGATTTTGCTCTGATCTATCATTCAGGAATTCCCTCCTAATATTTTTCTGCTGTTGATTTGCTAATTCTGTATTATAGCATATATTTCCGGCATTTGTCACCGCCTATTTCCGGGGATTCAGGACTTTATCCAGAATATCGGCAAAAGGTTCCATGGCATTTTTTACTTCCTGCACTGTATTGGTCTGGGCGCCTGCCTCCAGAAGGATGGAACGGGGACGGAAATGAAGATTGTAACGGTAGCCTGCCAGATAGATTCCGCGGTAATAATCCGGGTAATATTCCGCAGCCTGATATTCCAGCTGAAAGGAAAATGCCAGATTCTGCTGTATGTAAGGATTGGGAAGATAATCCAGATTTCCCTTGTCCACTGTATAACTCAGGCCATTGTAAAAAAGGATTTGGGCCGTGGGCTTTCCATTAATTTCCGTTACCAGATGGCGGTCCTCAGAAACTCCGTCCCTGTGAAGATCTATGACCACCTGAATATCCGGGTTTTCCTGAAAATACGATTCCAGATAATCACGGGCATAGTCATACGCAGCACTGCGATCCAATTCTCCCCCTGCCATGTCAAATTCTTCTTTCACATGTGCCACCTGATATCCGTAATCTTCTGTAAGGATCTGCGCCAGATAATTTCCCACCCCTACAATACTGTCCTCTTCTTCCCCTTCTCTGGAATCTGCAAACGTTTCCTGGGAATGGCTGTGATAGATCAGGATCTGGGGAGTCCGGGTGTCTTTTTGTATGGAAAAATCCTCCTCCAGAAAATCCTGCGCATTCAGATGCGCAGCCCCTGCTTCTGTATTATCATCCACAATATAAAACTGCCCCAGCATATAATCAGGATCAGCCAGCTTTTCCGGCGAAAGATCGATCACCGGATGGGGCAGGGCCGCCGCCACAGTTTCCCTGGAAGAATCATGGATAGAACGCTCGTCCGAAGTCTCTGCTTCCTTCGGTGCCTCTGTAACCACAGGCTCTTCCGACAGTTTCGGTTTTTCTGTTATCTTCGGATTCTCTTCAGTTTCCGGATTCTCTACAGTGTCAGGTACAGGCGTCTGCTCCGCCTGTGCCTGTTTTCCCAGATATTTCCCATTTTCCCGGGCAAGCATCTCATAGGTTTCCCTGTCCTCATATCCTGACATCTCCCGGGACTTTTTTTCCAGAAAGCGGTACAGTGGCAAATGCCTGTACACATTTTCTCCTGTAAAAAAAGTTCCCGGCAGTACAGCCAGAACAGCAAAAAAACACAGGCTCAGCACAACTCCCAGCGCTTTCTGAATTCTCGTCACATGATCACCTCTTAAAGGTATCCTATGACATGCTTCTGAGGATTATACTTTTATCTTCTCTGCTCCGATTCGCGGGGACTCTCCGGCTGCTGTGAAAAAGCAATATTCAGTCCTTCGGAAATCGTGTAGCTTAAATATTTCACTGTTTCATCCACATCCCTGGGAGTCACAAACATGGTATGCAGATGAGGAGAGATCATTTCTTCCAGAAATTCTTTCTGCTCTGTTTCTTCCAGTGCATCCAGCAGATGAGCCATGGAATCACGGACAATGGTAGCTGCATCCACCACAGTAGGAACGCCGATGCCAATCACCTTCACCTGCAGGTTTTCCTCTGTAAGTCCGACCCTGTGATTGCCTACACCAGACCCCGGGTTAATCCCTGTGTCTGTGATCTGAATGGTACGGTTCAGCCTGCGGGTGCTTCTGGCTGCCAGCGCATCGATGGCTATCACCACATCCGGTTTCGTCTCTGCCACGATTCCCTGCACGATCTCCGATGTCTCCATTCCGGTCTGTGCCATTACCCCTGGTATGATCCCGCTGACACGATGCATCCTTTCTTTCCCCATGCTTTTCAGACCGTATTCCCGGATCATGTGCCTGGTAATATAAAGATTATCCACTACATGGGGTCCCAGAGAGTCCGCTGTGATCGCGGAATTGCCCAACCCCACCACCAGAATGGACTGTTCCCGCTCCAGATGGATCAGTTTTTTCAGATGTAATGCCAGTTTCCCGGTGGTAATCCTCATCTGACATGGAAAGTCCCGGAGCTTCTATGGTAATATAATTTCCCTGCGGCCTTCCCATAGTCCTGGCTCCGTTTTCTGTAGTGATCTTCACTACTGTTGTCCGTACATCTTTCTCCTCATCATAGTCCTCACTGATCTCCACCCCGCGTATTTCTACATTTTCCTCTGTAAAACGTTCCGTCGCTTCCAATGCCAGGTCTGTCCTGA
>OGOO01003269.1_pt1 | contig 10596 bp, 10 predicted proteins | sample 1552651 | NCBI WGS metagenome assembly OGOO01 (sample SAMEA2580118, study PRJEB22360) | human gut metagenome | biome: human gut; feature: human-associated habitat; material: faeces | place: Denmark | collected 2008/2010 | reverse complement strand
TCCATCGTATTGGGCACGCCGGGCAGCGGCAAACCGGTTCTTCCCGCTGGAAAAGGGCTGCTTTGCCCCCCAGCGCACCATCTCCCGACAGGAGATGGCAACAGTGGCAATGCAGGCGTGCGGGGTGAACTACCGCAACGCATCCAGTACCATGCCGGTGTGCACCGACGTGGACCGGGTGGCAAACAACTACGGGACCAATGCGGCGCGGGCGCTGTATTTTGGATTCATGCAGCTGGAGGCGGACGGACGCTTTGACCCGGAGCGTCCGGTGAGCCGGAAAGAGGCTGTGGAGATCCTGGACCGGGTGGCAGATTTTGCCGGACTGTAAAAGGAGACAAAACGCATGTGGCTGGAGTATTTTGAACAGTATCTGGACCGGGTCTTTCCCCGGTTCCTCAGCGAAAAGCCCTGGAATTATAAAGACGACCTTTGCATGGTGGGGGCGGAGGACCTGTACTGCGCCACCGGCAGCGAAAGTTGGCGGGAGCCGGGGCGCCGGAACTCTTCCTTCCTGATGGACGACGCCGGCAGGGTGGCAAACTGGGTGCCCGGAGAACACAACATCGACAAGGTGAGCTTTGGCAAGTCCATGAGGATCCTGCGGGATGTTACCGGGGAGGCACGGTGGGCAGAGGGCGTGGAGCGCGCCTACCGCATTCTGGCGGACTACCCCCGCACCGTCACCGGGAACTTCTGGCACAAGGACATCTATCCGGATCAGGTCTGGCTGGACGGCTTGTACATGGGGATGCCCTTCTACGCCGCCTGCCTGACAGAAAACGGCGAGGACCACTGGGACGACATTCTGGACCAGTTTACCTCTGCCCACAAACTGCTGTGGGATGAGCAGCTGGGTCTGTACCGTCACGCCAACGACTGCTCCCGGAAGATGGAGTGGGCGGACCCGGTCACCGGGCAGAGCCCGGTGGTGTGGCTCCGTGCCGAGGGCTGGTTCCTCATGGCACTGGCGGACACCTACGAGATCGCAAAGGACCGCACCCCCCGTGCCGGGGAGCTGTGCCCTCTGCTGAAAAACGCGCTGGACCGTCTGCTGCCCTATCAGGTGGCAGGCACCGGCATGTTCCTGCAGGTGGTGGATCGGGCAGACCTGACCGGCAACTACTCCGAGACCTCCGGCAGCGCTATGGTCGCCTACGCCCTGATGAAGGGTGCACGGCTGGGAATGCTGCCGCCGGAATACGGGGAAAAGGGTAGCCGGGTGCTGGACGGCATCCGGGACACCTACCTGAAAAAGGGCGAGCAGGGCTGGGAGCTTCACGGCATCTGCGCCAGCGCAGGTCTGGGACCGGGACCGGACAACCGCACCGACCGCACCGGCACCCCGGAGTATTACCTGAGTGAAAAGCAGATGGTGGACAACCAGCACGGTGCCGCCGCCTGCATGATGGCGGTCAGCGAGCAGCTGCGCCGTGCATAAGAGTATGAGGTGATTATTATGGCAGAACGTTTGACTATCCAGATCAAAGACAACGACAACGTGGTGGTTGCCGTCCACGACCTGCCCGCAGGCACAAAGACCGAGAGCGGCGTGGTCACCCGGGATCCCATCCCCCAGGCACACAAGATCGCACTGGTGGATATCCCCGCCGGCGGCGAGATCATCCGCTACGGCGTGGTGCTGGGCTATGCAAAGAACGACATCCCCGCCGGCAGCTGGATCAACGAGCACATGTTGGACCTGCCGGAAAGCCCGGCACTGACCGATATGCCCTGGGGCACCGACATCAAGACCCCGGACCAACTGCCCACCCCGCCCCGGACTACCTGGATGGGCTACCGCAACAAGGTGGGTCCTGCCGGCACCCGCAATCTGTTGGGTATCGTCACCACTGTGCAGTGCGCTGCAGGCGTGGTGAAGGTGGCAGTGGAGCGCATCAAAAAGGAGCTACTGCCCAAGTACCCCAATGTGGACGACGTGGTTGCCATCACTCATCCCTATGGCTGCGGCGTTGCCATCAACGCTCCGCTGGCATACATCCCCATCCGTGCCATCACCAATGTGATCCGTCATCCTAACTTTGGCGGTGAGGTCATGGTGGTGGGTCTGGGCTGCGAGAAGCTCACCTACGACCGGGTGCTGCCTCCGGAGGACATCAACCCGGAGAACTGCCTGACTCTGCAGGACTGGAAGGGTCACGATGCCATGATGCAGGCGATCCTGGACATGGCGGAGAAGAAGCTCCAGAAGCTGAACCTGCGCCACCGGGAGGAGCTGCCCCTCAGTGAGCTGCTCATCGGTATGCAGTGCGGCGGCAGCGATGCATTTTCCGGCATCACCGCCAACCCCAGCGCAGGCTATGCAGCGGATATGCTGGTAAAGGGCGGTGCCACCGTAATGTTCAGCGAGGTCACCGAAGTCCGGGACGGGGTGCCCATGCTTGCCGCCCGCTGCGTCAGCGCCGAGGTCCGGGACAAGCTTGCCGCCGAGATGAAGTGGTACGATGATTACCTTGCCGAGGGCGGTGTGGACCGGGATGCCAACCCCACTCCGGGCAACAAGAAGGGCGGTCTGGCAAACATCGTGGAAAAGGCAATGGGCTCCATTGCCAAAAGCGGCACCAGCCCCATCGTGGAGGTGCTGAGCCCGGCGGAGAAGCCCTCCAAGCACGGTCTGATCTTTGCCGCCACCCCTGCCTCCGACATCGTGTGCGGACCTTCTCAGGTGGCTTCCGGCATCGGTCTACAGGTGTTCATGACCGGTCGTGGCACCCCCTACGGTCTGGATGTGGCACCGGTCATCAAGGTGTGCAGCCGCAACGAGATGAAGGAGCAGTGGTTCGACCTCATCGACATCTCTGCCGGTCACGTTGCCACCGGCGAAGCGACCATTGCCGATGTGGGTACCGAGATCTTCAACCTGATCCTGGACGTGGCAAGCGGCACCAAGGAGCCTTACAGCGATCAGTACGGCTTCCACAACGATATGTGCATCTTCAACCCTGCCCCCATTACCTGAGGTGCAGCGCAAGATAGAGTACGAATACGGAAATCATTCAAACAACCTTATGGAGGGAACGATTATGAAAATCGGTTTTATTGGTCTGGGTATCATGGGCAAGCCCATGGCAAAGAATCTGCTGAAGGCAGGCTACACCGACCTGCTGGTGAACAACCGCAGTCAGGCTCCGGTGCAGGAGCTGGAGGCCGCCGGTGCAAAGGGCGCCACCCAGCAGGAGATCGGAGAGCAGTGTGATGTGGTCATCACCATGCTGCCTAACTCTCCACAGGTCAAGGAAGTGATGCTGGGCGCAAACGGCGTGGCTTCCCACATGAAGCCCGGTGCAGTCTTTATCGACTGCTCTTCCATCAACCCGGTTGCTTCCAAAGAAATCTATGCCGAGCTGCAGAAGAAGGGCGTGGAGATGCTGGATGCTCCCGTCTCTGGCGGCGAGCCCAAGGCGATCGACGGAACCCTGAGCTTTATGGTAGGCGGCAAGCAGGAGATCTTTGACACCTACAAGCCGGTGCTGGACGCCATGGGCGCTTCCACCGTCCGCTGCGGCGAGGTAGGCGCAGGCAACACCACCAAGCTGGCAAACCAGATCATCGTGGCATGCAACATTCAGGCTCTTGCCGAGGCTCTGACTCTGGCACAGAAGGCAGGCGTGGATCCCGAGCTGGTGTTCCAGGCGATCAAGGGCGGTCTTGCCGGCTCTACCGTCATGAACGCAAAGGCTCCCATGATGATCGCAGGCAACGACAAGCCCGGCTTCAAGATCGACCTGCACATCAAGGACCTGAACAACGTTCTGGACTGCGCACACGCTGTGGGCGCTCCCATGCCCATGACTGCCGAGGTGCAGGAGATCATGCAGTGGCTCCACAACCACGAGGGCGGTCAGAAGGACCACAGCGCCATTGCCCAGTACTACGAGTACCTGACCGGCATCCAGATCGGTCGCTGAGGATAAAGGAGCACAGATGATGAACACGGAATTTATGAAGGGCGTTGTGGTGCCCATCCTCACGGTCATTGACGGTGAGGAGAAGATCGACGAAGCGGGAATGCGGGATCAGGTGGAGTACGTCATCCAGGGCGGCGTCTCCGGCATCCTTGCCTTTGGCTCCAACGGCGAATTCTACATGGTGGAAGAGGACGAGATGGAGCGTGGTCTGAAGATCATGGTCGATCAGTCCGCAGGTCGTGTGCCGGTGTACTTTGGCATCGGCGCCATCAGCACCAAAAAGTGCTGCCGTCTGGCACAGATGGCGGTCAAGAACGGCGCAGCTGCCGTCAGCGTGCTGCAGCCCATGTTCCTGAAGCCCACCTACGCCGAGCTGTATAATCACTTTAAGACCATTGCAGAAAGTGTTCCCGAAACGCCGGTTTTGTTGTATAATAATCCCGGGCGGGTGGGCTACACCCTCAGCGCACAGCTGGTGGAAGAGCTGGCACACACCGTGCCCAACATTGTGGGCATGAAGGATACCAGCGGCGACATCACCCAGACTTCCGAGTTCATCCGCCGCACCCGGGACGTGGAGTTCAAGGTCTTTGGCGGCAAGGATACCCTGTTGTACGCCAGCCTGTGCCACGGTGCTGTGGGCGGCGTGTGCACCGCAGCAAACTTTATGCCGGAGCTCATCACCGATGTGTACAATAAGTACGCCGCCGGTGATCTGGCAGGTAGTCTGGAGGCACAGTTCAAGCTGAACCCGGTGCGCCTGTCCATGGACGCTGCCAGCTTCCCCGTTGCCGCCAAGGATATGGCAAATCTCCGGGGACGCAAGGTAGGCGTGCCCTACCTGCCCACCCTGCCCACCCCGGAAGGGGCGGCAAAGCAGGGCTTTGTAAAGACTATGACCGAAGCCGGTCTGCTGTAAACCTGTGTAAAAGGAGGCTGCCCCATGAATCAGGCACTGCGTAAGGACGCCCAACAGATCCTTGCATCCAGCCTGCAGGCGGTGCTGCCGGACGAAGCGGTCCAGCGTGCCCTGCGGGACTTTGAACCCGGAGGCGGCAGAGTGCTGCTGGTGGCGGCAGTTAAGGCCGCTTGGCAGATGGCACACGCCGCCGTGCAGACACTGGGGCGCGTGGACGGCGGCGTGGTGGTGACCAAATACCACCACGTGAAGGGGGACATCCCCGGGGTGGTCTGCTGCGAAGGCGGACACCCGGTGCCGGACGAAGGCAGCTTTGCCGCCACCCAGAAGGCGCTGGAGCTGGTGCAGGGCCTGCAGCCAGAGGACACGGTGCTGTTCCTGCTTTCCGGCGGCGGCAGCGCCCTGTTTGAAAAGCCTCTGGTCCCCGGGGCAGAGCTGCAGGACATCACCGGGCAGCTGTTGGGGTGCGGGGCGGACATCGTGGAGATGAACACCATCCGCAAGCGTCTGTCTGCCGTCAAGGGCGGGCGGTTTGCCCGGCTGTGCGCTCCGGCACAGGTCTATAGCATCGTGCTCAGCGATATTCTGGGCGACCCGCTGGATATGATCGCCAGCGGTCCGGCGGTGCCGGATACCTCCACCTGTGCACAGGCCCTTGCCATTGCGGAAAAATATCACCTGCAGCTTTCGGCACAGGCCAAGGCTCTGCTGGCACAGGAGACTCCAAAGGTGCTGGACCATGTTGCCACGCAGATCACCGGCAGCGTGCGGGAGCTGTGCAGCGCAGCAGCCAACGCCTGCCGGGAGCTGGGCTATGAGCCGGTGATCTTGACCGACAGACTCTGCTGTGAAGCGCGGGAGGCTGGCAGCTTCCTTGGTTCCATAGCCCGCACCCACGCGGGGCAGGGCAAAAAGCTGGCCTTTCTTGCAGGCGGTGAGACGGTCGTCCACCTGACCGGAACAGGTCTGGGTGGGCGCAATCAGGAGCTGGCCCTTGCTGCAGCACCAATGATCGCCGGGCTGGATGCAGCTGTCTTTTCGGTGGGCAGCGATGGCACCGACGGCCCAACCGATGCTGCGGGCGGCTATGTGGACGGCAGCACGGCCACGGCACTGGCGCAGAACCAGCTGAACGTGTACGATGTGCTGCAGAACAACGATGCCTACCATGCCCTCAAGGCGGTGGATGGGCTCATCATCACCGGCGCGACCGGCACGAATGTCAACGATGTGGCCGTGGTGCTGATCGGAAATCAAGGATAGAACGAAGCCACCGGGAGTTCTCTGCAAAAAGCGGAAGCGGAACGGATGGAGCTGCAGCGCCGCAAGGAACTTACGGAACAGATGTTCCACGGGATGGCCCGCATCGTGGACCGGTTTGTGGTGTGTGATCTGGAAAATGACCACTATGAATAATGCCTTGCAGGATCATGGATTATATGGGTAAAAAATAAGGTGCTGTCCGCACAGACAGCACCTTATTTTTATGGTTTACATGTGCAGCAGGCTGCGCTGCTCGCTGGCGCGGAACTTGAGTGCCGCAGCAATGAATGCCTTGAACAGCGGGTGAGCACGGTTCGGACGGCTCTTGAACTCCGGGTGGAACTGTGCGCCCAAATGGAAGTCACGGCCGGGCAGCTCCACAGTCTCTACCAGACGACCGTCGGGGCTGGTACCGGAAATAACAAGACCGGCGTCCTGCATCTCCTGACGGAACTCGTTGTTGAACTCGTAGCGGTGGCGGTGGCGCTCCCAGATCTCAGCCTCGCCGTAGCACTCGGCCATCTTGGTGCCGGGCATCACCTTGCAGGGGTATTTACCCAGACGCATGGTGCCGCCCTTGGGAATGTTGCCCTGCTGGTCGGCCATCAGGGCGATCACATTATGCTTGCCATCCGGGGTGAATTCGCTGGAATTTGCATCCTTGTAGCCCAAAACTCCCCGGGCAAACTCCATTACCATGATCTGCATGCCAAGGCAGATGCCAAAGTAGGGAACATGGTTCTCGCGGGCATACTGTGCAGCCTGGATCATGCCCTCAATGCCGCGGTCGCCAAAGCCGCCGGGTACGATGATGCCGTCCACATCTGCAAAGGCTTCCTTGCAGGCGGCCTGGTCGGTCAGGTCCTCGCTCTCCACCCAGCGGATCTCCACCTGACTGTCGTTCTCAAAGCCGGCGTGGTACAGGCTCTCCATCACGGAGAGGTAAGCGTCGTGCAGCTTGACGTATTTGCCCACCAGTGCAATGCTGCAGGTCTTGCTGCGGGTGGCAATGCGGCTGACCACCTGCTTCCACTCGGTCAGGTCGGCAGGAGGAACGTCCAGCTTGAGTTTCTTCACCACGACCTCGTCCAGACCACCGGTGTGCAGCATCAGCGGGCACTGGTACAGGCTGGGCATGGTCAGGTTCTCGATCACGCACTCCGGCTTCACATTGCAGAAAGTGCTGATCTTGCGGCGGATGTCGCCGCCCACACTGCCGTCTGCGCGCAGGATGATGATGTCCGGGTTCACGCCCATGCCCTGCAGCTCTTTCACAGAGTGCTGTGCAGGCTTGGATTTGTACTCGTCCGAGCCGGAAATGTAAGGCACCAGCACCACATGGATGTAGCAGCAGTTGTCGCGGCCCTGCTCCAGACCCACCTGACGGATGGCCTCGAGGAAGGGCTGGCTTTCAATATCACCGGTCGTGCCGCCGATCTCGGTAATGACCACGTCAGCCTCGGTGGAAGAGGCCAGATTGTAGATATAGCTCTTGATTTCGTTGGTGATGTGGGGAATGATCTGCACGGTCTGGCCCAGATATGCACCCTGACGTTCCTTGTTCAGTACGTTCCAGTACACCTTGCCGGTGGTCAGGTTGGAGTATTTGTTCAGATTCTCGTCGATAAAGCGCTCGTAGTGGCCCAGATCCAGATCGGTCTCAGTGCCATCGTCGGTCACGAACACCTCACCGTGCTGCAGCGGGCTCATGGTACCCGGGTCTACATTCACATAGGGGTCCAGCTTCTGGCTGGCCACCTTCAGACCGCGGCACTTGAGCAGACGGCCCAGCGATGCGGCTGTGATGCCCTTGCCAAGGCCGGAGACGACACCGCCGGTGACAAAGATGAATTTGGTTTGTTTCTCTGCCATAGAATTTCCTCCTCTATTTTTGTTTTTCTGAAATTTTTCCCTTATAAACCTTTGTGAATTCTTTCAGGTGAACGGTCTTGCTCTCAGCCTCTCCCAAAATGAGCCGGTGAAAGCAAGGATACTTTTCCCAATCCAATATTATACACCCATGTCCTCATAATTTTCAAGGACTTCCTGTGCAATTTCTGTGCGGTCACGACGGGTATCCATGGCCTGTTTTTCTATGTAGCGGTGTGCCTCGGCTTCGGTCATGTGCTCGTGCTCCACAAGGCAGCATTTTGCCCGGCTCACCAGCCGCACCTGTGCGATCTTTTCCTGTAAGCGGGCGTTCTCCTGCCGGGCACGCAGCAGGCGGTGGTTGCCTGCCGCCGCCATGTGCATGGCCTGCACAAAAAAGGCGGTGCTGAAGGGCTTTGACAGCAGCAATACCCCCTGCTCGCTCAAAGGCCCCAAAAGCTGCTCAGCCTGTGCGGCCTTGACCAGAAACACGACACCGGCATCTGTTTTTTCCACAGCATTGATGCACACCTCATGCCCGAATTCATCGGGCAGGGGAGAGTTGACCACGATCAGCTCAAAATCCGATTCCGTCATGCGCCGCCGGGCTTCGGCCCCGCTGGGAATGATCACCGGGCGGCTGTAGCCCATTTCGGTCAGCCGTGCAGCGATATACTCGTTGGAGCTTGCACCGGCACTTACGATCAGTGCACGTCCCATTTCCTTCGCTCCTTTCTCCTACACACTCTCTTTTGCAGGGGTCAGATGGCATTGAAGTAATGGGTACGCTCGTACTCAACAGGGTCGGACGCGTGTTTCAGTGCTTCGCAGCGCTTCAGTTCTTCCGTAAAGTAGCGGCTGGCAAGCTGCTCGGGCAGCACTCTGCGCAAAAATTCGCTCTCCTCCGCAGCCTGCACGGCCTCTTCCAGACTGGCGGGCAGAGTCTCAAGGCTGAGGCCCTCAGCCATAGAGGGGTCGAACAGATTCTTGTTCACGGGGGCAGAGAGCACCATGCGGTTCTCGATGCCGTCCAATCCGGCAGCCAGAACCAGACCAATGGCCAGATAGGGGTTGCAGGCAGGGTCCGGGCTGCGCAGCTCCATGCGGCAGTTGTCGCCCTGCACCTGCGGGATGCGCACGAGCTGGCTGCGGTTCTGGCGGCTCCAGCTCACGTATTTGGGGGCTTCGTCGCTGCCAAAGCGGAGGTAGCTGTTGGGCAGGGGATTGGTGAAGACGGTCAGCGCGCGGCTGTGTGCCAGCACACCCGCCATAAAGCTGCCCGCGATGCTGTCGGGCGCGATGTCGCCCTCAAACAGGTTCCGTCCGTCCATGTAGAGCGAAAGGTTGATGTGCAGGCCGCTGCCTGCCTGATCCGGCAGGGGCTTGGGCAGGAAGCTGGCGTGGATGCCGCTGCGCATGGCAATGGCCCGCACGATCTGCTTGAACATCATCACGTTGTCGGCGGTCTTGAGGGGGCCTGCATGGTGGCAGTCGATCTCGTTCTGGCCGTGGCCGCTCTCGTGGTGGCTGTGCTCGGGGTGCAGGCCCATTTCCTCAATGGCAAAGCAGATCTCCCGGCGGATGTTCTCGCCCTTGTCCAGCGGCGGGATGTCAAAATAGCCGCCTATGTCCAGCGGAATGCGGGTCGGGGTGCCGTGCTCGTCGGTCTCGAACAGGTAGAACTCGCACTCGCAGCCGACGTTGCAGACAAGGCCCATGGCGCGGGCACGCTTGATGACGGATTGCAGGTAGCCGCGGCAGTTGCCCTCAAACGGCTTGCCGTTGGGCAGGGTGATGTCGCAGTACATGCGCATGACGCGGCCCTCGGCGGGGCGCCAGGGCAACACGGTGGCGGTGTCCGGGTCCGGCCAGAGCACAAGGTCGCTCTCCTCGACGTTCATGAACCCGGCGATGGACGACCCGTCGAAGCTGACACCCTCGGCAAAGGCGCGGGGCAGCTCACTGGCAAAAAGCGAAACGTTTTTCTGGTTGCCGAAAATATCGCAGAATGTCAATTTTGCGAACTTAACATCGTTGTCCTCAACAAAATTGAGAATGTCCTGTGCGGTGCGTTTCATAGGAACCTCCTGTAAAAGCCTTCCCCCAAAGGGGAAGCCACACATACTCGAAAGGCCCACCTTGAGCGGGCGGGCCTTTCGAGCTGGTGTAAGAAATAGGAAAAGGAGAATGGCGATTGTAAAAGGGTGTAACCTTACACCCGGCTGCGTCTTCACTGTGCGGGGCGAGGACGCGGCCAGTAAGGAAAATGGCGTGATGTGGGCGGGCTGTTGCTTGCGGGGAAACAACCCATCCCGTAGGGGCGCATTCTATATGCGCCCGTCAACCGGCAGCTCCTTGCGGGTGGATACGAAATCCGCCCCTACAGAAAGCGCGGGAGAAAATCACTCGGTATAGAACAGCATACGGCTGTAGCAGGGCAGGGGCCAGTAATCCTCATCGACGATGCTCTCGGCCTCGTCGGCGGCGGCACGCAGGGCATCCATCGCGGGGATGACCTCGTCGTGGAAGGCGTGTGCCTTGGCGGCCTCGTCGTCCATGGCGCTGACCTTGTCGGTGACTTCGGTCCGGGGATCGGCAGGGGTCGGTGGAGGAGTT
>OGOO01003267.1_pt1 | contig 10602 bp, 12 predicted proteins | sample 1552651 | NCBI WGS metagenome assembly OGOO01 (sample SAMEA2580118, study PRJEB22360) | human gut metagenome | biome: human gut; feature: human-associated habitat; material: faeces | place: Denmark | collected 2008/2010 | reverse complement strand
TATGTACACTGATCAAATCATTCAAGATTGCTATGAGAAGCTTATTCCAGTTTACGAAAAACATTTGAAATTTGAAAAAGTCAATAGCTTAGATGAGTTTAAAAAGTATTTTATAAAACCCGATATGGTCAATGATGAGACGCCTATGCCATTCATAAGCGAATTAATAGAAGTATGGAACAGTGATATTTATAAATATAGTAGAGCATATTACGAATTTCCTATATATCTATATAATTATATATGTGATGATATACTATCTTTAAATTATTGCGTAGTATTACAAAAAGTTCCCACATCTGCACTGTGTACTGATTTTGAATCAGATATGGAATTGAGTGCAAAATGCATCATAGAATATCTCTTGCATAAATATTTCAACGCTAATATCTATATAAATGATATTGATAATATGGTTAGATATGCATCTATGCTATATGTCAATATTGTATATAGAGAGACTGGAGAGTTGTCTAACCCATTCTTAGATAGTCCTGCTACGAAGATGATAATATCTGATTATAGCAATAAATCTATCATTACGGCCAATACATTCTTATTTAAGTATCGTAATCTCAATTATAAACGGTTGACTTCAGCTTGCAAAGATATGGCCGATCGATCCACTTCACAATTGCATCGACATCCGTTTTGTCGTGTTAATTTTGATAAAGATTCTATATTAGTATATTCGATAGATGATACTCCACTATATAAAATCACTGTTAAATTTGAAAAGGAGAAACAGAATGAAAAAGTATGATGAAGTTAGAGATGAAATGTTAAAGAACCCAAAAGTCAAAAAAGAATATGATAAATTAGAAAAAGAATATACAGAAGAACAAGATAAGATTACAAAAACTAAGAAAGAGGTAAAAGAAAATGTATGATGAATGGAATGGCAATAACTACGTTCATATTGAAGTCAGTGAGTTGCATATTATTCAAGATGAAATAGAGAATATTAAAGAAATTCTTAACAAACTTGAGGAATCTACTGTATCCGAATCTAATGAAATGACTACGTTTCAAATTAATAAAAGTGAGTCCTTAGTTATTTTGGATATATGGGAACGATTCCTTAAAAAGAACTATTTTAAAATATATGGTAAAGATTCAGATAAAATTTCTATATATACTCCTGTATTCAAGCAATATTATTATAAATTATTAGATATGTATTCAAAATGGGATACATTACAACCATTATCTATTGAATTCCGTCGGATTCTTATATCTATATTTACTATTGGTAAAATATTAGATATGGATATGATGGAAAAATAATTTCCAATATATATTATAACACTGATGTATTAGATCAAATCATTTTTAGTCTACGTATATTTATCACACACAAAGAAAGGATGGAATTCTAAATGGCAGATTTTGGATTTCATAACAACAACTTCAAACAAACTGAAAATGAAACAAAAGTAGAGACATCTGATACAACATCAGTTAAAGCTAAGTCTTTTTCGGAATTAGCTAACAAAGACGGATCACCGAATGATGGTCCAGAAGAAAGAGAAAATAGAAAGAAATATTATGTGAATGATATTCTTGATCAAGAGATTACCGTAACAGAGGTAAGAATACGTAAGTCCAAACAGGGTGATGATAAAGAATATATGACTTTGAAATTTGTTGATGGAAATGGAGAAGACAGCTATGTCAATACTGGGTCATCTACCATTAGAAATCAGCTAGAAGGTAAAGTCATTGATGAACCGTTTACTTGCCGTATTGGTAAAAGAACATCTAAGAACGGTAGAGAATATACCTGTCTCTATTAATCTTATAAGATAATCTGAAATATACCAAGACGTGATTTTGATCTATATATCATATGAAATTTCTAGAAGATTTTTCGCTATAATAAGACCTCCAAGAGTCATATGACTCTTGGAGATTTTTATTTTTATATATAAGGAGAGAATAGAAATGATTATTTCTGAATTAGAAGGCAGTCTATTTTCAGCATTGATAAAAATAGGTGGAATTCGTATTGAAGATGAGGCCTTAATCAAATTACATATGAATTATGAGGATAATAATGGCACCAAAACCGCGGGCGATATTATATTGGATAAACCAAATGCTAATGAATATATGATATCTCAGAGTACTATTAAATATAATAGGCCTGCAATTTCTGAAATAGATGTATACACATCGACAAATCACTATCATTGCACCTTACATCGTAATATCGAATTTAAGCCCGGATATATACATCTTAAACTCGAATTTCCAGATGATATCGAATCAACAGAATGTTTATGTACTGTGTTACACTCTGCTAGAGGAGCAGAAACAGATCCGTGTAGTGTTATGAAATATGAAAATGACTACTTTGCAAATGATTATTCTTATATCATGCAGGTATATCAAAAAGTAACGCGTACAAGAGGCGACATAATAAGATTTGCATCATGTATAATTCGTGCGTTAAACCAAAACTTTTGCGAACAACCGGTACATTGGGATGAAATAATTAAATCAGATAATGATCCTCGATTTAAGTATACAAATTTTCCACCATATGGCGAACTTGTGAGAATTGTTTATAATATATTAGCATACAATATAGGTTATTCGAATTATCATAAATATATGGATATCATTCAATTTACTATAATCAAAGAAATTGCAGAACTAACCGCCCATATTTACAAATCGTATATATTAAGAATTTTTAAAGAAATTCTGTTGGGAACTAATGGTTCTGGAATTGTACGAAATGAAGATGGATCGGCTACTATTAAATTCATTCTACCAGAATGTGATGAAGCGTCTGGAGAAGAACCATATTATTCAAAAGATATGGAATTTAATATAACCGTTTCACATTATGATTCGTTTATAGATGCAATTTTATTAAGAAATTCAAATGTTCACAATTTTTCTTATCCAAATAAGTCATTAGATGTATTTTAACTTCAAGGAGAAATTTTATGCCAAATTATGTACGTAATAGAATTATTATGAAAGATATTGGGAAGATATATCCTGAATATTTTGACTTCAATGAATTCGTTCCTATGCCAGAATGTATTAAGAAAACAGCAATCAATGCTCCTATTGACTCAGAAGAAAGAAAAGCTAAAATAGTAAGCACATCAATTTTTAATGATAATGCTGCGATGAATTTAATTTATAAAGAAATTCGAAATTGTCGCGATCCAATTGATCTAATATCATATACTAATATTTATGATTTGGTTGAAAAATATATAACAGACATGTATAAAGAAGATCCTCCAAGTGTTAAAATGACTTTGGAAAAGTTAGCAGATATAATATATTGCTTTATAACCACAGGATGTACCAATTGGTATGAATGGTCCTATGCATATTGGGGTACAAAGTGGAACTCATGCGGCTTTGTCCATATTGATAACGATACGATACAGTTTGATACGGCATGGAATGCTCCGGATCATGTATTCAGAAAGTTCTTTGAGAAATATCAAGATAGAGAAATTGAAATATGGTTTGCCGATGAGGGAATTCCTGAAAATTCTGGGCATATCTATAAAGAAAAAGACTCTATCAATTTTCATATTGATTGGCAAAGTTCAGATGAGGAATATCGAGATTGTGTATTAAATACATGGGGTAAAGAATACCTAATTGATGATGACGAAGAAAAGGATGAGGATACAGTCGAAATAGACATTACAAAAGATATCCCCGATGTTCCTAATTATGAAAAAATGTTTAAAGATGCTAAACCAACAAATATCAAAATAATCCATCCAGAAGATAAATCTTAATTGTTGAAATAAACTAGAGTCATATGACTCTAGTTTATTTTTTTGTCTCCCTAATAAGCATATTGTAAAACATTCTTATAATATGAAAAGAAGGTGATATATCTATGGGTTCTTTTAGCAAACAAACTATTCTTAACCCCTCACAACCAAGAATAACAAACAACTCTACTATTGCAGCAACTTCTATTTCCAATAATGGAAATCAGAGAACAAATATTGTAGAGTCTCTTACCAATTCCAGTATTAATCGTATTACAGATAACCCGTTTTATTTTTTCAATAATTTATCTATGACTAAAGTTACGTTCTATAATATCAATAAAGAACATACCACATTAGATGAAGTAATTGATAACGCATATAATTTCATAGGACCAGCATCCGGATTTAGATTTGATAAAATCAATGGAGTTATTCTCTATGGTATTCAGAATATGGAATTATCCATCGATATGGGAGAATGGGGTGCAGAAGCTGATCCGATAGAAGGAGAAGCTTATTTACCTCCGAATACATTTGTTCCCTATCAGCATTCTTATTTCTCTATTGATTATATTAATAAGTCTGGAAGAGAAGTACTCTTCCGTGTTACTTCTGTCAATATAGATACATTCCCAAATGGATCTAATTTTTATAAGATTTCTTATAAATTAGAATCTATTGGAGAAAATATCAATCCACAAGTAATCAATGAATATCGATATATGGCAGATAATATTGGTAAATCTGGTACAGGTCCAAATACATCCTCTTCAGGAACTAATAACAGTGTATTGGTCGATATGAACACGTTTAACTTAATGAATTCATATAATCAATTGATAGAGATGTTAAAACAAGCCTATGTAGAATTGTTCTTCCAACAGTCTACACAGACATTTGTATTTAAATATGGATTCTGGGATTATTTTTTCTATGATCCGTACCTGATAGAGTTCTTAATTCGACATAAGATCTTCTCTGTATCCAGAGTACCTTATATCCATGTATCTCAACCAGCATTACCACCGATGTATCTACATATCGATTATAATAAAACAATCTTTAGATTATTGGAAGATCCAGTTAATACGACAGTTTGTTATTATGATGGCTATGGTATGCTGGTACAAGATCCGATGTCTCTCTTAACACATCGCATTGAACCATACTATATGATTACATATAGAGATGATGATGGATCTCCATTTGGTTCTCCGTTATTAGAGAAGATTCCGTTATTTGATACCGACATGATTAATCTCTTACCAGGATATTCTAATGAAGATCCTAAGAATTCTTCTTGTCCATGCGGATGCTCTTGCCAGGATACATTGGCTAAACTTCCTAATTATAAGAAGTATTATAAGATTATTTATAACTACTTTGCTGGATTGCCTATTACATATGCCATGATTGCAGATATCAATAATATTGATTTCAAACCTTGTAAAGAATTATATTATGCAATTCCTATGCTGATCTATATTCTACAACAGACAATCAACAATCTTCCCAGTACATCATCAAACAATTCTGTAGAAGATCCATCTTCTCAGAAATCTACTGGGTCTCCTGGTAATTTATCTCTCCGTTCTTGTCCTAAAGGATGCTTAACTTGTACAGATAAGCCTTCCGACTAATTAAAATGCTTATTATAAACATATAATTAAATCTATTTGACTATAGAAAGGAGATAGAGAGATGGATCTAAAGGATGGTTTTGTCGATCTCATTAATGAAACCATGAATGAAGAAGATCATGTTGAAATATCTGTGTCCATGGTGGAAGATCTCGCTATAGACGAAGATATTTATAATGGTTCTTATTTGGAAGAACAATTAGATAATTTATTTCCTACAGAAATAACAGATCCCGTTTTACTTGAAAAATTGGGAGATTAATCGAAGGAGGATTATAATATAATGGTAGATTTTGATTCTATTATGGAAGCTGCACAAGATGCTATTGATGTAGTCTTAGATAAATCAGCCGAAGAAGATGCTGATGTAGACTTCGAAGCTTCTACTGAAGTAGACGATCAGGCTCTTGATGCTGTTATTGGATTTACAGATAACGTTCTGATTTCTGATAAAGATATTGAAGATATTGATGCTGGTAAAGAACCAGGAGACTATGACCCTGTAGATGTAGATGCCAGAGAAGCAGAACAGGATGAAGAAATTAAAGAATTGGAACAAGATGTCACTGCCAATGCTTTGGTTACTAAAGATGATATCAAAGATCTCAAAGAAGGAGCTTCTATTTATGATTACGTAGATAAAGTAATCAATGAAGATGTAGGAGATATTCCATTCTCTTTGAATGACGAAAATACTGGTAAAGTATGTGAATTCTGTCATCATGCTCCTTGTGAATGTGGAGACGCTCATGTTCCCCATACGGCACCCCATACTACAGAATTGGTAGACAAAGATGTAGATACGGATGGAGAAATCTTAGGAGATGATGGTGTAAAATCGGATGCTCCTATATTTAAGATGAATCCGACAGAAGATAATGATACTGGTACAGATAACGTGCCTGGATCTATTCTTACTGATGCTGATCCCAAACAGGGTGCTAGTTTAGATCACAATGATGATGTTGTTCTTCCTCCCAATATCGATATTGAAGATGACATCGATGATGATACTGATCTGGATGATGTAGAACCCGATACATTTGATAATACACCAGAAAAGCATACAACGGTTGATTTGACCAGCAGCAATGCACCGGCTAATGAACCTGCAGGTCCTGTTGTTCCTTTAACAGATGGAACCAGACCCGGAACAATTGAATCCCATGAAGAAGGAGACTTAAATATGTTTGAAGATGAAGATTTGAATGCCAGCTTGGAAGAAACTTTTGAAGAACTGGAAGATAGTGTAGAAGTATCCAATGAAGATGTTAAAGGTAAAGATATGTCTTCCGATGGATCTGTAGAAGATCTGTTTGATGCTATGGGTACTGATGATCTGGATGATGTAGAGATGTTCAATGATTTTGAAGGCTCTGATATCAATGCGGAAACAGAACGTTCTAAAGGATTCCTGAAAGGAATGGATAAGAATGTGGATGAACCTTCTGGATCATTTAATTCCCAGGATTCTCTGAATATTGGAAGAGAAGAAGAAAAGATGTTCGATCTGGCTCAGGATGTAAACAAAGCGGCTATGGCTAAGAACTAATTTTTATAAAAAAGAAATATAGAAGAGATCTATATAGATCTCTTCTTATCTTCTGACAGTTTTACCACTGAAACATAATTATAATTGCTAATACATAAAGGAGGTTATATCTTATGCCAATATCAGATAAACCTGTAGCATATATTATCAACGAAGGAGTTGCAGATTGCGTCTCTTGCGACGTAATTCGTAATGATAATGGCTTCTTGGTTGCTGAATGTACACTACAACAGGCAATGAAATTAAATAGAAACAGACGTTATTATACAGAAGCAGATTTGCGTAAAGAAATTTATTCTGATCGTATCAGAGAATTAGTAAGTACCGGTAACTTTAAAGGAGAAGCTGGTCATCCATTGGATATGAACTTAACCAGACAACAGAAAGTAGACCCCACTTTGGAACAAGTTTGGTATACTAAGTTATGGATGGATGGAGATTTTGTTAAAGCTCATGTCAGAGGAACTAATAATGAACTCGGTAGAGCATTTAATGAAGATTTGAAAGCTGGACAGAAACCATCTTATTCATTAAGAAGCTTAGGTTCTATTAAGATTGTTAATGGGCAGTCTAACGTAACTAATTTAAGAATTGTTACCTATGATAGAGTATATTATCCATCTTATGATAATGCATATACCAATCGCATTATTTCTGAATCTGCTGGATTTGAAGGAGATAGTTTAGACCATATGATTACTTCTAAGGGTAATCAGCAGATTGTTAAAGAAGGATTTGAAGCTGTAGCTCCTGTTATGAATCAGGACGTTGTAGACTTATTAATTAAAGAGTCTTATAGCTTCTACCAGATTTGTAATGATTTTTCTCCTATTTATAAGAGTATTACTTTATCTGAAGATAAGAAATCTGTTACTATGGTGACGGAATCCTATGAAACAATTGTTGTTCCTCTTGGTAGATTTGTAGAAAATCAGATTGACAAATTCTGCCAGAAGTATAGTTAATATAAGGGTCAATTATTATGGAAGATTTAAAATTTAGATTAGAAGATGAAAATCAACGCGGATTGTTAGAATATTCTTTAGAAAATGATTGCAATTTTTATTTAGAATCTGGAGATAATAAGAAACAGTATGCTATTGTTTCGGCTAGAAGCTGGGGTACTCTTATTCATGGTATTTCTATTGTTGGTCCTGGTTTTATAATTCCATTGGCAATGTATAATCGTATTGTATCCGTATATAGTGCCGATACACCAGCAGATGCTTTATTTAGATGGGTAGATTATAACCATATTCGTTCTATAGAATATGATAAGAAAAAGAAAATTCTTGTCGTAGATAAAGACTGGTATGATAGAGAAAAGAATACGGATGTTGTATTCTTGCAATGTCCTAGTGCATCTGTAGCTAAAGCTACATTTGGAGGCGATAAAGTAATTCCATCTCCTTATGCTCAGCATGGGGGTATGTTTAAGAAAGACCCATTTTCTTGGGAGAAACCTATAGCTACTTCTTTTGCTAAACAGACTGGTATTAAATCTGAATTGACTACATTTGATAAAATATGCAAAAGAGCTGGCGTAAAACTTAAATTAGTTGATGCTAGCATTTCTGGCCATGGACTCAAACAGATGGCTAAGAAATTATTCTTTGGTGTAGAGTCTAATGAATATTCATTAGAAGATGAATGTAATGTATATATGGAAGATAACAATGAAGAAGACTATACAGCATTAGAACAAGCTTTATTGGAACCAAGCAAAGATTAAGAATCTTAATTTATATAGATAACACTTAAGTATATTAGATAATTATTTACGAAGATATTCATTCATCCCCAATCTGAGTGAGTAATTAGTATAATATAATTTGATCTATTTTTTATAGATCTAACTATTTTATTCTAGTATATTCATAGAATATACTAAAAATTCTCTAAATTTCTTCTATATGAAGAATACTAAAATGATTGGAGGAAAGTTAACATGTACGATGATGAAATTAGATCATTCGTAGAAGCTGTAGAACCGGACTTCAGCTATGAAGGTACCGATGGTGCTATGGCTATGGTTGTTGAATCCACACATAATCTGATTGCTCTTGAAGAGGGCATCGAATATGGCGAACTGAGCGTTCAGCAGGAAAATGTTATTGGCGATGCATTTGATGCTATTTGGAAACGTATTAAACAGTTCTTCAACTGGATTCTTGAACTGATTAAAAAAGTTTTGGCAAAAGTTAAAGCATTCTTCATGATGCTTCGTCGCAAATTAACAATGGCCGCTGCTAAAGCTTTCAAAACTATCGGCGAATTCGTTAAGAATCATACTAATGCTAAGAAAATGGAAAACGAAAAAATCGAATATAATGGCCTTAACGCAGCAAATGTTGCAAAACTTATTGCAAATATTCCTGATGTTCCAAAGGGTGTTAAAATTACCCCGGCTATTGTTGAACAGATTTTGAATTCGATTCCGAAAGATTCTATTCCTGACGAAGCTAAAGCTACTGCTAAAGCAGCATTTAAAACGGCTAGCAACAATTCAAATAACCAGGCAATTTCTGATGTGATGGATATTGTTAAACAGAATATTGGTTCTGATGATATTAGACAACTGGTTTATGAGCGTTTCTTCCCGGGGTTGGATGGAAAGAACTTTATCTCTGAGTTAAAAGAAAAACTCATTGAAAAGAAAACGATTGCTCCATCCGAAAAGAATTTCAAAGAGATTTATTCTAATGATCTTTTGAAGAATCTTGATAAAGCCTATGATGGCGTTATGAAACTTCATAGTTGGGATCTTAAGAATGTAAATGAAATCCAGAAAGTCGTTGAAAAGAAAACTAAAGAACTTCTTGGAATTAAAAAAGAAGGACAGAAGAATATTAAAGCTGGAATTAATAAGACTCTGAGTGTTCTTTTTAAATACATTAGTTCTGGGTTGACCATTATTCATAGCGCTGTAGCAACCGTTGGACAGGCTATCGCATCTACTCTTATGAGTGTATATAAGTCTGCTCTTGGTGCAACTCTTAAAGGTCTGAAACGTAGAGCTGCATATGCTGTAAAGAGTCACGATGAAAGTGTAGATATTACTATAGTATAATGCGTTTATTATATATCCAGAGGTTATATAACCTCTGGATATATTTTTTTATAAAAAATAAAAGAAGGGTATATACCCTTCTTTTATTTTCAGTAACCTATCAGTAAAGATGGTTTTTTCCGCATAATTTCAAATGCATCCGTTTTACTGCTGGTTACTGTTACTCTTGGCTCTGATCCAATGTTGTAGAATACGTAGAATTTCTTATTTTCTCCTTCAAGAATAAAGTTATTATTATCTCCTGCTATTGCATTCAATTCAATATCTTTTTTATCATCTCGATGATTAATAATAAATTCAAATATTCTGTTTTTCAAATTAAATATTTGATTTTCATTCAAACCATTGGTTAGCGAATCGATATGTATATATTTTTTTACATATCGATCAAATGGATTAATTTCTATATCAAGCGAATTAAATAATGATTTGGCTTTGATAAATAATTCTAATCCTTGCTGAACCGTTTTGTCTGCCAAGAGTTTTGTAATAAGTGTTTTGTTATCCATAATAATTATCCTCCTTTTAAAAATAAATGTAAATTTATTATGGTTATTACACCTATATAATATATAATTG
>OGOO01003262.1_pt1 | contig 10619 bp, 9 predicted proteins | sample 1552651 | NCBI WGS metagenome assembly OGOO01 (sample SAMEA2580118, study PRJEB22360) | human gut metagenome | biome: human gut; feature: human-associated habitat; material: faeces | place: Denmark | collected 2008/2010 | reverse complement strand
TTCATATTACTACCTCCCAAGCCCCTGCCCAGTTGCAGGGGCTTTCTTCATGTATGATAATCAATCCCCTTTACTGTCTTTTTTCAGACAGTATCAATTATCTTTCTTCTTTTTGCTGAACATAAAAAATGCAGCCCCTGCGAGAATGATAGCCACGCTGCCAAGTGCTGTTCTGCCGTCTGAGTCATTGTCCGTTACGCCTGTGTTCGGAGTGTCGGGGGCTTTCTCATTCACCATATCCGTGTCAACTGTCTGTGCGTATGTTACAGTCACCTGTTTTGAGTCGGCAACAAGATAGCCATAAGGTACTGTGCTGCCGTCCTCTGTGATAGTGTATGTGCCGATAGGAACGCCCTCAAACTTCGCAAGTCCGTCCTTGTCAGTGGTTGCCTCAATGCGTATCTCTCTGCCAGTATCGGAAATGCCCGAAAGGATAAATCTGATGCCCTCAACGTTAGTCATATCAGCAGTTTTCTTGTGTACCTTTATAGAGCCTGTCTGTTCGTTGTTGAGTATCGTTGCGTCTATTGTCTGAGCATACTCGACCTTGACCTCTTTTTCGTCAGCTACGAGATAGCCGTATGGTACTGTTTCCTCGTCCTCGATAACCATGTAAGTTCCGATTGGAACTCCATCAAACTTTGCTATGCCGTCCTTATCAGTTGTCGCAGGGATATCAATAGCTCTGCCGCTATCAGATGTACCTCTGAGATAGAATTTTATTCCCTCGATGTTCTTCTGACCCTCAGTTGTCTTGTGAACTGTGATAGAGCCTGTCTTTTCCTTGTTCTCAATAGGAACTTCTTTTGTTTCAGCATAGGTTACTGTCACGTTCTGTGGGTCAGCGACAAGATATGCAGTTGGTACTGTTTTCTCATCTTCATAGATAGTATAAGTTCCAATTGGTATCTCACTGAAAATCGCAACGCCGTTCTCATCAGTTACCGCAGGAATGTCGATATCTCTGCCGCTGTCTGATGTACCTCTCAGGTTGAATGTGATACCGCTGACATTGATGTTGCCAACAGTGGTTTTTGTGACCTTTATCTCGCCTGTTTTCTCGATATTCTCAAAAGCGACTTCCGCTGTTTCGTTGTATTCAACTGTTACTTCCTGTTCGTCAGCTACAAGATATGCCGCAGGAACTGTTGAGCCGTCCTCTGTGATGACATACTTGCCGATAACAAGCTTATCAAACATTGCTACGCCATTTTCATCTGTTGTCGCTTCAAACTTCAAGTCCTTGTTTGTATCAGAAATGCCTGTTGCAAAGAACTTAATGCCCTCGATATTGAGATTACCTGTTGTTGTCTTTGTGACCTTGATAGAGCCACTTTTCTTCTTGTTTGTCATTTCAGCCTTGACGATATCATCGTTTTCTGTTATTTCGAACGGATAAGGAGTATCGTCAATTTCATAGATATCAGGTGCTGAAATCTCACGATAGAAATACTTGCCTATAGCAAGCTGAAAATGTGCAATGCCGTTCTCGTCTGTAGTTCCTGTGATGACCTGTTCGTTATTCTCATTCAGAATTTCAAAAGTACAATCAGGGATAAGCTCACCTGTTGAAATGTCAGTCTTTGTTATCTCAAAAGGAATAGTGTTTTGCTCGTTATCAAAATCTACAACGAACTCAGCCTGCTGTTCAACAAGCTTGATAGTCTGTGTTGGCTCATCAGAAATCGAATAGCCCTTTGGTGCTTCAATTTCTGTCACTGTGTAGCTGTAGCCTTTGTAGATAGCCTTTGTTGTTTCAGCTATGCCGTCTGTGCCTGTGGTTATGGTGTCGATAACTGTTCCTTTCGGATATATACAATAGCCATTGCCAACGAATATATCCTCGGCTGCTGCCACTTCAAACTTTGCGCCTGCAAGGTCAGCTCTTGTTTCAGCGTCACGCTTGTGAATTTTTATCTTGCCCTTGTCAGGAGCAGAAGTCTTGTTGATGAACTCCGTTTTAGCCGTCTTGTCAGCGGTAACAGTGATAGCTTTCTTCGATGATATCATGTAGCCGTCTGCCGTGGATATTTCTCTCCACTCATAATCTCCCTCTGGCAAACCTGTTACATCAATATCACCCTTGCCGTTTGGCGTAAGGTCTGTAGCCTGTGAAGCAAGGTCAGTGAAGCTGTAGCTTCCGTCCTTGCCGCTTGCTTTTACAAACTTATAGCTGTTGCCGTCCTTGTATGCCAACTGGAACTTGACGGCTTTGTACATATCAGCTGTGGCTGTCTGAGCGTTGCCGAAGTAATCTGTGAATGTTTTGTTGATGTGAGCTGAGCCTGTTGGCGTTGATATTTTCAGATAAGCCTTAACAGGGTCTTTGTCCTCATAGCAGGAAACCACCATTTCCTGAACGTCTGAGCCGCCCGAAAGGATAAGAGGTGAACACTCATCTATGTGTTCAACATACTTGCCCTTTGTCTTTGTTATCGTTATGACAGTGTTTTTCAGGTCTTTCTCATTGTCTGCTGTGATAGTCATATTTGAGCCTGAGCGTGTAACAGTCACTGAGTTCGGCTTTGAAACGCTGAATTGTGAAAGTGTGCTGTCAAGCTTAACTGTGGCTGTCCACTTGCCTGTCTTGACATCATATTTTGCAGGATATGTTGCGTTCTTTCCAATCATATCATGCTTCTTCGAAGTACCCTTAGGAATATCATAGTGTGAAAGCATTTCGGATTTCATTTTCTTGTAGCACTCGACCAACTCTTGATGATGAGCAGAAGCATTATTGCCATTGTAGTAATAACTGTTGAGAAGCTTTGTTTCATTGCTTGAAAGGCTTGCTGAACTGCCGTCATAGTATCTTGCCGAAACAGCCTGAGCCATTATGCTTGAGGCACATATCTCGGTATCTTTTGAGTAGCCGTATTGAGTTTTTCCCTTGTAACTGTAAATACAGAATTCTTTTATCTGATACTGCATATCATCAGGAATATGACCTTTTTTCATGTAATCATTAAGTGTCTGCTGCTTTGAAACTGTTCCGCTATTATGCAGCTTATCAAAGTTAATGCAGTAAGCGTAGTTGTTATCAGATGTTGTGAAATACGGCACTTCTGATGCAAAGTATCCAGTGAAGTGAGTGTCATTGTATTTCCCTGTTTCAATATCATAGCCATTTGGCAGACCTGAGCCACGGAAATCATAGCTCCATGTTGACAGCCACTGCTGAGTGGCTTGGTTTTTGTCGGAGAACGCACTGGCTGTTATGCCTTGTGTAAGAGCCGACAAGCTGAGCAGAAATGCAAGTGCAACACTGCTCAGACGTTTGAAAAGACTTTTCTTTTTCATTTGTTTTCCTCCTAAAAATTTTTTATCTATCTAAAAAGCCCATAGGACTTGAATTTCCGCAATAAAAAAAGCAATCCGAAAGAAAATCGAATTGCTTTTAAACTCTATTCAGTTTTATTTATATCAGTAAAGGAGGTATATTTCCCATGCAGGCTTGCCGTCACTATTGATAGCTGATCCGTCACCATGCCATTCAACGTATACTACAACGTGTGAGTCATATTTTATACGCTTATATAAAACGTCAATGTGTCCTCGTACCTTTTGGTACAATTCATCATATGATGAGTATGTATCAGGTGAAACTGTATCGGGCGTACCCCATGAAGAATTATCAAGGTTAGATGTACTTTCGTCAAGCTCATAGAAGTCATCGGGTGATGAATACCCACATTCCTCATATAATGAATACACATAATCATGTGACAACGTTCTTGAATACGCCTGAAGTTCTCTTTTTGCTCTGTCTATATCATTCTGTGTAAGCTTAAACTTTGGTTTAGCCGTTGTAGTTGTAGTCGGCTTTGGCTTTGGGGCTTGCGTTTTCTTTGCCGTTGTGGTGGTCTGCTTTTGTGTCTGACGCTCTGTCTGTCTTTCTGTCTGACGTTCCGTCTGCTGTGGCTGATAGCTGTTGTTATTGTTATTGTCATTGCTGTAGCTGTTGTTGCCTGAGCCGTTGTTTGCGGTGCTGTGGCTGTAGCTCTGATTATTATTCACTGTGCCGCCATTACTAGCTGGGCTGTTCGATTTTGTGGTTGAACCGCCCTTGGTAGTGGTTGAAGATTTACCACTGCTTGTGCTTGCGGACGTTGTTGATGATGTTGTGGTAGCCGAAAGGGAAGTTGTTTCCTCACTCTGAGAGGTCAGTGTGGCTTCCGTTGTGGTAGTTGCCGAAGCTTCTGTGCTTGAAGTCGTTGTGGTTGCCTTTGGAGGGGCTGATGATGTGTTGTCAGACTGTCCGCAGCTTGTCACACCGAGCATAGCGGCTGCAACGAGCAGGGAAGTTATTGTTCTTGTTATATTTGTTTTTTTCATTGTGGGGTCCTCCTTTTGATTTTTGCGACTTAATTATATCACAATCATTTCTTTGTGTCAATTTTTCATTTTGTCCGTGGACAAATTTAGCTAAAATATCCTGCCTGAAGATTAAGCGAATAGATGTATCTATCGTTCATAAACTCCTCTATCATATGGTTTATCCAAAACATATAGTGTGTTCTGAGCATTTCTATCGGTTCTTCTGAGGGCAGTTCTCTCTGCGTATGGAGAAGTGGATAGTAAAGTGACAGCCAGTATCTTTCAGAGTTGCGGTCAAACCTTTTCCAAAAATCTTCTTCGCTGACTTTCATCTCAAAAAGCATATTCTTGAATTGTATCTGAAATTTTTTCGATGTGCGTAAAAAAGCTTTTCTTGAGCCACTGAAATCATGGTTCTCACCCATGCCGTCAAGCTGATTATAGTATGCTTTGAAAATCTTATCATAGTATGCTTTCATTCGTTCAAGACAACGTTCTTCTTCGGTCATTGCTATGTGCTGTGGCTGTTCCGTAGCCGACCAAAACTCCTCACCGACAAAATCTCTTATTTCGTCAATGGTGTAAAGAAGCATTGTTTTTTTATCAAACTCAGGGTCATTGAGCTTTTCTTCTCCTTTTTTGATAAAATCATCAACTTCATTGCTCGGTCTGATAAGGCTCTCTATCTTCGCTTCATCAAGTTCGGGCAAGTTTTTATAATACTTATAATCTTTTTCCATTGTTATACCTCCCATATGTTTTCTACACCTATATTATACCATACAGCAAGAAAACACGTCAACGGCAGAATAGCCAAACTTTCACACTAAATATTGTACATTTTTGAATTGATTAAAACATTTATAGGCTTGTTTTCAGGGAAAACTCTCGAGAAAAAAATTACAATGACAACGACCTATTATTTGTCATGTCAAGTGCATTATCTTTTTCAATTTCTTCCCTAACATAATCAGGAACGCTCACTAATTCATCAAATTCAAGATTACCCAAAATCATATACATTTTGTCTTCACTTTCTCCAAAATATTTTTCGTTGTCAAATTCTCTGTTATTATCATACCGCTTCACCAAACTCATTTTTTCGAGATCAACAAAAACATTGATTGGAAATTCAAGTATCTCATCAGTAGTATAGGCAATCGGTATATGAGAAAGGTCAGAAAAATCTGCGTCATTTTCAAATTCGATTACTGTAAATTCATTGATAAGTTCTTTGGCAATGCTGACCATATCCGCCCTTCTTTTAATTGTTTCGATCTCGGCTTGTGATAAATCATTTTTTACGGACTCAATTTCATTTTCAGTAAATACAGCGTATTTTAAAATCTCGTCCTTAAAGATATCTTTCTTTGCACATTCCAAAAGAGCCTGATTAATACTGTCAAAACCGACCTGTTCACAGCAGGCAAGTTCTTCTTTGAGCATTGTAAATCGAGTCTTACGCTCGATATCGATTGGTGTAAAATCAAGAATATCCTGCTGTTCACTGTATCTTTCTTTTACTTCCCAAGAACAGGTATCAAGGTAGGCATTTTTCAAATTCTCCTTACCGATATTATCTGAAAAAGAAGAATAAACAAATGGAAATTCTGCGGCTTTTACACCATAATGCTTAAGATAGTCGATGATATCATCACTTGAAACGCTTTGCGTCAAACGTCCTGCGATATACTCGTCATCGTCCTTAATAGTACAACACTCATATCTATCATCAACGCCAAGCCTTTTGATATATACTTCATCACTTTCTTCCGTATAGCCATACTCTGTGCGTTGAATGTGAGTAATAGATAAACTTAAACTCGTGAGAATACTCATTTTTAACAAGGTCCTTGTTTTCTTCAAAAAAATCTTCAAAGGACTGTCCTGACGCCTGATATTGCTTGATAACATCAAAACTATGTAATGTATTATTAACGTCCTGTTCTGTCATATCTTTTCACCTCTATCGTCCTCGTCATTCTTTTCATCATTCTTGATAGCAATCTTTCTTGCAATCCTTGAAAATAAGATTCCTAATGCTATATATACAGGTATGCATATCATCAGCTTATAGTTTATATTTATCGAAACATTAAGCTTATCTACAGCAAAGCCACTCATGAAATTACCAAAGGTATTCGCTGCTAAGACAATTCCAAATATAAATGCTAGTGCATAAAATGATATCGATATACTTTCAAGCACCTTAATCATAAGTTTGTCGCCAAAGAAATATTTAGCTAACTCCCAAGTCACAATAAATGCAGCTGGGGTCATATAAACCAAAAAGCCTGCCATTAGCTATCCTCTCCTTTTTCTATCTTTTTTAGTCTTTGTGTCCCCCATACGCAGATCAATAATGAGGTCACAACTGAAAAAATCACAAAAATTACTCTCTTATAAAAAAACTCCCACTGTCCTGAATACGACATACCATAGCGTAATATAACTATTGCCGATACAACATTAGCTAAGAATGAAAGAACATATACAGGAAGCATTTGCTTTACAGCACGTTTCATTAAAGCGACCTCCCTGACTTACTTGTGAGGTCAAGGACTTCATCTTGCTCTTCATTATCTAAAAAAGAAGGCAATTGATTAAAGTCCATGTTTTCGTCAAGACTTTTTTCTTCGGGACAATCTATTTCTATGCTTTCCTTGGTAGTGCGATTTTCTGAATAATCTTCAAAGTTTTCACACATCATTTTCTGAGTTATTTCGTTCAATTCATCATATACTTGGTCTAACTCAATCTTGTTATTCCTCAGATTGGCTGATGAGATTTCTCTTTTCTTAACTTCAGAATGTCTAAAAATTTTATTCCAAAGATTAGGCTTTATATCTTTTAAATTTTCCATGTCAGCCTCAGCAAAACTAATTCTGCCTTTGATTTCATCAATCTTGCTTATAACCCTAACACTTGACTCGTAATCTTCTGTGTCGATAAATTTTAAGGTTAAATCAACTTTTTTCGCTATTTCAGGTGGTAACTTGACCGCCTGAATACCTTCATACCTTTTTGGTGGCTCTTCACCAATAAGCCTATACAATTCATCACACGCTTCCGCCTTGAAGTAATGGGACTCGTATAATGAGGAAACGTCCGCAGAAGGTTCCTCTACTTTATAAAAAACACAATCCCAAATAACTTTGTGATTTGCATCCGTAGTTATTCTAGGTTCATCAAAATCCGCTTTTATTCCATTCATATGTATGGAAATAGGTATATCTTCAGTTTTCAAATACTGAATACCATTAGTATGTGAAAGATATGGTAAAACGCTGTTATATGTTTCTTCAATATGCTTAGAATAACAATCATTACCCTCTATGCACGCCACAATTCTATCGTCAATAGTTTTTAACTCTTTTAGATTGCCGCGATTTTTGTAATATTCACTCTTGGCAGAGTACAACTTTACTGCCGCTGACAACTTCTCTCTTTTTTTTGACATTTCTTTAATTTCAAACAGACTATCAGCGATTCGCTTTGGCTCATCAACCACAGGATCGTGTCGCTTTGCAAGATATTTTACATCATCTTTTGACAACCAACCTTTTTCGTAGTCCTGCTTAATGCTTTCTGCACTATCATAAATCTCATTAATAACATTTTTTCTCCGTTTTTCGTCTATCAACCCTAGCTCGACACACTTTAACGCTGCCTCTCCGACACTAGCGAAGCCCATTTCCTGAGCATTATCAAGATTTTCCAATAAATAAGACTCAAAATTGCTAATGGAAACATCTTCTCCGCCGTATGGGGATATATCTTCATATGATCTTAATTCAGCTAACTCGTTTTCAGCTTCTTCAACACAGCTTTTGAGATATGCCTTCTTTATGTGTTCCTCACCAAACAAATCTGAATATGCTGAAAGTATAAAAAGACTTTCCGAGGGTTTTAAATCTTCAAGAAGATACTTCCCAATGGTTTTGGTTTCAATAGGCAAATTCAGACGTTCTTCCCAACTCATACCGTCTATCGTGTTATCTAAAATGCTTCCCTTGCTTGGATCGTAAACATTAACTAAAACGATGTTTTCAGTTTTGGCAGTTCTATCACCAAAAGTATCAGAGCCAAGTCTACGTTCTATGTAGATTTTTTCAGACAGCCAATGACGCTCAATATGTCTGCTATAATATGGCGTATCCATATCGTCCGTATAGGTTGCCATTACTAAGTCTTGATTTTCTTCAAAAAACTCGTGAAATGATTTTCCCGACGCCTGAAATTGCTTTATAACATCCTGTTCTCTCATATCTATTTTCCTCTTTCTATCTTTCTTTATCTTCCTAAACCTCTGTTCTGACCTGTCATATCAAGAACTTCATTTTGCTCATGATTATCTAAAAAAGGAGATAGCTTCTTAAATCCAATGTCATCAACATAATATGCCGTATCTCCTATCTCCACAACATCACTTATAGACAACGAATGACCCATGAAAGCTTCTGGCATTGTTTCATACCTATTGAATTTTGAGTATATATTCTCAAGCTTTTCATCGACAGAGTTACCTTTTATCTCAGAAATCTTCCCCTCATAAACAAGGTCATAATCAGTCTTATTAAGATTAATGCCAATCGCTTCTATCATATGGTAAGGCTCGAATCTTATTCCATGATATTTTTCTCCATCTTTTAACTGATATATTTTATAGTTCTCACTTAAAACCGCTCTTGTGTGTTCTGTCCTACGCTCATCAATAAGTTTTTTATAAATAATGTTATCAAGGTCTGAGATTTCGACCCCATTCTTTCTATTTTCATCTATTCCTTCAATAAAGTAAGCTTTGGCTTCAGTTCTCATTGTTTTAATCATTTTATCAATGTACTCACCAGTATTGTTTTGGGGAACTTTTAAACAATCTTGTTTTATTTTATCGTAATCTCTCTCAGTTATTAACGTTGTATAAAGCATATACTCAAGCCTTGAAATTGCAGGCTCGTTTGTATCATTCCAATCCATAGCCATTTCAGCACTTTCAATATACTGCTCTTTATCGGCTGCACTCATATTTTGAGCGTAATGAGATACAAGTTTGTTTGCATAGTTTTTATCAGCGTTATCCAACACATCTTCTATAGCCAAGTTATAATCCTCAAGGTGATCGTCCATTTTCTCGTAACGATAGATAACGTCATCAATAAAAGTGGTACTGTTTTTCAGAAAATCTTTTGAAAGGTCAATGTTGCCTATTTTCAGACTATCCATTTCGTCCAAAGCGTTGAGTATATCCTGCCGTCTATCGTCACTCTCTTTGATATAGTATGCCTGAGATATCTCCGCAGGCGTTAGCTCGATACCGACTCTCTTGCCGTCAATAACACGTTCGATAGTCATTGTGTCGGTAGTGAGCTTCTTATACACATATAGCGTAGCATAGCAGTCACCCAAGCTGTTATGTGCTTCTTTATGCTCGGACCAATCATAGCCATAGTAGTCTGCCGCTATAGTGAGTTTCTGCCATTTATAGCTTCCTCTTTGGTCATTCCACTCGCCATAAATCGGTGCAAACATTTTCATTGCGTCAGCATATTCTGCGTTTAAAAATTTTGCTCCGTTGTGTTTTAGAAAATCTGCGTCAAACCTGACATTGTACCCAACGATTTTATCATATCTTTTTAAGATATCATTTATCTCAGGCATGACCTCTTCTATAGTCGGTGAATTTGCTACCATTTCAGGCGTGATATGATTAACACGTTCCGCCTCTGCCCACTCCGTGTGCTGAGTGGGTCTTATGTAGCTGTCAAAAAGAACTGCGCCCTCATTATCAATGATAGACACCTGAAGAAGCTCGTCCTCTGCTGCGTTCAAGCCTGTTGTTTCTGTATCAATCACAATATAGTTTTCTTCCATTATTAAACTACTCCTTCTTGCCTCTTGAGCTATCCTCATACTTGTCACCTATTTCATACTCATCGTATTCTGTTGGTGTAACATCTATCCATTCCACACTTTCTTCGTCTTTTCCATCCACGTTGTCGATGAAACTAACTTTAAACTGGTATCGTTGATGTGTTATAAACGTGCTTTTTGTGTATTCCTTGTCTATAATTGTGCCAACAGTACTATAATTTATAATACTTTTTAATTCGCTGTTTATGACAGAAATTCCCAAACACATCACAATTGTAATAAATAATAAGACTAACCACGATTTGATTTCTTTAGGCATTATATCAATCCTTTCTACCATATTATTCATTATTAGTGTCAATTATCTTTTATTCTCCGCTAAGTATTTTATGATACACAAAAAGCGTTGCAAAGCAATCACCCAAGCTGTT
>OGOO01003254.1_pt1 | contig 10638 bp, 15 predicted proteins | sample 1552651 | NCBI WGS metagenome assembly OGOO01 (sample SAMEA2580118, study PRJEB22360) | human gut metagenome | biome: human gut; feature: human-associated habitat; material: faeces | place: Denmark | collected 2008/2010 | reverse complement strand
GATTACCGTTGGGATTCTGAGTCCATATAAGTATTAGAAAAGTAGGACTAATGTAATACACAAACACATTAAAAGAAGCGAAAGGAGTGAGCAAAGTGGCTAAAAAGAGCAACGAATCAAGTCCTAAGCTAAGAGTCGCTTTGTCTCCTGAAGCTCGAGAAAAGCAAATGATAGCTCTTGCTGAGGATTTGGCTGAGAAACAACTACTTGAAGGAACTGCATCCTCTCAAGTTATTGTCCATTATTTGAAGTTAGGTAGTGGACGAGAATCGTTGGAGAGAGATAAGTTGAAATCGGAAAACGAATTGCTCAAAGCAAAAGTAACACAGCTTGAGAATATGGAAGATACGGCAGAGAAGTATGACAACGCTATCAAAGCGATGAGCATTTATACTGGCAATGGAGATGAGGAAGATTATGAAGACTATTAAGTCTTATTCCGAGCTAATGAGATTAAACTCATTTGAAGATCGGTTCGAGTATTTGAAACTCAACGGAAAAGTTGGCGAAGATACTTTCGGCTTCGATCGATATTTGAATCAGAACTTCTATCGCTCATCCAAATGGAAAAGAATCCGAGATGCAATAATTATCCGAGACAACGGATGTGACCTGGGCTTTCAAGGCTATGATATTTCTGGTAAGATTCTAATTCATCATATGAATCCGATCACAAAACTTGACATTCTAAATCAGACCGATATTTTACTTAACCCTGAATATTTGATTTCTGTGTCTAAAAGAACACATGATGCTATTCATTATTCCGATTCTAACATTCTTATAACAAACCCAATCGAAAGAACTAAAAACGATACATGTCCTTGGAAACTATAGGAGGTGACAAACTAATGAATGATAGTATTCTAACGTCTATTAAAAAACTCCTTGGTATTACCGAGGATTATGAGCAATTCGATGCAGACCTCGTCATGCATATAAACTCTGTATTCATGATATTAAACCAAATAGGAGTTGGCCCTAAAGAAGGTTTTTCCATAATCGGGAAGGACGAACAATGGTCAGATTTCATGATCCAAGGAATAAACATGGAATCTGTAAAAACATATGTATACATGAAAGTTCGACTAATGTTTGATCCACCGCTAAGTTCGGTTGTGATGGAATGTATGAATCGACAGATCAGCGAACTTGAATGGAGGCTAAATGTCGAATGTGATAAATCAAGTCAGGAGGTGACATATAGTGAATAGTAATGAATTGGCTCATCATGGCATACTCGGTATGAAATGGGGCGTTAGACGATATCAGAATTCTGATGGATCGCTAACCAAAGCTGGACTGAGAAAAGCTACTCGTATGAAAAAGAAGTATACAGCTTTGACCGGAAAACAGCTTCGCAGATACCCAACCAAAAAGAATGTTACCAGTCAAAATGGATCCAAACCAAAACCGATTAGTGAAATGAGTAATGAAGAAATCCAGCAAAGAATTGATCGTATTAATCTTGAGAATAAATATTCAACTTTAACAGCTCCGGCAGCTCAGCATAAAACTAGTCTTGGAAAAAAGTTTATAGCGTCTGTCGGAAATGATGTAATTAAACCAGCCGCTATTGATATGGGAAAACAGGTTACCAAAACAATGATGGCTAAAGGTATCAATAAGATGCTTAATTTGAATGACAACGAAGATCGAGTGTACGCAAACAATAAAAAGAAAAACTAAAGAGGTGTAAATTATGGCATTATCGAACACGGCCACCCCAAAGTATTATGGCATGTTTCGAAATGCTGTAATGAACGGTGAAATTCCAGTAAACAAAGAAATTGAGATGGAGATGAATCGAATCGATGCACTTATAGCAAATCCCGGGATTTGGTATGACGACCAGGCAATTTTGGGGTTCGTTGCATATTGTGAAACTGAGTTGACTCTTACTGATGGCTCTGATCTGCATCTTTTAGACTCTTTTAAGCTATGGGCTGAACAGATTTTTGGGTGGTATTACTTCGTAGAGCGAAGTATCTATGTTCCGGATAAAGACGGACATGGCGGTCACTACGTTCGTAAGAAAATTAAGAAACGCCTTGTTAAGAAACAGTATCTTATAGTTGCCAGAGGTGCTGCCAAATCTATGTATGCGTCCTGTATACAGAACTACTTCCTAAATGTAGACACGTCAACAACGCATCAAGTAACTACCGCACCGACAATGCCACAGTCTGAAGAGGTGATGTCTCCAATTCGTACAGCTATCACACGATCGAGAGGTCCTCTGTATAAGTTTCTTACGGAAGGCTCAATACACAACACAACCGGATCGAAAGCAAAACAGGTTAAGCTTTGTAGTACGAAGAAAGGTATTCAGAACATGCTTACTGACTCACTTCTTGAGGTGAGACCAATGTCAAAAGACAAACTTCAAGGGCTTCGAGTAAAAGTAGCAACGGTAGACGAATGGCTTTCTGGAGACGTGAGGGAAGATGTAATCGGTGCTCTTGAACAGGGTGCTGCCAAAGAGCAGGGTGGCGGAAGTAATGATGATTACTTAATTGTATCAATCAGCTCAGAGGGAACCGTGCGAAATGGGGTCGGCGATACAATCAAAATGGAATTGATGAAAATTCTCAAGGGAGAGTTTTCGGCTCCTAACACTTCTATCTGGTGGTACAAGCTTGATGATATTTCAGAGGTTAAGAATCCGGCTATGTGGCTCAAAGCCAATCCAAATTTGGACAAGACCGTAACATATGAAACATATCAACTGGATGTGGAGCGTGCCGAAAAGAATCCAGCAGTCCGTAACGATATTTTGGCAAAACGTTTCGGAATTCCAATGGAGGGTTACACGTACTACTTTACGTACGAAGAAACACTTCCGCATCGCCATCGGGAGTTTTGGGGGATGCCATGTGCTCTTGGGGCAGATTTATCCCAGGGGGATGACTTCTGTGCATTTACATTTTTATTCCCACTTTCCAATGGAGGATTTGGAGTAAAAACACGAAACTACATTACTGAACGTACAATGACAAAACTTCCGTCTGCGATGCGTACTAAGTACGAAGCATTTATGCGAGAGGGAAGTCTGATTGTAATGGATGGAACAGTTCTTGATCTCATGGACGTGTATGAAGATTTGGACAACCACATTGTAGAGTGTGACTATGACGTTCGAAGCTTTGGATATGACCCATACCACGCATTAGCTTTTGTCGAACGTTGGGAAAGAGAAAACGGACCATACGGAATTGTGAAAGTAATTCAGGGTGCTCGTACCGAATCAGTACCATTGGGTGAACTGAAGAAATTAGCTGAAGACAGGCTCTTAATTTTCGACGAAGACTTGATGACATTCACGATGGGCAACTGTATTTCAATTGAAGATACAAATGGCAACAGAAAACTCTTAAAGAACCGATACGACGCTAAAATTGACTCGGTAGCAGCGATGATGGATGCATACATCTCCTACCAATCTTGCAGGGAACTTTTTGATTAGGAGGTAATTATCAATGAATAACAATGAACTTATGCATTATGGTGTGCTTGGTATGAAATGGGGTGTCAGAAAAGGCGATGTTGGAAAAGCCTATGGTAAAGCAACCAAAAAATTTAACAAGTTGGACACCAAGGTTGTTAACGCAGAGCGTAAAGCTAACAAAGCTATGTATAAAGTAGATAAGAAAGCCGGAAGGATTTTCTCGTCTAGGAGAGCTGTATCTAAAGCAAGCTCCAAAGCTGGTCAGAAACAAGCCAGAGCAACGCGACAGATTTACAAAGCTCATAAATGGTATAAGGCTATGGAAGACACCTTTTCGCAAACAACTCAGAAAATGTCTAAAGCTCAGATCGAAAAGGGTAAAGAATGGGCAAGCAAATTAAATGCAAGTCGCGCCTCAAATGCAATTGCATATAAACAAGGTTTGTCCGCGTACGGGTATAAGTAAAATTTTTTACCACTAAGTTAGCCTAAACTAACTAAAATAGGAGAAAAGTCAAAATGGAATTTAATATTGGAACCAGGCTCAAACACGCCTGGAATGCGTTCACTAACCGGGATCCAACTATAACTTATCAGTCACTAGGACCCGGTCATTCTTCGCGTCCGGATAGACCTAGATTAAGTCGTGGTAATGAACGGTCCATAGTTACCGCGATATTTAATAAGATAGCGCTTGATGTTGCAGCAGTAAAGATGACTCACTGCAAACTGGATAAAAACGGACGCTATCTGGAAGACATTGATTCTGGGTTGAATACATGTTTGAACTTAGAAGCAAACGTTGACCAGACTAGCCGGGCGTTCATTCAGGATATTGTCATGTCCATGTTTGATGAGGGAGTTGTGGCTGTCGTACCGGTAGACACCACATTTGACCCTAAAGTGACAGGTTCATATAACATTCAAACTATGCGTACGGCAAAAATTCTTGAATGGTATCCGAAGCACGTAAAACTTCAATTATATGACGATGAAAAAGGAGAGAAGCGAGAAATCTTACTTCCCAAGGCACAGGTTGCCATTATCGAAAATCCTCTGTACGCGGTTATTAATGAGCCGAACTCAACTGCTAAGCGACTGATGCGAAAACTCAGTTTACTGGATGTGACAGATGAACAAACGGCATCCGGCAAATTGGATCTGATTATTCAGCTACCTTATGTGGCTAAGTCACAGACTCGAAAGCAGCAGGCAGAAGACAGACGAAAACAGATTGAAGAGCAACTTGCCAATTCCAAATACGGAGTTGCTTACGCCGATGGAACCGAGAAGATTACCCAGCTTAATCGGTCGTTGGAAAACAATCTTTTGAAACAAGTTGAGTATTGGACAAACATGCTGTACAGCCAACTTGGAATTACACAAGCGGTGTTAGATGGTACCGCAGACGAAAAGACCATGCTAAATTATACGAATCGTACTGTAGAGCCTATTGTGGCAGCAATCACAGACGAATTCAAACGAAAATTCTTAACAAAGACCGCAAGGACACAATCTCAGTCCATTCAATCATTCAGAGATCCGTTCCGGCTTGTACCAGTAAATGATCTTGCCGAAATTGCGGACAAATTAACACGAAATGAAATTATGACATCAAATGAAATACGACAAATTGTCGGCATGAAGCCGTCATCCGATCCAAAAGCTGATGAATTGATTAACAGTAACATCAGTCAGCCGGATGATCAGCAATATATGGACGGTGATCCAGCGGACTATTACGAAAAAGGAGGAGAAGGTCAAAATGGCTAAATGGGATTTTAGCGGATGGGCTACCCGTAACGATTTGTTATGTGGGGACGGACGAACGATCCGAAAAGACGCATTTAAAGGTAACGACGGAATGACTGTTCCGTTGGTTTGGAATCACGAGCATAACGACCCCGAGGCTGTCCTCGGACATGCCCTGCTCGAGAACCGAGATAACGGTGTCTATGCCCATGGAAAATTCAACGAAACTCCACAGGGCCGTAATGCTAGAGAACTGGTAAAAAACGGTGATGTTTCCTGTCTGTCCATTTGGGCAAATAACTTGAAACAGAGAGGTGGAGACGTGCTTCACGGCGATATTAAAGAACTTAGTCTGGTTCTCGCCGGAGCAAACCCAGGTGCCTACATCGACTTTGCGATGGCACACAGTGCAGACGAAGAGGATTCTCTGTACGCTTCGTGGGATGAAAACTTGGTTCTGTATCATTCAGCAGAATCAGAAGATGAAAAAAAGAAAGGAGATTCTGACATGGAAGATGAGAACCAGAAAAAACAGGACACGCCTGAAAATGAAAAAACAATTCAGGACGTAATCGACTCCATGACCGAAGAGCAGCAGAATGTAATGAATTTTCTTGTAGGCTCTGCTCTTGAAAAGGGTAATGGCGACGACGACACAGATGACGAGAAAAAAGAAGAAGGAGGAGAAGTCGTGAAACACAATGTATTCGACCAGGACGATCAGGTAACACAGAATGTACTTAGCCACTCTGATGAGGAAACAATCATCAAAATGGCAAAACAGAGCAACGTTGGTAGCTTAAAGACTGCTATGGAAATTTATGCTGAAGAAAACGCAGCAACTCTTGCTCATGGAGTATTTGGGGATGAAGTAGAAACATTATTCCCAGAGTATGAACTTCTTAAGAAAGGTGAGCCGGAGACTCTCGAAAGAGATCAGAGCTGGATTGCAGCTGCTATGAGTAAAATTCATAAATCACCATACAGCAGAATCCGTACAAGACAGGCGGACGCTCGTATCGCAGAACTCAGAGCCAGAGGTTACCAGAAGAAAGGTAACTACAAGAAAGACATGGCTGAAATCAAATTGTTACAGCGTACGACCGATCCACAGACAGTCTATATCAAAGACAATATGCATCGTGATGACATTGTGGATATTACAGACTTTGATATTGTAGCTTATCAGTGGAATATGATGCGCCATATTCTTGACGAAGAGTTGATTATGGCTGCAATGGTTGGAGACGGCCGGGACGATGGCGATCCGGATAAGATTCATGAGGATCACATCAGATCAATCTGGCATGACGATGATCTGTATACAATCCATCAGGATGTTGACATCGAAAAGGCTGAGGCAGAACTTCAGGGTTCTAACACAGGAGTAAACTTCGGTGAGAACTACATCTATGCGGAAGCAATCATTAACTCTGCATTATATTCCAGAGAGAAGTTCAAAGGCTCCGGTACACCGGATCTGTATTGTACACCACATTTACTTAATGTAATGCTGTTAGCAAGAGACCTCAACGGACGTCGTATCTACAGCTCCAAAGCTGACCTTGCACAGGCGCTCAACGTTGGTGAAATCCACACAGCAGAGCAGTTCGAAGGACTTCAGCGAGAAACAACTGACGGACACAAAAAGAAACTCCTTGGTCTGTTTGTGAACCTGGCAGATTACCAGTTCGGTTCAACAAAAGGCGGAGAAGTTACCAAATTCGAAGATTTCGATATGGACTTCAACCAGTACAAATATATGCTTGAGACCAGATTATCCGGATCTCTTACAAAAGTTTATTCAGCAATCGCCCTCGAAGAGCCGGTTGCTTAATTTTTTATAAGGAGGAATAAGCGATGGTAGAAAAAGTTTGGAATAACTCAGAAGATGTCAATGTAGCAGTTCGTAAGGTTTATGCTAAAGCAAGTGACGCTTACGGATATATTGATTCAGAATGCAAAACGAAAGTAAAAGCTGAGGAACTGGAAAACGCTTTCATTAAAGGACTTATCGTAGTCGGTTCAGATGGAACTATCTATAAGCCAATCAGCTGCAAAGTAGCTTCTAAAGTTGCAACTGTTACATACGCAACAACAGATTCAACTACAGCTACGTCCGCTAAGTTGGCGACTATCAAGTCTGAGTAAGTAGAAAGGATCGTGACTTATGAGTAAATGGTTTGGCAAAATTGGATACGCACTTCAAGAAGAAATTGAACCGGGCATTTTCAGCGACAATTCAATCGAAAAAGAGTATTATGGGGACCTTACTAACCCCCGATGGCGCAGACAATCTGGAAGTAAGGTTAATGACGATATTAATCTTACGAACGTATTAAGCATTGTAGCCGATCCATTTGCTTATGAGCATGTATCTGATATGGCATACGTCGTTATCGACGGTGCTAAATGGAAAATTGAAACGGCAGACGTTAGCAATCGTCCGCGTATTGAATTAACAGTAGGAGGTGTTTGGAATGAGAACTCGTCTGGATCTTCAGAATAAATTAGAAGAACTACTAGGTGTGAGACACGTTTATTACCAACCACCCTCATCCAAAAAAATAGAGTACCCGGCGATTGTGTTTTCCAGAAACGATATAGTAACGAACGGCGCAGATGATACAAAGTATATATTGTATACGCGCTATAAAATTATCGTGATAAGTAAGCTTCCGAATAACCCGGTAATTGATAAGATTTTGGAACTTCCGATGACGTCCTATGAAACGTCTTATCAATCGGACAATCTTAATCACGATGTAATAGCAATTTATATATAAGGAGGAATACCATGGCTGAAAACAAAGCATTGGAATGGCATAAAGTTGGTGAACGTCGCTATGAAACTGGTGTTGATAGAGGCGTTCTTTTTAATATGGGAACTGACGGCTCATACAAGGCAGGTGTTGCATGGGATGGATTATCTCAGGTAACCGAAAGTCCTTCAGGAGCAGAGCCAACAGCTCTCTATGCAGACAACATGAAATACCTTGAGTTAATGTCTGCTGAAGAATTCGGGTATACAATCGAAGCATATTCTTACCCACCGGAATTTGAACCGTGCGATGGTTCAAAAGAAATTGCACCTGGCGTGGTCGTAACACAGCAGGATCGTGAACATTTCGGATTCTCTTACAGAACCAAGATCGGAAACGATACAAAAGGTGTTTCATTTGGTTACAAGATTCATTTAGTTTACAACTCTCTGGCAACACCGTCTGAAAAGAACCGTTCTTCCGTAAACGACAGTCCGGAAGCTGTAACATTCTCTTGGACCGCAAGTACAACACCGGTTGAAGTGGCCGTTGGAGAAGATATGAAACCTACTGCACACTTGATTATTGACTCTACAAAAGTAAATGCGAAACAGCTTGCTGCAATCGAGAAAATGTTATACGGATCTACGGAAGCAGCTTCAAAGCTGCCATCACCAGCAGAACTTGTTCAAATTATCAACGATAATGCCGCCGGTGACGCGTTGTAAATTTAATAATACGTTAATTCAGAAAGTCCTTCCGTAATTGGTAGGGCTTTTCTTTTTGAAAAGAAGGGAGAAAACCAATGCTCAAGAAAACAGTAAAATTCACAGATTACGATGGAGTAGAAAGAGAAGAAGATTTATATTTTAACTTCTCAAAAGCAGAAATTATTAAACTTCAGATTGAAACACCTGGCGGGTTAGCCGGAATGCTTGAACGAATGGTGAAGGCTCAGAATGCACCGTACATGATGAATATGTTTGAGACAATCTTGCTCAAAGCTTACGGCGAAAAGAGTCCAGATGGAAAATATTTCAGAAAGTCCGATCAGATTTCAAATGACTTCAAGAGTACAGAAGCATATTCTGAGTTATTTATGGAACTTCTTACCGATGATGAGAAAGCTGCAGAATTCATCAACAAAGTTATTCCAGCGGACGTTGCCGAGGAAGTTGCAAAGCACAGCCCAGAAGAACTATTAGAGATCACAAAAACAATCAGTGATAACTACAAAAACAACACACTGCTTAAAAGTCTGAGGTGAAATCTGTGATTGAAGAGGTGATCAGATGCTCACAATCATTGTCCCTCCTGTAATTAGAGAAGAATTTGACGAAGAGAACAGTGAATTTCTTTATATTGAAGAAAAGCCGTCTCAGAAATTGCAGCTGGAACATTCGCTAATCTCAATTTCGATTTGGGAGTCCAAGTGGCATAAGTCATTCTTATCGACCACCGATAAAACGAATGAAGAGGTACTTGATTACATTCGGTGTATGACACTTACGCCTCATGTTTCAAAAGACATATACAATCGGCTAAGTGTCGAAAATATACAAGATATAAACGACTATTTGGATAATCCGATGACCGCGACAACCTTTCCGAATAACGGATCCACAAACCATCAAATAATCACCAACGAAGTTGTTTATTATTGGATGTTCAAACTCGGTATTTCGAAGGAGTGTGAAAAGTGGCATATTGCACGGTTACTTACATTAATTCGAGTATACGAGGCAAATGAATCGCCGCCGAAGAAGATGTCAGCAGCTGAGAAAGTAGCGTTGAATAACGCACGTCGTAAGAAATGGAATACGAGAGGATAGGTGCTAGATGATTAGTTTTGAACAGAAGGGCGATTTCAGGAAGCTGTCTAGTTTCTTTGAAAAAGCAAAAGAGGCAATAAAGATAGGTGACCTCGATAAGTTCGGTCGTGCGGGAGTAGAAGCTTTAGCATCGGCGACACCGGTCGACACTGGACTAACAGCATCGAGTTGGTACTACGAGATCAACCGTCAAAATGGATCAGTTAGCATTGATTTCTACAACTCAAATGTACAGAAAGGGGTTCCAATAGCAATTATATTGCAGCTTGGACACGGAACTGGAACTGGGGGCTGGGTAGAGGGACGCGATTACATTAACCCTGCTATTCAGCCCATATTTGATCAAATAGCACGAGACGCTTGGAAGGAGGTTGTTGGCTAATGAGTCAGATTATTGACGAGAAAATAGTTGCCATGAAGTTTGACAATGCACAGTTTGAAAAGAACATTCAAACCAGTATGTCAACTCTTGATAAATTAAAGGCAAAATTAAATTTTAAAGATGCCTCGAAAGGCGTTGAAGAAGTTAATTCAGCGGTCAACAACTTTTCTTTTGCTAATATGGAGAAATCCTTAGAAGCATTGAACAGTAGGTTCTCTATCACCGGAATAGTTGGTATGAGAGTAATCCAGAATTTAACAGACTCTGCAATGAAATTCGCCGCACAGGTTAATAGTTTTACATTAGGGGCTATTAAAAATGGCGGTATTCGAAGAGCTATGAACTTGGAAAACGCCAACTTTCAGCTCCAGGGATTGTTGAAAGATGGAAATGCCGTTGCTGCAGTAATGCAGAAGGTAAGCGATGCTGTTGATGGAACTGCATATAGTTTGGATGCGGCGG
>OGOO01003247.1_pt1 | contig 10660 bp, 6 predicted proteins | sample 1552651 | NCBI WGS metagenome assembly OGOO01 (sample SAMEA2580118, study PRJEB22360) | human gut metagenome | biome: human gut; feature: human-associated habitat; material: faeces | place: Denmark | collected 2008/2010 | reverse complement strand
CATCGAGATCCTGGAAGGGGACTTCTTCACCAAGAAGCCGATGACAGATATTGAGATAAGCCTGTCCGCACAGACCTGGCTTGCCTGCCAGAGGTTCTCCCTGATTCGTAGCAATTACAACCTGTTCGTCATCAGGGAGGATACCGATCAGAGGTACTGCCAGAATATCCGACACATCCTCCACGGACATCATATCTCCCCGTTTTACCATATCCATGCGGAGGCGATTGATAATCAAACGGATATCTCTCAGATTCTCCGCTTCCAGAAGACCAATGATCCGATCCGCATCACGAATCGCTGAAACCTCCGGTGTTGTCACTACCAGAGCTTTGGTAGCTCCGGCGATGGCATTCCGAAATCCCTGCTCAATTCCTGCCGGACAGTCCAGCAGGATGTAATCAAACTGTTTTTTCAGTTCCTCACATAATTTTTTCATCTGCTCCGGTGTAACAGAGGTTTTATCTCTGGTCTGTGCAGATGGAAGTAAAAACAGATTGGCATACCGTTTATCCCTGATCAGCGCCTGTTTTAATCGGCAGTTTCCTTCGATGACATCTACGAGATTATACACAATTCGGTTTTCGAGTCCCAGTACCACATCCAGATTTCGAAGGCCGATATCTGTATCTACCAGAACTACTTTTTTATCCAGTGCCGCAAGTCCGGTACCGATATTGGCAGCAGTTGTCGTCTTACCGACCCCGCCTTTCCCGGATGTAACAACAATTACTTCACTCATATCCAATCCTCCTGATATTTGTTCATATTGTCTGTCTTTTGCATCTCGATCAGTCTGTACCTGCGTTGGAATTGCTGGCTGTACTTGCCTGTCCGGTAAGAATCTCTGTTTCATCTTTCAGTCCGAAGTAATAGTTCAGAATATCCTTTGCCACCAGTTCGGAGTTTGTTGACGCATAACCGTTTGCAATACGGATTGCCCACGCAATCTGTGGTTTATCTGCCGGTGCATAACCGATAAATAAACTGTGGTTTGCACGGTTTTTACTCTGCTGTGCTGTACCGGTTTTACCTGCAAGTGTAACGTTCAGATCCTGGAAAATACCCCAGTTGGATTTGGTGATAACGCCTTCCATACCGACATGGACATCATCCCAGATCCCCTGACTCAGTTCCACATGATCAATCATTTCCGGAGTATAATCTTCAATCAGATTTCCATCGGAATCTGTTGATTTATCTAACAGTGAAAGATTATATACATTACCACTGCTCGCCAGAACCGTTGCATACCTGGCAAGCTGAGACGTGGTATAACTGTGAGTACCCTGTCCGATAGCGGACGGGATTGGCAGTTCGTTGGAAACCTGTGGCGATGCTTCAGATATCTCCAGCCCGGACTTTTTATCCAGCCCAAGCAGATTCGCATACTTAATCAGCTGCTGCATCGCTGTATTATCATTAAATGTTCCTTCTGCATTCTGTCCAAGACGATAAGCGGTTTCACTGAAAAATACGTTACAGGAATTGGCAATACCATCCCTGATAGAAAGTGCACCATGTCCGCTCAGCAACCAGCAGTTCAGTGGTGCTCCCTGCAGTTTATCAAATCGGCCGCCACAGTAAATATAGTCATTATCTGTAATAACTCCTTCTGACAGACCGGCAATCGCTGTTACCGGTTTAAATGTAGAACCTGGTGCCGTACGTTCCTGTGTCGCCTTATTATAAAATGGTGTAGACAAATCTTTATTCAGTTTTCTGTAATAATCTGTATCCATATTGTTAGCAAGACGATTATTATCATATCCCGGATAAGATACACATGCCAGTGTCTCTCCGGTGGACGGATCTGTGATAACAACAGAACCGGAACAAGGATCCAGCGCCAGCTGCGCCGGTGTAATTTCCAGAGAACTGATCTTATGAAGCATCAGATCCATCGCAGATAGATTTCCGGCTTTGAAGTTCTGATAGTCCTCATCATCGGTGGAAAGGACTCCCTGTTCATACAGTACTGTACACAGCTGCTTTCCTGTAATCTCATCGTCCAGAAGCAGATATTTGTATAACATCTTACTGAAGTCCTGATCCGTAGACAGATAATCTGAAATATATGCAGATAGTTCCTGATATACTTCTGTGGAATCCAGATATGTGTTTTTATCTGAAAACTTGGAAATATCGATCCAGTTCTGGCTTGCCGCATAGGTAAGATATTCCTGAAGAGAAATTGTCTCATCTTTTGTCCATGCCTTGTACGTCTCATCATTCTTATCGATGGATGTCTCAGAAAGAATACCTGTTTTGTCCATCAGCAGATCATTGACAATATAGCTGACATATCCCTGCATCTCCTCGCTGAGGTCTTTATATGGTTTTGTATCACTTCCGGTCAGCTGTTCGTCCACTTTCCGGAAGATTTCTTCCTGCTTCCGTTCCAGCGCTGCCGCAATCTTCTGCTCAGTCTCAGAGGCATCTGCTGCCGTAAAATGATCGATATCGATTACGGAATTATTTAACAGCGCATAATACACGTCATAGATTGGGATCGGGATCGTGGATGCATCGGTATTTTCATCTGCTTTGAAAGTCTTGATATTCTGGATATTGGCTACCAGCACACCGGCAATCTTCTGTTCAAGCACCTTGTAGCAGGCAATCTGCAGATCTTTATCGATAGTAAGATATACATTATTGCCCTGTACCGGATCTTCTTTGGAATCTTCACCGATCTGTAACACTTTTCCGTAATAATCTACATATACTTTTTCCGATCCGTCTTTTCCCTGAAGCGTCGACTCCATAACCTTCTCCAGACCGGATTTTCCTACAATAGAAGTAGTGCTGTAACCTGCATCCGGATTCTCTGTCCTAAGATCTGCAAGTTCGTCCGAAGAAACCTTTCCGGTATATCCAAGAAGCGGTGCAAAATAAATACTGTCGGTATAGACACGCACGGAATCTTCCTGCACATCCACACCTTCCAGCAGACTCTTGTTTTCCTGGATCGCAGCTACCGTATTTTCAGAAACATCGGTTGCGATCGTTACCGGAATATATTTTCGGAAACTGGTTGTGGAAAGTGCATATCTTACCGATATAATCTTCAATGTCTCTTCTTTTGTCAGCTGCTCCGGAAGACCGGCTTCCTGCGCTTTTTTCAGTTCCGAAGCCTTATAGTCACTGTGATCATATGGAATTTCATATCGTTTCAGCATATCTTCTACCATCTGCTGAGCAGAAGCATTTGCCTCCTCTGTTGTCAGATCGTCAATATAACTGTGTCCATATACATCCGCTTTAAAACGTGACAGTGTCGTACCTTCCACATCGTAACTGTAGTTTCCGGAACTGTCGACACTAATACGGAAATCACTGCTGCTAGTATCTCCGTTGCTTTCGATAATCTGGATAATCTTGTAGATTTCTCCATTCAGGCTGCGGTTTCTTTCTGTATTACTTGCATAGTCACCACTGTCTTCCAGTGTAATCGAATAGGACAGTTCGTTGGAAGCAATCACCTGACCGTTTCGGTCGTAGATGTTTCCTCGGGTACTTTTCAGTGTTCTTGTTTTTGTCGTCATAATACTGAAGTTGTCCGCGTATTCCTGTCCATGGATGATCTGCAGAGAAAACAGGCGGTGAATCAATACCATACTCAGAGCTGCAAAGATAAAAATCAGCACTGTAGTCCGTGGAATAATAAATTTTTTATGTCTTTTTTTTGGTCGTCTCATCAAGGTAACTTGGGTCCCTCCCATTCATTTTCCGTAAGCCAGCGGTTTAATCGATAGAGCGGTCGGTATAAAACTGCCGTAAGCAGTACTGTATATACCATCTCCGGAAGAATAATATGCTGCAGATAGCTGAAAAAATCCAGCCGGCCACGGAGCATAAACTGCAATCCGTATACAAGTACTCCATACGCGATATCACTGCCGGCAACCAGTACCATTGGCACTTTTACATCTTCATCAAAAAAGATTTTATACAGAAAGCCATTGCCAAATCCAATATACATGTAAATAAGCGCATAAAAGCCAATCATACTTCCATAAAAAATATCAATCAGGAGACCGCAGAAAAATCCCACGAACATTCCTTCCTTTTTTCCTCTCATAAATCCAAACGATACTGTGAGGATCAAAAGCAGATTGAGAACGATGGAAGCAATGGACAGTGTCTGGAACACGGTTCCCTGTAAGACAAATGCCAGCAGAATCAATACCGCCAGAATCAGCTTTCTTCTCATTGTTCATCCTCCTGTGCATCCTGCGTCGGATCCGGTGTCGGAGTTGTGCTGTCATCTGGTGTCTGTGATTCCTCCGAAGTCACATCCTCTGTCTTCTGCTGCTTCAGTTCCTTGATAACCAGGACTTCCTGAATATCATTAAAATCCACTGCCGGAATGATCGTACCACTTTTGGTCAGTTTATTGGCATCTGTAGAAACCTCACTGATATAACCGATCAGAATTCCTTTTAAAAATTTGTTACTGACAGAGGAGGTTACGATTTTATCTCCCTCCTGTACCTGATCCTCTTTATCTGTCAGCTGAATAAAACGGATCTTACCGTCGTCCATCATCTGCAGATCTCCCGTTACCATACAGTTCTGAGAAATGGATGTGACAGTTGCGCTGACATTACTGCTGTCATCAATGATCGAACGAACCGTAGCCCAATGTGCCCCTGTTTCCGTAACGATTCCTACCAGACCACCATCCGCGATAACATTCATATCTACCGCAATACCATCTGAACTTCCCCGGTTGATCAGGAACGTGCTGTACCAGTTACCGGTATCTTTTCCGATCACCTGCGCAGCGACTTTCTCAAACTCCGAATAGTCTGTGTCCAGGTTATACAATGTTCTCAGACGATCCAGTTCTTCCTGGTCCTGAGACAGTGTGGTGTTTTTAGCCTGAAGTTCATCCACCTGTTTCTGAAGTTTTTCATTCTCCGCAGACAGCTTTTTCATACTCTGGAATCCGTTTTTCTGATCCGTCATCCAGTTTCCCACTTCATTAATCCCATTCTGAAAAGGAACAATCACATAACCCAGGACATTACGCACCGGTGCAAAAGAAAAACTGGTTGAAAGAGACAGGACGATCAGTCCAAGACACAGGATTGTCATCATAGTTATCAGATGTTTTGTTTTCATTTTATATTGGTTCTTTTTTTTCATGACAGCTCCTTATTTCTGTTTTTTGGGAGTGAAAGCCCAGTGATGAAGTGCATCGTGGGTGATAATTTCTTTCAGCCCATAGATCGTACACAGTTCATAATAATGTGACAGCAGGATCGGGCAGCCGATCTGCCTGGACAGAACCCTGTCAATATATGGCAGATGTGTACTGCCACCGGTAAGATAGATCCCTTCTGATAAGATCACTTTATGTATCTGCGGTGGAATACGCTCCAGAAAAGCCCGAATCTCTGTAATGATCTCACAAATCGCCGGAGTGATCGCCTCATTTACTGCCGGTGAAGTAATCACTCGTTCTCTCGGCAAACCGCTCACACAGTCAATACCGATGATTTTTCTCGCATCCTTCGTATCTTTTTCCAGATTTGCAAGAGATACTTTCAATCTTCCGGCTGTACGTTCACTGATAGAAAAATTAAGCTTTCTGCGGATCGTTGTCAGGATATCCTGTGTCAGACGGTCACCGCCTACGGGTATCACCTTACTGATGATCACACGGGTATCTGCAATAACAGAAATCTCTGTTGTAGCTGCTCCAATGTTTACGATCATGGATCCCTTGGTACGCATGATCGGAATGCCAAGCGCCAGTGCATCTGCAATCGGACGTTCCACCAAAAGTACCTTACTTTGTCTGAGCTGTCCGGTATGGGCGATACTGTAATATGCACGCTTTTCTATCTCTGTCATATCTACCGGAACAGCAAAATAAATCACCGGGTGCCGCCCAACGCTGCGTCCGGTCTTGTCCAGCAGCAGTTGAAGCATGATCTCCAGGTGACTGATGTTTGCGATCATACCATTGAGCATCGGAGAAGATACCTTTACATTTGTCGGATTCTTTTCGTATATTTCATATGCTTCATCTCCAACGGCAAGTACAGTATCTTTGTTGCGAATGGCAATCATATTTTTCTCTTTTAAGATTTCATTACTGTTCTGAGAGTAAATCTTGATCATATTACTGCCCAGGTCAATTCCATATACATGGTTTTTAAACATAAATGCATATCCCTTCTGTTTTGCATATCCCAACATAACGGTTCACCGCTTTCACCAAACCGCTATATTCCGGCAATATCTCTGTCAGGAAAGCAACCCCTCCTGTCGAAAGCTGAAATACTGCTGATCCCCTATCACAATATGATCCAGAAGTGGAATATCTACCAGTGCTCCGGCTTCCCATACTCTTTTTGTAAAAAGAAGATCGTCTTTGCTTGGTTCCGGATTACCGCTGGGATGATTATGCACCAGGATCATATAGACAGCCCGGTGACGAAAGGCCGCAAGGATGAGATCTCTTGGCGATACCAGAGAAGAATTAACTGTTCCTCTCGAGATCACTTCGTCACCTAAAAACTGATTTTTTGTATTTAACATCGTACAAATCATCTGCTCCTGCTCTTCGTGCCGCATCCGTTCCATATAATACGCTGCAATTGTGTCCGGACTGTGAAAATCCAGAAGTTTTCCGGCTTCTCTGGTTGCAATCCGCTTGGATAGTTCTCCAATACATTTGATCTGTACGGCTTTTACCTGGCCGATTCCCCGAATCTGCATCAGATCTTCCATGGAAAGATGATAGATTCCAAGCAGACCCTGTTCGTTTTGTCCAAGATGCAAAACCTCATCGGCCAGTTGTACAGAGGAGCTTCCACGGGTACCGGATCGTAGAACAACAGCCAGAAGTTCGCTGTCTGTCAGCTTCTCCGGTCCGGAATGAAGACATTTTTCATATGGGCGTTCGTCCGGCGGAAGTTCCTGAATACGTTGTGAATATTTCATAAATAGCTCTCCTTGCCAGGATCTCTTCAGGCTGAGAGCGAAAGTCTGTTTGCCAGACTTTGATTTATCTTATCATAAATTTTCTGTGAATTCAAGATTCCTGATTTATAAGCAATATTTTTTACAGACAGCCTCGGCCACCCGCAGACCGTCCATCGCAGCTGAAGTAATCCCCCCCGCATAGCCGGCACCTTCTCCACAGGGATAAAAACCCCGGACATTACTTTCCATCTGCTCGTTTCGAGAGATCCGGACCGGAGAAGAGGTTCTGCTCTCCACACCGGAAAGGATTGCATCCGGTCGGTCAAATCCATGAATCTTTCTTCCACAGGCAGCGATTCCAAGATCCAGCGATTCTGCCAGAAAATCCGGGAAGATCTCACGCAGATTACTCATAGCATATCTTCCACGGATGCATGGTTCAACTTCACCAAAAGCTTTTGTCTCTTTTCTTTCATGAAAATCACCATAGGTCTGTACGGGAATCCTGCCTTCATGGAGCTGATAAGCTTTCTGCTCCAGATCCCGCTGAAAGAATATTCCCGCCAGTGGATTCTGATCCAGTTCAGCCGCAAGAGCATCTTCTCCCATCTGCTGCAGATACTTCATTCCATACGTCACATAATCCTGCGGTGAAACCGTTACGATCATAGCACTGTTTGCATTCCGGCTGTCCCGTGCCTGATAACTCATACCGTTGACCGCAAGATAACCTTTTTCAGAAGAAGCATCCACTACATAACCACCCGGGCACATGCAGAACGAATAGATTCCTCTTCCGTTTTCCAGCTGATGTGTCAGTTTATAGCTGGCAGCACCAAGTTCTTTTACTTTCGGTTGTCCATATTGGCTCAGATTGATCATCTTCTGCGGATGTTCGATACGCACACCTACCGCAAACGATTTTGCTTCCATATAGATCCCATGTCTTTTTAACATAGAAAAGGTATCTCTGGCACTGTGTCCAACAGCCGCAATACAGACCTGTGTTTCTATCCACTCATTCCGGTTCAGCTGGATCCGACAGATCTTTCCATCGCAGATATCCAGATCTGTTACCTGTTTTGTAAAACAGAATCTCCCACCCATCTGTTCAATCTGTTCCCGCAACGATGTGACGATACCGATCAGCTGATCCGTACCAAGATGGGGTTTCTGTTCATATAAAATGTGGTCCGGTGCGCCTCCCTGAACAAAAATCTCCAATACTTTTCTATGTCGCCCCACCGGATCCTTTACCAGAGTATTCAATTTGCCATCCGAAAATGTACCGGCGCCCCCTTCACCGAACTGCACATTGCTGTTCGGGTCCAGAATACCGTCTTTCCAGTACTGATCAACCGTTTTCTTTCGTTCTGATGCCTTCTCTCCACGCTCATAAACAACCGGTCGAAGTCCTGCTTTTGCGAGTGCCCATGCGCAAAGCAATCCTGCCGGCCCACTTCCGATGACAACCGGCGGCTGTTTTAGTTTCTCAGTTCCTCCTGTCGGAAATTGATATTCCGTTTTGTTTGTTAACATAATATTTTTATCGTTAACCTTTTGCATGCGATGAAGGATTTTCCGTTCTTTTGGGGTATCCACATCAACCACATAAACAAATTTCAAATCCGGCTTTTTGCGTGCATCCAGGGATCGGCGTACAATCTTCCAGGAAGAAAGCTCTTCTTTTTTTATCTTTAACTGCTGGCAGATTTTCTTCTCCAGTGCATCCGGAGTATGATCCACCGGCAATTTTAACTGTGAAATACGAATCATAATATTTTCCCTTCCCTGGCCGCAGCTTTTCCGGCCACTGCTCCGCTCGACCATGCCCACTGTAGATTATATCCACCACATGGACCATCCACATCGATCACTTCTCCGGCAAAATAAACTCCCGGATAGAGACGGGATTCTAAGTGGTCCGTCAGTTCTTCCGGATCCACACCTCCGGAACAGATCTGTGCCTGTCGCAATGCGTATGCTCCTTTTACCGCTATCTGCCAGTCTTTTAATTTCTCTGCGATCTTTTCCGGTTCATAAGTTTTCTTTACCAGAACATCTATTATCTTCTTCGGAAGCAGTCCGATCAATAATTCCTGTGGATTCTTATAAGTGCCATTCTGCCGTTGTCTGTCTGCCAGATATTGTACGAGTTCTTCTTTTGTCAGCTTTGGCATCAGATCCAGATGATAAACAGCTGTTTTTCCTTCCGCAGCCCCACGCACTGCATAACGGCTCAGCTGAAAAACACTGATTCCGGATATTCCATATTCCGTAAATAAAATCTCTCCCTGTTCCTGTCCGATGATTTTTCCGTTCACTTCCAAAATGATGCGGCCATCCATCCGGCTTCCTGCCCATTTCGCATAATAATTGTCTTTTCCACGGATTCCACACAACGACGGTAACGGTTTCACTATTGCGTGTCCCAGTTTTTCGGCCAGTGCATAACCTGTTGCACTGCTTCCCTCTACATTCGACGCCGGACTTCCGCAGGCTACGATCACGCTGTCACAGGGGTACTGCCAGGTAGCTGTCTTCACCAGATACCGGTCATCTTCCCGGAGAATATCTGTCACCTCTTCCGTAGTTTTTATCTTCACTTTCTGATGTCTTGCTTCCATCTCAAGAACCTGTGCAACACCTGCTGCCTGATCGCTGTACGGATATACCCAGCCACCCCGGTCTTTTATATAGATCCCAAGTTCCGAAAAGAATGCCAGTGTATCTTCTAATGGATACTGTGTAATGATTTTCCATGGGAAATCCGGCTGGCTGCTCCGATATCGGGAAGGTTCCTGTACAAGATTTGTCAGATTACATCGTCCGTTTCCTGTTGCAAGAATCTTTTTCCCGGGTTTCTCATTGTGTTCTAAAAGCGTAACCGCGGCTCCCGCCCGGGCGGCCTGGATCGCTGCCATCATTCCGGAAGCCCCACCGCCTATGATCACAACTCTTTTCATGGAAGTTCTACCAGTCCTTTTTCATATAGTTTCTGCAAGCTCATCATAATACCAAGTTTTGCATGCTGCCAGGTCAGTCCGCCCTGAAAATATACCGCATACGGAGGCTTGATCGGTCCGTCCGCACTCAGTTCAATAGATGAACCCTGTACGAATGCACCTGCTGCCATGATCACATCGCTGTCATATCCCGGCATCGCCCAGGGTTCAGGATCCACATAGCTGTCGATCGGCGCTGCTGCCTGGATGCCTTTACAAAAAGCAATTACTTTTTCCGGTGCTCCGAAGGTGACTGCCTGAATGATATCGTGGCGGCTCTCCGTACTGTTCGGAACTACTGCAAAGCCAAGACGTTCATACACGTTGGCTGCAAAAATCGCACCTTTCAGAGCCGCTGCCGTAACTGTTGGTGCAAGGAAAAATCCCTGATAGAAAGACTGATTTACGCCCAGTGTTGCCCCTACTTCTTTTCCAAGTCCCGGAGAAGTCAGGCGGTATGCTGCGTTGTCTACATATTCTTTCTTTCCTGCAATATAACCACCGATCGGAGCCAGTCCGCCACCTGGATTCTTGATCAGAGAACCTACTATCAGATCTGCTCCCACATCTGTAGGCTCTATCGTTTCTACAAACTCACCATAACAGTTATCCACCATGCAGATCACATCCTGTTTGATCTCTTTTATAAAATCAATCAGCTGTCCGATCCTTGCTACAGAAAGTGTAGGTCTGGTCTGGTATCCCTTGGAACG
>OGOO01003229.1_pt1 | contig 10701 bp, 7 predicted proteins | sample 1552651 | NCBI WGS metagenome assembly OGOO01 (sample SAMEA2580118, study PRJEB22360) | human gut metagenome | biome: human gut; feature: human-associated habitat; material: faeces | place: Denmark | collected 2008/2010 | reverse complement strand
CATAGCAAAAATAATTTATAGTTTATAATCAGGCCATTGGTGACTATCTTCGACATTGTAAATATAACCAAAACATCCACGACATCCAAATAAATCGAACGCGAACCATCCGATACCGGGACAAACTTTTACACAACAACTTCCGGAGAAGATCCATATCCGGCGAAATAATCGTCGGATTTCCCCAACTGATACCGAAACCTGCCGCATCGTTCCCATCCCGACAATTCGAATTCCGTCCCGGTACAAAATGGCGGGGGCGCACCGCTGTCGGTACGCCCCCTGGCAAGCAACAATTGTTTAACTAATAATAACCCTCCAAATTACTACTTATTATTTGCCTGCTCCGGTTGTGTTTTCTGACTCTCTGCAGCGGCAGGAATCTCGGATTCCGGCGTTACGGCTTCGATCTCGACAGCCTCGACCTGCTCGGTCGCTACCGGTTCCGTCGCGGCCGTATCCTGGGCGGCCTTCTGGGTTTTCTGACCGCAGGAAGCCATGCTTCCGGCCATTACGATTACAGCTGCTGCAATGAATAACTTTTTCATTTTGCGATTGTTTTTTATAAAAAAATAATTTTTTTCCTTCGGTTCCCCAACCTCTGTATTCATTACATCGTCAAGGTGTATGCCAATCCGCCGGCATAAATCATTATGCTGTTAATCAAAGATATAAGAAATTGATAATTTTATATGCGGCTGTGGAACGGTGTGGAAATTCCCAAAATGATGTGGAATATTTCCACACCCGACGACTATTCGATGCCGTACAGATGCAGTTTGTTGTAGAGCGTCTTGCGATCGATCCCCAGCAGCCGGGCCGCCTGGGATTTGTTGCCGCCGGCCGCCGCCAGCGCCCGCCGGATCCGCTCTTCCTCTCCCGCCGGATCGCGCAAAGCGATCGGCGCCGGAACAGCCTCCGACAATTCGGCGGGCAGCTCGGCCGGAGTGACGTACTCGCCCGTCGTCAGCAGAACCGCCCGGGTCACGGCGTTCTTCAGTTGCCGCAGATTTCCGGGCCAGTCGCAGGCCACGAGCAGTTTTTCAGCCTCCGGATCGAAACCCACCACGTGTTTGTCGAGCTCGCGGTTGGCCTGGTCCAGAAAAAAGTCGGCATAGAGCATAATATCCTCCCTGCGCTCCGCGAGATCGGGCATATGGAGCACGAATTCATCGATGCGGTGGTAGAGGTCGGCACGAAACGACCCGCGCGCGATAGCCGCCTCCAGATCCTCGTTCGTGGCACAGATCAGACGCACGTCCACCGGAATTTCGCGCAACCCTCCGACGGGTTTTATTCTGCGCTCCTGAAGGGCTCGCAGCAACTGGATCTGAACTTCGTAGCTCAAGTTGCCCACCTCGTCCAGGAAAAGCGTACCGCCCTGCGCCGATTCGAAAGCGCCCTTCTTATCGGACAGCGCTCCCGTGAAGGAGCCTTTGATATGGCCGAAAAACTCCGAAGCGGCCAGTTCACGCGACAGAGCGCCGCAATCGACCGCCACGAAGGGTTTGCCCGCCCGTTTGCTGCGCAGATGGATCAACCGGGCCACGTGCTCCTTGCCCGTGCCGCTCGCCCCTTCGAGCAGCACCGACATATTGGTAGGAGCCACCAGACGGACGTATTCGTACAGTTTACGCGAAGCGTCGCTGTGCCCTTCGATGTAATTCAATTCGCCTTCGTCCAAGGCCCTGTCCCCCTTCCGGCGCGGTTTCGCGGGCGCCGGAGCCATCGCTGCGGATGCGGGCATAGCCGTTTCGGGGTGCGGGGCATCCAGCGCCTCGCGGATCTTGCGGAGCAGCTCGTCCGGCTGAACGGGTTTGGAAACATAGTCCCTCGCGCCGAGCTTCATACTCACCACGGCATTGCGGATTTCGGCATAACCGGTCATCACGATCACGGGTATCGTCACGCCCCGTTCGGCGATCCACTGCAACAGATCGGTCCCGTTCCCGTCGGGCAGACGCATGTCCGAAAGCACCAGATCGTAGCTCCCCTCTGCGAGAAGCCGGCGCCCGGCGGCGATGTCGGCAGCCGTATCGACTCCAAAGCCCTTCTTGCCGAGCCACGTGCGCAGCATCAGCGAAAAGGTTACGTCGTCATCTATGATCAATATCTTTTCCATACCGAAATTTCATTCAAAAAAACCGAAGCCGCCCGCAGAGGCTTCCCGCAACGCTCCTCTTCGGCGAGGCTCCTTCTCCGGCATCGTCCGACACCGAAGCGTCCGATCCTCTGCAACTTCCCGTCCGGGCATGATGCGAACGGACGGCCTTCTGTCGGAATACGCCCCCGGCGGAGATCAACGGTCGCAAAGATACTCTTTTTTTGCCGCCCGGACAATTTCGCCGACCCTTTCCGCTACACCGAGCGCTGCGCTGCGCAAAGCCCCGTCCGCAGAACCTTCCGAACGCTCCAGACGGCGCAATGCCGCAGCGAGCTCCTCCTCGCCCAGCAACGTGTAGATCGGCACCATTTTGTGAGCGATCGCACGCAAAGCGACCGCATCTCCGGCGAGCGCGGCCCGGCGCAAGGTTTCGGCATGGGCCTCGTTCTCGGCGACAAAGGTCCGGATGATCTCCCGCGCGGCTTCGGCGTCGTCGCGGGCGAAAGCCGTCAGAGCTTCGAACCCGCGAACCGCATCCTCTTCCGGAAGACACTCCTCCGGGGCAACCCCCGCCTCCGGCACGACACGGCGTAACACGGCCACCAGTTCCGCCCGCGCGAAAGGTTTCCGCAGCACGGCTGCAAATCCCCGTTCGACATAGGCCGACTCATCGTCCGAACGGGCTGAAACGGCTACCACCGGCAGCTCCGCACGAACGGCCCGAATCCGTCGCAACACCTCGAACCCATCCACTCCGGGCATCTGTATATCGGTAAAAACCAGATCGAAAGCAGACTCCTGCACCAATTTTTCAGCGTATTCGGGAAAAGGACAGCTCTCCGTTTCGATTCCCAACTCCCGGCAGAGAACTGCGGTCATCTCAAGTTGCAGGGGGTCGTCATCCACCAACAGGCAGCGGAGGGGTCGTCCGCCCTCCATACACACTCTGCCCGGACACATCCCCGCTGCGGTTTCCTTTTCGGAAGCGTCGTCCTCCGCCTCCCCGACCGGGACGGCGACCAGGAATCGGCTTCCGGCACCCGGTTCGCTCTCCAGCTCGATCGTACCGCCGAGCAGCTTCACGAGACGATCGACGATCGAGAGGCCCAGCCCTACGCCGCTCACGCCGCCCGCCGACGGCAGGCGCACGAACTCCTGAAAGATGCGCTCCCGCTCCTCGGGGCCGATTCCCCGACCCGTATCGCTGACACGGAACAGCAGCCGCCCCTCTTCCAACCAGGCGTCAAACGCGACGAACCCCCGGTCGGTGAACTTGATCGCATTGGAAAGCAGGTTCTCGGCGATCTGCCGCACACGCGAGGGATCGCCCGCGACCTGTCCCGAAAGTTCGGCGGCGAGCGTACACCGCAATTCGATTCCTTTGGCCGCAGCCACCGGCTCGAACCCGGTGCAGACAGCCGTAAACAGATCGGCCGGAGAGAAGGCGATGCGATTGACGGCGACTTTGTTGGAGTCGAGTTTGTAGAAATCCAGCAGGTCGGTCACCAACTCCAACAGGTGATCGGCCGAGCTCTTCATATGATCCAGATAAAGCGCACCCCGCTTGCCCAGGTCCAGACGCGTAAGCAGATCGATATAGCCCATGATCGAACCCAGCGGGGCCTTGATGTCGTGCGTAATGGTGAGCATCAGCTTCTCACGGGCCTCCAGCAAGGCTTCGTTGTGGCGATTGGCCGCTTCGAGCTGGCGTTTGTAACGGTTGCTGCGGTTCACGTCCCGCCAGAGGATTCCGACGAAGAGCAGCATCACCAGCAGCGATCCGGCAGCCACCGAGCCCAGAATGACGAGCGAGCTGCGCCGCACCTGTTCACGAGCCTGCATCCGCTCCCAGAGATAGGCCGTCTCCTCCTCCTCGAAGTCGATAATCAGGCGGTAAATCCGCTGATTGATCTGCTGGTTGTTGCGTTGTAGCCGCAACCCCTCCCGCCACGCCTTGTCGTAAAGGGCCAGCCGCTCGCTGGTCACCCGCTGCTCCAGATCCTGCAGCACTACGGCGATGGTATCCCCCAGACTCATCTGCCGAGGCGGAGCGTCGATCCGCACCCGGGTCTTCACCACCACCTGCGAATCGTTCTTGGGCGGGCTGAACAGGTCGCCGAACCGGCGGAAGAAATTGCGCTTCTTTTTCGGAGCCACGCGCACCGTATCGCGGACCAGGATCGTATCGGGTTCGATAGTCGGTTGCGACAGGGAGTCCAGCATGGGAATCATCCGCTGGATATTTTCGCTCAACAACGTCGCCGTGCCCGCCGAACGCAGGTTGCGGTCCAGAGCCTTGATCCCCTGCTCCTTGCCGGCGATCAGCCGCACGATCGTGTCCAGACGCATCTGCTGCGACTCGTCGTCCGCACGCATACGGAGCGAATCGATGCACTCCCGTACCAGCCGGAGTTCGCGTTTGTAACGATTCTCGTAGCTGGCATAACCGGCCACCAGCATCTGACCGTATGTTTCGGCCTCATAGAGATGGTAGAGAGTCTGATTGACCAGTCTGCGCCGCCGCCGAAGCTCCTGCTGGCTGTGGTCCGGTTCGAGGAGCGCTCCGGTCTGACGCCAGACGTAGATCATGGCCGTCAGGCCGATCAGGGCGATCAGCACGTAACCCACGACGATTTTGGTGCGTACGAATTTAGACTCTTTCATCATAGCGGATCGACTTATCCTTCGCCCAAAGATAGCATCTGTTTCGGTGATTTTCGCTGCGGAAAGCCTTTTTCTTTCCAAAGCCTTTCCGCAAGGGGGTCTGCACCCTATTTGATCCGGGCGATGATCCTCTCCAGCGTCAGCTCACGCACCGCATCGCGTCCGATCCGGCGGGCTGCCGCCCCCTCCTTCGCCGCCAGTCTACGGGCCAGCGCCAGCGCATCGGGGTAAAGCCCCCGGCTACGTTTGCCGATCTGCCGCAGGGCCCAATTCACGGCTTTTCCGATCCGGACGCGGGAATCCTCCGCACCCCGTTCGATCAGCGGCAGAAAGGCCCTGAAATCGTCGTCCGAAGCCCGTTTATCCCCGACGGCGAGCGTAGCCAGCAGAGCGAACCCCGCCCGTCGGGTAAACTCCTCGTCCGAAGCGGCGTATTCGCGCACCTTGCCGTAAGCGTACGACGTATAGCGGAACAGGTTGATACAACACTGGTCGCACAGGTCCCACGACCGAAATTCGGCGACCCAGGCATCCATCTCCTCCGGACGGAACAGCGCCGGATCGGCGATCATCGACGCCAGGATCCGCCCTTCGTGCACCGGCCTGCGGTAGAGTTCCAGCGCCAGCGCATGATCCCGGCCGATCTCCCGCGCCAGACGCCGCAGATCGACCACCCGCACCCCGACCGCCAGCCGGGCGTCGATTCCGAACCGCACCATTCCCTCCCGGAACTCCGGATTGGCATGGGCCGCAAGCCACTCCAAGACCTCTTCGCAGGTCATATCCTTTCCTTTTTTCGTCTTCATCTCTATCTCACTTATCCGCACGAATGAAATTCTAAAAATAGTCATTTATTTTATTTCTGCAAACCGATCCGAAAAGAAGGACGGTTTTCATACCCCGCAATGCGTAAATTTCATCCGACCGTTTTTCAACATCGAAAAGGGGAGAACGCTGCGAGCGTTCTCCCCTTTTCGATTCGCGGACATGCGCCTGCAAAGCAAACGCACATTCGCCGTATTTCCAGTTACTTACGCTTCTTGTCCGCTTTCTTGGCGTTTTTCTTCGAAGCCTTCGTCTCCTTTTTCTTCACATCCTTCTGATCGCATGCCTTGGTGCAGTCGCTCTTCACGAGGGTCATCTCGTCGAGCAGCCAGTCCGCACCCGCGAACTTGTCGATCACGAAGAGCACATAGCGAACGTCCACGCCGATAGTACGCTGTACATCCGGCTCGAAGGCGATATCGCCCGACATAGCCTCCCAGTTACCGTCGAAAGCCAGACCGATCAGCTCGCCGCGGCTGTTCATCATCGGCGAACCCGAGTTACCGCCCGTGATGTCGCAGTTGGCCAGGAACGCTACGGGAAGTTCGCCCTTGCAGTTGGCATAGGGACCGAAATCCTTCGCCTCGTAAAGCTCCTTGAGCTTGGCGGGAACGACGAATTCGGGATTCGAAGAATCCTCCTTCTCCATCACGCCCTTGAGCGTCGTGTAGTAATCATATACCACGCCGTCGGCAGGTTCATAAGGCAACACCTGACCGTAAGTCAGACGAATGGTGAAGTTCGCATCCGAATACCAGGCCTTGTCGGGCTGCATGCGCATCAGACCGGCTACGTAAAGACGATGTCCGTCCGCATATTTCTGCAGGTTGGGTACGGCCTTCTCGCGCAGCTCCTTCATCTTGTTCAGAACCGACGTAGCCAACACTACCGCCGGATCGTTCTTGATCTGCTCGGACGTAGCGGCCGATGCCTTGGCCTCGTCCGTGAAGACCGAATTGTCGTACAGGTAATCCACATAAGCGTCGATGTCGCCGCCGAACTGCGCGTCGATCACCTCCGCGAAAACGGTCGGCAGATCCTTCACGTTCTCCTTGACCATCGAAAGCATCTTCCGGGCTACCTTGCGGTCCGTCGGCAGGTTGTAATCCTTGTAGAAGTTGGCGTAATACTCCTTCGCCTGCGCTTTCGCTTCGTCGCTTACCTCCTCGGCCGTCAGCATCCGGTTAGCCACCAGAGCCGGGGTCATGATTTCGACCGAACGGACCATCGCCTCGCTCAAATACTGGAGCGGACCGGTGTAGGCCATGTTGTCGTTCACCGCCTCGCGGATCATGCCGAGCGCATCGACGAATCCCTCTTCAGGCAGCGTATTCTGCTCGGCCCAAGCCTGGAATTCGGCTTCCTGCGCCTCCTTCAAGGCTTTCACGTCCAGTTTTTTCAGACCGCGCAGCATGCCGATCGTATTCTTCCAATAGTTCGACGAATTGGCATATTTCGAAGCGTACTGGATACGCACCTTGTCGCTGGCGGCCATGTCCTCCTTCAGGATGTCCTGACGGGCGCCGCGAATGTCGATGCGCTGCGGACCCGAAACCTGGAACATCTCGTCGATCTCGTACGAAGTCATGTAACGCTCGGTCGAACCGGGGAAGCCCATGATCATCGTGAAATCGTCGGCCTTGTAACCGTCGAGCGACACCTTGAGGAACTCTTCGGCCTTGTAGGGTACGTTCTCTTCCGAATATTCCGCCGGACGGTTGTCCTTGCCGGCATAGATGCGGAAGATCGAGAAGTCGCCCGTATGACGCGGCCACATCCAGTTGTCGGTTTCGCCGCCGAACTTGCCGATCGACGTCGGGGGAGTACCGACCAGACGGATGTCTCGATAAACCTCCATCACGAACGCGAAGTACTGGTTGCCACCGAAGAACGGCTGGATGTTGATCGTCATGCCGGGATTCTCGGCCCGCAATTTCTCGTACAGCGCCTCGATGTTCTTATCCTCCATTTCCGAACGCTCCTCGCCCTTGGCGATCGAGGGGATGTTGCCCAGCACCTCGGGCGTTACGTCGATGATTCGACGGATGAAAGTGACCGTCAGCCCCGGAGCCGGCAGCTCCTCCTCGTTGGACATGGCCCAGAAACCGTCCTTCAGGTAGTCGTGCTCCACCGAAGAGAGGGCCTGAATCGAACCGTAACCGCAATGGTGGTTGGTGAAAACGAGTCCTTCGGGCGATACGACCTCGCCCGTACAACCGTTACCGAAAATGACGATCGCATCCTTGAGCGATCCGTGATTCACCGAATAGATATCTTCGGCCGTGAGCTGGCAGCCCTTGGCTTTCATATCCCCGATGTTCATCTTCTGAAGATAGGGCAGAAGCCACATACCCTCGTCTGCAGCGGCAGTCAGCGATACGACTGCCGCAGCCAGGCATAAAATCAGTTTTTTCATCTCTCCTTAAAATGTTTGTTTACTTGGTTTATAAAAAATATATAGTTGAATTTCTCTGTTCGCACTTCATACGACCGGCTCCGCATCCGCCCAACCGGATCGGAATGCCGCACTCTCTCCGTTCCTTCCCCTGTTCTCTTTTTTCGTCCTTCGCCGCAACCGGCCGGGCAGGTTCTCCCTCGTTTCTCCTCTTTGGCCACCGACCGGAAATCCGCCGTTCCGCCTCCGTAACCGCACAGGCCGTGCGACCGGAGGATCGCCCTCCGGCGAGCGAAAAACCTACTTGATGGCGATCATGTTGAGGATCGAACGCTCGGCACGGCGGCGTACCTCCTCGTCGAGCGATATTTCGGGCCGCTCGTCGCGCAGCGTGGTGAAGATATTCTCCAGCGTAATCATCTTCATATACCTGCAATTGTTGCATCCGCACGCCTCGTCGTCGGGAGGGGCCGGGATAAACGTCTTCTCCGGATAGCGGCGCTTCATCTCGGTCAGAATCCCCGCTTCGGTCACCACGATGAACTCCCTGGCGGAACTTTTGCCGCAATAGTCCAGAATAGCCGCCGTCGAACCGACGAAATCGGCCACCTGCACGATATAGGCCCTGCATTCGGGATGCACCACCACCTGCGCTGCGGGATGCTGCCGCTTCAGTTCCAGGATTTTTTCCAACGAAAACTCCTCGTGCACATGGCAGGCGCCGTCCCAGATCACCATATTCTCGCGTCCAGTCAGCTTTTGGATATAGGAACCCAGGTTCCGGTCGGGAGCGAAGATGATCGGCTGGTCGGCCGGAATCGACTCTACGACCTTCAGGGCATTGGACGAGGTGCAGCACACATCCGTCAAGGCTTTCACCCCGACCGAAGTATTGACGTACGAAACCACCTTGTAGCCGGGATATTTCGCCTTGAAAGCCGCGAAAGCGGCCGCATCGCACGATTCTGCCAGCGAACATCCCGCTTCGAGATTCGGAAGCAGCACCTTCTTTTCAGGCGAGAGCACCTTGGCCGTCTCTGCCATGAAATGCACGCCGGCGAAGAGGATGATCCGGGCGTCGGTCTTCTGCGCCTCGATGGAGAGCGCCAGCGAATCGCCCAGGAAATCGGCTACTTCCTGCACTTCGGGCAGCGTATAGTAGTGCGCCAGGATAACGGCGTTCTTCTCGCGTTTGAGCCGCTCGATTTCCGTTTTGAGTTTCGATGAGTTATCGACCATCGTTTTTTATTTTTTATACTTTTATTTTATTAAAAAAATAATTAAAAGTAAATATAATGCCTGTTGATAGTGTTGATAATTATACCGTATTTCGGGTTATCCACAGCATAGCTTTTCGAAGTTCCGTATTCTGTTCTGCCGATAAGGTCCGGGAGGTTGTCGAAACCCGGTTTTTTGAAAGTTACCGACAAATGTTCAAAACCGGTTTCGACATTTCGACATCTCCGGATTGTCAACATTCGCTTCTCTTTTTCCATGCATATCCCGAATCATACTTTGCGAAAACTTTTTTTTGCCGTTTTCTTGTTTTGTCTATACCGGGCGAAAGATGGATTTTGCAAACGGTTCCGGGCTTTTCTTTTCAAAAGTTATTGCGGGTTTATCAACATCGTTCGTGGGGTTATTTGACCACCTTATCAACAATCCGGTCGGCTATCTCCCGGTAGTAGGGTTCGACGCGGGCGTCGATCGACACCGACGGCGTTCCCGTATCGGCGCCTTCCATAATGGACTGTATTATAGGTATTTCTCCCAACAGGTCTATGCCGTTTTCCTCGGCGAAGCGGCGGGCGCCTCCCTTTCCGAAGAGGTAGTAACGGTTTTCGGGCAGCTCTTCCGGCGTGAACCAGGCCATGTTTTCGACGATGCCGGCCAGGGGGATGTTCACCTGCGGATTGCGGAACATCTCCACGCCGCGCCGTACATCGGCCACGGCGATCTGCTGGGGGGTGGAAACGATCACGGCCGTGTCGATTTTCAACTCCGAAATGATCGAGAGGTGAATATCTCCCGTGCCGGGAGGAAGATCCACGAGCAGGAAATCGAGCGCTCCCCAGCGTGTCTGGTGGATCATTTGCCGCAAGGCGTTCACCGCCATCGCACCGCGCCACAGCAAGGCGTCCGAAGGTTTCACGAAGAAGCCGATCGACATGATTTTCATATCCATCGCTTCGGCCGGCAGGATGATGTCCTGCCCGTCCACCTGTTCGGCTTCGGGCAGGTAACCTTCCAGACCGAACATCTTGGGCTGCGAAGGGCCGTAAATGTCGGCATCGAGGATGCCGACCCGGAAACCCCGGTTGCGCAGGGCGACGGCAAGATTGGCCGTGACGGTCGATTTTCCGACGCCGCCCTTGCCCGAAGCGATCGCTACCACGTGAGCGATATCGCCCGTCGTGGTCGGTTTGTCCGCAGCTTGCGGTTTCTTGGGAGCGGCCTCCTTAATAATAACGGTGATGGATCCTTTCAGGGCGGGAAAATTCTCTTCCAGCAGTGCTTGAACCTGCCGTTTGATCTTCAGGGCGAAGGGATCGCGCACTTTGGCGAAATTCAGGGTGACGGTTATCTTGTCGCCGGGAGTCGAAACCTGTTCGACGAATCCGCTCTCGACAAGACCGTGCTGGGTCTCCGGATGGAGGATACGGTTGAGTAATTCCTTGACTCTCTCTTCCATATTTTCAGTTAAGTTGGTAGC
>OGOO01003220.1_pt1 | contig 10726 bp, 12 predicted proteins | sample 1552651 | NCBI WGS metagenome assembly OGOO01 (sample SAMEA2580118, study PRJEB22360) | human gut metagenome | biome: human gut; feature: human-associated habitat; material: faeces | place: Denmark | collected 2008/2010 | reverse complement strand
CACTGAACGAAGTCGCCCATTCTATCTTCTATGCTCCGCAATACGTTGCGATTGAAAATGGGTATTTTGCGGATGAAGGAATTAATTTGACTCTTGTTACTGGTTTTGGGGTAGTTTAGTTAGTACAAGACAATATTTATTATTTCACCCGCAGTCTCTGACCAACATAGATCACATTCGGATTGCTGATTCCATTCAGCTGCGCAACCTTCTGGTAGGACGTGCCGTATTTAGCTGCAATACCGGAAAGCGTATCTCCGCTCTGCACGATGTAATACTGTGCGGATGAAGCACCTGACTTACCGTTCACGATATTCTGAATCGTATTGTAGTCATACCCGGCAGCTGATAGACGATTCTTTCTGTCGTTTCCATTGCCCCATTTACCGGCAAGAACTTCCTGTGCGATCTGCTCATTTGATTTTCTGGCAAACGCAGCGTTGATCTTGTTCTGGACTTCTGTGTAACGACTACCGAGAACAACCTTTCTTGTGTCACCGTTACCATATTTACCGGATTTCGTCTCATTTACAAGCATATCTGCTGATGCGGAACTGATGTGATCAATAAATCCCTGTACTTCACTGTACCGCGATCCAAGAGCAAATTTACGTGCATCTCCGTTCCCGTATTTTCCCTGCATAACTCCAACTGCCAAATCCAGCGCAGACCCTGCCGGAGCTGTTGCTGGATTACTTGGTGATACGTTATTTCCTTTACCGGCGTATTTATTCCAGTCTTCCCGGTTTCCATAGAATTTGTTCAAATCCAGATTTCCAGCCCATCCATTTAAACGCCCACACGAACTGTACTGTCGCATTACGCAGGTATAACTTCCTTCATTCCAAGGATGATCCTGATACCCCGTTGTATTCATGTCAGCGTACTGTGCTACCCAAAGCGGATAATTTCCGATTCCGGAAAGCCGGTTCATGGCACTCTGCTGGACATATACAATTGGATTGACCCCGGTTTTAGAAGCAACATAGTCACACCATGACTTCACCCAGGCATGATCATTTGTGCCAAATGCCGGATTCGTGTATGATTCCCAGTCTAAGATAAGAATCGCTTCTCCCACACGATTTCCAACCTGTTTTAAGAAATGGTCTGCCTCTGCCTGTACGTTTCCACCAGATGCATAGTGATAAATACCCAAGCATTTGCCTGCTGCTTTCGCCTGTGCATAGGCTCTCTCATAATCCGGGTTTACATAACCAGTTCCTTCAGTTGCCTTCGTGATCACAAAGTCACACGGAACAACTGTAAGATTAATCCCTGATTGATAGCTGCTTATATCAATTCCATTCATTGCCATAATACATTCTCCTTCCAAATAAAAAGAGGACGATTATTCGCCCTCTGAATCATTATCCACTTTCACCTGATCTTCTACCTGCGATCGGATGTGCTTCACAAGTGGCTGCATAAATGCCGGGATATTCACTCCCATGTCCTGAATATTTTCTAAAATACTGATAATCTCATTGCAGATCAGCCACATTGCCACAACACATGCCACCAGAAATGTGACTGGTGACTTCCAACCAATTGAAGTTGATGCATATAGAAGCATTTCATCAATAATCGCTCCCACAACTACCAGCAGCCACATAGATACCTTCTTAAAGATTCCACGGATGCTTTTATAAGAGTTGATATCCTCTGCTCTGTATTTGCTTGCCATAAGTCCGGTCGCATAATCGATCAGATTGCACGCCACCAACAGGATCACCGGTACTGCAAGCACTCCAAGGAGTGCCGACAGGAACGCAAATACTGCCGTAAAAATTGCTTTGATATAATTTGCCTGTTCCACTTTCATATTCCTCATTCTTTCTTTATGAATTTACCGGCTTTGCTGCTCCGGTATAAGATATCGGATAATCGTATGGATAGTCATACGGATAATCAACCGTTTCCTGGATCTGTACAGAAATCGTAAATTTTTCCCCGGTCGCAACCGTATTTTTGCTTAATTTCACATCTGTAATTTTAAGCATTAAACCACCTCAACTTATATCCTTGCTTTCCTGATCGAATCCGCAACCGTATAAGTCACTTCCAATATATGTGTTCCTTTTTCTTCCGGAGCAATCTTGCAGTCAAGATAATGCTCATTGATATCACACTCTCCTTGCACCACAATGTCTGTGTAACGTGCCAGCTCATAAGATGCTGTCAGAATCGTAAATGGCTCATCGTTAGGACTTCGCACCAATAGCTTAACGTGCTTGTCTTCGCCCAGGATAAATCTAATTTTGTTCACAACAACACCCCCTTCCATGTATCGGATAAATTACCTCCACAAAGAGCGGATCTGGCTCTGCGATAACTTGATACTGCTCCGGAACTGCCTCTACAGCATAGTCTTTCGGAATAACTGTAACCTTACAGTCTTCCGGAACAATTTCCACCATATAATCAAGTGGAACAAGTCTTACGCATAGAGTAGCCGGATCAACAATCAACAGCATCTTCGTGCAGTATGCGATATTGCCTGCATCATTTTCTGCCGTCAGCTCCACCACATACATTCCATCTAAATCATAAGGGACCGTGACATTCCACCGGTCCCCTTCAGCTCTTTCGAATATTACTTCTTTTCCATCTATCTTACCGCTTACCTTTACTACCATAGGCGCACCGCCTAGTCGGTAATCTCGACTGCAATAATGAATGTCTTTCCGCAGTCTACTGGATTCGGAGTAAGAGTTACTGACTTAATCACCGGAGCTGACGTATCGACAGTAACCTTACGTGTGACTGTAGTAGTCTTTCCGGCTTTGTCTTTAGCTACGATTGTGATGGTATTTGCACCCTCAGCAAGAGTCACGTCCTTAGTAAATGTTCCGTCTGTTCCGACCGTTACAGTTGCTCCATTTACCGTTACTGTAACTGGCTTAGATGATACGTCATCTGTTTTACCACTTACCGTTACCGTCTTCTTGTTGGTTATAAGGCCATTTGATGGAGCCATGATCTGCAGTGTCGGAGGCACTGTATCAACTGTAAATGTTGCTGTCTTAGCTGCAGCTGCATTACCATCGTTGTCGGATGCCTTGACCGAAATCGTATGTGATCCATCTTTTAACGTCGGTGATGTGCACGTGCACTTATATCCACCGTCAATAGCAGTCTTTGTTACCGTCGATACGGCTGTACCATCAACTGTTACTGCGATTGTTCCTGCATTTACTCCGGAGTCTGTATCTTTTACCTGGAATTCGATAGTCGGAGTTGTATTTGTGATATAAGCTCCTGCAGACGGAGACGTGATCGTGATAGTCGGTGCTGTCTTTTCTTTTACACGGAGTTTAAGTGATGCGCCGAGAGTAGCATGACTCTGATCTACCGTGGTAGTATTGCCAGCCTCATCTGTAGCCTTTACTGTTCCGCCAAGAACATGATCCGGCTGATTATAGCTCGACTTACTTGGAGCTGTAACCGTAGCTTCCCATTTCCCGGAGGTCGAATTATAGGTCAGATTGTATGCCTGACCATTAAATATATATTGAGCTGTTTTTACTGCCATCTACGCTTCACCTCTACTGCTTGTCTTCTGTTACCAGATCTTCTGCTCCGGAATCAATCAGGACCTCTTTTACCTTGTCCTTTAAAAGTCTCGGTACCTGTGAATAAGTTTTCTTTCCTAACATAATCTGCTGTGCCCATAACATTGCCATCATTTCTTTTCCTCCTGAAATTTGTAATAATATGAATAAAAATAAAATGGTTAATACAATTATCGTTTTACTGATATACCGTTTCAGACATTTCCAAAATGCATCCTTCGAGCATTTCATTTTTCTCCTCCGCTTTTTCGACTCTTGACTGCAGGTTCGTATTTTTCTCTTCTGCTTCTTTAAGTCGTGCCTCCAGAGCTGCTATCCGGCTGTCCGGATCCTCTCCTTCCCGGTACATTAACACACCAAGAATGCCGGCCGTGTACTTCACGATTGCATCGAGCTTTGTGTAGTTTTCATACACAACGGTATCTGCATCCCGTTCGCTCACAGACATTCTCTTAGTTGTTGTCTGATCAGAGAATAAAGTCTTCAGCTGATCCTCGTGTGCTGAAATGGTCTTGATCAGAAGTGCGCCATCCGTCTGTTCAGTGACCTGCTGGATCTGCAGTTCCTGACCATCATTGAATGTGATTTTCATTTTTCTGTTTGCCCCTTTCTTCTTTTTAGAGGGATTCTGAACTAAATAGCAATTTGACAAAAGCAAATTCCAAAATAACGACCACGAATACGAATCTTGCAAAAACTAACACTGTTTTAGAAAACAGAAAACCAATAATCGTTGATTCAACTGCGCAAGGAACAGTAAATTGGGATACTAATAATTTCTTGAAATCTGGTGTTACATATGCTTTTGTTGTTACGGTTTCCTCGAATCTTAACAGCGAAAACTATAAGCAAGAAATTTCTTGTGCATTAAACAGTGTAAATATGGGAAACAACGGAAACTATTACAAGCTAACATCTACCTTTATGGGGAAATGTTCCAAGGGCGACAAAATCCATATTACCTCATTCAAAAATGGAGGTTCATGGACGCTTTTTGCGACAAGAGCTATTTTTATACCAGTTAGCTAAAATAAGCCGTTGTTGCAATCATTACGAATGAGGCACTATCTGTACCGCTGATATATACTCCACCATTTTTTATGTATATACGCGCTTGTGTTCCAGCAGGTCCACCATTATGCATAGCTATCGGAATAAGACACTCGTATGTGTTATAACCATTTGGTGTCATTCCTGACGGGACATTTCCTAGATATTGATCGTTTGCAAATTTTCCATTATCTGAAAATCTTATCGATCCAGCAACAAATACCACATGACCTATTTTGCGAAATTTTAGCTTTTCTGAAAGATTATTTGCAGTCATATATTTCCAACCAGAATCGGCAGTTGCCGTTTTTAAATTGGTATTTGTAGTTGCTAATTCTGTGCTCAAAGCAGATATTTTTGCATTTGCATTTGTCAAATTGCTACTTAGTTCAGAATCCCTCCTTTGACTGGTTGATAAAGTTACATATATAAAAGCGCATAACAAAAACACCCGACCAATGCCGAGTGTAAATAAATAAGTTTATTTACTTATGCGCTTAAATATTTAAAGTGATGATACCGTACACCTTCCTGATTCACTGTACAATATCGCATGGTTGTCTCTGACTTTGCGTGTCCTGCAAATATCATAGCCTCCTGTAGAGGCATTCCGCGGTTCAATGCATTTGTCAGAGCCGTCCTCCGGAATCGATGCGGATGCGCATTTTCTACGCCCGCCTTCTCTCCGATCCGCCGGATGATATCCTCAATTCCTGTTTTCGTCAGCCGGCTATTCGGTTTCTTACTTCCGACAAATAGTGCCGGATCATTGTCTTTTCTGCTTTCCAGATATTCTTTCAGGTACATGTTGGTTCGTTCATTGATGTACACCGTCCTTTCTTTCGCTCCTTTTCCATATACAATCAGCTCTTTATTCGCATACCGGATATCTTCCCTGTTAATCTCTGAAAGCTCCGATACTCTGACTGCTGTGCTATATAGGAATTCTAGTAACGCTTTATCCCGAAGACTGCTGCATTTACGCAGCATCCGCTCCCGTTCTTCATCAGTATATGGTTTCCGGATCTTCTTTTCTACTTTTATAGATTCCACCAGCACCATCGGATTTCTCCGAATCCGGTCACGATCTCGCAGCCATCCGAAGAAGCTGCTATACACTGCCCGGACATTCTTTAGTGTCTGGTTTGCTACCTTGCGGATCATTTTATAAGTCCGCATGAATCCAGAGATATCTCCTGAATCTATGTTCTTCACTGGCTTATTGATATAGGTCAGTAACCGAACCAGTTCATACCGATATTGCTTCACTGTCTTTGATGCTTTTCCTTCCAGTGCTTTACTCATCAGAAACTCTTCCAGATCCACTTCCCAGCTCCTGTCTACAACCTGCAGGTCCGTTTCCTGGATTACTCTGCACCCGGTAAATGTCATCTGTAGCACTTCTTTTAGCTCCCGCAGCTGTACTTCATCAAGAATCAGCTGCATTCTTCGCAATACATCCATTATTTTTGCTTCCATACGTTGCTCCTTTTTTGCTTTCAGTATAGCAACTGGCGTACTGAATTAAGTAGCAAATTATATGAAACTTATATAGATCCATCCACAAAAAGCATTTGTATACGATTTCCTAAAAATAGGATTCAAATATGTGCCGGAACAATTCGCGTATATGCCTCATTGCAACAAAATGGCACTGGATATACGGGTGTAAGTACCAAAATAGAACAATCAACATTTCCAAAACCGTTTAAAATTTTAGGAAGTTGTACAATAACTCAAAATAGTGACGATTGGGTTATGATCCTTGGAAAAACCACAGCCTTGAATGGAATCCACCAACTTCGATTAGGATATTTTGCAGCATATACAAATAAAGCTTTTTATATGGACTATATTGCAATCGGAACATATTAGAATTATTTCCATTTTCCGATTATAAGCATATCCGCACAGACATTACACATTCCTTGCTTTGGACTGTATGCTGTAAGCTTGTACCCGGTTGTAGTCACTTCGGTAACTCCAAGACCATACAGTTCGTTAGTCCTTGCCGGAGATACTATAATTAAAGGCGCTTCCTTGAATGCTACTGGAAAATCAGCCGCAACACTAGAAGCAAAATACCAGTTATACCAAACGGTTGCAAGATTGGTATTCCAAGTATATTTACTCCACATAACCATGTCGCCGTTGGAATATTTTGTGTAATTGTAGTTATTTTTGGTTCCACGTCCTACGATTGAAATCAGATTACTGTTTATGATTGCAATATTATTATTTGCTTTTGTCAAATCTGCTTTTACATTTAATAAATTGCTACTTAATCCAGAAAGTCCATCCGTCACACTCAACAAACTCTTCACTTCTGTAACATTGATTCCATCATAATGCACTTCAAAAGCCGGGCATTCATCCACAAGATCTCCATTCTGCAAATTTCCCGAAGTGTATACCGGTACTGCCGGATTACTTGCAACCGGTTTTCCCTGGATCACCTTCCAACTGCAGTTTTCAACCTCTGTCTCTGCATTTCTGGTATACCGATTTACAATAAGATCAATCCTTTTCATTCCTTGACTACCATTTGTCAGTGTAACCTCATCATAAGTACCAATATCCACGCAAGATATACAGCCGTGATGCGCCATCATCCCACTTCGGATTTTCAACAGATTATTACTGCTAAGTTCCGGCTTCAGATTCTCTCCGCTTGTTATAATATAACTCCCCTGCCCGATAATCCCCTCCAGCATCTGCCGGAACTGCTGCGAAGTCACATGTGGTGATCCGGTTCTTCCAGATACAATTTTCATTCTTCATCTTCTCCTTCCAATTTATAAGTAATTGATTCCACATCATTCGTAATCTCATAAATGATATTTTCGATTGGTTTTGACATATACATCCCAGTCAGGTAATCCCTGCCACCGACAATATCTCCAATCCCAACCTCGATTCCAAGCTTTGCAACATCCATCTGAAATGTCTTTTTATTCATCAGCTTCTGCAATTGTTCCACGGACGTTTTCTCCAGCTCTGCTGTTTCTGTGCTCGTATTTTCGTATACTGCTGAGATCTCATTCAGTCCTTTGTAATACTGCGTCTTTCCAATGCTTCCATCTTTCTGCACATACAGATGGAATATGTTCCTCTCCTGCATTTCCCCTTTTCCGGTTACGACCAGATGATTTACGCCATTTTGTTTATCATCCATCGTGAAATTCAGTCGACTGTCCTGTGACAATTCAATCTGCGCAGAATAATCAGTAATCGGAACTGCTTCAACCAGAATATAACATGGTTCATCCTGTTCTTTGATCAACCGGATCTGCAGGCGGTATCCAACACTTTTCAGCATTTTGGTAAGACCTTCCAGTAATGTGCAGTACCGGTCAAATTGAAAATTCTTTACAGATATACCCGTATCTTCTGATGAAACTCTGAATAATCCATCAAACTCCGGTTCGATCAGTGTTTTCATTACCTGATTCAGTTCTCCGGATACTGTTTTATAATCCGATCCGGCAGGTGGCTCGATCACCTTATACTGCAGTCTTCCCCGCCATGTGATTCCCTTCAGCTCCACATAATCCAGCGTTGTATCTGTCAGCACCTCTCCGATAATGCCTCCATATTCTGTCTCCGTAATATACACATAGCTTGAAAAGGTCAACTCCGGATACCAGTTCGACCTTGCAATCTGTACAGAAAATTCGTACTCGCCATTCGTATCCACTGTGATATTTGAGTCCAAAATCGCTCCCAGTTCTCTTCCATCACTATCTGCAAGAATTATGTCCTTTACCACGGCGGCTCCCTCCTGTTCAAAAATAAAGTCAGGTCAAATCCATAATCCCCGGACCAGTTAATATTTAAAAGCCCGGATGGTATTCTCTTGAAAACAGTTTGTTTTTGCGCTCTCTGATTAAATAAATTTTGTACCGTTCCATTCGTCAAATACCTTCGGATCGTTCTTCTCTGGCTATCTATAATCAGATATTCCCTGCTTTCAAGCGTTACGAAAAACTCATAAGGATAATCGTTGATCAGAATCTTCGGATTTACACATGGTCCGTAAATGATCATCCGGTACTCGCTTGGAATGATGTGATCAACATCCCATGCTGCGATTCCTCTTTTTTCTCCGGCAAAATCAAACGGATAGTCATACTGAAAGTCGATTCCGGATGCTGCCGTTTCTTCCAATTGTGGAAAAAACTGCCTTGTCGCTTCTACTACCCATACAAGTTCCGGAGTCTGGAAGGTGATTTCCACTTCCGAATACACATACCCCTTCCATCCTTCTTTCGCTGACTTCAACACCTTGCATCTTAAATATGCACCATTCACGTACAGCTTCCCGTAGGTATCATTTTCTGCATCAACCGCAATGATCCGGTATAGCTGCTCCATATTCGCCTGGAACTCTTCCCGCTTTCCAAACACATCAATCGTCACTGTTTTTTCATATCCGTCCGAAGACTCTGACCAGTCCGCATCGAACCAGTCAGTCTTCGTTGTACGAAAAGGAGCTTTCAAAAGATTCAGCTTTTCGCCGTTCATATTTTCATAATACACAATCATACCTGTGGCACTGCTCCTTTCGGTAATGGTCTGTCTATCCGTTTCGTATCCAGGAATACCGGCTTATTGCCATTTTCTTTTGCAATCTTCCTCTGGATACGTTCAAATCTGTCGTAATCAAATCCCTGATCCTTAAAGATCGGATTATTCTTTATTCCGCCTACCGTTTTATCCGGATTAACGGATGTTGTAAGCTGCACACTTCTTTGCAGACTCTGGACTGCTTTTTGTACTCCGGCATTCATGGATCCGACCGGAATATTCTTCTCAAATCCGATTCCCATACCAAGAGCCATCATCTTACCAACCTGGTCCCGGAATACTCTCGATGGAGAATGAATACCAAGTTTTGACTTGATTGCATCTAATGCGCTACTTGCCGCAGATGTTGCCGCGCTGATCAGGCTTCCTACCGCACTGGATATACCACTTGCAATTCCGGAAATTATATTCATACCAACACTGCCCCAGTTTACACTGGTAAATGCATTTTTGATCTGGCTGATCATGGATGGAATCTTACCAAGTAACGCCGGGATTCCCTGAACCAGTCCGACTGCGAGCTGCGTGATAATCTTCACACCAGTCTGTATGATCTTCGGCAAATTCGTGATAATCGTAGATGCCAGCTTACCGATGATAACCGGTGCTTTCGCTGCCACCTGCGGAATCGCGTTTGCAATTCCCTGTGCCAAACCTTCCATTAACTGTAATCCGGAAGTTATTAACTGCGGAAGATTACTGATCAGCGACTCAACCAGAGTCAGGATCATCTGTACCGCTACCGGAATTAACTGCGGAAGTTGTGCGTCCAGGCTGCCTACCAGAGTTGCTATGATGCTTGCGCCTACGGAAATGAGCGATGGTAGATTTGCCGTAATCGCATTCATCAATCCCAAGATCAGGGTTGCACCTGATGAAATCAGTCCCGGAAGTGCTGCTGTGATTCCTGCTCCAAAGTTAGATATGATCTCCGGTCCTTTGGTCTGCGCCAGAAGCAAGATCTGGTCAATCTGTGTACCAAACTGACTGTAAACCAGTCCAAGACCGGCTACCACAACGGCTGCAACTGCACCGAAATTCATCAACCCTACAAATGACGGAATAAAGCCGGCTACTGTTCCAAGAACTCCCCGCAAAGCAGAACCAATCTGTCCGCCCCATGCTCCCAGATAACCGGCAGTATCTCCAAGTAGTGAAAACGCGCTTGTAATTCTGGGGATTTTTGATGCGATTGCAGAACCGATTTTGCCGACTGCCCCACCGATTTTTCCCGGAACACTGGAAACAACCTTGCCGATTTTTCCGACAGTAGCTGACAATTTCGGAGTCAGTACCTGAAATGGTCCCGTAACTGCACTGCCGAGTCCTTTCAGGCTACCCGTAAAATCTTTCCGGAAATTTGCAGCCGATTTTGTTGCACTTTTGAATCCCTTCGGAAGCTTTCCAAGTTCAGATAAAACACCAGTTGTAAGTCCACTGAATCCGGATACGGCTGACTGTACATTACCGATCTGTGATCCGAATAATGAGATCGCCGGTCTAGCTCCTGCAAG
>OGOO01003217.1_pt1 | contig 10737 bp, 8 predicted proteins | sample 1552651 | NCBI WGS metagenome assembly OGOO01 (sample SAMEA2580118, study PRJEB22360) | human gut metagenome | biome: human gut; feature: human-associated habitat; material: faeces | place: Denmark | collected 2008/2010 | reverse complement strand
CCCTGGGCTAGGGGCTTCTGCCCTTTCAGGGCGTATGGGACAAAACTTGCGAAAGCTCAGTAATTTACGATGTATAATTTACAATGTTTAATTTATAATGTATAATTTCTAATGATGAATATACGTGTAGGATTTGGATATGATGTCCACAAGCTGGTGGCTGACCGCGACTTGTGGCTGGGAGGAATCAAGATAGATTATGAACTGGGATTGCTGGGCCACAGCGATGCCGATGTGCTGATACATGCCATTTGCGATGCCCTGCTGGGCGCCGCCAACATGCGTGATATCGGATATCATTTCCCGGATACGGCAGCAGAGACACTGAATGTGGATTCTAAGATACTGCTCCGCAAAACGATGGAACTGATAGCTACCAAGGGCTATACACTGGGCAATATCGATGCCACAGTCTGTGCCGAACGCCCTAAACTCAACCCGCATGTGCCAGCTATGAAAGCCTGTCTGGCAGAGGTAATGGGGGTAGACGAAGACCAGATATCCATCAAGGCAACAACCACCGAGAAACTCGGATTCACAGGCAGAATGGAGGGCATCTCCGCCTATGCCACCGTTCTTATCCAGAAAGGATAGAACGCAATCAGCACGCCCTGTAAGGGCAAAAGCTTTATATTCTGCAAAATGTAGGAAAAGTATCAGAAAGTTGTTAATTTCCGTTTCTTTTGTTCATTTTTGCTTGATATATATCAAAAAAATGCAAAAACGTCACACTTTCTTGGCTGAATATTTGGTGAATAGCCGAAATAGTAGTAATTTTGCAGCGTCAAAAGGTTAATAGATTGTTTAGGTTAGTAGTAATAGATTTAGGTTTTTAGTTATTAGGTTTTAAGGTAGATTGTTTAACCGATAATTGAGAAGGTCGTGAGACTATTTTGATTAGATTTTTTAAGTTAAACATATTGCATGCCACAGCTCGTTGAGAGTTGTGGTATGTTTTTTTTATGCCCATACCCCTCCTTTTCCGATTTCCTCGAAAAAAACATGCCTTTTTATTTTGTTTTGTCTCCGATTTGTGCTATCTTTGCAGTATCAATCAATATACGCAGCTTTTTGCGGTATCAAAAATATACGCAGATGAGAGTACTCATAGTAAATACAAGTGAAAAGACAGGCGGAGCGGCAGTAGCAGCCAACCGCCTGATGGATGCCCTTAACAACAATGGCGTTAAGGCAAAGATGTTGGTACGCGACAAGGAGACAGAAGACATCACCGTGGTCAGTCTGCCCCGTTCGCTCAGGTTGCAGTGGAACTTCCTGTGGGAGCGCTGGTGCGTGTTCTGGCATCTCCATTTCTCCCGTCAGCGCCTCTGGGAGGTAGACATGGCAACATCGGGCACCGATATCACCAGGCTCCGCGAGTTTCAGGAGGCAGATGTCATCCATCTCTCCTGGATCAACCAGGGCATGCTCTCACTCAAGAACATCCGCAAGATAATCCGCAGCGGCAAACCGGTGGTATGGACCATGCACGATCTCTGGCCAGCTACCGGCATCTGCCATTATGCCCGTGGCTGCAACCGCTATGCCTCCGCCTGCGGCAACTGTCCGCTTCTCCCCAATAAAGGCAGCAAGAACGACCTCTCAGCAAAGATATTCCGCCGTAAGAAGGAACTCTACCATCGCGGCGTCATCTCCTTCGTCACCTGTAGCCGTTGGCTCGAACGGCAGGCTAAGGGCAGTGGTCTCTTCGTAGGTCAGCGCATCACCAACATCCCGAATCCGATAGATACCCACGTGTTCTGTCCGCAGGATCAGGCAGAGGCGCGTCTGCGTGCCGGTCTGCCAGCCGACAAGCATATCATCCTCTTCGTTTCCCAGCGCGTAACCGACGAGCGCAAGGGCATGCGCTATTTCATCGAAGCCATCGACCGGCTGGTAGCGCGCTATCCCGAGATGAAGGAGAATACCGCTATCGCCATCCTGGGCGGCCATTCCGAGGAAGTAAACCTCACCCTGCCGTCCTATTCGCTCGGCTATGTCAGCGATGAGAAGCAGATTGTGGCAATCTACAATTCGGCAGATGCCTTTGTGCTGCCATCGCTCGAAGATAACCTCCCTAACACCATCATGGAGTCGATGGCGTGCGGCGTGCCGAGCATCGGTTTCAGGGTAGGAGGAATACCGGAGATGATAGACCATCAGCAGAACGGCTACGTGGCCAACTACCGCGATACCGAAGACCTGGCGAGTGGCATCCACTGGGTACTCGAAGAGGCCGACAGGGCGGCTCTGAAGCAGGCATGTCTGCAGAAGGTAGCACAGAACTATTCACAGCATGCTGTAGCATTGAAATATATTGAAGTTTATAACGAGGCGATGGCCTACAAAAACTATAAGTTATGATTAAGTTCACCGTCGTAACCTGTACGTACAATGCCGAGAAGGAGTTGCAGCGTACCCTCGACAGCGTGCAGCGCCAGACCTACTGCAACATCGAGCACATCATCATGGATGGCGGTTCCCGCGACCGCACCCTCCAGCTGGTGAAGGCATATCAGCATCGCAATGCAGTAGGTGAGAGCTCGCACGAAATCGTGGTCATATCAGAGCCCGACAAGGGACTTTATGATGCCATGAACAAGAGCATCGACCGTGCTACGGGCGATTACCTGGTGTTCATGAATGCCGGCGACACCTTTCCTACAGCCGATACGCTGGAGTACGTAGAAGGCTGTGTAGGCGAAGGCGAAGTACTGCCCGGCGTACTTTACGGCGATACCGATATCGTGGACGAGATGGGCCATTTCCTGCGTCATCGCCGTCTAGCCCCACCCAAGAAGCTCACGTGGCGTTCGTTCATCTGGGGCATGCTGGTATGCCACCAGTCATTCTATGCCCGCACAGACATAGCCCGTGAGATTCATTACGATCTGCACTACCGTTATTCGGCAGATGTAGACTGGTGCATCCGCATCATGCGGGAGTCATCTCGCCGCAAGTTGCCGTTGCGCAACGTCCATGCCGTCCTCACCCATTTTCTGGATGGCGGCATGACCACGCAGAACCACAAAGCCTCCCTGAAGGAGCGTTTTCAGGTAATGCGCACCCATTACGGCCTTCTTCCCACCCTTGCAGTTCATGCCTGGTTCGTGATAAGAGGGGCTGTAAAAAAGTAAAAAGGTAAAAAGAGCCTTAACCCCTTTCGTTTAGTTAATAATTTATAGTTAATAGTTGATAGGGCAGCCTCGCTCGACGGCGTTAGCCCTCTATAAACTATCAACTAAAAAAGCGGCCCCGTTCCCAGCGATGGAATCGCTGGGGACGGGGACGAACGGGGGTAGGCCTTTTTTACCTTTTTACCTTTAAAAGCCCCTTCAGGTCGGCGATGATGGCCTGGGTGTAGGCTCTTATCTGAGATTCTGACAGATCGCTGATATGCTCGGGAGCGAGGGCGGCGATGTGCTGGCGGGTCTCCATCTCTATCATCGTGGCGATAGGGAGGAGCTTGTGGGCTGTCTTGCCGATGGCTTCTATCGATAACTCGCCATCTGTTGCCTGCTGGAGGTTCTGGAGATGGGATGACAACTCCTGTTTGACGGTGCTGAGTATCTCGGCTTCTGCCTCTGGATCGCCTTCTGCAAAGGCCAGAAGGGGTGCAAAGCGGGAATTCTTATTGGTTTCCTCTGCCATATCCTCTGCTGCTGATGCTGCATCCTCCAATCCGAGGATTTCTTTCAGCTTCTCTGTGCTGAACGGCTTGAAGAGGCAATCGTCGAAACCGGCTTCTTTCAACTCTCTGATGATGCTGGCATCGTGGGCGGTCATCGCTACTACCTTCATGTGACTGTGGTTGATGTGCTGAATCATCCTGATGCCGTTCATCTCGGGCATTTCGATATCCATCATCATCAGCGCAGGATGCTCGTTGTGGAGCACGGTGAGCGCCTCGGCTACATGCAGACAGGCAAAGACTTGCCAGCTGTCGCCTACTAGCTTCTTCAGCATCTCCTGAAGCAGACGGAGCTGCAACGGGTCGTCATCGAGCAGCAGTATCTTGTGGTTTTCGAAATGGGGCTTGGCAGGGGCGAGGGGCTTCTGCTCTTCTGCCTCTTCTGCTGCAGGAGCGGTACCTAAGGCAAGCGGAATGGTGACGGTGAAGGTGCTGCCCTTGTCCTTGACGGATTCCAGACGCAGGGTGCCCTGGAGCAGATTGACCAGTTCCTGGGTGATGTTCAGTCCGAGACCGGTGCCCTCGATGCCCTGGGCACTCTTCAGACGGGTGAACGCCTGGAACACCTTCTGGCGCTCTTCGGTGGTCATGCCCTTGCCGGTATCCCTTACCGAGAAGGTGAGGAGGTGCTGGGGACTGATGGCTGCCTGGATGGTGACGCTGCCCTTATCGGTATACTTGATGGCATTGCTCACCAGGTTGTTGAGTATCTGCCGGATACGGAAGGCATCGGCACGGTAGTAGGTCTGCGGACTGCTGATGCCATCGAGCTCCAGATGCAGTTCCAATCCCTTCTCCTGGCTCAGGATCTGCATCTCTCCGGCACACTGGCGGAACATGTCGGCAGGTGAGAAATCTACAGGGTTCAGCTTCATCAGTCCGTTTTCCAACTGGTGATAATCGAGCAGGGCGGCAACGAGACGGGAGAGATGGGTGGCAGAACCCTTGATGCTGTTGAGACAGAAGATGCCCTGCGGGTTGTCGACATAATCCTTCATCAGGTCGATGAAGCCCGAGATGCTGGCAGCCGGAGCCTTGATGTCGTGGGTGATGGTGAGGAGCAGGCGTTCGCGCTGGTTCATGATGCGCCTGATTTCCTCGTTAGCCTCTTCGAGATTCTCGCGGTAGATGCGTTCCTTCTGCGTATCGCGGTAGATGTAATAGACGAGGATGACGGCGGCTGTGATGGCTACGATGGCAAGCAGACCTATCTGCCAGAGCAGATTCTGGCGCGCCTGCATCGCCTGGTTGATAGCCTGCTGCATCGCCTGACGTTCGCGCTGGTGGATATCGTTGAGCTGCTGGGAGGAGCGCAGGGCGAGGCGGGCATTCGTTATCTGCAGGTCTCTCACCTCGCGGTTGATGGCATCATGGTTATCGTGTGTAGACTGCTTCTCCTTGCGGTCAATCTGTTCCAGGATATCGGCTACGTTTCCGGCTAAGTTGACCGGGGTAGAGAGGGTATCGGTGACAGCCTGGTTGCTGTCGCGTCTGATGCTGAGCGTTTCGGCATGTTCCTTCCTGAAGGCATCGGCAAGGCGGCGGAAGAAGCCCTTGCGGGTTTTCATCACCTCTACGGTGGTGTTCTTTGCCACATGAGTCTTGGGTGCCTTGGAATGCACGACAACGGAATCTTCGCCACTGTTGAGGCTGTTCATCTTCTCGTGCAGATAGTTGTGGGATGACTTGCCCTGCATGGCGCGGGTAAGCTGTTGCAGATTGGTCTGTTCCTCCTTGAGCAGGTTGGACATGGTGCTGTCGGCTGCCTGTCGCTTTTCGATATAGTCGCGGGTTGCCTGGTTGATAGCGAGCACGGTTGTGGTGTTGCGATATACCAGCCCTATCGCCAGAATCAGTACGATGGCGACGATGATGTAACCCAGGGCTACCTTGAAAGGAACGTTTGTTTGCTGCATCTTCTTATCTTTTAATGTTTTGAGTCTTTTTGCTATTTGCGTGCAAAGTTAATCAAAAATGCGATATAAACCAACGAAAACAGGAGATAAATGCCAAAATCTGGTCATCTATCTCCTGTTTCATTGAAAGCGACGCGTAATTACTATTTTCTGAAGGTGGATTTACTTTGCTACGGTTGAATCCACTGTTGCTGCTGGTGCCTCAACAGGTGTTGCTGTTGTGTCGGCTGGAGCTACTGTGTCTACTGGTTCTGAACCTTCAACGCTTACCATTCTGTTACCTGCAAATACATTGCTAACTGATACCATTGCTACTGCTGCGATAACTGCAAATACTAACTTTTTCATAATTCTTTTGTTTTTTAATTGTGAATATTATTGTTTATTAATTCTCTTGCTGAAACTCATTTGCGAGTTCGCTAAATAATATCACAATAGGCGTGCCAAAAATCGATGAATTTGTTAAGTGTCTGATAATCAGAAGAGATGGTGTTTTGTGCCAGAAACGGGATGTGGGGAAAGTGGGGAAAAGGTGTAGAAAAATTCCCCAATATAGTGTGGAATATATTGGGGAATCGGGGTGTGGCATGTTTACTCCATGCCGTATTTCTTCATCTTGTTGTAGAGAGTCTTGCGGTCGATGGCAAGCAGTTGGGCAGCCTTGCTCTTGTTGCCGTGGGTGGCTCTCAGGGCAGCGGCGATGCTTTCCTGTTCCGACTGTTCGCTGTGCAGCTGCATATTGATTGGTCGGGCTGTGGAGGTCTGTGCCATCGTCTTCTCCAGTTCCTGGGCACCGATATACTTGCCACGGGTGAGCAGGGTGGCGCGCTTCATCACATTGTTCAGTTCGCGCAGGTTGCCCGGCCAGTCGTATGAGGCAATGATTTCGGAGGCTTTGGCATCCATTCCGAGCACATTCTTGCCCAGTTCCTGGTTGGCGTGCTTGATAAAGAGGTTGGCAAAGAGGAAGATATCGGCACCTCTGTCTTTGAGGGCAGGCATGTAGATGGTAAACTCGTTGATGCGGTGATAGAGGTCCTCTCTGAACTTGCCTTCGGCTACCGCCTGCGCCAGATTCTCGTTGGTGGCACAGATGAGTCGGATATCCACATCAATCTCCTGCGTGCTGCCCAGCGGACGGATTTTCCTCTCCTGCAAGGCTCTGAGGAGCTGCACCTGTACTTCGTAGTTGAGGTTTCCCATCTCATCGAGGAAAACCGTTCCGCCGTTAGCTATCTCGAAGGCGCCCTTCTTATCCTGTTCGGCTCCGGTAAAGGCACCCTTCTTATATCCGAAGAATTCAGATGCTGCCACCTCTTTAGGGATGGCGCCGCAGTCGATGGCATAGAAAGGCTTGTCCTTGCGCAGACTCTGTTCGTGGATGCTGCGCGCCACATATTCCTTTCCGGTGCCGCTGGCTCCGAGAATGAGCACTGACATCGGGGTAGGGGCAACGAGCGAAACGAACTCGTAGAGCTGTTTGGAAGCCTCGCTTTCACCTTTTATATATCTAGGCACCTCCGCGCCCTGCTGCTCTTCTTGGGGCGCATCCTGCATGGCGGCAGATTCCGCACGCTGAGGTGCTGAAACCGCAGAAGCAGCCGACTGGATAGCCTCATGGATTTTCTCTAAGAGGATTTCGGGATGGAAGGGTTTAGCCACGTAATCGGTAGCACCCGATTTCATGGCACATACAGCATTCTGAACCTCTGCATAGCTAGTCATTACGATAAAAGGCAGGTGGGCATCGGTCTTTCTGATATGCTGGAGCAATACCAGTCCGTCGTGGTCGGGCAGGCGCAGGTCGGAAAGAACCAGATGGAATGCATCGCCGGCTCCCATCGCTTTGATGGCAGCGCCTACAGATGTTACCCTTTCTACATCGAATCCTTTCTTTTTGAGCCAAGTCTGTATCATGGTTCCGAATGCCAAATCGTCTTCTACAATCAATATCCTCTTCATGATGTTCTGTTTTATCCTCTTCTAAAATATCGTTATATATAACTTTGTGCAAAGGTACGGAAAAGTTGTATGGAAAGCTATTTAATTCACATTATTTAGCAATAAAACCGACTAAAATTCTACAAACCCTGTTCTATTATCTTATTTTTAGTGAAAAGAACAATTGTTTTCGGATAAAAGCATGCTAGTTGCTTTATTTTTTGTATCTTTGCATCCATGTTAAAATAAGATTTAGAGTCATGAATCCGATAGTACAAACCATCATATTGTCAGCTTCGGCGGTGCGCATGTTGCCGCATATCGCTCTGTATCTGCTCCATAAGAAGGAGATAGATGCCGACCTGCTGAAGGTGCAGGACAGGAAGCCTACGGTGCTCAACCTGATTAAGGCATGCACCCGCGAAAGGAGTTTCCGCAATCTGTTTTATTACCGCATGGGCGAATACCGTTCGGTTTTCATCAGCTGGCTGTTGCCTCCCGAGCGTACGATGACCATCTGGTGTCCGCATATCGGGAAGGGTGCGCATCTGGAGCACAGCTATGCCACCTATCTCAACGCAGAAAGCATAGGTGATGACTTCTACTGTCTGCAGATGGTGACGCTGGGCAACGGCAAGGGTGGCAGGCCTACCATAGGAAATGGCGTGAAGATTTATACCGGCGCCACGGTCTTCGGCGGCATCCATATCGGCAACCACGTGACGATAGGCGCCGGTGCCGTGGTATTCCAGGATATTCCCGACGGGGCTACCGTGGTAGGGAATCCGGGGAGAATCATTCAGAAATAATCAATTTAAAGATAGAGAATATGAACTATGCATTGATCATAGCCGGAGGTTCTGGCAATAGAATGGGACAGGACATCCCAAAGCAGTTTATGCATGTAGACAACTGTCCTATCATCATCCATACGATGATGGCTTTTCAGAAGCATCCTGATATTCAGGGTATTGCTGTGGTATGTCTGGCAGGTTGGGAAACGGTACTGCAGTCGTATGCCAACCAGTTCTGCATTACCAAGCTGAAATGGATATTCCCTGGCGGAAGCAATGGTCAGGAGTCGATCCACAATGGTATCTATGGCTTGAAAGAGGCGGGATGCGGTGATGACGATCTGGTGCTGGTGCATGATGCCGTGCGCCCACTCTTGTCGCAAGACATCATCTCATCCAATATCGCCATCTGCCAGAAGTATGGCTATGCCATTACGGGTATCAAATGTAGAGAGGCTATCCTGGAGAGCGAAGATGGTTTTACGACCAACACCAGTATTCCGCGCGACAAACTGATCCGTACCCAGACACCCCAGACCTTCCGTTTGGGCAATCTGATAGCAGCCCACGAAGAGGCTAAGGAGAAGGGTATCGCCAATTCGGTGGCATCCTGTACCCTGATGGCAGAACTGGGAGGCAGACAGATGCATATCGTGCCTGGTTCAGAGAAGAACATCAAGATAACCACCGTTGAGGATCTGGAGATACTGAAGGCACTGATGAAGGTTCAGCCTGAGGCTTGGTTAAAATAAACATGTTATGATAGGAAATTCACCATATAAGGAAGATATTGCGCGCCTTTTCCGGGAAGGTTTGGAATTGGAGCGTCTGCATGGCAAGACCATTCTTGTGGCTGGTGCTACAGGATTGGTAGGAGGCTGTGTGGTTGATGTGCTGATGCAGAATCCTGCCCGGTGCTACAAGGTGATAGCAGCCGGAAGAAACAAGGAACGTGCCCGACAGAAGTTTGCTGCCTATTGGGAGGATGAATCTTTCTTCTTTGCAGAGATAGACGTTACCCAACCTGTCATCAAGAGCATGGACAGGATGATAGGGGAACCAGTCTATAATGAGTTGGCTGAGGGCGCTGATTACATCATCGATGCAGCCAGCAATGCGAGTCCTAACTTCTTTAAGCAGAACCCTGTAGAGGTGATGAAGGCAAACATCAACGGCGTATCCAACCTGCTGGAATATGGATTGAGTCACCGCATGCAGCGCATGGTTTATATCTCTTCGGGTGAAATCTATGGCGAGGGCGATGGCTCTGAATTTACCGAGAAGAGCAGCGGCTATGTGGATTGTGCATCGGTACGTGCCTGCTATCCATCTTCCAAACGTGCTGCCGAAACGCTCTGCATGGCATACGGAGCAGAGTATGATGCCGATGTGGTGATAGCCAGACTGAGTCATACCTACGGTCCAGGCTTTACGGAGAGTGACAATAGGGTGTATGCCCAGTTTATCCGCAATGTTCTGAAGGGTGAGGATATCGTCCTGAAGAGTAAGGGTGAGGCTTTCCGCTCCTGGCTTTATGTGGTAGATGCCGCCCATGCCATCTTGCGCCTCCTGCTGGATGGAGAGAAGGCAAATGCCTATAATGTGGCTCATTCAGAATCGAATATCTCCATCCGCCAACTGGCAGAGCTGATAGCCCGGAAAGCGGACAGAAAGGTGGTGTTTGATATTCCTGAGGCGGATGCGCAGCAGGGCAATACCACGCCTATCACCAAGGCAACCTTCAGTACGGATAAACTCAAGGCTTTAGGCTGGAAACCGCTCTTTGATGTAGAAGAAGGTTTCGGACATACCTTGCAGGAAGTGAGGGAAGGCTAAAGCTTTCTTTTAATCTCATCCCATGTTTCCCGCTTTTCCATGTTCAGATAGTAGCGAAGGTGTTTCTCTACTCTCTGTTCTACGGGTGGAAACTTCATATAGTCGCCAAAGAAGTGGCGCAGATAGGTATCAGCCTGCTCCGGCAGCAAGACGGTGGTATCCTCGAACGGGAATTCCTTGCCCTTGCCGAGCCATTCCTTCGGGAAAATCTCCTTGTAGTGGTAGGAACCTGTATTCACCAGTACGTTCTTCGCCTTATCGAAGTCATAACGGTGACTCATCTCGTCCATCTGCTGGATGAGGCGGTGGCGCATCTTGCTGCGGCAGAAGAAGGCGAGCGTCTTGATGGCAAAGCGGCCCCAAGTTTCCTTGTGCAGGAGCAGGGAGATGTACTCAAAGAAAGTATTGTGGGTGGTTACGGCATTCAGACGGTTGATGGTCTTAGAGTATTTGCGATACAGCGCCTTTGCCGTTTCCAGGTCATCGTCGGTGGCATCAAGAGGAAAGATATCTACGTAAAGACCGATGATGCAGGGACGCTCCTTCTCCTCGATAAGGG
>OGOO01003215.1_pt1 | contig 10740 bp, 13 predicted proteins | sample 1552651 | NCBI WGS metagenome assembly OGOO01 (sample SAMEA2580118, study PRJEB22360) | human gut metagenome | biome: human gut; feature: human-associated habitat; material: faeces | place: Denmark | collected 2008/2010 | reverse complement strand
TTTTTCGGTAACGGTCAGGGTGTCACCGTCTGCATCGGTGACGGTATACGCGAAGTTGAAGGGTGCGTTCTGCTTCCCCAGATTCGTGGAACTGGCGTTGATGGCCGGTGCAGTGTTCGTGCTGACCGTGCCGTCGTCAGAGACCACGAGTGTAGAGGGAAGTACGAAAGCGGGGCGAACACCGCAGGTGTAGTTGCAGTCCCAGTAGTCGTCGGAACCATCAGGCTTGACGACCCAGACGATGAAGCCGTCGTCGGTGCTCGGAGAGCGCAGCCACCACTCGGCAGCGCTGCTGCCGTTGTAGGCAACGCGCTTGCTTGCGCTGTCGAAGTAAGACAGTTTTGCACCCTCGGTGGTCATGTAGCTTACGCCGCTGAAACCGACTTCCGTGCCAGACAGCAGGAACACCTTGCAGCTCAGTCCGTTAGAACCGCTCATCACATTGTTGCTCGAGTAATTGGTGTACGGAATTTTGACCTGTTTGATGGCACTGCGAATATCGGCATCGATCAGGCTGATGAACGTACCATTCAGGTACGCGGTCATGTCGGAGTTCAGGTAGTCGTTGTTGGAACCGTCCCACTTCATCGTGGTATAGATGTCCTTCATTACCACCCAAACGCCGTTGCAGCTTGCATCATAGGCGTTGCTGGGCAAGCCCTGATGCACGATGATGAAATCTTTGGCCGCGCCGTTGACCTTGATCTTGACGATGCTGCCAACGGCCTTTGTGCTCAGTTTTACGTTTGCCATTGTTACCTCCTTATAAAATCAGGCCCACGGCAAAACGCCAATGGGTCTTGTGTTCTGCGAGACAGCGGCGGTCAAGGCTTTGTGCTGCTTCTTGTAGATGCAGCGGCATTGCCGGGCGCGTCGCCTGTCTCGTGCGAGTTTATTCGAGTTGATTTTTCGGTGGATAGAAATTGTGCAGTTGAGCAATTTTTCCAGACGATCGGCGTACTGGCGGCGCAGTGCGTAGGTATCGCCGTGTGCCGCATGGGCATCCCACGCAAGGAAGCTGCAAAGGATTTCTTCCTTTGTCGCTTCGCCCGCCGGGTATGCCCTTTCCCAATGCCTGATTTTGGCTTTCATCCGTTGGGCGCTTTCCCGACGCAGTTTTTGAATGACCGCACCGGTTTCGGTCAGGTACGAATGGAAACCGAGAAAATCAATGCCGTTCCTCAATGGGAAGATGGCTGTTTTCTGGTTCAGCTCTAGCCCGTAGCTGTCCATGAGTGCCCGCACATCCTTCAAGATGCACTGCAACTTCTGCTTGTCCGGGCAGATGATGTAAAAATCATCCATATACCGGCCATAGTATTTGATGCGGTACTTTTCTTTGATGATGTGGTCGAACTCATCCAAAAACATGAGGGCGAAAAGCTGGCTGGTCTGATAACCCAGCGGCAGACCATCTTCCATCACGTCGATGTAGATGCAAAGCAGCTCGTAGATACGCGGGTCAACGCCGCGCTTGTCCAGAACCACCTTGAGCTTTCGTTTCAGCTTTTGGTGATTGATGCTGGCGAAGAAGTGCCGGACATCGCCTTTCAGCACCCAGCCGTCTGCGCCGCGCCCACTCCGGCGGTAGTAGTCCACCATGTGGGTTTTCAGGCGCATCAGGCCGTCGTCCGTACCTTTGTCCTTCTGGCTGGCGAAGCTGTCCCGGATGAAGCTCTTGGTTAAAGCCTCATAGAGGATGTTGTCCACCAGCGCGTGCAGTACCACCTTGTCCACAAATGCCGGTGCGTGTACGATACGCTTCTTCGGCTCGTAGACGTAGAACACTTCAAAGCGGCTCGGCGTGTAGCATATCTGCTGCCGGATGTCCCCGCCCGGCTGCCGTGCACTGCGAACGGCCAGCTTGCAGGACAGTTTTTCGGTGCAGGCCAGAGCGTTGGCCTCATACTGGATCGTTTTGTTCTTACTGCGCTTTCCCTTCCGGGCTTCAAGATACGCATTATAAAGCGTCTCGAAGCTGCACAGTTCTTCGTATGTCAAACTTGACCCTCCGCTGGTTCGCTGCTGCGGTAGCAGGCTGCATCCCCGCAGGGATGGCCCGCCTCAGCGGGATGTATTTATCACTTGCCTGCATCGGCAAGTGACGGGATACGGTTTCCTTTGGCTGTTGCACTGCTTTCGGCAAATGCCTACTCGTCTCGCAGATCAGCCGGAGCGGGGCGAACACCGTAGGTGTTGTTGTAGTTCCAGTTGTCGTTGGAACCATCAGACTTGACGTTCCAGACGTTGTTGCTGTTGTTGGTGTTCGGAGAGCGCAGCCACCATTCGGCAGCGTCAGACAAACAAACCGCACCCTTTATGCAAAGCGGTTGCCCGCTGTGCGTTTACGGTTCCGGGTAAAGGACAGCTTTCAGGGCGGCAGCCTGTTCGGTCAGCCGTTTCCGTTCCGCTTCTGCCCGGAGTTTTTTCGGCACGTCCGCGTTCCGACGTGAGCCACTTCATCGCCGGGTATTTTACGTCCGTGACCTTCTTTGTCCAGATACCGGCTTTCTTTGTGCTGATGATACCGTCCTCTGTGCAGAGGGTCAGATATTCCAGCAGCAGAGAACAGCCGTCCACAACTGCGCCGATCTTCTCAACGCGCTTGTCGTAGTCGGTCTGGAAATTGACGTTGTTTGCCGCGTGTGCATCCAGCAGGATTTGCCGGGCAGTCAGCCGGATGCCCTCACCGTACAGACGGAAAGTGCTTTTGGAAAAGCCCTCCCTGTCCCGTGTGTCGAGTGCATGGACGGCAGTGCCGCACACCTTCTGGATGTCGCGCACATCTTCGAGCGCCGCGACTTTCTGGATGATCTTCCGGGCATCGCTCCGGCTGATGTCGTCGGTGACAATGCGGGTTGCCCTCTGGGTGTACCGCAGCAGCTCCCGCGCATTCGCGCCGACCTTGAATGTTTCAGCCATCAGAACTCCACCCTCGCCTGTTCTGCGTTCCACACGCCGGCGACGGCCAGACCGTCAAGGCTGCCGAACGTGGCAGAAAACGGGTTTTTCGTGACGTTCGTGCCGAACTTCAGCTCAATGGCCTTGATGCTGGCGTTCATAGCTGCCACACTGGCACGGATGTCGCTGTGGGTGTTCTCCGCACCGTTGTGGTTGTCAACGGCCGCGCTGATACGCTGGTCGGTTTCAGCCTTGGTGTATGCGTCCACTGCCGGACGCTGCGATTCAGACAGCTTACCATCCGCATCCAGCGTTGCCACGCCGCCCGGTACGCCGATCTGGTTAGTGCGGACAACATCTTCATCCGGCGCCTTGCCGGGGCCTGCGTTAAAAGAACCGTATGCCATTTAGGTTCCCCCTTCCTGTGCAGCCGTGTATTTCACGGTGCTTGTAATGTGATACTGTGCAGAAATTTTCTCGGTCGGAGCTTTGGCGGCCCTCAGCCGCAGCTTTCCTTCGAGGCTTTCGGTCGCAATAAAGCCCACCGCACCCGCCACATCGTAAAATTCCGGCAGTACCGTAACATCCACAATGTCGGTAGCCAACAGGCCCGCAATGGGGATGTCGCAATAAAAATAGCCGGGGGAGGAATCATCCTCGCCCCAGCCATCGACCGGAATCGTAAAAGACACCGCAGCCGTGACATCCTGCTTTTCGTGCAGGATGTCATCGGTTTCCTCGAATCCGTTTGCCGTTGCTTCGGAAAGGTCTCCGAGTGCGGTGTTGCACTGCTTGATGTGGCTGCAAAGCGCGGCAAGCCCTGTGCCCAAAAGCGTTTTGATCTTCGCTTTTGCCATAGAGCTTACCTCCTCATGTCTTAGTCAGCCAGCAGAGCGGCGATCTCCTCTGCGGAGAAGTCCTCCACATCCTCGTCGTGCAGAACATTCTCCGGCTCGGTGTACACGACGACTTCCTTGCCGTCAATGTTCACATTGCCGTTGGTGGAGCTGGCTGCGGTCTTGGTGGCACCCTCAGAGACACCGGCCAGCTTTTCGCCCTCGGCATCGGTCATCAGGCGCTTGCCAGCCTCGGCGGCCACAAAGTCGGCAGGCTTCTTGCCGCTGTCGGTCAGGTTGCCCTCGCCGTCCAGCGCAGCGAGGTTGCCGGTGGTAGCACCAGTGACCTTATCGGCCTTGCCGGAAATGTCCACTTCCTCAGGGGTGGGAACATACAGACCGTCGTCCTTCAGGGTCAGAGCGTTGCCCGCAGCAGCGGAAACATTGACCTTGACATCCACCTCATAGCCAGCGATGGTAACGGTGGTGGAAGCATCCTTGCCGACGGCCTTAGCCTTGTAGGTATCCACCAGCGCAGCCATGCTCAGGAAAGAGTAGGTGCAGGAGTCAGGATTCTCGCCCTTGACGGCCAGCACCATGACGGGCTTGCCGTCCAGCTTGGGGTCGGTAGCGCCGGGGTAGGTCGCAGCATCGAACTTGAACTTGGCCACGAAGGTGGTCTTGGTCTGGTCGAGGAACAGCTCAGAGGGGAAGTCAACGGAGAAAGCAGCAGTGCCGCTCTTGTCGGTAGAGGTGTAGAAGTTCACGGTGTTGCCGTCAACGCCAAGAGACTTGATAGCAGCGTTGGCTGCGGCCTGCACAGGGGTAAAGGCGTCCTTCTTGACGAAAGTCTTCTTGATCTCAGCGGTCAGGTTGCGGATGGTGGTCTTGGTAGAAATCTGCTTAGACATAATAGTGTCCTCCTAAAAATTATTTCAGCATATCAACGATTTCCTGCTGCGTTTCTTCCTCGTCGAGCAGGTCTTCACTCGTCATAACGGTTTCTTTGCGGACGGTCAGCGCGTTTGCGCTGTCGAAGTCAAGACCTTCGCCGATGCGGACGGCAATAGCGCCGCTTGCGTCGCGCTTCAAGCCCTGACCGATGCTTACGCTACCGGTTTCACCCGAACCACCTCCTTTCCCGAACAGGGTTACGGTCGCCTGAATATCTGCTTCCGGGATGTGCTGAGCGAAAAATCTGATGAAACCATCATGCGTTTCGCACCCGTTCAGGACGCCCGCTTTGGTCGTAGTATAGAAGCTGCCGGGAGATACAACGCCAACGGGTACAAGCTCGCTGGTGCTGTCCGACAGTTCTGCATCATAAATGCACTGGTAGTAATCCATACCGCCAGCGTTTTCGTAATCATCCTCGCTGCGGGCGGGCTTCCACCCGTCAGCCGCAAGGGTGAGTTCGTAGGAGCCATAGTAGCCGCCTGTTCCGCCGTCCACCTGTTCCTTGATAAGAGCCTTTACCTGTTCTTCGTTCAGGATTTCCCCGGATTCAGACAGGTTCTTCACGGCTGCGCTGACCGCTGCCGTGATGGTCGCTGCATGGGCATCAGCGGCGGCGTTGTGCTTCTCAATTTCGGCCTTGACCAGCTTCATCAAAGCCTGCATCTGCGGGCTGAGGGCAATTTCGATTTTTGCTTTGTTCGAGATTGCAATAAGGGCAGCAATCTCAATTTCAAAATCAGCGTTCACGCTGGATGCAGGGACTTCGATTCCACGTTCATCCTGCATGATGAACAGCAGCACTTCGGCATCATCATTCAGGCGGCCATATACGCCGATCTGGTGCATGATGTAAGTGCTTTCTGCTCCGGTAATCTGGATGCTGACTTTCCGGGCCGTTTCCTCTCCGTCCTTTACGGTGTCAATCGCAAGGATGGTCAGTTCGTGCGTTTCGCCGCTGACGGTCGTTTCTGCCGACAAGTCGGTTTCAACGATGCCGGTGCCGCTCACGGCGCGGGTGATGGTGAGCGCGCCGCCGGAGAGGGATTCCGACAGGAGCGCGGCACCGGCAGTTGTATAACTGGATTTTTCCCAGCTCATGTTGTCTGTCCTCCAATCTTGATGGTTACGGTTTCGTGCGTGTGCGCAAGCCAGCCGGTGGCGTATGCCTGCGCGGTGATGTTTTTCGGGTGGATGGCTCCGGGCAGTTCAACGGTCGTCTGCATCCGCGCTGCGCTCATAGCACCGGCAACATAGCCACGAGCCGTGACGGCGCGGGGTTTGATGCTTCCGGGCAGCCGAACGGTGCAAAAGGCAGCCATTCCGCAGGGTGCGGCGGCGACGTAGGCTGGCTGTAAATCCGGAATATATGCAAGAACAAGCGAAAGCGAAAGATGAGCCGGAATCTTGCGCTTCAAGCATTCCATGACGTCGCTCGATAAGAATGTGGAGTTATCATTTGGGAAGAGCTTCACATAAATTCTGCTATTTTTGAATTCAACAGAGGACGAGGCTCCGGTATATCCAAAAACAATATCTTTTATCTCCTGAGAGCCGATGTGGTTGCCGCCGATGAAGTACAAGGCGACGAGCTTGCGCCGCGCCTCGAGGGTGCGCTTCTGGTTCAGAGGGATACCGAGGAAGGTTTCCATCTGCGCCAGCGTATCCGTGTCCATCAGGGATACGAAGTTGTTGTTGACAACAGCGTCCACGCCGTCCTCGATTTCGTCCAGCCCGCCTCCGGCTGCGCGCCAGATAGCGTCCATCTCGAAAACATCCCGGTAGAACACCGGGTAGAATGTTTTCAGCTCCTCGTATGCGCTGGGGAATCCGTTAGGATACAGGGTTGGTTTCACTTACTGTCACCTCCCCCAAAACAAATACCTCCTCTTTTCCGGCCTCGACGTTTGCCGTCTGGCCGTTGAAACGGAGGTTTGCGTAGTCCAGCACTCCCAAGAGGCTGTAAATCGTGTTGCCGACCGTGCTGATGCGCAGGGTGGGCGTTTCGCTGTCGTCCGTGGTGAGGTTGATGCTCTTGATTTGAGCTTTGAGGGCCGTCTGCGCTGCGCTCCTGACGCTGGCGAGGTCTCCTCCCTTTGCAAGTGTCACAGAGAAAGAGATGTTGACCCTTTTCGCCGTGGCGGATGTCGCGGTGAAGTGCGCGCCGATGTTGGCCTGTCCCTCACCAAGGCCGGTCCCGCCCGGGTCGATGTACTCCTGTACGCGCTGCACAACAGCCTCAGACGCCGGGCCGCCCTCCGTGTCAATGAGAATGCCTTTGACCGTGTTCTCTCCCGCCCAAAGGGGAACAATGCGCGCACGGCCGACGCCGGAGATGCTCTCGCACCACGTTTTGTAATGCTGCTGGTTTCCATTTTCTGCCGGTCCAGCGATTTTCTCCTGTACACGCTTTCGGAGGCTCTCGTCGTCCTCGTCGTCTGCGCCCGGTTCGAGCTCCTCGACGATGGAGCAGGCCGTGAGGCTCCGCTGCGTGTCGGTCGGCACAACAGAGGTTCCGGCCGGAATGTCGTTCGCCTCCGTTCCGGCTTTCTCCGCCTCGATGTAGATGCCGAGGGCGTCATCCTGCGCCAGCACAAAATACTGGCCGCTGCAGAAGAAGCGCGTCCCGAGCTCCGGGAGTTCCCCGTCGTACTTGATGCGGTACTTTGCCGTCGCGGCTGCCTGCCGGTAAACGGCGTATTCCTCCGCCTTGAGCGTCAGGTAATCGCCGGTCGCCGTCACCAGAAACACCATCTCGAACACCTGTTCGAGGTCTGCATAGTATTTGGCGATTTTGAAAGCGATGCCTGCGACAGCATCGTAGAAGATGCTGCCCTGCCGGAGGTCGATTCCGTCCGGCGCGCGGCTCAAAATCTCCTCCAAAACCTTGTCGTAGGTCTGGGCTTCAAACACTCTATATCACCTCCTCGACCTCTGTGGTCCCGTAAATAGTGTCCGCCGTGAAGTGGACGTTGCAGGAATCCTCGTTGAACTCAAACTCAAAGTCATAGACTTTAAGAATCCGGCCGTCGCAGAGGAGTGCATCCTCCACAAGTCTCGGGATTTCCGCCCTGATGAGCTCCTCTGTCGCGTTCTCGTCCGTGACAGTGTCCTTGATTTCGCTGCCGTACTGGTTGTCGTAGACGAGGCAGTGGAAACGCGGAGTGAGGAGTGCTTTCAAAATAAACTGGTTGACGGCTTCGAGGCCGTCAACCTTTCCGACGATGCGCCCGGTATCGAGGTCGAGCTTGTAGGTGAGCGACGGCTGCTCTTTCTCCTCCTCGATGCCGGAAATAGGAATGGGAACAAATACTCTGCTCATACGATAGCCCTCTCAAGAGCGTAGTAGCTCTTACCGTCGTTGAAGCGGAGAAGGTAGACAGATTCGCCCGTCTTGAGCGCATTGTAAACGGTCAGCAGACCGCTCTCGATGGAAAAGGTTTTCAGCGAGTGGATGTGCGCACTCTCCTTGCTGCTCTCGACCTTGTGATAGTCTCCCACGGGCTTGTCCTTATCGCCCTCAAGCGGGCAGCCGACGAGGCCGGTCACCCCTCCGCCTCTGGAATCGAACAACTGGAACTTGTGGCCGTGCGCGCCTCCCACATGGGTGTTGCTGTCGATTTTGCCGTCCGCGAGGGCGATGTCTACTTTCACTTGATAGTCGGTCAGGTTCCGGGGGACGAGGAGCGCGCTGCCAGAGATTTCGAGCTTTTCGTCGTTCTCTATCTGGATGGTGAGCGGGCTCTCTTTCGTGACCGTGCCGACAACGATGCCGCCGTCTTTCGGCAGAATGGAGAGAAAGAGTTGCTTTAGGCTCGTCGCTTCATCCGGGTTCATGTGCAGCTCCTCCTATCCGATTTGACTGGCGTCCACCCATCCATAGACGGTGCTCTGTTTGTCCGTGTGGATGATGTGGTACGGGTGTTTTGCGTTCTTGCTCTTGGCGATGGCGGTGATTTTCGCCGGTCCCGCTTTCGGGCTGTTGGTCGGAGACGTCGCGGTGGACGCAACGTACTGGGGACCGCCCGAAAATTGGACCTTATCGCCGACGGAGTGCGAGGTCGAGCTCTTTTCATCGCTCGCCTTTGCGCTCCGCTCGGTGTCTGTTGCCATGTTCAAGGTAAGGCGCATCGAATGGTAGTTGCCCTTGAATGTGTGGGTATCCTCGTCTACATAGTAGCTGTTCGAGATGCCAAGCGGCCTGATGATGATGCACAGGCCGACGCCAGAAATGACGTTTGCCTGCCCGAGGCCCTCGATTGTCAGCGTTTTGCTGGGGAGCTTCTGCTCTGCGAGCATGGATTCAGCCATGTCCGTGAGGTTCGCCTCCTCGGTGTTGCTGTCGGGCGTGGAAATGTCCTGCATGATACCGATGGTCTTTTCGAGCTCCGTGTCCGCCTTTTCGGCGAGCACTTTGTCCTCCTTAGACAGCAGCTTTATGCGGGTTTTCACCTTCTCGATGCTGCAAGTGTAGTCGTAGCTCATAAGGTTCCGGCCGGTTTCCACCACCCATTGAAGAATGCTGTCTTTCCGCTTTATCAGGCTCAGTTTCCCGTCGGCTGACGTCACATAATGCCTGATGCCGGTGGCCTTAAACGTGAGGCTCAAGGCGTCCAAAATAACGTCGCAGGCTGTCGTTTTGGCCTTTGGCAGCTCCGAGATGACGTAGCCGGTGTCGGCCACATCCTTGTACGGAATCTGGAATCGGTCGCAGCAGTCCTTGAAGATTTCGGACGCCTTTTTCTGCTTGTAGCAAAAGCTGTCTTTGTTGTTCGACAGGTAGATACCCACGTCGTAGGCCTTGATGGTCATGGTCTTTTTCGTGCTCTGCTTCTGCTGCATGATGATGCCGCGAAACAGCTCTGCGCCCTCCCAATAAAAAACACAGTGGTTTCCCTTGGTGACATCAATGCCGGAACGGGCGTGTTTCCAGCCGTCATCGTCGATAAGCGATACGGAAAGAGTGCGCGCCGGGGAGCCCTTTCGGCCGCTCCATGTCGCGCTCTCCACCAGCTCGCTCATGTCGTAGGTGGTCTCGCCTTTTGTGACGAGGAATGTAATCTTGCTCATTGCCTCACCTCACGGGAGCTGCAACACCTGTCCGGGATAAATCAAATTCGGGTTTTTGAGCTTATCCTTGTTCAGGGAATAGATTTCTTTGTACCGGCCTCCGTCGCCGAGGGTCGATTTCGAGATGTTGTAGAGGCAGTCTCCGGGCTTGACCGTGTAGGTTTTCGCCTGCACTCGGTTGTCCGTCCGGGTGGAGCCGCCGGAGACGGTCGCGGTTCCGGTCGAGCTGACTTTGACCTGCCGGATTCTGACCTCTCTGTACTCCTTGAGCTTGATTTTGTAGTAGATGCTCCCGGGGTCGCCGCCTTTTCTGTAAGGCTGCAAGCTCTGGATAGCCGCGTAGAAGTTTACGCGCGTTCCGGTCAGGATGAGGTGCACCGGCTTCGCACTGATTTTCCACTCGAAAAGCCGCTGTATCATCGCATCCGGTGACGACAGCATAAATGGCGTCTGGATGCCCGGAAAATACGCGGCTGGAAAAAAGCTGTCCCACGATACCTCCACGGCCGCCCGGTCCTGCAAAACGAGGATTTCGCCGAGGCCACTGATGGTGACGCTCGTGTTCTTCGTCCCGTGAGTGACGTCGAACTTCGTCGGCAGAACGGGAAAGCGCAGTTTCTCGCGCTCTCCGTTGTGCGTAATCCAGAGCTGCATACTGCTCTCAAAAATCATAGGCAAGGTCTCCTTCCTCGAAGATTTCGCCCTTGATGATGCTCATAAGGACCGGCTTTGCATGGCGCGTCAGAATGTCGAGGACGGATTCCTCATTCATGCCGCCGACGTCGATGGAGCCGCTGCCGTTGATTTCGAGGATAATGCGCTTGACGGTCTCGCCAATGCTGGGCGCGTCCGAGGAGGAGGCCGGGGCCTCCTGCTGCGCATCGCTGGCGGCCGGGGCAGTCGTGTTGACCGGGGCCTCCTCTGCGGGTGCAGCCTCCTCCGTAGTCTGCGCCTGCACCTCCGGTTCGAAGTACTCAAT
>OGOO01003211.1_pt1 | contig 10750 bp, 10 predicted proteins | sample 1552651 | NCBI WGS metagenome assembly OGOO01 (sample SAMEA2580118, study PRJEB22360) | human gut metagenome | biome: human gut; feature: human-associated habitat; material: faeces | place: Denmark | collected 2008/2010 | reverse complement strand
GGTTGCAACCGAAAGCATCGCTGAGGCTCGGAATGCATACACCTATGAAGAAATAGATGGGTGCTATTTGGAGGCGAAAGAGATTGCTAAGGCTACAAAAGAAGTTTTAAAAACTTTTATTGGTTGATTTTTTTATATTAATAGTAGCAATGAAGACAAATGCTGATATGGAAAATGTTGATTGTAAATCTACGCTAAAACAAGATACGGAGGGGGCTTTATACATAGCCCATTCCGAAAACTGTTATGGCGAACTGCAAACGATGAAACAGCATAGCGAAGGTGTTGCTCGAATGATGAAGTCGTTCGCTTTATCTGGTGAATATGTTGACGTGTATACATATTGTGGTTTGTTACATGATGTCGGAAAATATAGTAAAGGATTTCAGAAATATATTAGAGCAGAAGGAGAAAAAGAACCTCATGCAAAATGGGGAGCTTATATGGCAAGAATGGACAAGTTAGTCAATGTAGCTTTTCCTGTCTTTGGGCATCATGCAGGATTGCCCAATAGAGATGCTATGTTCGAAACTTTCAACCAATGTGGAAAAGAAGAGAGTAAATGGCTTGATGTGCTGTGTGCGTTAAAAAAAGATGGTCTATGTATTCCTTCTTGTGATAATTCTTCTTTTAATAGAATAAAGGAAAATACAACCAAAGAACTGTTTGTACGAATGCTATATAGTTCTCTTGTTGATGCAGATAGTCTTGATACTGAGCGACATTTTGAAAAAGAACAATATGATGCACGTCCGCAGTTATCCCTTGACGTAGATGTGCTTTTAGATGCATTAAATCATAAGTTGAGTTCTTTTTCTCTTGAATCTTCACTAAACAAGCTCAGAACAGAGGTGAGATTGTATGCACAGAGTCTTGCAGCGCAACCTCAAGGATGCTTCTCTATGACGTTGCCTACTGGTATGGGAAAGACATTGTGCAGTTTGAATTGGGCTCTACATCATGCAAAAGTTCATTCAAATATTAAGCGCATTGTCATAGTCCTGCCTTTTCTTAGCATCATTGATCAAACTGTAAAGGAATTGAAATCAATTTTCAAGGATCATGATGTTATATTAGAGCATCACTCAAATGTTATCTATGAAGGAAAAGAAAGTGAAGAAGAAGAGTTTTATTGCAAAGACCCAAAACAATTAGCGACAGAAAACTGGGATTATCCCATTGTCGTTACAACGACAGTGCAGTTTTTTGAGTCTCTCTTTTCGAACCAGCGATCGAAATGTAGGAAATTGCATAATCTGCAGGATTCAATTGTCATATTTGACGAGATACAAACATTACCAGTTCATCTGGCAGAATGTACAATGAAGATACTGAACGATATGTTGCATCTGTGCCGTTGTAGTATTTTGTTTTGCACTGCTACGCAACCGAACTTTCAAACCCGTGCTGATTTTAAAGGTATTGACCGTATAGTGCCATTGGTTGAGAATCCTACGGCCATATTTGCTGCCACGAAAAGAGTTGAATATTATCCGATTGCTGACTACGAAGTCCAATCAATGGATAGTATAGCACAAAAAGTTTGTGAAGAAAAAGAGCCTGTTCTCATTGTATGCAATACCAAGAAGAAAGCTAAGGCTCTGTTTGATAGTATAAAAGAAAAAGGCAATATGCAGGTCCTTCACCTATCAACAAACATGTGCCAGAAGCATAGAATGGCTGTTATTGATAAGGTCAAAAGTAAACTTAAAAATGGGGAAAAATTGATACTGTGTTCTACCCAACTAATAGAGGCTGGCGTAGATATGGATTTCCCTATAGTATTTCGTGAACTTGCGCCATTGGAATCTATTATCCAATCGGCAGGAAGATGCAATAGAGAGGGTAAACTTAAAAAAGGCAAAGTGTTTTTGTTTCAGTTAGAGGAAAAAGGACAGCCTTCTGCAGAGTATAAAACTTTCACTCAATTTGCTCAGTTATGTTATCACAATAATGAAAATCGACTAACTGATGCAGATTTCTATGCTGAATACTATACGGATATAGTTAAGCTATATGCACCTGAGGACACCATAACTCCTAAACGAGAAAAATTGATGTTTCAAGATGTAGCAGATAAATATCAAATTATTGATAGTAATGCGACCTCGTTGTTCGTGTATAGATATAACGAGAAAAGTTTGCAATTGTATAAAGAGATTACTAGTAAAGAATATCTTTCTCGAAAAGATTATCAGCAAATAGCACAATACTGTGTGCAAGTGTATAACAAGTTTGAACGTGACAATTCCGATAAGATAGCAGAAACTACAAATGGAATAAAAGTTTGGAGTGGTGCTTATTCGGAAGAATTTGGATTAAGTAACGAAGAAGAAATATTTTGCATATGATAGATAGTAATATTGTAAAAGTAAGGGTAAAAGGCGACTATGCCTGTTTTACACAACCTGCGCTTAAAGTGGAGCGCATGACATATCCATGTATGACTCCGTCTGCAGCAAGAGGCATATTGGAATGCATCCTTTGGAAACCAGAGTTTCAATGGGTTGTTAAAAGTATCAAGATATTGAAGCCGATATCATTCTCTTCAATTAAGAGAAATGAAATTAGCTCCATACAAAATGGTACGCCTATTGACATACTAGATATGAGCAAACGTTGTCAGAGAAATAGCATCGTTTTGCGAGATGTAGAGTACATTATAGAGGCCGTTATTTATATGTCAGAAGATAATATTCAAAAGGTCAAAAACAGAGATAAAAAAGAAGGAAGAACTGCTTGTGAACCAATAGTCAAATATCGTGAGATGTTTAACCGACGTTTGAAAAAAGGTCAGTGTTGGCATCAGCCTTATTTGGGTACTCGTGAGTTTTCCTGTGATTTCTTCCCTGTTACACAAGAGGATGTGGATAAAGCGACAGAGCTTAATCTGACCTATCCTATAGGTAGTCTTTTGTTTGATATTTGGTACGATAAGGATCATAATGCGACTCCAATCTATATGACAAATGCTGTCGTAAAGAATAGTACGCTTGTGTGTCCTGATGAGCTGAATGAAAAGATGCTTTCAACATCTCATATACGTGCAAAACTAGAAGACTCAGTTAATCGCATATTGTATGACTTTAACAGAAAGGAGGAATTATGTTCGCAGAATTAGTAGAATTAGGCAAAAGAGTTTACAATGGTCACGATGCTTTAGGTACAGAAAAATGTAGTTGGGATATTGTCATTGATAATGAGGGCAATTTCAAACAGTTGATTTCTTGTGATATAATGATTGAGGCAGAAAAACTATCAGCTAAAAAGGGGAAAGCTAGGTTGTTGCTTGATAAGCCTGAAGAAACTTTGTTGGGATACCATACACCTATAAGTGGTTCTACTACTTTAACAGAAGTAGAGAAGAAATTTGAGCGATATTTCAACAAGCTTGAGGAATATAAATCTATTCAAGAGTTAGCTCCTGTTTTTTTATTTTATAGTAAACCACAGGAGGTAAGTAAGGCTATTGATGCATTTAAGGCTAAAAAAAGTGGAAATATGACCTTTATGCTTGAAGAAACCCATATCCGCTTTGTTTCTTTACAATGCGTTTATGATGCTATAAAAAAGAAATATGAGAAGGGGTTGAGTGAAAGAAACAATGGCAATCGTTTGTGTGCAATTTGTGGTTCTAACAAATATCCAATATTAGATGAGTCGCATGGTTCTGTAAAATTACCAAAAGGTCAGATGGCAGGAAGTATGTTGGTTTCATATAATACCAATGCTTTTGAATCTTACAGCTTGAAAGGTAATCTCAATTCTGGCATTTGTACAAACTGTGCAAGAAACTATATAGAAGCTCTTAAGTTCCTTACTACAAATGGAATCGAAACACTCAATTCCAAGGAGGAGAAAGAGTTCAAATATACTAATCGTCAAAAGATTAGTGACGATACTATTGCCTTGTTTTGGACAAAGGTGCCAGATGATAATATCGACCCATGGTCTGATATTTGCCAGCCTACAGTTGAAAGAATAAAAAAAATGTTTTCCTCTGTAGCTATTGGTGATTCTCATAGAGCAGAAACGGAAGTAGACAACTATTTCTATTGTTGTACTTTGTCCTCTGCTGCAGCTCGAATTGCTGTAAGAGATTGGCTGGCTGTTAGTGTTTCTCAATATCAGAACAACCTAAAACAATGGTTTGAAGATATTGCAACTATAAAAAATGGTGAGGTGTACTATCCAGGCATAAATACCATTCTTTATAATTGTATAAAGAAGAAAGCTAAGCCTACACAGAACGACTTCAAGGCAAGAGCTCGTGTTGGAACCATATTATGGCATGCTGCTCTAACAAATACATCTTTGCCGTTGATGATACTTCAAAGTGTATTAAGTCAAATAGTGCATGACAAGGCTAAATATGGATGCTTTTGTGAAGAGAAATCAACTGTTATCAGATTAGTTTTAAATAGAAACAATAAAAACAAATATAATATGAAGAATGAATTAGATGAACAAAATGCCAGTAAGGCATATCTGTGTGGACGTTTGTTTGCCTTAATCTGCAAATTGCAGTTTAAGGCGCAAGGTGAAGTAAATAGTTCGATTAAGGATAGATTTTTTGCATCTGCATCAAATACACCTGCGCGAATTATGGGCATTCTCTTGACAAAATATGTACCAGTTTATGAGAAGAAAACCAAAGGAGCATACAGTAAATCCATTACTGAGATTGCTGCTCGAATTGGTCACTTCCCAAATAAGTTTTCAATAATGGAACGTGGAGAGTTTGCTTTGGGATATTATTACCAATATAACACAAATTCAAACAAAATGAACAATGATAATAATAATTTTAACAATTAATTAATATGGAAGCAATAAAGAATCGTTATGAGTTCGTTTTCCTCTTTGACGTTAGAGATGGAAATCCAAATGGTGACCCTGATTTCGATAACATGCCTCGTACAGACGAAGAGACTGATCAGGGGTTGGTGTCAGATGTGTGCATCAAGCGCAAAGTACGTAATTATATTCACTTGCTCAAGGGGCTTAAGACTCCATATGATATTTTCATCAGAGAGGGCAATATTTTGAATCCTTTGATTCAAGAGAAGAGAGATGAGGCAGACAAGACTAATAATGAAGAAAAGGAGGCTGTCAAATCTGGTAGACAGGCAATGTGTGCACAATACTTTGATATTCGTACTTTTGGCGCAGTTATGAGTACTGGTGAAGAGAAAGCCGAAGAGGAAGATACTGAAGAGAAAGGAAAGAAGAAAAAAGCAAATAGTAAGAAGAAGATAAAGGGACTTGGTGTTGTGCGCGGTCCTGTTCAGTTTACTTTTGCTCGTTCTATTAATCCTATTTTCTCAAAGTCAAATTCACTTACTCGTTGTTGTATTACAAAGGAGAGTGATGAGAGTAAGAATAATACTTTTGGTAATAAATATACTGTAAGTTATGGACTTTATCGTATGCATGGTTTTATCTCTGCTTCAGATGCAGCAAAGACAGGCTTCTCAGAGGAAGACAAAGAACTCTTGTTCCAGGCACTTATTAATGCTTTTGAGAATGATCATTCTGCAGCAAGAGGAGAGATGAACCCTAGAGCTTTGATTGTTTTCAAACACGATTCTCCTTTAGGTAATGCTAGAGCTGGTCAATTATTTGACCTTATTCAAGTGAAACTTAAAGATGGAGTAGGGGTCCCACGTTCATTTGGCGATTATGAGGTTAACGTTCCTACTCAAGAGGAGTTGGATAAGATATATCCTGGTGTAACAGTTGAAAAATTGATTTAGTATCATCATGTATACTGAAGACGAAATGCTCATGTTGTCGGGGATACAGCACTTTATGTTCTGTCCTCGACAATGGGCTTTGATTCATATCGAGCAACAATGGGCAGAAAATAAACTGACGACAGAAGGGCAGATTCTACACAAGAATGTAGATAATCCCTTCTATCGTCAGAAGAATGGTGATGTTATCACGCTTCGTTCCCTCCATATAGCCTCTAAAGAATTAGGACTATATGGTGTAACTGATGCTGTAGAACTTATTCCTGCTGATTCATCAGAAGATGCTATAACTCATAATCGCTACAAAGGATATTGGAAACCATACCCTGTGGAGTATAAAAGAGGTCATCATAAACCTGATGAAAGAGATGAAGTACAATTGGCTGCCCAGGCAATGTGTCTCGAAGAAATGTATGGTATCCATATTCCATACGGTGCATTGTATTATGATGAAGTAAAACATAGAGAAACAGTCTCTATTTCTGAATCATTAAGAAGTACGACTATTCAATGTGCCCGTCAGATGCATGAGGTATTTAAAAGCGGTATCTTGCCGAAAGCTAACAAACAGCACCATTGCAAGAATTGTTCTCTGGTAAATCTCTGTATGCCAGAAATGAGTGATTGTACTCTAGTATCAACCTATTTAAACAAAAATCTATATGAGGATATTACTTAATACATTATACGTGACCACACCTGAAGCCTATCTAAGTAAAGATGGGTTAAATGTTGTGGTATCTGTGAAGCAAAACGAGATATTCCGTATTCCTATCCATAATATAGAGCAAATTATTACTTTTGGTTATATGGGGGCAAGTCCAGGATTGATGAAACTGTGTGCAGATAACAATGTTTCTCTAACCTTTCTTTCACCACAAGGAAGATATATCAGCCGTTCGCAAGGTCCGACTAGGGGAAACGTTTTGCTGAGAAAAGCACAATATAAGAATTCTGATGAACCTAACTATGTTCTTCATCTCAGTAAACTTTTCATAGGAGGAAAAATCCAAAACTATCGTAATATCTTGCGTCGCTTTATTAGAGACAATGGAGATGATGAGGCTATAGAACGTGTTTGCGAGGAACTGCTTCGGTGCAAAAGAAGAGTTTTGAATGCTGAATCTATAGATAGTGTGAGAGGAATAGAAGGAGAAGCTGCCACTGCTTATTTTGGTGTATTCTCACGTCTTCTTCTAAACCAGAAAGAAGATTTTGTATTTGAAGGTCGCAATCGTCGTCCACCAAAAGATGCGATTAATGCGATGTTATCTTTCGTATATACTCTTATATGTAATGATATGACATCGGCTTTGGAGACTGTAGGCTTAGACCCATACGTTGGGTTTATGCATACTTTAAGACCAGGGCGTGCATCTTTATCTTTGGATATGATGGAGGAGCTGCGAGCATATTTGGGTGATAGATTGGTTCTATCTTTAATCAACAGAAAACAGATTACCATCAAAGATTTCATCAAGCAGGGTGACGAAAGTATCGTCATGACAGACTCGGGGCGTAAGATAATATTGTCTGCTTGGCAAAACAGAAAGAAGGAGCAGATTATTCATCCTTATTTAAATGAAAAGGTAAGTATAGGTCTTCTTTCTTATGTTCAAGCAATGTTGTTGGCGAGATTCATTCGTAAGGATATTGATGATTATCCAGTATTTTTAATCAAGTAGTGTATGTTTGTATTGATTACTTATGATGTAAACATTACCTCGGCTCATGGTGCGAAACGTTTACGCAATGTAGCAAGGGCGTGTTTGAATTACGGAAAGAGAGTTCAAAACTCTGTTTTTGAGTGTATTTTGACGGAATCTCAGTTTTTCGTATTGAGGGATCAGTTGAAAGGGATTATTGATACCGAACAAGATAGTATTAGATTCTATATTCTTGGGAAAAATTGGAAACGTAAAGTTGAGACTTTGGGTAAGGACATAGGGCTTGACTTTACTGGTGAGCTTATCATTTAATGTATGAGGGTGCGAACCTATAGTATTGCAAAATAATCTGTAGTTTCGCACCTTCTTAAAATCAGAGACTTACAAATATTATGCCTTTTATAATATTTTACGTGTAATTATTTTGCCATCTTTCGCAAAATAATTATCTTTGCATTGTAATATTCAGTCGATTACTGAATATGCAGTCGCACCCCGAGTGGGTGCGTGGATTGAAACATGTAAGACGTGTACATATATGCAGCCCAATTACGTCGCACCCCGAGTGGGTGCGTGGATTGAAACCACTTGGATGTGTTCGTAGGAGCCACGTTAGAGAGTCGCACCCCGAGTGGGTGCGTGGATTGAAACATGGATGATACGATGGACTTCGATCTGAAAGCATGTCGCACCCCGAGTGGGTGCGTGGATTGAAACCATAAATAGTTCTTCATTAATAGCAAATAATGAAGTCGCACCCCGAGTGGGTGCGTGGATTGAAACTTGTAATCATTCCTCTACTTACAAGAATATTATCGTCGCACCCCGAGTGGGTGCGTGGATTGAAACTTAAGCCACTGAACCTGATTACTTACACTGTAATGTCGCACCCCGAGTGGGTGCGTGGATTGAAACCATAAACAAGAACTCCACCTGGATGCAACGCTGCGTCGCACCCCGAGTGGGTGCGTGGATTGAAACATGTTGTAGGCGAAAAGCTTAATCACGCTATCGAGGTCGCACCCCGAGTGGGTGCGTGGATTGAAACATGCCATAATGTATTTGATGAGTAATGCAATAATCAGTCGCACCCCGAGTGGGTGCGTGGATTGAAACTGGGAAGAAATCGGCAAAGAATGAGGTCTGTGCCGTCGCACCCCGAGTGGGTGCGTGGATTGAAACTGTATGCTGGTAAGTCTGCCGTTTGTCTCGTCCTGTCGCACCCCGAGTGGGTGCGTGGATTGAAACGGGCTACAGATGCACAAAGCTTAATGAATTGGTAGGTCGCACCCCGAGTGGGTGCGTGGATTGAAACTGCCTTTACGACCTCTATCTGACCACCACATCCACGTCGCACCCCGAGTGGGTGCGTGGATTGAAACTGTCTACTGATTCAAATTGTCGTTTGCCCGAGCTGTCGCACCCCGAGTGGGTGCGTGGATTGAAACTCGTTAAATAGAGAGAAAACCATAGAAGTGTATGTCGCACCCCGAGTGGGTGCGTGGATTGAAACACGTTGAGCGTCGAAAGACCACACTGACCACCATGTCGCACCCCGAGTGGGTGCGTGGATTGAAACATTGCAACCGACAAGGCATCTGTGAGTGCCATCTGTCGCACCCCGAGTGGGTGCGTGGATTGAAACGTATATTGAGAACAACAAGAATCATGAAGGAACAGTCGCACCCCGAGTGGGTGCGTGGATTGAAACTAAGAACTATTATATGACTCAACTCATATTTGTCGTCGCACCCCGAGTGGGTGCGTGGATTGAAACTGGGATGAGCAAGATGTGACAATCATCATCATCAGTCGCACCCCGAGTGGGTGCGTGGATTGAAACCAACTTGTTAGTAAGTGCAAAATAGAACACTGCGGTTATTGTTATACATGAGCAGAACTTAGCATCTTTTTGGTACCGATTGGTGCGCTATGATGGTACCGATTCATTCGCTACAGCGGTACTGATTCGCCGATACTGTCAAAGAAATTGGCAAAATCAGTCTATTTTTCTTTATTTAACTCCGAAATTGAGTGGAATATCAGAGAAAATCTTTAAATTTGCATTTAAATACAATATTTTGTAAAGAATGGAAGATCGAGAACTATTACAGAAAAGTGCTCCAGAGTTCGAACGCCTCGCCTTTACGGTGTTGGCTATCGAAGCTTCGGCACAAAAAATGGGTATATCGCCGTCTGAAATGAGAAAGCGATTGGATAAGGTGGGGCTAATCAAGAGTCTCATTCAAGATTGCTATGACACTCTACATACCGAGAGCCGAGAAGCTGTAGCAAATGATGTGGTCGAAGCTCTTAAAAATTGGGAAAGAAAAGAATAATGGAAAAGCAAATATTATCTTCGCTTGTTGGTTTATCACAAACCCAACTATCAGATTTGCATATTTAGCCAAGAGATAGTAGATAAGTATTTGCAATTCAAATCATACGAAAGGATATAATTATGTTGGATTTTTTATTATGGAATAAAATCGCTCGTATCATAAAGCAGTTAGCCGACACGCTGCATATATCAACCGACAGAGCATTACAGATATTCTATGACTCTGATGTTTGCCGTATGTTACATGACAAAGAACTTGGCTTGCATTTAATGAGTGATACATATATTGTAAATGACTTGATAGAAGAGCTAAGGAATAAGCAATAGCAAAACAATTGTTGTGGTGTCATAGTTCCCATAAGACAAAAGACGCCATAGCCTTGTAGCGTGGTAACTACTATAACTAATTACCTCTTTTTTATTACCACTATTACCACGCACAATCTAACCATCTGATAATAAGAATGATAAGGCGTGGTAATAAGCGGATTTTTATTACCATCTGTTACCACTATTACCACGCCTTGCCAATCGTCTTTATGCTTCCTGTAAAAAGAAGCTATTTTCTAACTATCAGATACTCAGTACCAAATCTCGTTTTCTTACTCTCCAATCCTTCGATATTCTGAAGCTCTCTGCCCAATCTCTGCAGACTCGAAACCTGCAGGGAGGAGCCGAATTTCTGCTTCAAAATGTCGAAAATGGCGGCTGCCATCATGTATTCGCCCTTTTCCGGGTCATTTGTTGGCTCAAAAACCTCCAGAAAACATTGCTTAATTGGCGAAATCTGCTCAAATTGTCTGTTATATTGCAGGATAACGGCAGTTTCCTGGGCATCGAAATAGGATTTTTCTCCCTGCTCCAGGGCTTGCATCGCCTGCGCATAAAGCTGCTCATAGTTCAATCTGCCGCTCACATCGATAGGACCCGTGAGCTCCACACCCAGAAAACGGCGATTGCCGGATGGGTCGGCTAGAATATCCGTC
>OGOO01003207.1_pt1 | contig 10759 bp, 8 predicted proteins | sample 1552651 | NCBI WGS metagenome assembly OGOO01 (sample SAMEA2580118, study PRJEB22360) | human gut metagenome | biome: human gut; feature: human-associated habitat; material: faeces | place: Denmark | collected 2008/2010 | reverse complement strand
CAAGTGAAGATCAGCTCGTATTTATTCGCGATTTATACGAGAAAGGTAATTTGACTCAGGCCGAGTTCGATACCGCTGCCTCGTTGAACGCTCCTGGTGCGAGCATCCTTATTCAAAAGGGCGTGCGTCGCCGTGGACAAAAACAGGAATCTGGGAATAGGCGTCCCGTCCGATCCCGTTGGAAGACGCGCCCCCACCCCTTGATTGCAGGCGAAACGGGAGGTGTGTATCAAACAATTTATGAGAATCTGCCAAAAGTACCTTTGGGCAGGCGTTATTTGTCGCTTTATATGCTCGCTGGAGTTGCGTACATGATGGTTCAGCCTGTTAAAACGCGTAAAGAATTGCAGCGCGATTATTTAGACTTGCTGAATACCCCATGGGCGAAAATGGGCACTCCCCTCACCCGCCGAGATATCGATAACGCTTTGATGGGCTACAAGAAGGATAACTGGCAGACGAGGAATTCCGAAGTTCGCACTCTTGGTTTTGATCCATTTGGCGAGCCGGAGAAGCGTAACGGTCGTACGCGTGTCGCTCACCTCGAGGAGGTCGCTCGTCCTGCATATTCTCAAAAATCTCGCGATGAGAAAACGGCGGCAATTGCGAGTGTTTTGATTGAAAATCCTGGTGCGTCGAAGAACTTTGTTTCCAAGGTTACGGGTATTTCCTACCCTACCGTCTTGAAATATTGGGTTGCTGCATGCGATTTGGCAAATGTCGATGATACGCGATCGGGCAACCATTCTATATAGTTTATTGCTACGGATACTTCGCTTTTTCTAAGACTAGCTAGCTATTGATGTATAAAACTAGCCTGCTATCTAACTATTCTATTAATTAGATAGCAGGCTAGTAATCTATTTAGCTATTAAACTGTTATGGAAAAGCGTGCAACCATGCCAGGTCCATCGTTTGTGACCTGGGGCTTTGCTATTGCAAGCTCAATTTGTGACCCAGAGGGAAAGTTGCTGAACGTCACGATTTCTTTTACACATTCAATAAATTCGTAGTCTTGTTGATATGCGCTTGTAAGAAAACGTTCATCGTCACTCAGCCATGCAAAAATAGGAATAGTTTCGTCATTCGTTATATCAGAAAGTATGCCTTTATTGCTCCCCTCCCCTATTGTGGCCCATAGAAGATAGAGCTGCGTAGCTTCCCCTTTAAGCGCTGGATTGAGAATTGTTGTTCGTGCGGGAACGAACTGGTACGCGTCTCCATAGAGCGGGACGCGTACCGGGAGGCGACTAGCCATTCTTGCGCAGTTCCTTCTTGACGCTCTCCTGAATCCATTGGCTTACAAGGCTCTTGATATTCACATCTTCGCCTGCGTACTTCTTTTCGAAGACGATCCTGTCAATGTCACGCTTAAGGCTTACGGGAATACGAATGTTCATTTGGGTGAGCTCTTCGTCAACGGGAGCTGCTTCAACTTTCTTTTCCTGTTTGGCTCTTTTCTTGGTAACGGGGATCGATGCCTCTTTGGCCTGCTTTGCAGGAGCCTGCGCGGCTGGCTCCTCGGTCTCTACTGCGCGTCTAGGTTTTGGCGCAAATTTGCTCGAGAGCATGTCGGCCTTTGCAGCCAGTTCAGGTTTCAGGTCTCCCATCAGGATCTTGTTGGGGTCGGTTCCGGTCCTGCTCATTTACTTCTCGCTCTCTTGCTCTTTGGCGCTTTCATTATGAAGGAATTCTGCGACAAATGCGCGATAGTCGGCAATGGCTGCCGATTGCTTCGGTGCGTCGAAGAGGTCAACCGATTCCATTTGGCATTCCATAACGGCTACCGATTGTCGAATGAAGGTGTCGTAAACAGGCGCTTCGAAGTATGCGCTGAACTTCTCAGTAACTTCACGCATGACTTTCATTGCATTGAAGCGTGGGTTGAAACGCGTAAGCAGAATGCCAATTACCTTTGCTTGAGGGTTTAATTTTTTGCTCACCATAGCAAGGGTTTCAGCAAGATCGTTCATGCCCTTTGTTGAAAATGCACCAGTATCGGTCGTGACAATGATACCGCCATCGGATGCCACGAAAGCATTGATTGACAGCGTCGACAGATTTGGTGGCGTATCGATAAGAATGAAATCGTAATCATCTTTGACCGATTTCAGGGCATCACGCATATGTTCATAACGATCGATTGCGTTAGCAAGCTCGGTTTCCGATGCAAACAAGTCGTTATCTGCAGGCATTAAATCGTAATGTTTTGTTTCGTAAATCGCCTCAGAAGCTTCGCAGCGGTTTGTGATTACTTCGTAGGTAGTGTTTTGACCATCGGTGTTAAAGCCAGCCCAATCGGAAATATTTCCTTGGGGATCCATGTCTATAACAAGGACTTTGCAGCCAAGTTCATTCAAGCCAGATGCAAGTGCGCCTACTGTTGTCGTTTTTGAGCAACCACCTTTTCGGTTTGCCACTGAGTATGTTTTGCCCATTTTTACCTTCTACCTGGGATTACTAAATTCGTATCAATTTATCTGAATAGCATTTTATCACGTTATTCAGCTAACACCTTATCGTACTAACAAAATATCCCCCTATTTAGATAATCAAATAGTTGCTTATCTAGCTATTGAGATAATAAGCTAGCTAGATAGCGAAATAGGAAACTCGCAAGCTAGTGAACTAGAAGAGTTACTAAGTAGCAAGATAGAGAGATAGCTAGATAAAAGAGTAGCGAAATATGAAAATAGCAAGATAATAGAGTACTAAAATAGACGGATAGGAAACTCCCAAGCTATACAGCTAATTAGATACGTGGCTACTAATATAGTTAGCTAACAAAATAGCGAGATATGAAACTAATAAGCTAGAAAGCGATAAGACTAGCCAGCTACTCTGCTAACAGCATAGTCCAATAACTCGATATCGTACTAACGAGATAGCCTGCTTATTAGCTACTCTGATACCCAGCTAGCAAGTTAGCTAAGTAGAAAAATAGGCTCATAGCAGAATAATGAAGTAGTGAAATATTTAGCTAGATTGATAGTATTGCTGTTTTGCTCAATCGGTTTGTAAGTGGATTCGAAAGCTATGTTTGTGTAGTCTAAAGATAGCAAAATAGTAAGCTACCCTAATAGCATGCTATTAGGGTGATGTACACGAATTGGTTGAGCTTTGGCGCAACGGAGCAATGGACCTGGTTGTTCCGTTGCGCATGTCTCGTGTTTTGCCAACTCCCCTACCCTATGCCGGAAGCGCCATTCGAGGGTATGTGCTTGCAGGGTTAAGAATGCGGGATACCACTCCCCTTCTTCCTGCCGCTGTAAGAAAATCGCTCGTATGTATAGCTCTGCTTACGAGAGAGGCACTAGCTCCCTTTCTTTCACGAGGAATGTCGAACGAAACACCCTCCGTCCTCTTTCGTCCGTTTCTGAACAGCGTATGACCGTCCCTAATTTCTGAAGAAGTGCATTTGTTTGGTCGGTTGCCTGCGGAGCGACGTGTAACAAAGGCATATGCAGAGCGGCTGAGGATTGTTATGGGTCGAAATGCGACCGAGTATGGATTTGATTCTCAAGAATTTGGGGGCTGTTTGGAGTCTTGCTTTAATCAAAATCCTTAACTTAAGCCGCTGCGTAGAGTGGCTATTTGGAGTTAGTGAGATATCAGAGTAGCAAACTAGCAAGGTAGCCTGCTACTAACATTCCTTTTGGATGAACGCGAATTGTTATGCAGAGAAAGTCTACCACTAAGCGTATGAAGTGCTTTATGAGCAGGCAAAATATGAGGTAAGAATAGCTAGATAGCTAGGAAGATAGCAGAATAGCAAAATATTGATCATAATTAATTTAGCGATGACCCCATGATAAGAAGTCAAAAAACAACTAAGAAGAGGCAGGGATGGCTAGGAAACGCACGAGGAAGCGGCGGGGAAGCGGCAAAGGCGCATCATAAGATGCGGCGCGTTAAAAAGCTGGTGCAAAAAAGGGTGGGAAAGCTAAGCTTCCATGGTGATCTCTAAGTGAAGGACGCATTTCTGTTGGAGTCGATGTTGTGAGTCGGGTAGCCATAGAGCATTCTCCCAGAAAAGAACGAGGACCTAGGAGAAAGTACGCACGTGGTCGAAATCGGCCTTGAGAGCGAAAATAAGACCCTATTTTGAGAAAAATGGTACGAGTACAGGTTTTGATTGGATATCTTGTCGCAGGAGGCGTCTCAGACGGGGTCTTTTTTGGTCACGTCTGTCTCTTTTCGCGCTATGGGAGGTCCTTTGTTCGATTCTTAAGTCGGTTTAGATCACGCCATCCTTCCGTGTTGGTATTGAGGGCGAATCGGAGGGATGGCGAGTCGCGGGCGCATGCAAGCAAGGTCGAGGGTGCAACTCGTTGAAGGACAGATCCGATGAACTTTCGCTCGCACCCTAAGGTGCGTTGTTTAGCGGCAATACTACATTCTGGTTTCCTTCTGGTTGAATGGCGCATAGATGGCGACGTATCGTTTGCCTGCTTGTTATTGACAGGGGATTGTTCGAGATATTCGAAACCATATCGATGGTATTTGGAATCGCGGCAGGGATATGAAAACCGTGGCATATCGAATGCGTTGTAAATAGAAGGCCTCATTCGCGAAGCGAGTGAGCGATTGGCCGTTGGGGCCATGTTCCTCATAAGAACCCTTGGCGTTTTCTTCCTGAGATCAGGGGACGGAGCTGCGATGCGCGCTTGTTTTGCAATCGACACCTCATTATTTGTTCTTGTTAAAGCGATGGTTCCAGAAGGGGGCATTGAGAATTTCGAAATAACTCGAAGAAGAAACATGAGGGGGCGGAGACAAGACATTCAGAAGTTTTCTGAAATAAGCCAAGTAAGGAGACTAGGAAATCTGGCTGATCATTGGATTCAATTGAAAAAATAACCCGTTGAGTCGTTCTTTGCCCGCAGTGGTGAGAGGCGCTTCGAGGGGTAATGCATGCATGGGCCAAAGCCGATATATCAGATGGAAAAGCCTGCACTCAATTCTCCCTAAAGAAAAGCTTGGTTCGTCATCGGAACACATACGAGAAAAGACCAGGGGCAATAAAAATATGAGCTGAAGACAGGCTCCATTAATTTTACCGCGCTAACGAATATTAAAAAAGCAATAAGACCTCGGGGCGAATGGAAAGACGGGCTCTGTGGCTACTGGATAGCAAATTGCGTCGCTTGAGAACGATTATCGGACACGCGCAGAATAATCAAAGCTGAAAATGCGCGTGAGGGGATAGCTGCGAAGCAGTTTCCAGATGTGAATAAGGAAGAAAATAAGCAATGCTTCGGACCCTGCAATTGAATTTAATGGCAGAAAGTGTCGAAATATTTGACAATCGAATGAACAGGAATGACGTTAATATTTACTATGTAAAGAATACATGAGAGAACTGCGATTGACACCGAATTTAGACCTAAACAGTGTAAGAACGAAATTGGGTTTCGGCATAGCGTTATAGCCTCATCCGAAGGTCGCCGATAATCGGCGAAAAAAGGGTAGAGAGTTGAGGCCTGTATGGCTTTCGCTTTCATATCAGGAGCGGAACCTGGTGGTGCTGAAGGGCAGAGAGCTTATTAGCAAGTCGTAAAAAGGCTCGTTAATAAGAGAGAGTCGTACATAGTTTACGTCAGAACATAATAAGGGGAGGGATAATAAAATAAGAATGTAGTTGAGATTTCATACGAGTTTTCAAACTCAAATGAGCAGGATCGACACCACGTGAAAGGAATAATGGCGAGAGGGAACAAGGCTCCCTGATGCGCAAGAGTGGTAGAGGGAAAAGGAGAGGGGGACGAATCGGGTTTGGAATAAAGGGGAGTTCGTTCTGTCTTATGAAAAAGCAAGAAACAGATTGATGTATTAAGTTGCAGGGGGGATCTACGGATATCTCGATATAGTTCAAAATTTACTAAAGGAAGACGCGGACATGGAATCAATCATTCCAGTGTTGGGGGACTGGAAGAAGGGCCCTTTACGCTTATTGAGAAAACAGAACAGTGATTGGTTTCATGGTCTTGAGAGTATTTGCTTGAGGGCAATTCGCTCTTGAAGAGTTCTATGAAAATGCGTTAGATCACTTGGATAGAGTAATAAAAAGACTCAAACGAATGATGGGATTTGTACGCGAATGAGGCCAATAGGGGACGCGCTTAGATGGCATGGACTAAATATTTAAGGGCGGCTTGTTCGTTCGGAGATAACGGTTTACTCTTCGTTTCTGCAATGATATTTTCATGCTTCCTACAAGGCAAAACTGAAGTTTATTGCCCCGTCTACTATTTCACTATGCTCCTACGAAAGCAGCGTGAAAAGGGGAGTTCTCAGGTGTCGACAGCCGGGATTAAGCATTTCCATAAGTAGACATAAGGTCGTTTTGCGGCAAGTGCATGCTCTTCATGAAAAGCGGCCTATCGGCTTTCGAGGCGCGAGCTAGGCAATGGACTTAGGCAATAAGTCAGTGAGAAGAAAGCCCGGGAGGCGCGACCCGTGAGATCAGCGCATGAGGCGAACACCCAGGAGGCGCGAGCCGTGGGGTTAAGCGGTGAGACACAACCTACAAGACAAAACCTATGAGGCATGGCCTACGAGAGGCCGCCTATGAGGCGCGACCTTTGAAATGAACCCATGAAATGCAACCGAAGAGATGCATCCGTGCGGTTACGTATTTCGGCCCTTCAGGCTTCTATGCTGGCAGCGATCCCCTGCGGTTCAGCAATATGCCTGGATAAGAGTAGTTAGATAGTAATCTAATTAAATAGTAAGCTAGCTGAATATCGCATTAGCAAACTAGCCTACTAGCAAGCAAGAACAATCCCATGCTTTCGCGCGTGCAAAATAGGATAACCCAAAATCAGACGCGTGGTCGTGGCCAGACATTTTCAATTGGCCACGAGGCGATTCCTGCTTTGGTCATTCCCCCCTACGATGAAAATGGTTATGTTTGAGGCTTCATCAAGGGAGGTGTCTGCAATGTATTCTGCGATCCTCGAAGGCAAAGCTGCAACTTGGTTTCGCGCCGCGCGCACGCGCTCTTGGTTCGCGGCGGTTCTGATTTTGGCGCTCTGCGCGCTGGCGCTTTCGGCGTGCGGCTCTGGCGGTAACGGCGGAGGCGAAGCGGACGGCAACGCAACGGGGGAAGGTTCCTCGGCGCCCGTTGAATTCGAATACGGAAACGAGGTCGAGCATTGGAACGTGGCCTTGCCCGGCCGTTCGCGTGATTCCTTCGACGAGGTGGCATATAACGCGGCGCTTGAAGAGCTCCAGACGGCGATGAACGGCGACGATGCGTCGGCCCTTCTGAATGCCTGCGATAAGCTCGAGCGTCTTTTCGCCGACCTGTCGAGCGATCGTGCGCTTGCCGACTTCGATCGCGCGTGCGCCGGCTTTGCCGAGTCTGCTGCGAGCGCGTATGCGGCAAAGCAGGCGGCGTATGACAGCCATTACCAAGAGTGCGCACAGGCATTCATGGATGCGCTTGAATCGAAGCACGAAGAGGCTTTCAGGGCCCATATCGGCGAGGGATTCTCGAGCGTTCTGGACAATTCGGGCACGATGTCTTCGGAAAGCGCTGCGCTGCGAGCGAAGCGCGACAATCTTGCGAGCCAATACAGTGCGCTCGTGTTGCGGGATGCGAGCGACGTCGAGCTCAAACGCCTCTATGTTGAGCTCGTCAATGCGAACAATGCCTGGGCGCGAAGCTTGGGATACGAGAACTACGTCGAGTACGTGTTCGCTACGGAATATGGGCGCGACTACACGATGGCCGAAATTGAGGCGGCGCAAGATGAGGTTGCGAGGGAATTCGTGCCGGTGTATCAGAGCTATGTGGCCAATGTTATGGACGACGATATCGATGGCGCCTTCGATGCTCTCGACGAAAGCGAAGAGGCGCTTATGGCGAACGCGCGGGCATGCGTGGCGCGTGTTTCGCCTGCGCTTGGGGAATCGTTTGACCACCTTGTCGATAACAGCTTGTATGGCATATCGGCGTCGGAAGCTAAGGTTCGCAACAGCTATACCGCGGAAATGGCGGCGTACAACGACGGCTGCGTTTTCGTGAATCCCAATACTGAAGTGGCGGACTGCGCGGCAATCGTGCATGAATTCGGCCACTTCAACCACATGTATCGGGTGCGCGCGAATTCGTTTATGCCCAATACCGTTGTCGATGTGCAGGAAATTATGTCGCAGGGCCTGGAGCTTCTGTGCTATGACCATTACGACGTGCTTTGCCCTGGGTATGGCGATGCGCTTCGAGAATACGTGCTGTTCGACAAGCTGGTTGCGGTGCGCGAGGGGTTTGCCATAAACGAAGCGGAGACGCGCATCTATTGCGAGCCCGATTTGACGGTCGATAAGGTCGATGCCATTTGGACTGAGGTGTACGAGAAGTACTCGTGGCCGGCGGACGAGAATGAAAGGCTTTCGACGTCGCACCTGTTCACCTCGCCGTTTTACTACGCCGCGTACGGCACTTCTGCGCTTGCCGCGCTCGATTTGTTCGCGGAATCACGCAGCGACTATGCCGCGGCCGTTGGTACGTATCTGCGCTTGGGCGAGCTTGCGCCCGAAACGACGTATTGCCAGGCGCTTCGAGAGGCGGGATTGCCCAATTATCTCGAAAAAGGCCAGGTAACGGCGTTCTCGATTCGACTTGCCAACGCGCTCGGGGCGTAAGGCTCCAGGGGCATATGGGCCCATGACGCGCACGGCGTGCGCATGCGCCTGATGGCCCTGCCTGGAACTTGAGCCTGGGGCTTTCGCGGTGGCCATCCAACAGGGGCTGTGTGTGCTGGTGATTGGGTTTCTCGCCCTATGGGAACGCTTAGCGTGAAGAGTCATCACGTGGCTTGCGAGGCGTGGTCGAGGTGCCCATGTTTGCGGGCTTGCCCTCTTCCGGTTTTCGTACGGTTCGCGGGGTGGGGCGACATGCAAAGGCTCGATTCCGCATCTTGAAAAACCGAAGGTCCTCATCTTAGACTATCCCATGAAGGGAGAGTCGGTCAGGTGCCTCCTTGCGACAGATGGGAGATGCATGAAAGAAGAGCTGCTTTCGATTGGCGAATTCGCGAAGCTGCGCGGCGTTTCGGTGAAATCACTTCGGTATTACGAGCGTGTCGGTGCGCTTAAGCCAGCTTACGTGAATGAGGAATCGGGGTATCGGTACTACTCAATCAACCAGATTTCCGATTTGGATATGGTAACTACCTTCATTGAGCTGGGTGTTCCGTTGAAGGAAATCGCTTCGACCGCGGCTTTGGGCTACGGGCAAAGCGAGCTTATCGAGAAGGGGCGCGAGCTGGCGAGGGAGCGCATCGGGCGCGCCGAGGCGCAGCTTCTGCAGCTCGACCGCTATGCCGACGAGATCGCCGAGTCGCAACGATTCCAATCGAAGAAGCGCTATGAGCGCGAATTCGGCGAGCGCCTTGTGCTGTGCGCGCCGCTTGGCGGCGATTTCGATATGCGCCGCTATGCTCGGGTGACGAGCGCGATATACGAAGTCGCGCCAGGCATGCGGCTTGTCCCCTTGTATACGGAAGGGGTTGCGCGCGGGCTGGGCGCGCCTTTCTTGGGCGTTTCGTTAGGGGAAGAAAACGGGCTCGCTGCATACGTGCAAGTGGAGATGCTGCCGAGCTATCCCTTCGATGCCGAGGCCGCAACGCGTGTCGCGCTGGAGAAGGGAATGACGCTTGTGCGCCTTCCTGCTGGGCGGTATTCGTGCAACCGCGTGCGCTCGGCGGATTTTTCCGAATGCTTTCAATTCGGATTGGACAAGATCGGTGCTGCGAATGGCCCCGTGCTGCTCGCAGAGCAGTGGGAACCCGCTTCGACGCCCCGTGCGTTTGTGCTGGAAGCGCAGGCGTTCGTCAGCTAGTTTTTGCGTGCGACCGAGGCGTAGGCGATGGGCTTTCTGCGCGGTTATTCGCGAGCACTGTCGCTCGATACTGGCAAGTTTTGACGATGCCTTTCGTTCGTTATCGCAGATGAAGCGACTGATTTGTCTGTTGCTATCCTGATAGCTAAGTAGCAAAATAGCAAAATAGTATACAGAAAGCTGCTGGTAAGCGAATCGTGCTGGCAGCATTCTTCTGCGTTGGCGCAATTTGTAGAGCCCCGCGTTAATTCGACATGCTTGCGATCCGCTTCGTTCGACATGTGGGCGTTCAAGTTGAAATGGTTTTGCTTTCGCGGCATCAACTGCATGGGCGGCAACTGCGCTAGAATCCAAGGCATAGTTTTCGGAAAGCGAAAGGGCGGGCGTGCGAGGCGACCATCGAATCATATTGGGCATCGACCCCGGCCTGGCCAATACCGGCTGGGGCATTGTGGAACAGGATGGGTCGCGGCTTCGATGCCTTGCGTACGGCTGCGTGTCGACGCCTGCGTCGATGGAGCTTTCGCAGCGCCTGCTGAAAATCGCGCAGCAAATAGGAGCCGTGGTCGATCGTTTTAAGCCTACGTGCGTCGGCATCGAAACCGTATGGTTCGGGCAAAACATCACGGCGGCGTTTTCCACGGGCCAGGCTCGTGGCGCGGCGCTCGTGGCGTGCGCGCAGGGCGGGCTCATGGTCGGCGAATTCACGCCGCGCCAAATCAAGCTCGCGGTAGTGGGCGAGGGCACCGCCGAAAAAGACCAGGTCCAGTACATGGTGAAGCAGATTTTGGGTTTGGACGACGTGCCCCATCCCGACCATGCTGCCGACGCGCTCGCTGCTGCGATTTGCTACGTGACCCACGGACCGCGCGCCCAGCGCACGTAAGGGGCGACAGGCGCGGCGGTCGGTTG
>OGOO01003205.1_pt1 | contig 10766 bp, 7 predicted proteins | sample 1552651 | NCBI WGS metagenome assembly OGOO01 (sample SAMEA2580118, study PRJEB22360) | human gut metagenome | biome: human gut; feature: human-associated habitat; material: faeces | place: Denmark | collected 2008/2010 | reverse complement strand
TATCTAAATCAATAATAATTAACCTGTTAAATAAAGAATCATTATTAATTCTCAAATCACTTGAATGACCTGTATTCTTACAATTCCATAATAACACAGTATATAAAACGGAAATAATATACACCGACTTATTCAATTTTATCCTAAACATTGCAAAATTTAATTTCATAGCTAACGGAGTTATCTAAGAAATCCTTTAAGTAACATCCTTATGGCAGCAAGTTTGCTCATCTCCTCTGCCGAATCAAACGTGAATTCGTAATTTCGGCAAAGCCTTTTGTAATTATCAAACCATGAGAAAGTCCTTTCCATAACCCAGCCTTTACTACTAGTTTAAAGCCTTTTGACTTGTCCCTGCTTACTTAAATATCAAGTATGTACCCGAAAGCCTTTTTGATTTTATCGGCGCTCCGGTTCCAGCATCCGCAAGAATGACTTTAATGCTACAGCAAAGCTCTTTCACGAATCGTGCCAACAGGCGGGCTACCTTACCGTCATTTATACAAGCTGTAGACACCATGACTACAATCAGGAAGCCATTCTTGTCTATGACCACATGGTATTAATTCCTATACTTTTTTGTTGCCGTCTATATCGTTCAAGAAGCAATTATCGCCCCACTGGACGCTTTGACTGTCCATGATGCCCACACGCTTGCTTTGGCATTTTGACCTTTTTGAAAACGTACTTTCTCTCATAAGTTGTTCATTAACAAATTAAGAAAGCCTATTTCGCTAATAGTAATAAACAGTCCCCAGGAAGCGAAATGAGAAGGGGGCATACGCCATTGGCAACCCGTCTTCACGAAGTAGAAAACGACATTCCATATTTCACGCAAATCATATTTTCGTTTTCTTTTTTGCAAGTTCAAGATTTTCTTGAAAACTTGTCTTTGTATTTCTTCTAAATCTGTTAAATACATAATTATTTCAAGTGCGGTAACTTAAAAATAATCATCTTCCCGGAAAGAAGGAACACTCTTGCAACATTGAACTCTTTATGATAAACAGGCTCCTAATCAGGTAACGGCCCAGGTATCGTAGAAAACAGCCCGGCCTCTATATCCCATACTATACAAGAATTGTAAATATAGAGAAGAAGTGTAGTACTTTCTCTTTGTAAAGGCGTTTCAGAAGATACTATAAATTCACAATTACTCTGATTAAACACAACATTACTAATATTAACACAATTCTCATTATTCCTCTTTACCTGAACATCTTTAAATATTCCTTGTGCTGCAAGTTTCACATGCCATATATGCAAACCTGTATTATATATATCACGTCTACATAATATAGCATTAGGAGCTTTTTGTAATCCACCGTCAATCAGAAAAGAATAAGTTGAACTATTAATCCCCATATCAGCAGTAGAAGACATACACATAGGAGTTATTAAAAAAGATGTTAACACAGGAGGATCAGCATATTCTCGCATTTCAACATAATTTCTCATTTTTTCAGAAAAATAGCACTCTTGCTTTAAGCCGCCCGACAAGGTATTCCAAGCACCTTGAGCATTATAAACATTTACAGCCGATAATAAAACCCCAACGGTACAAGTTGTAATAAATATCCATTTTTTCATGACTTAAAATTTTAAAATTCCCTACTCACTTCCATTGGATTTTCGGGATACTCTATTACCGATTTTCATACGGACGATTTAAAATCGTCCGTATGAATCAAAATATTTTAATTAAATACAGGATTTGTAAAATTTCTGCGTACGGAATAGTTTCCCCAATCATAGACACCATCATATTCAATATGTAATGTCTGAGTAGCAGGCTCATACCAACTTTGATTATTAGTAACCCGATAATTATAAACATCGCCATTCCAGCCATATATAATCTCTACTTTCTTTCGTTCATTTCCAACATCTTCCTCTGTTATTTTAAATGCTTGAGTTGTCTGATCCCAGAACGTACCTGCCCAGCCAGGACTAAAAATAACTTCCTCATCAGAAACATTATTAATTAGATTCTGGCAACTTGCATCTCCCAAACCACTTTTTTTCATTGCTTTTAAATGATAAAGTTGTGCATTTATAACAGCACCTGGGCTAGTTGAAATACCACTCTCTCCATCTAAAATAGTCATTGTCCAGGAACCCGTATACTTATCTCTCATATTAATTGACAAATAAGTAACAGCACCATCCTGAATCTTTACCGAAGAATTATCACATCCCGTTATCCGTATTGGCAAAAGATACTCTTTTCCACCAGGTGCAGCAGTCAAGCTGGTCGGAGTCACTTCGATCTCCGCTGTAGTAGTTACTTCTCCTGCCTTAATTTTCAATTCCGGAGTCGTATAACAATCTGGTAAAAGTTCATAAGAAGTACCATTCTGCCGATTATAGGTAACGAGTAAATCCGGGTCGGCTTCATAGGTAAAGGTCAGCTCCATATCTTTATTCTCGAAAGGCAAGTCTATGACCAAAGGAACAGTGACTTTATCCATATTGACATTCCGCCACGGATCACAGCTTACCTCTATCAAACTCCCTCTTCCGCGTAAATTTGCCTGAGGTGTATTCAGCCGGATCGCCAGCAACAGATAATCTTTATCGGTATTGACCTCTACCCCCTCGGTCAGGCTCTTGATCCGTACCGGATAAACGTACTTCACTTCTTCATCTTTCGGAATCAGTGTTCGAAGAGTAGTCATATCGAAAGTCAGTTGTGTACCTCCCAAGGTGGCGTCGGCAGCCAGACTCAGGCGTTTTTGCCCCAAAGTACCGACATGCTCAGGTAATACTTCGAAATCCAGTCCCTCCTGAGTCAGCTCCTGATAATCGGTCAGTACTGTCGGATCGTACGACAATTCTACTTCGGCGGCATTATCGTAATAACCGCTCTTATCCACATATACATCCCATACCAAAGATTCTTCGCCCAGATCGTATATTTCTTGCAGGTTGTAACCACTCACTCCCAGATAAAGTTTGGAAGGATAGAGCTTCAGATTCGACTCGTCGATTTCTCCGCACGAAGCCAATAAAGAAGCGACAAAACAAAGAATTAAATATTTGATTTTCATCTTTTTTCGTTTAGAGGTTAAACATTACCAACCGGGATTCTGTTTCAGATCCGGATTCTTCATAATAGCAGTCTGTGGAATCGGCTGTAAATACTGTCTTTCGAGGAAAACACGGGTTTCGAAAGCCGTACGCTGATAATATTCGGAACGCAAAGCATTCTTAGAAGATATGTTTACATTCATACCGTAGGTTTTCCCATGATTGGTCTCCGTTGCAATCTTCCAGCGATTAGCATCGAACCAGCGGATATTTTCGAAAGCAAATTCCACCTGACGTTCCCGATGGATCAGGTCACGTGCCAGATTCTGGTCGCTTTTTACATCCGGATATACGGTCTCGATATCCGGCACACCACCCCGGTTACGCACGGCATTCCAATAGCCCAATACCTCGTCGTCCAACTCACCCAGCTCAATCTTTGCTTCCACATAATTCAGTAAAATCTCGGCATAGCGGAAATTCGACCAACTCCGTTCATAATTCAGATTGTAGGGATTCAGGGTCGATCCCGGATGAACGAATTTAGTAATCAAATACCCGGTACGGTTATAGTCCGAACTATTACTGCCGTCGGTTCCGTATTTATTGATATACACCGGTTTATCGGTTACCGTATTCGGCCATACCCCTTCGTTATAGAATATACTGGCATAAAAACGGGGTTCCCGGTTTTTATACATATTGAACATCTCGCTGGTAAAACCTTTGTAGTCCAAATCAAAAGTAGGTACGGTAAAAGTGGAAAAGCCGGATTCTGTATAACCGGATTCCTCGTCGATCACCGGCGAACCGTCGTTGTTATAGCCGGTAATCGGATAACGCCCGTTTTCCATGGCATAAGCGTCTACCTGGAACTGAGTGGCACAATTGGTGGCATGCCCATTCAGGAAACGATCTCCGTTCGGAGCAGGTCCTTGTTCCAGTAAATAAACGTAATACGTATTGTTTGCTCCGGGAAATTCGGCATCGATCAATTCACTGTTCCAAGCCTCGATAAATACTCTTTTATAGGTTTTCCCTTTTGCATTCTCTTCATCCGAACCGGTCAACAGCTGATGAGGCAGGGAACCGTCTTCACACATATCGATGAAGTTCTTGGCAGCATTGGCAGCCACTCTCCATTTTTCCGGATCTTTGGTTGTCGGGAATAAAGCCGTTCCGTCTTTTTTCTTTACCGATGAAAAATAAGCATTACCGTTAAATAAGGGACTTGCCGTATAAAGTAATAAACGGGAACGATAGGCCAGGGCAGCACCACGGGTCGGTTTACCTTTGTAAGTATCTCCCTGAGTCGGTGGCAACTCGTAAGCCACAGCTTCCAACTCATCACAAATCCACTTCACACAATCTTCCCAGGAGTCTCTTTCCCGATAAATCGTGGAATTTACATCGATAATCTCATTTTTCACCAACACGATAGGTCCATAAATCATAGCCAACCAATAATGACACATCACATTGATATATCTGGCTTCGGCAGTCCAGGCTTCCAGTTCGCCATCTTCCAATTCTTTACATTCTCCCACATGTTCGAGGAATACGTTGGTTTCCCGGATTCCGCGATAAAGAGGAGTCCAGAAGTTAAGAGAAGGATTGGAGGCCGACAAAGTACCGTTCTGCATAAAAGCATACACCCGAACAGCACCCCATTCCGCCTCATCGCTGGCAGGTACAAAAGGCCAGCCATACATCGGCGGAACGATACATACCGCATCATACTGTTCCGGCAAGTAAGCATAAGCATTGGCCAGATATTGCTCGGTAGTGCTACGTTTAGCGAATACCCCCTCGATCGTTTGCATATCGTCGGGCTCTTTATCCAGGTACGAATCACACGAAACGGTCAGAAAAGCCAAACCGACAGCGATATAAAAAAGTATTTTTGATTTCATAATCTTCATGTTTTAGGTTAGAAGTTAATGTTCACGCCGAAATTAGCGGTACGCATCAAAGGATAACCACGTCCGTCCGTTGAATTGATTTCCGGATCCCAGAGTTTCACATCCTTGGCAAAAGTGAGGAGATTCGTACCGGAAACGAAGAAACGCACTGTTTTCAAACGCAATTTTTGAGTCACCGATTTCGGTAAAGTATACCCGAGTTCAGCAGTTTTCAAACGCAGGAAAGCTCCGCTGCGTTGCCACCAGGTGGAATTTTTATAGTTGCTCCCATGCCATCCTTCATCATACAAGAGAGGGATTTCTGCATCGAAATTCTGTTTGGCCGGATCGAAATATTTATCTTTCAAATCATCCAGAAAACCTGTCCGTCCGATATTCGGATAATTGAACGGGAAATAGGCATCTCCCAGGAAAAAAGTCGTCCGGGCCACCCCCTGGAAAAACAACGATAAATCGAATCCTTTGTAATTCATACTTACTCCCATACCGTATACAATTTCCGGTACATCGGAATAACCGATAGGCACTTCGTCGGCATCGTCGATTACGCCGTCTCCATTGATATCTTTATATTTGATGTCTCCGGGTTTGAGGTAGGAAGTACCGAACTGGGAAGGGCTATTGGCAATCTCCGTTTCATCTTTAAACAATCCGAGTGCTATGAGACCGAATTGCTGGTTATATTTTTGTCCGTTCCGGTTCCGGTATTTATCGATATAATCGGGTTGATCGTTATCGATTTGTTTGTTGCGGGCATACGTAAAGGTTCCCCGGGCCGACAAGAAAAACTCACCGAAACTTTTATCGAATTCGAGCGTTGCATCGATTCCCTGATTCTGCATCTTTCCGACATTGGACCACGGCATGGTAGATACCCCGACATAATCGGGTAACGACTGCCGTTGAACAAAAATACCTTTCCGTCTTTCGTAAAAATAATCGGCCTGTAAACGTAAAGCATTGAATAAAGACAATTCAAAACCGACATTTGTTTTGGTAGATACTTCCCACGACACATCCTCATTGGCATACTCTCCGACAGCAGTACCTCCGGTATAGGTATGGGAAGTACCCCAATACGTTCCGTAAGCTCCGACAATCGTAGGCAAATACACGAAACGCCGTCCTCCTCCGATTTCGTCGTTACCACTCTGACCGATAGAAGCTTTCAATTTCAACATATCGATGATATGGGTTACACCACCCATGAATTTTTCATTCGAAACAATCCAGCCGATAGCACCTGCCGGAAAGAAACCGAAACGATTACCGCTGGCAAAGTTCTCCGATCCGTTATACCCGAAATTTCCTTCGATAAAATACCGGTCGTCGTAAGAATAAGTCACTCGTCCGGCAAGCCCCTGATCCCGGTAAGGCAAAGCGTCGATAGAAGAACCGGCAGCTACCTGATAATTCCGCTGGTTGTATAAAAAGAGTGCTCCAACCCGATGTTTCCCGAACAGCCGGTCGTAGTTGATACGTCCTTCCAAATATAAAGCGCGTTCTCCATTCGCATAAGAAGTATAGCTTAACGTATTTGAACCTAACGACTTTTCCTCGTATACCAAATTATTATCATCATCTCTCATCCGGGCGTACCAGGTATGAGGCGAACCTCCCCGCAAAATCTGATTCCAGGAATTGGCATCGAATGAAAATTTAATTTCAGCCTTCAACCCTTCGGTCACCAATTTCGAAAAATCCTGTTCCAGAGCTATCATGGCGTTTATCTTAGTCCACCAGTTATCGTTATACCCTGCCTGAGTCAAAGTATTATAAGGATTCGGAACTGCCTCCCCGTATTCGGCATAACGAACAGCCCCATCCTCATCCCGATCGGGATAAAATAAAGGCATCACGTTCGGAGAAGTATTCATCGCATCGTTAAATATCGAGCTAATACTGTTGTATGGCTGATGTTTGGTCTCCATACTTCCACCGATATTCAGTTTCAGAATCGTAGTGGGATGAAGGTTTACATCCACATTAGAAGTGAAATTATAGCGTTTGTAATTGATCCTGGAATCCCATTCATGTTCGGGATCACTGATAAACAAACCGTTTTCGTTAAAGAAAGCGCCTGAAATATAATAACGGGCAATACTCCCCCCACCGGTGACATTCAGATTCACCCGTTGTTGAGTAGTATGATTTTTCATTAAAGCATCCAACCAATCGATATCGGGATACAAATAGGGATCACTGTGATCTTTGTATTTTTGAATTTCTTCAGGAGTATACAGAGGAGCCTTATCGTGAGAAGTACGGGCTACATTATACATCTCGGCCCAGGTAGCCGAGTTCGCCATTTTGGGCACTTTGGTAGGTGTAAGGATACCGACCTGTGCTTTCACGTTGATATCAGGTCGTCCCTCTTTTCCCCGCCGGGTATTCACGATGATCACCCCGTTCGCTCCCCGCACTCCGTAGACGGCTGTTGCCGTAGCATCTTTCAGGATAGAAAAAGATTCGATATCTTCGGGGTCCAGCAAGTCGAGACTTCTTTCCACTCCATCGACCAGGATCAACGGGTCTTTGTTGGCACCGAAAGTACTGATTCCCCGGATCCAGAACTCGGAACTTTGCCCGGGTTCACCGCTTCGCTGCACAGCAACCACACCGGCCAGACGCCCCGCCAGACTGTTACTGATCTGTCCCGTCGGTTGTTTCAGTTCAGCCACTCCGACAGTCGTGATCGCTCCGATTACACTCTCTTTACGTTGAGATCCATAACCGACGACAACGGCTTCCTCGATCATTTCACTGGTTTCTTCCAACTGGAAATTAATCACATCTTCTTTTCCCAATACCACTTCCTGGCTTTTATATCCGATAAAAGACACCGAAAGGATTGCATTTCCCTGAGGGCGGTTGAGCGAATAATTTCCGGCAGCATCCGTTGCTGTTCCGCTGGTCGATTCCTTAAACCATACCGTAGCTCCGACAATGGGTTCTCCGGTCTTTTTATCGGTAACCCTTCCTTTCACTACCCGTTTATGTTGCTGTGGCGCTGCCGGCGTATCGCCGGCATAGGCTGTAAAACTACCTGATATACCTAAAAATACCAGAGTCGACATCCCCAATAGCAAACGCAACATGTTTACTTTTAGCATTTTCTTCATAAGACATCATTTAATGGTTTGTAATAAGTAATTGTATGTATAAGAGAGGTTACTTACCCCTTACTCTTCAATCACATTTTATTTCTATCGTATATTGGTCCGTATCTCCTTTCAAATAAGCGATCTGAACCTCATAAACCGGAATATAACGGTAGGTTTTGCTCTCTCCGTCAACGACTTCGATCAAGAGGACGCCATATCCGATCCCTCCTCCCGCACCATTGAACAGAGTGACCGGTGATAAGCTCAACAAGCCGTCGGTCCCCAGTGTTTTTTTCATAAAAGCAGTAACATCGACAGTGTTTTTATACATTTCCTCCCGGTAGATATTGACTGTCGCATATTTCACCGGTTGTCCGTCCCGGGTAATATTCAACACTAAGTTCTTCGGATATTTGGGTTCTTCCAACGGAATGAATCCTTCTTGTCCCCGTACCAGATTTTTATTCCGGTTGATCAGTAATTGTGCATATTCGCTCCAGGAATCTCCCCCCCAGCAAATATTCATCATACAGGTCACCGGGCTGAACAAGGTCCCGCTGATCGGGTTCGTTTTCACTTCCATCGCATAGATATCGGGAACTCCGCGGGCATGCCCTAATTCATGGGCCAGGCATTCGGAAGTTTTGTAAGGGGATAAAATATCGTAGGTAGTGGCCCCGCCGTCAGGTGCTCCTTTATTGTTATCGGAAATGCAAACGACCTCGATCCCCCAGCCGGTCCAATCGCTATGTACCCGTTCATCGGAAAAATCACCGACTTTACCGTCGAACATCACAAGATAAGGATAATCGCCCCGATAGGTCACAGCATGATCCAGGACTTCCTGAGAAGAACAATCGTATACACAAGTTTCGTCGAAGAAAGGGACAAATTCTATATCGGCATCGAAATAGGTGATTCCTTTTTTCCCATGGTAAAGCTCTCTTACTTCTTTAAAACGCTGTTTCAATTTATTGTTTACAACGTTTGCGGAAGAACCGTAAGATTTAAAAGTCGCCCGGTCGAGCATTACTTTTACATCGAAGCTCCATACTTCCCGGCCGGTCTGTTCCCCTCCTCCTTCTTCTCCCGGTTCATCTTTAGGCGTAACCTCGTCTTCTCCGTCACTACTACATCCTGCCATCGCCAGACATAATAATAAACTCAGCCAATAAAAAATTTGTTTACCTTTCATAAAATGTATTTGTTAGATTACACAAAAAACGTTCGATTAAATCAGTCGAAAGTTTATAAAGTTCATAAATTCCTTGGACTCTGCGGGTACTTTGTTAATTGACAATTGATAATGTATCTTTAAACCTATGGTTTGTTTTTTATTTGTTTGATAATCAATGATTATCTTCTTTATTCTTGCTCTCATTTTTCTTTTATTTTTCATTCTTTAACGGAAGCGAAGCTTCCAATATCTGTCAATTGTCGGTTATCGTTTGTCCATTTTTCTTTTGGCAGCTTTCCGCCAAAAGAAACGAACGTTTTTTAAGTTAACAGATGTCGCACATTAAAAAATCTCTATAATTTTAATAACTATTCACACTTTCAGATACGACTTATGCTTTTTGCTGTAGAAACTACTTCAAAAAGCACCAGTCGTTAAAAATGTATTAAAATGTCGTTTGTTCCGTACGACAAATGATCTCGTTCTGCAAATCTTCGCCCAGGTCGTTGAAATAATCACTATATCCGGCAACCCGGACAATCAGATCCCTGTAGTCTTCGGGATGTTTCTGAGCTTCCCGGAGCGTATCGGCATCGACCACATTAAACTGGATATGATGCCCGTCCATCCGGAAATAAGCCCGGATCAGATGTACCAGATTATTACATCCTTCTTCGGTTGAAAGAAGCGAAGGAGTAAATTTCTGATTCAGTAACGTCCCGCCGGTTTTGATATGATCGATTTTGGCGGCAGAACGGATGACTGCCGTCGGTCCGTTCGTATCGGCCCCCTGGACCGGAGAGATGCCTTCCGACAGCACTTTCCAGGCATTCCGTCCATCCGGAGTAGCTCCGGTCACTTTACCGAAATAAACATGACAGGTAGTAGGCAACATATTTACCCGATAGTCCGCCCCCCGGGGAGATTTATGTCCCGACAAAACATCATAGTACATGTCGAACACCTGTACCTCCTGCTCGTCGGCATAATCATCATCGTTACCGTATTTCGGAGTATGATACACCAACTGATACTGCAACTCTTCGAACCCTTTGAAATCGTTCGCCAAAGCTTTCTCCATAGTCTCCATCGCGATGGTCTTTTTATCATACACATGATAGCGTAAAGCGGTCAGCATATCCGTAATGCTACCCAGGCCCACCCCTTGCACATAGCTACTGTTGTAACGGGCGCCACCACACATATAATCTTTTCCGTTCCGGATACAATCTTCGATCAGTACAGACAAGAAAGGTACCGGCATATATTTCATAAATATGCGTTCGATGATATTGTTACCGGTCAGTTTGATCCGCATAAAATGTTGTACCTGTGCTTTATAGGCTGCAAACAATTCCTCATAGGTCCGATAATCTGTAGCTGTCCCGGTTTTCAGACCGATCTGTTTGCCGGTCCGCTTATCGAATCCGTCGTTCAGGGTCAATTCCAGAATTTTCGGCAGATTAAAATAGCCGGTAAGGATATAAGCTTCGGTACCGAAAGCCCCGGTTTCCACACATCCCGAACACCCGC
>OGOO01003204.1_pt1 | contig 10767 bp, 8 predicted proteins | sample 1552651 | NCBI WGS metagenome assembly OGOO01 (sample SAMEA2580118, study PRJEB22360) | human gut metagenome | biome: human gut; feature: human-associated habitat; material: faeces | place: Denmark | collected 2008/2010 | reverse complement strand
CTTTCATTTCTTTCAGAGCTTTGATCTGATCTGCAAGCTCTTCACGAAGACGGAAATCCTCACCCTTCATGCCGTGTCTTGCATAACGCTCGAAGTCATACTGTTTTCTCTCGATCAGGAAGTCGATACCATACAGTGCAACACGACGGTAGTCACCTACGATACGTCCACGTCCGTATGTATCCGGAAGTCCTGTAATAATCTTGTTATGACGAGCTTTCTTCATCTCTGGTGTGTAGATGTCGAATACTCCCTGGTTGTGTGTTTTATGATATTTTGTGAAGATCTCATGCAGTTTCTCGCTTGGCTGGTATCCGTATGTTGTACAAGCCTGCTCTGCCATCTTGATTCCACCATAAGGCATGAATGCTCTCTTCAGCGGCTTGTCTGTCTGCAAACCAACAATCTGCTCAAGGTCTTTCATGCTCTCATCGATATATCCCGGGCCATATGCTGTCAGACCGGAAACAACCTCTGTCTCCATGTCAAGAACTCCGCCCTTAGCTCTTTCTTCTTTCTGAAGTTCCTGCAGTCTTCCCCATAATTTGTCTGTTGCTTCTGTTGGTCCCTCAAGGAATGACTCATCACCTTCATATGGTGTGTAGTTCTCCTGGATGAAATCACGCACGTCTACAGAGTGTGTCCATTTTCTTCCCTTGAAGCCAGCCCACTGCTCAAAATTAGCCATTGAAAAATCCTCCTATATTCTTTCCTAAAATAGTTTTGTAATTGTTTTACGGGCATAGTATAACACCGTGTTAAATAAATGACAAGCGTAAAATCGAGAATAAATATCGGAAATCGCTTTGTATTCGATTTAGTACAAAATATACGAAAAAACGCCCATTTTACGGGGAATTGTACGAACTTTAATACAGTAAAAATGTACTGTAAAAAGAACATTTTCCCCATGTGTACGGTCTGATTTACAGACAAATAAACAGCCTCTTTTTCTTTCAAAATTCACTCTAGGTACTTTTCCTCTATGATAACGATTTCGTTTCATGTTTTCTCTATATTTTTGTCAATGGAGTTACGTTCTGTTTTTTGATATAATAGTGCATTAGCGTATCTATATTTAGTTTATGAAAGAGGAATATTATGGAAATCAGAAAGACAAAACCAGAAGAGCTTGAAGTACTTCTTAAGATGTACGAACATGCACGCAGATTCATGGCAACTCACGGAAATGCTTCTCAATGGGAAAACAATTATCCTTCTCCACAGTTAATTCTGGATGACATCACTGAGGGGAACAGTTATGTCTGCACAGAAAAGGACCAGATAGTTGCTACTTTCTATTATAAAGAAGGGGCTGATCCGACTTACATGCGCATCTACGAAGGTGAATGGATCAACGACTCCCGTTACGGAGTTGTTCACCGCATCACTTCCACCGGAAATGTAAAAGGTGCTGCTTCCTTCTGCCTGAACTGGGCTTTGGAACAATGCGGCAATATCCGTATTGATACACACCGGGACAATATCGTAATGCAGCATCTGTTAGATAAGAATGGATTCAAATATTGCGGAATCGTATATGTTGAGGATGGAACAGAACGAATTGCTTATCAGAAAGTGGTTTAATAATACCAAAATCCATAAAGCAAGGAGCAGAGACATTTGATTTTAATGTCTCTGCTCCTTGTTGCTATATGTCTCACAGAATCTTGCTGCGAAGGACGGTTCTTCTCCACCTGCATAGAGATGTGAGATATCTCCTACTTTCAATCCTCGGAAATATGCCGTTCCCTGTTCTCTCTCTTCTGTTACTACTTCTGTCACAGAAGTCGGTGCAAGCGCAAGGCAATGCCAAAGCACGAATGGTGATACATTCCATAAATGGGACAACAGCACGCAGCTGATTCCGAAATGGCAGAAAAATGTCACTGTCTCATCACTTTCTTTCTCCACACGATAATGCGCCCCTTCTCTTACATATCCATGCTCTGCGAGAAATCGATCAAATTCTTCAATCACATGATCGTATACTTCTACAAGATCAGAATTTTTCGCCACTTCTGTTTCACGCCATGCATTTTTATCCATATAAGCTTCATGTTCTGTCCAATACCCCGGAACCATATCCCATGCAATTCTAGGCAGGAAATGCTCACCTTCTTTTTTCACATCGGGATATGCTTTTTCAAGTTCCGGATTTTTATTCAAATCAACCTGCGCCGGGAACTCTTGCAGCCAATCCAATATTTCTGCTGTTTTTCCAGTTACCTCAAGACATGGAGTCGCCGTATCCTTCGCTCTTCCAAGTGGAGACTTATAGCATTCCCCCATATTCATAGATACTGCACGTTTTGCAAGCAGTGCCGCTTCACGTCTTCCTTTTTCTGTTAATGTGTCATTTACATAATCCGGATCTCCGTGACGGATCAATAGAATTCTCATCGTGTTTCTCCTTTGTAATTAATTATTTTCTCCAGCCAATCCTCTGCCAGTTTTGGCCAACTCTGTACTTCTTTCAGTGTCCTTCGTATCTCTTCTTTTTGCTCTACTGTCCATTTCGGTGGCTGTGTTCTTCCAATTCCATTTTTCACAAGCAGTTCTTCTCCCATTTCCTTTGGAAATGAAGTTTCTCCCGCAAGGATTGCTTCTGCCAGCATACGGAGTTGCTCCTGTGTATAAGGTTCTCTCCCTCTGCGTTCCAGCCATTCCTCTGTTGCAACAGACATACCATGCACGCCTTCTGAAAATACATGATGTGCGAATGGAACTCCTTCTTCCAGACATTTCTGGGCTAAAAGATAGCTATTCTGTACCGGAACGGTTCCATCCGTTGCTGTCTGCCAGATAAAACATGGTGGCATTTCTTTTGTTACATACTTTTCAATTGACATATATTCCAGCTCTTTTTTTGTAGGATTCTTTCCAAACAGAGCTACAAAAGAATCTCTGTGAGCATATTTTCCTGAAGTAATTACCGGATAAGACAGCACTGCCGCATCCGGACGGTTTGAAAACTTCTGATATTTTTCATCCGGATCCTTGATATCCTTCCCATGCACACACAGACTCGCACACAGATGTCCTCCGGCTGAAAATCCGCACACCACGATCCGATCTGACAAAACGTGCAGCTGCTCTGCACGAAAACGGATCATTCGCATAGCTCTGGAAATATCATTCAATGGCTGAAGCTTTAATGGTGCTTCATCCAGTGGGTTCACTGTATATTCAAGGACGAACACATTATAACCAGCCTGATAAAATTCCATAGCAACCAGATGTGCTTCCGAAGGCGATACAAGTCTGTAACCTCCTCCCGGAACAACCAGCATCGCCGGATGCATCAGCTCATCCTCATGAATATAGCTGACCATAATCGGGATAAAACCATGCGCCGCAGGGTAATGATATTCTTCTTTGTGCCATAATTCTATTCTTTCGCCTATCATGCGTTAATTCCTCCTGTGTGATTTACAATTTGTGCTTTTCTATTATTCTTTTAGGAGCACGGACTTTGCTCGTTGCTCGCGTAAAAAAGCCACGAAAGACAAGATCCCTCAACCTTGTCTTCCATGACTCCCATTACATACACTCAACTTGCTTTACAGTTCGAATCCTTCCAGATATGGATTCTCTGCCTCAGAAAACTTCTCTTCCTCAACCATCTGCGCGATTACCGGGTCAAGTGGCATCTTTCCGAGAACCGGAACGTTAAGATCTGCTGCGATCTCATCAATGTGGCTTTCTCCAAATACTTTAATCTCTTTACCACAATCCGGACACTTCACATAGCTGTAGTTCTCAACAATTCCAAGAACCGGAATATTCATCTGCTTCGCCATTCCATATGCCTTCTTCACGATCATCTGTACAAGATCCTGCGGAGATGTAACAATCACAACGCCGTCAACCGGAAGAGACTGGAATACTGTCAACGGAACATCACCTGTTCCAGGTGGCATATCAACGAAGAGATAATCAAGATCTCCCCACATAACATCTGTCCAGAACTGCTTTACAACACCTGCGATCACTGGTCCCCTCCAGATAACCGGTGCTTCCTCGTCTTCCAAAAGAAGATTGACAGACATGATCTTTGTTCCGTCTGCTGCTTCACATGGAAGAATTCCCTGCTCAGTTCCTACTGCCATCTCATGAAGTCCATACATCTTTGGGATAGATGGACCTGTAATATCTGCATCCATGATACCAACATTATATCCTTTTGCTCTCATCATTCTTGCAAGGGATGCTGTCACGAGTGACTTACCAACGCCACCCTTTCCACTGACAACGCCGATCACTTTTTTAATAGATGAATACATGTTCATCGGTTCATGCATATCAACTTTCTTACTTGTGCATGTTCCTGCACTGGCACAGCTGGCGCAGGATTCCTCTGAACATCCTGCTGTTTTCTGCTCTTCTGCCATAATACCATAACCTCTTTTCTACAAATAAATAGTGGTATCATTGTAGCACATTTTCTCACAGAATGATAGGCTGAACCTATGCTTTTATTTTTCTAAGTGTTATACTTATGTTAATTCTTACGTTTGTTAATTGTTATGTTAATTCTTAATTCATTCTAACTTGAATACAATTAGAAAGGAGTTTTCCTATATGCCAGTAATATCCGAGCAGCTCAAGCCAATCGATACCGTCAATGGATTCCAGATCCGTCCCGGCTTTTTCCGTGAATTTGGTGCAGTCGCTATCCCGGGTGGTGTCAACTTTACGATTCATACACACGGAGCTACCTCCTGCGAGCTTCTGCTGTTTCACCGCAAAGCCGAAGAACCTTACGCCGTGATTCCATTTCCGGAAAGTTACAGGATTGGATTCTGCTATTCTATGATCGTCTTTGATCTGGATATCGAAGAATTTGAGTACGCCTATCGATTGGATGGTCCTTATGATGAAAAGAAAGGACTCCGTTTTGATAAAAACAAAATCCTGCTGGATCCTTATGCGCGCGCCGTCACCGGACAGAGCCAGTGGGGGCATGTAAATAACGCCCAGCATGGTTATCGTGCCCGTGTGGTACAATCCAACTTTGACTGGGGTGACCAGCGTCACCATTCTATTCCTATGGAAGACTTGATCATCTACGAGCTACACGTCCGCGGATTTACCATGGATGAAAGTTCCGGTGTTAAGCACCACGGTACATTCGAAGGCCTGCGCGAAAAGATTCCTTATTTGAAAGAACTTGGAGTCAATGCTGTTGAACTAATGCCAATCTTCGAATTTGATGAGATGCGTGATGTACGATTGATTGATGAAAATGAACTTATTGATTTCTGGGGATATAATCCGGTCAGTTTCTTTGCACCAAATACAAGCTACTGTTCTTCTATGGAATATAACCGCGAAGGACTGGAACTCAAGACACTGATCAAAGATCTCCATGACAATGGCATCGAAGTGATCCTCGATGTCGTCTTCAACCACACTGCTGAGGGAAATGAATTCGGTCCGTGCTTTTCTTTCAAAGGCTTTGACAACAACATTTACTATATGTTGACTCCGGACGGACATTATTATAATTTCAGCGGATGTGGAAATACACTAAACTGCAATCACCCTGTTGTACGAGACATGATTTTGGAATGTCTGCGTTACTGGGTCATCGAATACCGTGTAGACGGATTCCGTTTTGATCTCGCTTCCATTCTCGGACGAAATGATGACGGAACCCCTCTTAGCCAGCCACCGCTTCTACGAAGCCTTGCATTCGACTCGATCCTTGGAAATGTAAAACTGATCGCTGAAGCATGGGATGCCGGCGGACTTTATCAGGTCGGTTCTTTCCCTTCCTGGAAGCGCTGGGCTGAATGGAATGGGCGCTACCGCGATGATATGCGCCGCTTTTTAAAAGGAGATGACTTCCTTGCCCAGACTGCTGCAGCAAGAATCACAGGTTCTCCTGATCTGTACGATCCTGCTTACCGAGGTGGAAATGCTTCCATCAACTTTCTCACCTGTCATGATGGATTCACGCTTTATGATCTGTACAGTTATAACCAGAAGCATAATGAAGCCAACGGTTGGGGGAACACTGACGGAGCTGACGACAATAACAGCTGGAACTGTGGCGTAGAAGGCGAAACAGATGATCCTGCCATTCTGGCACTTCGTAAACGACTGATGAAAAATGCCTGTGCCATTCTGCTTTGCAGCCGCGGAACTCCAATGTTCCTCTCCGGTGATGAATTCGCAGACACACGTTATGGAAATAATAACCCTTATTGCCAGGATAACCTGATCTCCTGGCTGGACTGGAGTCTCCTCAAAAAAAATAAGGATCTGTTCGATTTCTTTCAATATATGATCCGGTTCCGCAAAGATCATCCTGTCATCCGTAAGGATCTCGAACCAAGTTATCTTGGTGTTCCGGCAATGAGCACGCATGGGCTCACTCCTGATGAGACAAATTTCTCCGGTGACAGCCATGTTGTCTGTGTACGATTCGCAGGCTATAATGAAACAACCCAAAAAGAAGACCTTGTTTATCTGGCTGTAAATTCCGGATGGTTTCCGGTCACACTCACTCTGCCGGAACTTCCTGAACATTACAAATGGAAAGTTGCGGTCAACACCGGCGATCCTAAATGTCAGTTTTTTCACAAAAATTCAATGCCTACGGTAGAATCTAAAATATTTTTAGGTGAACGCTCTGTTATTATTTTCGTTGCTACCGCTATATGAATTAAATTTTTTTAGCTGTTTCTCAATATTTTTTAGAATATTTTTGTTTATTTTTGACAAGCTTGTTGTTCGTATAATAAATAACAAGCTTGTCATTTTTTAAACTTTTCTTGATAATTTTTTGATTTATTTGTAGAATATTACCAAATGGAACTCTACTGGTTTGAAGATAGGTTTTTTCAAATACATTTCCTATTTTAAAATCAGTCAGTAATGAACGTTATGGTAAAAGGAGAGGTTTAAAATGAGTAGACTTGAAATCCCAGGTCCAGACAAAGGCCAGCTCGTCGTTGAAGAGCTGTACAAAGATCTGGAACGCAGAATTGAATCCAGCCCTCCGGGATTATGTCCGGTTGACATGACTCGTGCATTCATCGAGATGTGTCAGACACAATCCTGTGGAAAATGTACCCCGTGCCGCGTTGGGCTGTGGCAGTTGAAGAACCTTCTGACAGATGTTATGAACGGTACTGCTACAATGGAGACACTTGATCTGATTGACACATTGTCTGAATCCATCCGCGAAGGATCTGACTGTCCGATCGGATATGAAGCCGGTGCCATGGTACATAAGAGCTTAAGAGACTGTCGCGAAGATTATGAAGAACATGTCCGTCAGGGACGCTGTACCTGCCACTATACACAGCCTGTACCTTGCGTTTCTCTCTGTCCTGCACATGTTGATATTCCTGGATATATCGCACTGACCGGAGAGGGCCGTTACGCTGACGCAATCCGTCTGATCCGTAAGGATAATCCGTTCCCGACAACCTGCGGTTTTATTTGTGAGCATCCTTGTGAGGCTCGCTGCCGTAGAAATATCGTAGATGATGCCATCAATATCCGTGGACTGAAACGAATGGCCGCTGATTATGCAGGCAAGGTTCCACCACCGGAATGCGCACCTTCCACCGGAAAGCGTATCGCTGTCGTAGGCGGTGGACCTGGTGGACTCAGTGCTGCTTACTACCTGCAGTTGATGGGACATCAGACAACCGTATTCGAGATGCTTCCAAAGCTCGGCGGAATGCTCCGCTATGGAATCCCGAACTACAGACTTCCGAAAGATCGTCTTGACGAAGACATTCAGGCAATCCTTGAGACAGGAGTTCAGGTAGAATTTGGAAAACGTATTGGTAAAGATATCACAATTCAGAGTCTCCGCCAGGAATATGATGCTGTTCTTATTTCCATCGGTGCAAGCACTGATAAGAAGCTTGGTATCGAAGGCGAACATGCAGAAGGCGTGATCTCTGCTGTGTCCTTCCTTCGTGATGTTGGAGAAGACAAGAGCCCTGATCTTACCGGACAGGAAGTTGCTGTCATCGGTGGTGGTAACGTTTCCATGGACGCCGTCCGCACAGCAAAACGTCTCGGTGCTAAAAAAGTAAGTATCGTTTACAGACGCCGTACTGCAGATATGACTGCTCTTCCGGCTGAGATCGAAGGTGCAGTTGCAGAGGGAATTGAAGTACTCACACTGAAAGCGCCATCCAGAATCGAGACTGATGAGAACGGACACGTTTCAGGTATCTACGTCACACCACAGATGATCAGCAAGATCAAAGATGGGCGTGCAAGTGTCTGTCCGACAGGTGAAGAAGATTTCCTTATCCCTTGCCAGACACTCATCGTTGCAATCGGTCAGGATATCGAATCCGAACATTTCGCAGAAGCCGGTGTTCCGGTTTCCCGCGGTAAGATCATGACAGAGCGTTATGGCGGTTTCGACAATATCCCTGGCGTATTCGCCGGTGGAGACTGTGCATCCGGTCCTGCTTCCGTAATCAAGGCAATTGCCGCTGCAAAGGTTGTTGCTGCCAATATCGATGAATATCTTGGTTTCCACCATATCATCAGCTGTGATGTTGAGATTCCGGAACCTCGCTTAAGCGACCGCGAACCTTGCGGAAGAGTTGAACTGACAGAACGCGAAGCATGCAGCCGTGTCTGTGACTTTGAAGGCGTTGAAAACTGTATGACAGAAGCCGAAGCAAAACAGGAATCCCACAGATGCCTGCGCTGCGATCATTTCGGTTATGGTATTTTCAAAGGGGGGCGGAAAGAAAAATGGTAAATGTTACAATTGATAATCAGAAAATATCCGTACCTTCCGGAACTACTATCATGGAAGCTGCGGCAAAACTTGGAACTCCGATTCCGAAATTATGTTATTTAAAAGATATCAACGAGATTGCGGCATGCCGTGTCTGTGTTGTTGAAATTGAAGGGAAAGATCGTCTGGTCACATCCTGTAATAACGTTGTAACCGAAGGCATGGTGATCTACACGAACAGCCCGAAGGTACGCATTGCAAGAAGACAGACTGTACAGCTTATCCTTTCCCAACATGACTGCAAATGTGCAACCTGTGTCAGAAGCGGGAACTGTACACTTCAGCAGGTTGCAAATGATCTGAACCTGATCGATCTTCCGTTCAAAGAACGCTTTGAAGATACACCTTGGGACAAGACATTCCCACTCATCCGTGATTCACGCAAATGTATCAAATGTATGCGCTGTATCCAGATTTGTGACAAGATCCAGGGACTGAACATCTGGGATGTTACAAGTACAGGTTCAAGAACAACGATCAATGTAAACGGAAATAAAAAGATCAATGAAGTCTCCTGTTCTCTCTGCGGACAGTGTATCACTCATTGTCCTGTCGGCGCACTTCGTGAGCGTGATGATACAGAGGATGTATGGAGTGCGATTGCTGACAAGAAGAAAGTGGTGGTTGCACAGGTTGCTCCGGCAGTCCGTGCAGCATGGGGAGAAGCTCTCGGCCTGTCCAGAGAAGAAGCAACAATCGGAAAGATCATGGATGCCTTGAAAAAGATCGGCGTAGATTACGTCTTCGATACTTCTTTCTCTGCTGACCTTACGATCATGGAAGAAGGAAATGAATTCCTGCAGCGCTTCACCAAAGGAGAATTAAAGTTGCGTCCGATGTTCACTTCCTGCTGCCCTGGCTGGATCCGTTTCATCAAATCACAGTACCCACATCTGGTGCCACAGCTGTCCACAGCCAAGTCACCACAGCAGATGTTCGGTGCTGTTATGAAGACTTATTTTGCACAGTCCATCGGTGTCGCTCCGGAAGACATTTACACCGTATCTGTCATGCCTTGCGTAGCGAAAAAAGGTGAACGCAACATGGAACTTTTCTACGGCGAGTATGCCGGACATGACATTGACACAGTTCTCACTACAAGAGAACTGACAAGAATGATCCGTGCTGCGCATATTGATCCAAAGATCCTGAAAGACCGCGAATGTGATCCGCTTATGAAAGAGTGGTCCGGTGCCGGTGTTATCTTCGGTGCTACCGGCGGTGTTATGGAAGCTGCACTTCGTTCCGCACACTATCTTGTAACAGGACGTAACCCGGATCCGGATGCATTTAAGATTGTCCGCAGTCCATCCTTTGAGACGGGTGTTGTAGAAGCTGAAGTCCAGATCGGTGATGCTACGATCCGCGCTGCTGTTGTCAGTGGTCTTGGAAATGTACGCAAACTGCTTGAAGCAATTGAACATGGTGAAGTACACTACGACTTTGTGGAAGTTATGGCCTGCCCGGGAGGATGCGTCGGCGGAGGCGGTCAGCCGGGCAGGGGAGCTTCTGACCGGAATGTCCGGCACCCTGCTGCAGCAGGTCTCCGGCATTGCGGTAAATATTCCGGGGATGTGCTTTAAATTGCTGCTTGCGGTCATATCGACGGTGTTCATGGAACTGGATTTTCCACAAATCATGCGCTTCCTTGAAAAGATCATACCGGAAAAATGGAAGGAGACGGTGCTCGCCGTTAAAAAGGGAACCTTCGGAACGATGGGAAAATGTGCGGCGGCATACGTTTTCATCTTTTTGATGACGTTTGCGGAACTTGCGGCAGGTCTGCTTCTTCTGCGGATCGAGGGCGCTTTTGCGATAGCGTTTCTGATCGCGGTGTTAGATATTCTGCCAGTGCTCGGCACGGGAACCGTGCTGCTTCCGTGGGCGGTGATTGCGTTTGCCGGCGGCAATGCCAGAATGGGAATCGGGGTGATAGGGCTGTATCTGATCATCACAGTGGTGCGCAACATTGTGGAGCC
>OGOO01003198.1_pt1 | contig 10788 bp, 8 predicted proteins | sample 1552651 | NCBI WGS metagenome assembly OGOO01 (sample SAMEA2580118, study PRJEB22360) | human gut metagenome | biome: human gut; feature: human-associated habitat; material: faeces | place: Denmark | collected 2008/2010 | reverse complement strand
GGAAGCATTGATGGACCTGCGTTAAAATTGTACTTCTTCATCTTTTTATGTTTTTATTTAAGTGATTTACGTATACGATTCCTGCTAGCAGGAAACATACTTGCACAATCCACCCATAAAGGATATTGAGTAATCCTCAAAGATGGATTTACGACTGCGAAATTACACATTTTATTTGAAACTACCAAATTTTCGTGCACATTTTTAGCGTTTTGCGCAAATTTCTTTCTTTTTGTTAGAGGTTTTAACATATTTCCCGTATATTTATGCAAGAAATTACGATTTATAACCAAAAAAGCCTCATCCGGAAACAGATTCCAAGATGAGGCTATTATTATTTGAAGAACTATCTCACTTCTTCTACAATGGTCTTCACACCTTTGATTTTCTCGCCCTTCACATTGTTCAGCACGCTGCGCAGCTTGGTACGGGCGATGGCTGCATAGGCGTAGCGGTCGTTCACATCTATCTTTCCAATCTCTGAAGAGTTCAAGCCGCCCTTCTTGCAGAGGAAGCCAAGAATATCGCCCTTGCTGATCTTGTCCTTCTTGCCCTTACCTATATATAAGGTAGCCATCCTTGGTTTGGCTGGCTGCGGCAGCTCGTCGGCAGATGGAACTTCATAATCCTCCACCTCTGAATCCACGTACTCCGGAATGTGCTCCTCAGGACCCAACAGGAAGAAGGCTCTTCCATGCGCTTCCCAGCGGGCCGTTCTACCCACACGGTGGATGTAGCCGTCCTCGCTCTCCGGAATGTGATAGTGGATGATGTTGTCGATGTCCGGGATGTCGAGACCGCGGGAAGCCAGGTCGGTGCTCACCAGGATATTGGCGCTGCCGTTGCTGAATCGGTAGAGTGATGCTTCGCGCTCCTTCTGCTCCAGTCCACCATGGAAGAACGAAGTAGAGAAGCCCTGCTCCACCAGATACTTGTTGGTGCGCTCCACACTGTCGCGATAGTTGAGGAACACGATGGTGCTCTGGTCGCCCAGACTGCGGAGAAGCAATCCCAGGCTCTCCAGCTTATCCTTCACCGGACTTTCCACCTTATATATATGTACACGGTCAGGCACCTGCTCCTCGTCCATGCGATAATCTATCTTATCCACCCTGCCCATGTGAACGAAGCGAGGAATCTCCTCTGCCTCGGTGGCTGAAAGCAGGAAGTGACGGCGCAGACCCGGCAACTTCTTGATGAGTCGGCTCATCTCGTCCTGGAATCCCATCTCCAGACACTTGTCAAACTCATCGATGATGAGATATTTAATGTGGTAAGGCGAAAAGTTTCCCTTGTCCAGATGGTCATTCAGTCGGCCCGGTGTTCCGAAGATGATCTGCGGGCGCACCTGCTTCATCATTCTATGCTCGTCCATCGCAGCCCTACCTCCGTAGCACGCCATGGCTCTCAGTCCGCTGCCCATGTTCTTAAGCACGGTAGCCGACTGCAGTGCCAGCTCTCGTCCCGGAGTCACCACGATGGCCTGTGGCTCATCATCGGCAGCATCCACCAGTTGCGAAACCGGCAGCAGATAAGCGTCTTACCGCTACCCGTTGGCGAAAGCACCACCACATCCTGGTTGCCGTGCAGGATAGCGTTCATCGAATCCTGCTGCATTTCATTGAGCTCAATGCCCAATTTATCTAAAATTCTATCTATCATATTTTTTATGCTAATCAGTTGTAAAATCTAATCAGTTATTTATTTCTGTTTCATCACCTTATCTATCTCATCAAACTCCTTGCCCATGTTGAGGTTCAGATAGATGGTATAGAGCGGAAATGCCCATTTGCCCTGTTCCTTCGGTTCCATTTCCCGATATTTCACCAGATAAGGCAGTGCCTTCTTGTAGTTTGCCTCCACCTGTTCCTTCACCTTGCGCGAATTGTGCGAATTCTTGTCCTGCTCCACGGCAAGATTGAAGTAGCTGATGCCTGCATTGTAATATGGGTCGCCCAGTTTCTGGTTCACTTCGATTACCTTCTTGCTCACCTCGATGCATTCCTGCAGCTTGCCCTGCTCCAGGAGCAGATTCGATTTGGCGGCAAGATACACGTCACTGTCGGGAACTACGGTCAGCGCCTCGTTTACCACCGTCATCGCTGAGTCCAGCTGGTTGCGCACCACGTAATATTCCACCAGTCGTGGGAAGAAGTAAGGGAAGGTAGGCACCCTCTTGAATCCTTCCTTCAGCGAAGCCACGTAGCGCGCCGTATCCTTCTCCAGCATATAGGTCTCGGCAAGATACTGCAACATATAATTATAATGCACCGTATCCTTCAGTGCCTCGTAAGAATGATGCAGGGTTGCCTTCGGGTCCTTCATCTTGTAGCCGGAATACACGGCATAGTAGGCGGCTGTAGGCAGATGCTTGTCCTTAACGCCATAGTTGTACTGCTTGAACATCGGCTGACTGGCGCACTCGATGTAGCAGTCAAAGAACTTGTAGGCATCGGGATATTTCTTCTTGTTCAGAAACCAGATGCCGCCGTTGTAGAGATTGGAACGGATATGAGCCAGATACTCGCCGTGACCCTTGCGGAACTCAAAATCCCTCCTGCCCTTCCTGTCGGGCGCAGTCTCTACGGAGTCATACTGAAACGCTACCTCGAAGAGCTGGCGGGTGTAGTTGAAGAGCTGCGCCGTATCGTATTTCTGCTTCAGATACAGCTTCTCGTTACCCTGCTCATACTGTTTGCGAACGGCGGCGAAGTAAATCGTCCAGATTTTCCTGTTGGTACGGTTTGCCGAATCGGCAAGCAGTTTCTTCATGCTTGCCGCTGCTTGGTCGAGATTCTTTCCCGCCTTCACCTGGTCCTTGGCTGTCTGAATCTCCTTCTTCTGAGCCGAAGCCGCCACGGGCGACATCAGAATCAGAAACATCAGCGCAAACGCCTTCCATATATTAACCTTCCTTTTCATCATTCATTCTTTTTTATGTGATATAATTCCCAAAACAATTTTATAGGATTTCTATCCCCAAGAACAGCTTTACTTGCTGCCATACTGGTAATAATACCAGTAGGTGTTGCCATACGTATCGCGCAGAGCCGACTGGCGTTCCACCGGATTGGCGTATTTCGCCTCCATGGTCTGGTAATCCTGATAGTCTGCATCCATCACGTTTTCGTGGTATTCGAAAATAGGATGACTGCGCAGATGGCAATAGAGCACCAACGCCTCCTTGTAATGGGTAGGCAACTTGGCCGATTCTAATTTGTAATGCTTGCCCACCTGTCTCACGAAATCGTCAATCTTGCGGTCCAGCAAGAGCGCGCAGAGCTGGTAGTCAGCAGGAATCTTATACTTCAGATGATGCTTCACCATCCATGCCGACGGCTTGTTCATCCATCCCGGATACTTCCACATCATCGCCTTCACCGAGGTTCCGTTAGGCATCATCGCCTCGCTGCCGCCCACCAGCGGATAGGTGAAGAGCTCGCTGCCCAACTGGCCTGTTTCGTTGAGGCAGGCGATGCGGAGCATCGTGAGCGACGAATCCGTCTGCAGCGATTTCCTGCCCACCTCTAATGCCTTTTCATACTGTTTTTCTTTCATCAGATGTTCCATCTTCATTCGCTCGTGGAAGAGCCTGTCGTTGTTGCCGATGAAGAGCAGGGCGATGGTCATCACGAGCAGCTGGCTGATGTTGAGCCAGGAGTAGTGCGAGAACCAGCCGAAGCTATGAGGCTCCTGCTCAAGCGGTTCAAGCTGGCGAACCACCCACATCACGGCGCCCCACACCAGCAGACTGAATGGCAGGAAGAACCACCACCAGCCCAGGGAATGATGAACGTCGATGTCGTTCGGAACGTCGGTAATCAAAGCCAGCAACAGAAATGAAGGGAAATAAGTCAACCCATGGAAGCGGCGCTTCACGCGGGTTGCGGCGTATGCTCCCAACTGCAGCAGAAAGCATACGGCGGTTATCAGCAGCGGCGCAAGCGTATAGAAATAGTCGGTCTTTCCATCCGACAGTACGTGCTGCCCCACGGCTAAGATGTCTGCCTGGTAACAAGCCAGGTAAGTATAACTGAAAACGAAAAAAATGATAGCACAGGCGAAGCGCATCTTCGCCGTGCTATTCCTTTTATTACTCATAAATCAATATTTAATTTTTCTTGAGCACCAGTGCCGAACGTGCCGGCAAGTAAAGCTTCAGCCATTCCTTGCGATCGTTCACGTATACAGGGTCGTAGCTGGTAAGATGGGTCATCTCGTCGTCGTTCAGACCATTACCGCCAAATGCCTTGTTGTCGGTGTCGAGTACCACGCTGTAGGCTCCCGTAGGTACCAGGAATCCATAGTCGGTAAACGAGCGGGTTGGCGAGAAGTTGAACACGAAGAGCAGGTCGCCGCGCATGTAGGCAAGCACCTGGTCACCATCGTTGTGCCAGATTTCCACCACCGGTGTCTTGTTAAAGTTCTTTTCACTCTTGATGGTCTTGAGCATCTCCTTGTCGAAGTCGCCCAGATAATGATAGCAGAGCTCATGGTTGTCCACCAGGTTCCACTGTCTGCGGGCGTACTTGTAGCTCCATCCGTTGCCCTCGCGTGGGAAGTCAATCCACTCTGGGTGGCCGAACTCATTGCCCATGAAGTTCAGGTAGCCGCCGTTGATGGTTGATGCGGTGGCAAGACGGATCATCTTGTGCAGGGCGATTCCGCGGTGAACCATATCGTTCTCGTCGCCCTTCTTGAAGTGCCAGTACATGTCGGCGTCGATGAGACGGAAGATGATGGTCTTGTCGCCCACCAGTGCCTGGTCGTGACTCTCGCAATAGGAGATGGTCTTCTCGTCGGCACGGCGGTTCTTGATTTCCCAGAAGATGCTAGATGGCTTCCAGTCTTCATCCTTCAGCTCCTTGATGGTCTTGATCCAGTAGTCAGGAATGTTCATCGCCATGCGGTAGTCGAAGCCGTAACCGCCGTCGGCAAACTTGGCAGCCAGTCCTGGCATTCCGCTCACCTCCTCGGCTATGGTGATGGCATTCTTGTTCACCTCGTGAATCAGACAGTTGGCAAGGGTCAGATAGCAGATGGCATTGTCGTCCTCGTGACCGTTGAAGTAGTCGCCGTAGTTGCAGAATGCCTCGCCCAGGCCGTGGCTATAGTAGAGCATGGAAGTAACGCCGTCGAATCGGAAACCGTCAAAATGGTACTCGCTGAGCCAGTACTTGCAGTTGCTCAGCAGGAAGTGCATCACCTCGTCCTTTCCGTAGTCGAAGCAGAGGCTGTCCCAAGCCGGATGCTCGTGTCTGTCGCCCGGATAGAAATACTGGTTAGGGTCGCCGGCAAGATTGCCCAGACCTTCCAGCTCGTTCTTCACGGCGTGCGAGTGTACGATGTCCATGATGACTGCGATTCCGTTCTGATGGGCGGTATCGATGAGGTCCTTCAGTTCCTCAGGCGTTCCGAAGCGGCTGCTTGCTGGGAAGAAGCTGCTCACGTGGTAGCCGAAGGAGCCGTAGTAAGGATGCTCCTGGATAGCCATGATCTGGATGCAGTTGTAACCGTCCTCAATGATACGTGGCAACACGTTTTCCTTGAATTCCGTGTATGTGCCCACCTTTTCGGCGTCCTGTCCCATTCCGATGTGGCACTCGTAGATGAGCAGCGGAGTGGTGCTAGGCTTGAAGGTCTTCTTCTTCCACTTGTAAGGTTCCGGGCTCCACACCTGTGCAGAGAAAATCTTGGTCTGCTCGTCCTGAACCACACGGTTGGCCCATGCAGGGATTCGCTCGCCTTCTCCGCCTTCCCAGTGCACCTTCATCTTGAAGAGGTCGCCGTGCTTCATCGCCTTCTCCGGCATCTTGAGCTCCCAGTTGCCTGTGCCCTTGATGCGCTTGGCGCGATATTTAGGCGACTCCTGCCAGTTGTTGAAGTCACCGATCAGATAGATGTCGGTGGCGTTAGGTGCCCACTCGCGGAACACCCAACCCTTCTCGGTCTTGTGCAGTCCGAAGTATTCGTATCCGTTGGCGAAGTCGCTGAGCGTAATCTTGCCGTTGCGGGTAAGCTGGCCCAGTTTCCAGAGTGCATGTTCATGACGGCCTACGATGGCTGGCTCAAAGTCTGCCAGGTATGGGTCGTTCTTTACCAGTCCTATATGTTTTGGTGCAGCAGCCTTCACTGTTTTCTTGGCTGCAGTCTTCTTGGTACAAGCCTTGGCTGCGGTCTTCTTGGCTGTTGTCTTCTTAGCTGAAGTTTTCTTTTCTGTTGCCATATATCATGATTTTAGATGGTTAGTACTTTATTGCTTTTCAGGGAAGGGTGCTTTAAGCCTTTACCTTGAAGATTGCCTTGTGGATGTCACCCTTGCCGATGCATGGCTGATGACCGTCCTGTGGGAAGAAGATGGCAAACTGGCCTGGCTTGCAGGTTACCAGTGTCTGCGCCTTCACTCCTGGATACAGGGTGCAATCCTTTGCCTCGTTGTACTCCACCTCTGGCAGGTCCTTCACTGGAGAGTAGCCGTAGGTCTCCGCTGTGTTCAGCGGAATCTGGATGTCGATCATCTGGCGGTGAGCCTCGATGGTAGCCTCTTCCTCTGTCTTGCCGTGAGCCACGGCAATGTTTACGAAGAGGTCGCTGCCCTGGATAGGGTGCTTGCCGGTCTCCAACTTAGCGAGATCATTCTCCTTGATAAATTTCACTACTTCTGCGAAGAGTGGATTGAGAGAAACGTATTTCTCCAAATTGTCTAATGTATCAATTACCATAGTTTAATATATTATATTAATCTTCAAATCTTTTTCCGTTCTCATAAACGCCCTTGGCTGTTACCTGACCGTTGCGGTCTTTCTCCACGAATCTGCCGTCGCGGGCATCCTTCTTGTAGTTGCCCTCAAAGCGCTTGCCTTCCTTGGTCTCCTCTATGCAGAAACCCTCGCGCTTGCCGTTGCGATAGACGCCCTTGAAGCGGTTGCCGTTGGCGTAGTGAATCACCACGTTGCCGTTTACATGTCCCTTTCTGAACTCGCCCTCGTAGATGTCGCCGTTGTGGAACTTGTAGATTCCCTTTCCGTCCTGGATATCATCCTTCCAGTCGCCGATGTAGGTGTCGCCGTCAGCATATTTGAACGTACCCTTTCCCGAACGCTGGTTGTCCACCCACTGTCCGTCGTAAGTGGTTCCGTCGCCCCAGTCGAAGAATCCGTTGCCGTTCTTCATGTCGTTCAGCCACTGGCCTTTATACTGCGCTCCGTTCGAGTAGGTGTAAGTACCCCTGCCCTGTCGCTTGTCCTTGTACCAGTCGCCGTCGTACTTATCTCCGTTGTAATAGTACATCACGCCGTGTCCGTGCTGGAAGTCACGAAACCAGAGTCCCACATATTTATTATTGTTCTGGAAATAATACGTGCCCTTTCCGTGCTGCTGGTCCTGCAGCCACTGTCCCTCGTAGCGTTCGCCGTCGGAGAAGGTGTAGACACCATATCCGCTTCGCTTGCCCTTCAGGTAGGAACCCTCGTAGGTGTCACCGTTGGTGTAGACGGTGGTTCCCTTGCCCTGCGGCTTTCCGCTCACCATCTCGCCCTTATACTGTCCGCCGTCGCGGGTGATGCAGGAGCCGAGCGAGATTTTCTGGGCAGATGCTGCCAGTGGCGACAGTGCCAGCATCAGGGCGAGCATCAGGGGCTTGCCTGCGGTTAAAGCCTTGCTCACCCACATAGGGTTGTTATATTCGTTTGTCTTATATTTCATGTCGATTATAGTCTTTATGATTTGAAATTCAGTCGATAAGATTCGATGTTCCGTCGGTAATCTATCGATTCAATCCCCAAAGTTAGCGGTTTTTCGGCAAACAGCCAAATAGATTAAACAAATTTAAGGTAAAAAGAAAAAAAATAATAGTTATCAAGAAAAAATAATATCAAAATACAATAATCTGCCCATTACGCCGTTTCTAGAAAATAACAATTTTTATCGAACCCAGCAAATCAAACACATATATGATTTTGAATTGTGCAATAATAGACGAGGACCCAGGAGCCTTGGAACTCCTGAAGAAGTACGTCGACGATACGCCGACGCTCAACCTCATTGGTGCCTATCCCAGCGCCATCCATGCAGTAGACGGTATTCGCCACAACCATCTGGATATTCTCTTTCTTGCCATCCACATGCAGCAGATCAGCGGACTGGAGTTTGCCAAGATCGTACCTAAGAACGTAAAGATTATCTTCACCACTGCCTTCAAGGAATACGCCATCGAGGCTTACAAGGTGAACGCCTTCGACTATCTGGTGAAGCCGATTACCCACGAAGACTTCATGGGAGCCTGCGAGAAGGTGTTCAACAGCTACATGCAGGACGACATGTACAATCCCATCAAGCGCGACAAGTTCCTGATCGTAAAGAGTGATTTCAGATACATACGCGTTCCCTTCGAGAAGATTCTTTTCGTCGAGAGTCTGAAGGATTACGTGATGTTCCATCTGGAGGGTGGAGAATGCATCACGACGCTGGGCAACCTGAAAAGACTGGAGGAGAAGCTGCCGAGGGAGAAGTTCAAGCGGGTTCACCGTTCCTATCTTGCCAACATGACCAATTTCGACACCATCGAGCGAATGAAGATGATTTACGGCAAGTTGGCCATCCCGATTTCCGAATCCTTCAAGGACGATATTCTCAAGTTCATTGATGAGCACGAAATATAAAAAAATGAGTGCGCCTCCGGCAAGGGGGCGCACTTATTTTTTATATTCCCGCAATCTGTCCCGGAGTAGAAACGAAGATATGGGCACCATGGGCGATGAGGAAATCCAAATCACGGAAGCCCCAGAGCACACTGATGCACGGCATTCCGCTGTTCTTCGCCGTCATCACGTCCACATCGCTGTCGCCTATGTAAACCGCCCCGTCTCTGTCAGCATGCAACTGGCGCAAGGCTTCGTTCACGGTATCCGGAGCCGGTTTCTTCCTGATATCCTCACGCTCTCCTATCGCCACCTCTACCAGGTCGCCGAAGAAATGACGGCAGAGTGCCTGCGTTGCCGCATAAAACTTGTTGCTCACCACGGCAATCTGCTTTCCCCTGTCCTTCAGTTCCCTCAGCATCTCCATCACGCCCCTGTAAGGCTGCGTAGTGTCCAGATTATGCATCATGTAATGGTGGCGGAAATCAGCATACGCCTGCGCAAACTTCTCATTCTTCTCGCCATCCGGAACGGCTCTTATCATCAGCAGCTTCACGCCGTTGCCCACAAAGCGGCGCACCTCATCCAGCGTTTTCTCAGGCATTCCGTTCTTCTTCAGGGCGTAGTTGCAGCTAGCCGCCAAGTCCTGCAGCGTTGAAAGCAGCGTACCGTCAAGGTCGAAGATGTAAGTATCGTAGTTAAACTGCGCATGAGGCGACATTCTCTTTACCCTGAAATCGCCGCCATGCAGCACGCAAACGTCGTTGGTAAAGAGGCGCACCTCGTCGGGCGCACCCGTGGTGTAAGTGCTATTCTCCTTCACCTGTCCGTAGGCGTAGCCCGTTCCCATCGTTCGGTTCTCGCCATACTCCCAGCGCTTGAAGGCCTTCGTCTCCGCATCCACAACCACATATTTATATTCCAGCGGCGATTCCAGTGCCAGCACGTTCACCGAGAGCACCCAGTCGTCGCCCTGCAGATGGGTCATTGGCAGATAATGGTCGGTGTTCCATTCGCCCAGGGTTGGATGGTTGCCCAGCAGTCCCAGCGCCTCGTTCTCGTGCAGGCGTGGGGCGGAAACCTTGAAAATCACGGTCTGCTCGAAGATAGGCAGTCTTGCCACCTCGTCGCCTTTCCACTGGGCAGGCACGGTGTAGTTAGACACCTCTCCCGTCAGCTCCACCTCGTCGTCGAGCCAGAAGTCGGAAAAGATGTAGTTCATGTTGGCGTCGTAGGTGTAGGCGCGCGGCGAGCGCACCGACTCCCTTCTCATCAGGGCGCCCTTCGCATCCACCACCTTATAATAATAGGCGATGGCGTCGTATGGATGATGGCGGTTCTGTCGGGCATGAGTCTCTGCCAGCCAGTGGTAACCGTCGGCCGTGTTCAGTGCAAGATCGAGCGTCTCACGCTTTCCGTCGCGCGAGAAGAAGGTGATGTCAGCATGTACTGTCTCACCCCACTCCGCCTTATAGGCTATCGTAAATTTCATTCTCATATCTTCATTCCGTATTAAATCTATCATTTCTTCTATGCAGGTATTTTTACCATGCAAGGGTCTTTTTATCCTGCAAAGGTACTGAAAAAGTTCATACCATGGATAAAGAAATCGGGAATTAACCTATTTTAATTGACAACGCTTTGCTATTTGCCATTTTTACTGTACTTTTGCACCGAAATAGTTTTTAAATTGGAAAAATGAAAATGAAGAAAAAGTCAGTTTCTAAGTTGTATCTCTATGGGGCCATCGGCTGCGTGGCGGCCATTGCCTGCATAGGTTATCTCTACTGCTTCTCGGCGTTCTCGAAAAGCAGCGAAACCAAGTATGTGTATATCGACACCGACGATAATATCGACTCGGTATATAATAAGGTGGAGCCCTTCGCCAAGAGCATCCCGATGCAGGCGTTCCGTACGCTCACCCATCATTCGGGCTACGCAGACCACATCCGCACTGGCCGCTACGCCATCCATCCCGGCGACGGAGCCTTCAAGGTGTGGAGACATCTGAAGAACGGACTCCAGGAACCGATGAACCTCACCGTGCCTTCCGTGCGCACCATCGACAAGCTCTCGGCAGAACTCAGCAAGAAACTGATGCTCGACAGCCTGGAAATCCGCAAGGCACTCACCGACGAGGCCACCTGCG
>OGOO01003192.1_pt1 | contig 10813 bp, 7 predicted proteins | sample 1552651 | NCBI WGS metagenome assembly OGOO01 (sample SAMEA2580118, study PRJEB22360) | human gut metagenome | biome: human gut; feature: human-associated habitat; material: faeces | place: Denmark | collected 2008/2010 | reverse complement strand
GCTCCATGCCCTCAATGGCGTAGTGCTTGCCGGGGCGCACCTTCATGCGGTTCAGCGCCGCACCCAGCGACTTGTACAGCACCTCGTTCACCAGTGAGGACTTGCCGCTGCCGCTGACGCCGGTGACGCAGGTGAATGTCCCCAGCGGGATGGACACGTCGATGTTCTTCAGATTGTTCTCCCGCGCGCCCCGCACCGTCAGCCATTTGCCGTTTCCCCGGCGGCGCTGCGCCGGCAGGGGGATGGTACTGCCCCGCCACGCTGTCTGGCTTGGCCATGACCTCCTCCGGCGTGCCGCAGGCCACCACCTGGCCGCCCAGCGCGCCCGCGCCGGGGCCGATGTCGATGAGGTAGTCCGCCGCGCGCATGGTGTCCTCGTCGTGCTCCACCACGATCAGGGTGTTGCCCAGATCACGGAGCCTTTGCAGCGTGGCCAGCAGCTTATCGTTGTCCCTCTGGTGCAGGCCGATGGAGGGCTCGTCGAGGATGTAAAGCACTCCCATGAGACCGGCTCCGATCTGCGTGGCCAGGCGGATGCGCTGCGCCTCGCCGCCCGACAGGGTCTTCGCCGCACGCGACAACGTCAGATAGTTCAGGCCGACATCGTTGAGGAAGCCGAGTCGTGCGCGGATCTCCTTGACGACTTCGCCGGCTATCTGCGCGGCCGAGCCTTCGAGTTCTAGGCCGTTGATCCATGCGAGGCTCCGTTCGGCGGACATGTCGCACACGTCCGCGATGGACTCGTCGCCCACGGTGACGGCAAGCACTTCCGGACGCAGACGCCGCCCATGGCACGCCTGGCATGGCACCTCGCGCATGTACGACTCGTAATACTGCTTCATCTGGTCGGAATCGGTCTCGTCATGCCGGCGCATCAACGTGCGCACCACGCCTTCGAAACCGGTGGAATACTCGCGCATGCGACCCCAACGGTTGCGGTACGAGACCTGCACCTTGAAATCGCGGCCATACATGATGGCGTCGCGCGCGTCCTTGGGCAGATCCTTCCAAGGCGTGTCCAGGTCGAAGCCCATCTCATCGCCGAGTCCCTCAAGCACATGGCGGTAGTATTCGCCGGTGCCTTTGGTCATGCCCCACGGTTCGATGGCGTTCTCGTTCAGCGTCTTGTCCGGATCGGGAATGACCAGTTCGGGGTCGATTTCCAGCTTGTATCCGATACCCGTGCATTCAGGGCAGGCGCCATACGGCGCGTTGAAGGAGAAGGTGCGCGGTTCGATCTCGTCGAGTTCCAGCTGATGGCCGTTCGGGCAGGCGCGTTTCTCGGAGAACGGCTTGCGACGGTCCGGATCCTTCTCGTCCAAATCGACGAAATCGGCGACGACCACGCCTTTGGAAAGCTTCAACGCCGTTTCGATGGAATCGGTCAGACGCTGGCGGATACCGTCCTTGACCACCAGACGATCCACCACCACTTCGATGGTGTGCTTCTTCTGCTTGGCGAGCTTGATGTCATCGGACAATTGCCGCATCTCACCGTCGATCAGCGCACGTGCGTAACCATCGCCACGCAGCAGTTCGAGCAGATCCTCGAATTCGCCCTTGCGGCCGCGCACGACCGGCGCGAGAATCTGGAAACGCGTGCGTTCCGGATACTTCAGCAACGTGTCCACCATCTGCTGCGGTGTTTGCGCGCTTACCAGGGCGCCGCATTCCGGACAATGCGGAATGCCGGTGCGGGCGAACAGCAGTCGCAGATAATCATAGATCTCGGTGATTGTGCCGACCGTCGAACGCGGATTGCGGTTCGTGGTCTTCTGGTCGATCGAAACCGCGGGGCTCAGCCCCTCGATGAAGTCGACGTCCGGCTTGTCCATCTGCCCCAGAAACTGGCGCGCGTACGCCGACAGCGATTCGACATACCTGCGCTGGCCCTCGGCGAACAGCGTATCGAACGCCAACGAGGATTTGCCCGAACCCGACAGGCCGGTGAACACCACCATGCGGTTGCGAGGAAACTCCAAGTCCACGTTCTTGAGATTGTGCTCGCGAGCGCCTTGGATGGTGATTTTGAGGTCGTTGGGTAGGTGGGTGAGGTCTGCTATGAGTGAGTCGCCTGTTGTTTTCATGGGGGCTTTTTTGATTTCGCGTGTGAGGAATGCGTCGCTGGTGAGTACGCGTTCGACCACGACTTCGTTGTGTGTCGTGTTGTTGCGTTTGGTTGTCATGGTGTTCTTCCGCTTGGTGTTGCCTGTTCTGTTGTATAGGATAGCGTATTTTTGCTGTGGTTTCGAACAGGTGTTCTATTTGGTGTTGTTGTTTGGTATGTCGTTGCCGGGTATGTCGATTGGCCAGTGGTGTTGGTCGTGCAGGATGGTTGTGGCGTCGCGTATGGGGATGCGTTCCTGTTCGATGCGTAGGTATTGGATGTCTGTTCCTGTGCAGAGTGTTTCGTAGAGTTTGCGTTCTTCGGTGGTGAGTCCGGGTGTGGGTTGTGGGGTTTGTGTGGTGAGGGGTTTGTTTTTGGCGTCGAATTGGGTGCCGTATTGTTCGTATGTCCGGTATGCGGTGGTGTCCATCAGTATGGATGTGCATGGGATGCCGGTGGCGCGTAGTTTGGAGAGGATGTCGAGTCCGTTGGCGTCCATGTCGCCCCAGTAGATGATGTTGGGGATGGTGGTGAGCCATGGCAGGAGTGTTGTGATGTGTGATGTTGCGGCGTATCCGTTGCCGAGGATGCAGATGGCGTGTTCGACGGTGGGCATGGCCTGGTAGGTGTCTTTGTTTTCGATGATGATGGCGTGTTCGATGTCGGTTGGCTGGCTGCGGACCCATGGTTGGGTGACGATGAGGTCGGGTTGGTCGTGGTGTTCGGCGTCCATGAGGCGTAGTCGGAGTTCGTTCGGGCGTTCCTGGAAGGTGAGGTTGTCTTGTCCGGTGAGCTGGCATATCGCTTTGCGGCGTTGGGAGTTGGGTGTGCCGAGCCATTTGGCGCTGAATCCTGGGATGGGCGCCATGCGTGGGGTCATGGTGTGGCAGTCGTGGTTTGCGAAGTAGTGGGCGGCTTGGATGACGAGGTGGAAGTCGGTGTCGCCGTGGTCTTTGAGGGTTTTGGCGACGTTCATGGCGTTCTCCGGTTCGAGGCCGAATTCTTTGGCGAGCGCGCTCATGCGGTCGTGTTCGCGTAGGTAGCGTTCGCGGGTTTGTTTGGTGGCGATGCGGAGGGCGGTGTCGAGGTCGGGTATGGTCACGGAGTCGATGAGCGGGCTTTTTTGTTGGATGAGTCCGCTGGAGACGATTTTGGTTTTTTCGCTGGTTTCGCAGTGGTGTTGCCGCGCCCAGTCGCGGATGGTTTCGTTTTGGGCGCGGATTTGGTTGTAGTGCTGCTCCAGTTCGGCTTGTTTGGGCAGTCGGATGGTTTTGCGCAGCGGCCAGGATTCGTCGGTGTCGTACATGTGCCTGGTGAGGTGGGCGTCGACGTATTCGTCGAGTTTCCGGCGGATGTCCGTTTCGCCTGTGGTGTCTCTGGCCGCTGCCATATTATGCCTCCGTCGCGGGTTGCGTCTGCTCGACGGTGGCGTCTTGTGTTTCGGCTTGCGTTGCCGGCTCGCGGTCGAGCTCCTGCAGGTACGAGTTGCCGGTTGCGGGATCCTTGTATGCCACGTACGCTTTGTCTGCGATGCTGAGGATCTCGGCGGTTTTGCTTTCCGGCGCGGATACGATGATCTGGAAGCCGAGGCGCGGCAGCACGGTCAGGGCGCGTTTCGTGTAGCGTCCGTCGGCTTTGATGAGGGCTTCGTCCAGGAACAGCGTGGTGTAGGTGGGCTTGCCGGTCAGGTCGCCGCCGAGCAGGTAGATCAGGGCCGCGCCGTAGACGAACGAGGTGAGTTCCTGCAACGCGCCGCCGGACTTGCCGCCGGTGGAGCTGATGCGTTCGTCGGGCAGATCGTTATGGTGCACGATCGCGTAGAACGAGCTGCGCACGCGTGGATCGAGGTTGCGCGCACCGTATTCCTTGATGCCGTTCGTGTCGCGGATCTGGCCGAGTTCCGCCTGGAGCCTGCCGATGAACGTTTCGCAGCCTGCGAACGCCTTGCGCGTCTCCATGGGATTGCTGCGCGCGTTGCGTGTCCAATCGTCGAGCTTCGACATGATGCGGCCCAACGAGGATTTGAACTGCCGGTCGATCGGGTGGAAGTCCACGTGGAGCGAGAGCCTGCCGCCGCGGGGGCCGAACTGTTGGCCTTTGAGCATGCCGTTGATGCGGTCGAGCTGCTCCCTGACGTTCTCCTCGTCGGTGTTGAACGCGCGGTTGAGCTGTTGGAAGCTCATATACAGCTTTTCGACGCTGTTCGCATACTCCTCGTCGGTCGCGGCGCGGGTGACGAGCATGTTGAGGTTCTTGAGCTCGTCAAGGAAATACGGATAGTCCTCCACGCTCGCCATGACGGTGTCGCCCTCCGTGGAATGGTGCTTCAGATAGTCGCCCATGGCGCGTTCCGTGTCGGCGCGCAATTGGACGGCACGCTCGTCGATCTGCTGGAGTCTCGCACGCACGGTGTTGCCGATTCTGCGCAGCACGCGCACGTCGAACGGCGCCGTCCCCTCACGGTCGAAACCGCCGGCGATGCGCTGCGGCCGTTCCTGCGGACGCGACGTGTCGAAACAGGTCTCATACGTGTCGGCCAGCAGATTCGACACCATGTCGGACAATGCGGCATCGTCGAAATCGGAGTCGCCATGCATGTCGAGCCATGCCTGTTCGGCCTGGACGGCATGCTGCGCGTTTTCCAATTCCGCTTCGGCACGGTACCTGGTCTTGCCCTCGTCGTCCTTCTGCCGTAGCAGCTGTTTCAACTCGTCCTGCAATTGTGCCAGTTCCGGATCGCTTTCGATCCGTTCGATCTGCAGACGGATCCGTTCCGCCTTCGTCTCGAGCCCGTCCACGTCGATCTTGCCCCATGGCAGATCCGCAACGGTCAATGCGAGCTCATGCTCGTCCTGCAGCAGAGTCATGGCGTTGGCCATCTGCCTGCGGCGGTCGGCGTCCTCCAACGCCCGTTCCGCCCCGTCAAGCTGGCGTTCCAATTCGGCCAGATACCGTTCGTTCACGAAGCCGATGACCTGACGCAGGCCTTTGACGCCATGGAATCCACGGTCGCCGGATTTGATCTGCCCGTCGACCTGCACCTGCCGTTCGGCCCGGTCCATGTCGTCGATCGCCTCCACGCAACGCGCGTCGAACCGTTGCGACGCGGTCTGCTCCTTCAACCATCCGACGAACGGCGAATCCTCCTTGTACCGCAGCTTCGACGACATCCACCCCTCGTTGCAGGCCGAATCGTATTGCGCGTCGGTATCGACGAAACGCCAGGCACGCCGCGTCATACGCGTCGGATCGATCGCGCTGACCTTCGCGGCGAACCCCTGCTCATGCCGCTTGTCCACGAGAATGGTCTGCGCGATGGGCGCGTACGTGACGTCCATCGCCAGACGCCATTGCTCGTTCCCCTCGTCCACGTCCATCAGTTCGGCCACGTACGGCAGTTCCGTCTCGTCCAAGCCCGTCGCCCGTGCGATGAGCGTGCGCGCATGGTCCATGTCGTCGCTGATGCGCGTCCTGTGTTCGATCTTGCGCCGGTAATCCTGCCTCAACAGGTCGCGTTCGCCCTGCCGGGCGTGACGTTCCACCACCATCCGCTGGTATTCGGATCGCGCGTCTTCCAAACGCTTGTCGTACGTATCGAGCGACAAGGCGAGCGCGGCGCGTTTGGCGTTCCATGTCTGCTCGTCGGCGGGGAGTCTGCCTTCGACGCGTTCGAACCGTTCGGCGATGGCGTGCCGTTGTCTGCGCGCCTCGTCGGCGTCCTGGCGTGCGCGTTCGAAGTCCTTGCCGAGTTGCTGCAGGCTGCCGCCGTCGATGCCGTTCATGCGTTCTTTGACAGCTTCGATTTGCGTGTCGAGTTCGTCGATGCGCTGCTGAGACCGGTCGATGGCGTCCTGGGATTCCTTGGCTTTGCGTTGCGCCGATGGCAGTCCGGCGCGTACTTCGCTGGCCATGCGCGACCATGTCCATGCGGCGAGCGTCGTCTCGCCTTGCTCGCGGTCGGGGTCGATGGGCGTGTATTCGCGGCGTTCGCTGGCTTGTTTGGCGTATTCGCCGTAGCGGGCTTGTATGTCCTGCAGGATGGCGACGCGTTCCATTTTGTCTTCCATGCTGTGGAAGTTCTCGCTGAACCGGTTGTAGTCGTCGACGGTTTCGCGGGCGAGCCGGATGGATTCGGGCACGTCGAGCACGCCCTGTTTGAAGATGTCGTCGAGTTTGGAGGGCGCGTCGGCGGATTGGATCTTGTGCAGGAGCCTGCATGCTTCGGCGCTTAGGCCCATGTCCTGCCAGATGGAGGCGTGAAACGCCTGCGCGTTGACGTGCGTCGTGCATCCTGGGTAGGTCTGTTCCATCAGTCCTCGCGTGAATGACGTGTCGCGGTGCCGGTCCATGAGGCGCGGGTCGATGGTCTGGTTCCAGGTGACGTATTGGCGGCGCAGTCCGTCCGGCCCGTCGCCTGCGGTCAGGTAGAGGAATTTTGCGCAGGACAACAGTCCGCCGTCGCTGCGGTTCGCGTATGTGTCGACGAGCGCGCCCCAGATGTTCTGCGGGGTGCCGTCCGCGTCCCTGCCGCGCAGGAAGATCGGGGTCTCACCGTTTTCGCCGTCGCTGATGCCGATCATGCCGCGCAGGTACGTGTAGTCGTTGCGTTCCGAACGTCCCGAATTCGACGCCTTATTGTAGGGGGTGCCGGACGGGTAGAGCAGCGAGATCTGCGCGTCGACGAGCGTGGATTTGCCCGATTCGCTCGCGCCGGCGAGCAGGGTCACCGGCATCGCATCGTCCATGGACGGGCGGAACGCGTGGTAGCCGCCGTAGGAGCCCCAGTTGACGATCTGCCGGCTTTGCAGCATCCAACGGTCGGAAACGATTTTCATGCCGTCTTCCATCAGTGTTGCCCTCCATCAAAAGCGTCATCGGCCGAATCGAAATCGAACGCGTCCTGCTCGACGCCGGACGAAACCGTCCCGGTCGAATCGGAAGTATCGCCACCATCCGCGCCGATGGACGAATCGTCATAACCATCGCCATCCGCGTCTTTCATACCATCGCCGTCCGTATCATCGGAGCCGAGCCACCGGTCGGCGAGCTTCTGGTCGAGCACCATCGGCACCAATGGCGTGAGCACGTACATGTTCTCGTCCCCCGTTTCCGCGAGATACCCGTAGGTGCGCATGCGCGAGATGACGGACGTGATCTTCTTCGCCGTGCCCTCCTCGTCGTTGCTGGCCGTGAGGAAGCCCGCTCCCGTGGCGAGCAGCGCGCGGATGTCGTCGAAGCTGATGAGCCAGTCGCCCGGCTTCGTCTTCTGGTTCTCGTACTCCAGCACCTTGATGCGCAGGGCCGCGAGCGTGGCGGCCTCCTCGCGGGTGAGGCTCACACGCGTCTTCAACGAGCGGATGTTCGTCTCCGCGTCCGTGACCGGCGACGCGTACATGATCCGGTATTTCGTGTTGTCGACCAGTCTGAGCATGTCGTTGTTCAACGACCGTTCCACGGCCTCACGGTACTGGCACGCCCTGTCGTACAGGCTGCCGTCGATGTAGCGTTCGCGTTTCAGCGCGATCGCGGCCATACGCGCCTCAAGAGGCATGTCTCCCGTATCCCCGTCGAACAATGCCGGCCTGTCCCTCGTCATATCCGGCCCTTCGGACGGCATGCCGGATTCCGGGCCTGTCTCCTCTTCGATGCCGATGCCAGTGTCGAATCCGTCGGTGTTGTCCGTCATGCTCATCCCTCCTCGATGATCTCGTCAAGCGCCGCCTCGGTGGTGAGGATCGGCCTGGTGCGCCACACGCGCTCGCCTCCGTCGATGGATACGCAATGCCATGCCACGGTTGCCGGTCCGTCCTGCGTGCGTAGGGCGCTTAGGAAGCCGATCAGCTCGCTTTCGCGCCGTTCCTCCCGGGGCAGCCGGTTGAAGCTCGCCGCGAAATCCACGAACCTGCCGTCCGCCGTTTTGACCGGATCGCGCCTGATGAGTCCGATCATGTGCGTCAGCCGCGGGCCGCACATCTCGACCATGGCCTTCAGGTCCGGCGCGTCGACGTTCGTCGAAGGCGCGTCGTCCAATCCGGCCGTGGCCGCGCGCGCCATCGATTTCGCGGGCCTGGACGGCAATGCCTGGAATTGCGCCGTGCCGGTGTCCGTACGGTATGGGCGTTCGTCCGAGCCGGGGTGCGTCTTCGCGTCGTCGCTGGCCCGCACGAACAGTCTGTGGAGCTTGTCGAGCATGGTGCGGTAATGCGTGTCGGTCTGCTGGCGCACCAGACGGCTCACCGCCTCGTCGGATATGCGGATCTGCCGGCGCACGTCCTCGATGCCCTCGTAGATGCGTTTGAGTTCGGCGCGTACCTGGGCGAGCAGGATGCCGGGCTCGCCCTCGAGATACGGGTTCTGGGCGATGTCTCGCACCGCCTCGTCGATTTCACGGCGTCCCTCGTCGGTGACGATCACCTGGAACGCGTCCTCGAAACGCCGGCCGCTGTCGGATTCGTGGAACGACCTGTGGTATTCGTCATGGTAGGTGCCGAGCGCCTGCTCCACGCTGATGGAGCCCGACTGCATGCTTCGGCGCAGATTGTCGCCGTTGTCGCGTTCCTCGAGCGCCAGTTCGCGCAGGTCGATCGGCACGCCGCGCAGCGTGTTGTGGATGACGCCGATGATGTCGCCCACCTGTTGGGAGGTGAGCTTGTCCAACGTGTCGCTGTGCTTCAATTCGTCGATCTGCTTTTGCCGCTCCTCGATGTCGCGTTCGAGCAGGCGGATGCGTTCGCGGGGGTCGGCGGTCAGCTGCATGCGCGCATGCTCGATCTCCATGATGATGCTGTTGGCCTGCGCGCCGGACAGCGCTTTCGTGGTGTCCTCGAGCCGGTCGAGCGCCTCGATCGCACGGTGGGCGCGCGCCGTGAGACGGTACAGGTAGCGGTGCGATGCGACGTCGAGCGAATTGGCGAGCCAAGCGTAGTCGCCTTCGCCTTCCTTCGTCAGCTGCTGCAGGATCGTGTGCGCGGCTTCCGCGGACGTCTGCCCTTCCTTGGGCGTGTAATCGCCCGTTTCCGCAAGTCGGGTCAGACTGCGGGAGAACCGTTCCTCGACGATCTCGCGTGGCAGCTCGCCGGTGAGCGGGTCGAACGTGGAGCGCAGCAGCGCGACGTACAGCATGGAATTGCCGCGCAGCAGCAATCGCAGCACCCCGGTCTCATACACGGGCCGGAGCCGTTCCATTTCCCGTCTTACATCCGCCAACGGCGTCCCGTCCTTCCCTTAGCCACAAGTTTCCCGATGCGCATCCATTGTAAGATAGCATGTCCGTTTTCCCGTGATCGCGGCGGGAAAACCGTCCGGCGCGAACGTCATTTGAAGATGACGCAGCGGCACAGCAGGAAGCCCCAGACCGCCTGCATGCCCATGGTGACGATCTTGACCGCCATGGTGGGCCAGCCGAGCAGTCCGGGGATCCAGGCCATCATCAGGTTGGAGAACAGCAGGTTCCAGCAGTACATGGCCACGAACATGGCTATCGAACGCGCGTAGTTCGACGAGGATTTGAATGTGACGTTGCGGTTCATGACGTAGTTGAATGAGCCGGAGCAGAAGACGGCCACGGCATTCGCCAGACGGAACGGCAGGCCGGCCAGCTGAAGCACGGCGAACACGCCGAATTCCACGAAGGTCTGCATGGCCGAAACGCCGCCATAGCTGAACAATTGTCTGACGATGCCGTTTTTCGGTTTTCCGTCCGTCGGCATGCGGTCTCCTCCCGGTCGTCTCAAACGCTACGGCTGGAAAGCATAGTCACACATGTGGCTACGGACGCGCCGGAGGCGTTTCGGCCCGGCGGAATGAAAAAACGGAAGGACGCCCCTTCCGGAGTTTCCGGAAGAGGCGTCCCCCACGTTTTCGGATCGTGTCCGCTCAGATGCTCATCGCCATGAGCTGGGCCGCATACTCCTCCACAAGCTCGCTGTCGCGCTCCGTCCAGGAATGGCTGGCGGAATCGTCCGGCACGAAAGTGGTGTCGATGTCGATGTTCTCGTTCATTTCCTTAATACCTCCGTTCGTCCCACTTGCCCCCGGCGACATTGCCGACTTTCATGGAACAGGCAAAAGTCTGGACCATAAACGCGTTCGATGCAAGAGCGTGTTCACATCGTGGTCAAACGTTTTTCCTCCACGCGTACATGCCGTGTCTCCGGCGTGAAGACGATACGATGGAGGCATCCCTGCCACCAACCAAAGGAGGACGATGATGAGCGACGAACGCAATGAGGCCGAACCGATCGAACTGGGATACATCGAGGACCTCGGGGACATGATTTCCGTTCAGGAGGGGTCCACCGTGTCCCGCACCGTCATGCAGAAGGCCGGAGGCAACGTGGTGCTGTTCTCCTTCGACACGGGCGAGGAGCTCAGCGAGCATACGGCCGCGATGCCGGTGTTCGTGCAGACGCTGAAGGGACGGCTTAAGGTGACGGGCAACGGCAGGACCGTGGAGCTTGTTCCGGGAGGCCTGGCCTACTTTCCCACCCGCATCCCGCACGCGATATACGCCGAGGAGCCGTCCGTCATGATGCTGACGATGGTCACGCCGGCACGCGACAACATCGGCGACTGAAAAAACAAGACCGCCGGCATCGGATTCCATTGGATTCGACGGTGCCGGCGACTGCCGGAAATACAAGAAAAGCTCCCTCCCGGGAGCTTTCGTTTTGTGGAGCGGACAACGGGACTCGGACCCGCGGTCTC
>OGOO01003187.1_pt1 | contig 10830 bp, 6 predicted proteins | sample 1552651 | NCBI WGS metagenome assembly OGOO01 (sample SAMEA2580118, study PRJEB22360) | human gut metagenome | biome: human gut; feature: human-associated habitat; material: faeces | place: Denmark | collected 2008/2010 | reverse complement strand
TGAAAGAAAATTTTCATATTTATATATATATTTATATAGTTCTTTTAAAAAGTCTTCACCCTTAAGAATTCTACCATCTTTCATATATACTATTGATGATAAAGATATTGAATCAAGTACATTATTTTGTTTAATATATTCTTTCATTGTAGTTTTTTTATGATCAAATGTATCAACAACCTTATTTCCATATTCAACACTTAATGGAAAAACAAACTCTTTTTTCTTATTAAAATCTTCTGTATTTTTAGCAACTAATTCAACATTATATTTCTTTTTAATAACTATTTTTAATATATTATTAACATCTTCTAAACTAAAATTCATCTTTTTATAAGCAAAGAAAGCACTTGATATAAGCATCATTAATTGATATATATGATCATTATTAACTGAAGTAAAGTCCAAATATTTATCAATATTCTTGTAATTTTCACTTAAAATTTTACTATATATACTATAAAAATAACTATAAAATGTATTATTTTCTTCATTTTTAATAACATTTTCATAAAATTTTGAATATACAGCATTTAGATAGTCTTCACTACCAAAAGAAATAATTCTCTTATCATCTTTATTTTCAAAATAAATCATCTTATCATTATCTAATTTTAAATCAAATTCATTGATGTTAATACTTCCTATATCTAAAAGTGAATTATAGTTAAACATTTCAAGTACATCTTTATTATTAACAATTGTATCTAATGATTTATATATTATTAATAGCATTCTCTTCTTATTTAATTTTTTTTCTATTTTATATCTATTTAATATATATTCTAAATAATCATTCAATATTGAAAAGTTTTCTATTTCAAATTTTTGCTTATCAAACTTACTATAATATTCATATAAATATATGAAATAAAAATTCTTGAAATTATAAGGCCTATATTCAGCTGAAATACCAAGTAAATTTACTTGAGGTAATATTGGTATAACCCTAGACTTAACTTCATTCTCTATTTCTTCATCCTCTTTGAAAAATTTTATAATTCTTTTAGCATCATCAACATCATCTACTCTTATTTGTAATAAAGGATTTTTAACTACTTTCATCAATTTAACCTTAGAATTAATTTTATTTTCTATAAAAAAGTTTAACAATTTTATTGTAATTTTTTCATAATTATTTTCAAAAACAGGTACATCAATTATTACTTCTGGTGTTGGATTATTCCTTAAATTATATTCTAAGTTTATTTTATAAGAAAATTTAAATTCTTTATATGAAAATTTTGACTTACTTTCAGGTAATATTGATAATATCTGTTCAAATATTTTTTTAGAAATTTGAATTATATTTTTATTATAATCTCCAATTCGTACATTATAACTCAAACAAGTTTCAACAAATTCTTGAAAACTTTTTTGTTCATAAATTGTATATATATTTTTAAAATAATTTTCTATTTGCATTCTATCCATATTTATCTTATCTCCAAAATCATTTTATCATAAATTATTTATTATGTTAACTTAATTTTTTCATTTTTTATGTCAACTTATCAACATTGTATTAACATTTTATGTCAACTTATCCACAAGTTATCCACAATTAAAGTTTACATAATATATTAAAATTGTTGATATTGTGGATAACTCATTCTTTCATAGTAATTATCGATAAAAAATTGTTTACAAATTGTGAATAAGTTGTTAATATAAGTGTTAATAAATTTTTTTGTTTTGACATTAAAAAAAGTTGATTTATAATTTTAGTTAGAAAGACAAAAAGAAAGGAGAAATGCATATGAATGTTGAAGATATATGGACAGATTTTTTATCTAAAATCAAATCAAAAGTATCACTCATGTCATATAACTATATCTTTAAAGACTTAAAGATACATTCATATGATGATAGTAAGATAATTATTATTGTTCCAAATAATGAATTATTGCTTCAAAATATAACTAAAAACTATAACACACTTATAGAAGACACATTAAATGATATAACTAATGACACATGTACAATTGAATATGTCTTTCAAAAAGATATTGAAAAATTCACTAAAAAAGAGAAAAAGCCAGTTATAATTGAAGAAAACATTGAAGATGACTTTAATGATTTAAAAAACTATACATATTCAAGTAACTTTAACCCCAGACATACATTTGATACATTTATAGTAGGAGATTCAAATAAGCTTGCATATGGAACAGCTCTTGCAGTCGCACAAAATCCAGGTAAACTATATAATCCATATTTTATATATGCTAAAAGTGGACTTGGAAAAACACATCTTATGCATGCAATAGGTAATTATATTGTTACACATTCAGACAAAAGAGTGCTTTATATAACAGCAGAACAATTCACAAATGATTATAGAGCAATTATAAATACTAAAAATAAATATGATAATAATATTTCATACCTAGAAGCATTTAGAGAAAAATATCGTAATATAGATGTATTAATGATAGATGATATTCAATTTTTAGATAATAAAGTCAAATCACAAATGGAATTTACTAACACATTCAATAGCTTATATGAACATGAAAAACAAATTATAATCGCATCAGATACTTCTATTAATGACTATAAATTATTAGAAGAAAGGCTTAAAACAAGGTTTAGATGGGGTCTTACTGAATCAATAAACCCACCTGATATTGACCTTAAAAAGAACATCATTAAAAATAAAATCATGGTATATAACTTTGATTTAGATATTAAAGATGAAGTAGTAGAATATATCGCAAGTAATTGTGGAAGCAGTATTAGAGATTTAGAAGGTTCAATTACAAGAATAGTAGCTTATAAAGCGACATTTAACATACCAGAAGTAACATTAGATATAGCAAAAGAAGCACTACAAGAATTTGTATCAAAAACAGTATATAGAACTAATTCAGTAAGTAAAATAATTGATATAGTTGCTAAATACTTTGGCCTTGAATCATCGATGTTAAAAGGAAAAATGAAGAAAAAAAATGTTACAGATGCAAGAGCAATCGCAATGTATTTAAGTAGAATAATGACTGATGAAAGTCTGCAAAGAATAGGACTAGAATTTGGAGGTAGAGATCATTCAACAGTTATATATTCCCATGAAAAAATATCAAATGAACTTAAGACAAATATTAAACTTCAAGAAGAAATAAAAACATTAAAGGAGAAGATATGTGAATAACTTAACAAGTTATCAACATATTAACAACGATAAGTTTACATAAAAATGTAGGTTTTATCGAACTATAAATGAGTTATCAACAATATTAACACTCTATAATAATAATATATATATAAAATAATAAGGAGGAAAGAAAAATTATGAAAATGTTAATAGAAAAAAATATTTTAATGGAAGGATTAAATTGTGTAAGTAAAGCACTATCTACAAGAAATATAATTCCTGTACTAAATGGTATTAAATTTGAACTTACTAAAGATGGACTTTATTTAACAGCAACAGATAATGATATAACAATACAAACATTTATTGATAAAAAAGAAATAAAAAGTATAGATGAAATAGGATGTACAATTATATATGGTAAAACATTACTAAATACTATAAGTAAATTACAAAATACTAACATACTAGTTGAGAACTTTGAAAACAACGAAGTATCATTTAAGACAGAAAGCGGTGGAATATATGACTTCCCATGTTTCAATCAAGAAGATTTCCCTAATATAAAATTAGAAGAAGTTAAAAATCCTATCAAACTAGATAGTCAAAAATTTAAGGAAATAGTTAACAAAACATCATTTGCATGTTCACTTCAAGAAAGTAGACCATTACTTACTGGTGTTAATATAAAGTTAATAGGTGATATATTTGAATGCGTCGCAACAGATTCATATAGATTATCAAAAGAAACAATAAAATTAAATGACATGTATAGTGAAAATATTAATATGGTTATTCCAGCAAGAAACATTAATGAACTTGTTAAAACAATAGGCAGTGAATCTGAATTAGAAATACACGTATTTCCAAACAAAGCTTTATTTAAATTTGATAATATAATATTCCAAACATCATTATTAAATGGAACTTATCCAAATACAGATAATTCAATTCCTAAAGAATTTAAATATAAATTAAAAGCTAATTTAAAAGATTTATACAGTTTACTTGATACAGCATCATCATTAACACAATCAAAAGATAAAAACATTGTAGATATGGAAGTAAATGGAAATGACTTAATAATAAGAGCTGCTAGCACAGAAGGAAAAGGTAAAGATAAAATAAATATTACAAATGAAACAGAAAATGATATAAAAATATCCTTCAGTGTTAAATACATGATGGAAGCATTAAAAGTATTTACACAAGAAGAAATATATATACTATTAAATGGAGAAATTAATCCAATAATACTAAAAGAAATAGGAAATGAAGAATTAATTGAATTAATTTTACCAATGAAAACATACTAAAAACGAAGAAATTCGTTTTTTTTAATACAAAAAATTAAATTTTTTACAAAATTCGACATATTTCGACAAAATTCGACAAATAGTTTGTGCTATGATAGGAGCCATTAAAAAAGAAAGGGGGGAAATATAATGAATTATGAAATTACATATGATACTCAAGTTATAGCACCTATCGATAGTGAAACATCAAGAGTTATTGAAACAGAAGCAGAATATATTGTTAATAACCCACCATTAAATATACTTGAATATAGTTGTGAATACTTTGGAAGTTCATATGAAGGAAGAAAAGAGGGAACTAAAAAACTCCTTGGCATAACACATAAGTCACCAATAGTAGTAGAAGAAAGTAGAAAAATAATCTTTTTCCCAACTACATCAGCAGAAAATGAAAAATGTGTATGGATTAATTTAGAAAAAATTGATAAGTACTATAAACTTGACCCAAAAAGAACAGCAATAGTATTTAAGAATGGCGATTTAATAGAATTAGACATATCATATGGTTCACTCACAAATCAAATTTTAAGAGCTAGCAGATTAAAATTTTTACTAGATCAAAGAATACTAAAAAAAGATAATATAATTTAAAATTATCTTTTTTTATGTACTCAATTATGTTATAATTATATTGTCGTGTAGGTGTACTATAATACATGAAAAATCAAAAAAGGGGGGTTAAATGAAGTTTAAACATGAATATTACAAAAATTGAGCTTATGAATTTTAGAAATTATACTAAAAAGACCTTCGATAATTTTTCAAATTTAAACATCATTATTGGTAAAAATGGAATTGGTAAAACAAGTATTATAGAATCCATTTATTTAGGAAGTTTAGCAAAATCTTTTAAAACAAATAATGAATTGTCAATAATAAAAGAAGGAAAGGACTTTTTTAGAATAAAAGTCTATTATTTTGATTACGGACCTAAAAAGAATCTTGAAATATTTTTAGACAAGTCTGGTAAAAAGACAAAGATTAATTCACAACCACAAAGAAAATTAAGCAATTTTATCTCACAATATAGAATAATAATGCTTTCACCAGATGAATTAAAATTAATTAAATCATCACCAAACACAAGAAGAAACTATTTGAATATTCAATTATCACAATTACATAAAGAATACATGCATTACTTAAATAATTACACAAATCTTATCAAAAATAAGAATGATTATTTAAAGAAAATGATGTTAAATAGCAATTTAGATAGTAGATATTTAGATGTATTAGATGAAAAAATAGTTGAAAATGGTATGAAAATATATGAATATCGAAATAATTATATAAACCTTATCAACAGTAGCATCAATGATATATTTAAAAATTATATTAATAAACAATTAATTGAAATCAAATATGAATCAGATTATTCAGTAAATGATAAAGAAAAATTAATAAATATTTTAAGAAAAAATAGAAATAAAGAAATAAATTTAGGCATGACAAACTATGGTATACACCGAGATGATTTTACTTTTTATCAAAATGGTAATAATTCTAAAGATTATAGTTCACAAGGAATACAAAAGTTAATAGTTTTAGCCATGAAATTAGCGGAAGTAAAGATATTTATAGAAAACTACGATATTAAACCAATTTTATTGCTAGACGATTTATTTAGTGAACTTGATGAAAAAAATAGAAATAATATATTTAAATCATTAGATAAAAGTATACAAATATTTATAACAACTACAGACTTAAAGAACATTAATAAGAGGATAGTTGAAAAAGCAAAAATATATAATTTAGATGAGAAGGAGAATTAAATGAAAGAAGAGTATGGAGTTAATGAAATTCAAGTCTTAGAAGGCTTAGAAGCAGTTAGAAAAAGACCTGGTATGTACATTGGAACAACAGGTGAAAGAGGACTTCACCATTTAGTATGGGAAATCGTTGATAACTCAGTTGATGAAGCTTTAGCAGGCTTCTGCGACGATATAGAAATAATTGTTCATGAAGACAACAGTGTAAGTGTAAGAGATGATGGTCGTGGAATGCCAACAGGTGTTCATCCAAAAACAGGAGTATCAACAGTAGAAACAATATTCACAGTATTACATGCAGGTGGAAAATTTGGAGGTGGCGGATACAAAGTATCTGGAGGATTACACGGAGTTGGAGCATCAGTAGTTAATGCACTTTCAGAATGGTTAGAAGTTAAAGTATATAGAGATGGAAAGATATATCACCAAAGATTTGAAAAAGGCGGACATCCTGTAAAACCATTAGAAATAATTGGTGATTGTGACCCAAATAGAACAGGAACAACAGTTACATTTAAACCAGACCCCCAGATATTTGAAGAAACAACAGAATTTAATTATGAAACATTAAAAAGTAGATCTAGAGAACTTGCATTCTTAAATAAAGGATTAAGGATAATATTAAGTGATTTAAGAACAGGTGCTAAAGATGAATTTCTTTATAATGGTGGTCTTAGAGAATACGTTGAATTATTAAATACAAATAAAAAACCAATTCATAACGACATAGTACATGTTGAAGGTGAAGAAGATAATATAAGTATTGAAGTAGCAATGCAATATAATGATGGATATTCAAGTAATATTTATTCATTTACAAACAATATTCACACTGTAGAAGGTGGAACACATGAAGATGGTGTTAGACTTGCATTATCAAGAGTAATCAATAATTATGCTAGAGCAAACGGAATTTTAAAAGAAAAAGATGATTCATTAACACAAGATGATGTTAAAGAAGGAATTACACTTGTTATATCTTGTAAACATCCAAACCCTCAATTTGAAGGACAAACAAAAACAAAGTTAGGAAATGTTGAAGTAAGAAAAATAGCAAGTAATATATTTGGAGCAGGTCTTGAAAAGTTCTTATTAGAAAATCCAGACCAAGCAAGAGCAATAATAGATAAAGTAATGCTTGCATCAAGAGCAAGAGTAGCTGCTAAAAAAGCAAGAGAATTAACTAGAAGAAAAGGTGACCTAGAAATTACTAATTTCTATGGTAAATTAACTGATTGTAAAAGCAAAGATCCAAGCGAATCTGAAATATTCTTAGTCGAGGGAGATTCAGCCGGTGGTTCTGCTAAAAAAGGTAGAGATTATATGACACAAGCAATCTTACCTTTAAGAGGAAAAATATTAAATGTTGAAAAAGCAAGACTTGATAGAGCATTAAGTAATGAAGAAATTAGAACAATAGTTACCGCATTTGGTACAGGAATAGGTGAAGAATTTGATTTATCAAAATTAAGATACCATAAAATAATAATAATGACCGATGCCGATGTAGATGGTTCTCATATTAGAATTCTATTATTAACTTTATTCTATAGATTCTTTAAACCAGTTGTAGAACATGGACATGTTTATGCAGCAAATCCACCATTATATAAGATAGTATATGGAAAAAATATAAAATATGTTTTATCAGATGATGAAAAAGATGAATATGTTAAAACATTACCAGCCAATGCAAAATACACAATAACTCGTATGAAGGGTCTTGGTGAAATGGATGCTGATGAATTAAGAGATACAACAATGTCAAAAGAATTTAGAATTTTAAGACAAATAACAGTTGATGATATAATGGCAGCAGATGAAATATTTACTACATTAATGGGTGAAGAAGTAGAACCAAGAAGAAAATTCATAGAAGAAAATGCACTAGATGTAGAAAATTTAGATATATAGTAGGAGGATGAAATGGATAGAATAGTACAAAATAATATAGTAAAAGAAGTAAAAGATTCATTTTTAGATTACTCTATGAGCGTTATAGTTGCAAGAGCTATACCAGATTTAAGAGATGGACTTAAACCAGTTCACAGAAGAATCTTATATTCAATGTATGAATCAGGTTATACTCCAGATAAACAACACAGAAAATGTGCAAGAATTGTCGGAGATGTAATGGGAAAATATCACCCACATGGTGACTCATCTATTTACGAAGCTATGGTAAGAATGGCACAAGATTTCAGTTATAGATATATGCTTGTTGATGGACATGGAAACTTCGGTAACATGGATGGCGATGGAGCAGCCGCAATGCGTTATACAGAAGCAAGACTTGCAAAAGTAAGTTTAGAGCTATTAAGGGATATAAACAAAGATACAGTAGATTTTATACCAAACTTTGATGAAACTGAAAAAGAACCAGTAGTAATTCCAAGTAGATTTCCAAATATATTAGTAAATGGAACAATGGGAATTGCAGTAGGTATGGCAACAAATATTCCTCCACACAATTTAGGTGAAGTAATAGATGGTTGTATTGCATATATAGATAATCCACAAATAACAGTCGATGAAATGATGCAATACATAAAAGGTCCTGATTTTCCAACAGGTGCAATAATTCTAGGAAGTAGTGGTATTAAAAAAGCCTATGAAACAGGTAGAGGAACAATAACTATAAGATGTAAGGCTGAAATAGAAGAAACAAATAATAAACATAGAATAGTTATTACTGAAATTCCATACGGAGTAAATACATTAGAATTAAAAAATAGAATTGCGGAGTTAGTTAGAGATAAAATTTTGGATGGTATCGCCGATTATCACGAAGAAACAAACATTGAAAATGGTGTAAAAATCGTTATTACACTAAAAAAAGAAGCAAATGCAAATGTAGTATTAAATAACTTATATAAACATACACAACTACAATCAACATTTGGAATTATATTCTTAATGCTAGATCAAGGTCAACCAAGAACATTAGGAATTGTTGATATCATTTCTAAATATATTGATTATCAAAGGGAAATAATTATTAGAAGAACTAAATTTGATTTAGCAAAAGCAGAAGCAAGAGCACATATTTTAGAAGGTTATAAAATAGCATTGGATCACATTGACGATATTATTAAAATAATCAAAGAAAGCGAAAGTGATGTACTTGCTAAACAAAGATTAATTGAAAAATATAGATTCAGTGAAATACAAGCAGATGCAATACTTGAATTAAAATTAAGAAGATTAACAGGATTAGAAAGAGAAAAAATAGAAGAAGAATTAGCTAATATATTAAAATTAATTGAAGAATATAAGTCAATTTTAGCTAGTGAACAAAAAGTATTAGAAATAATTAAGAATGAAATGCTTGAGATTAAAGAAAAATATGGTGATGAGAGAAGAACAAAGATAGATAATACAGCAATAGAGTACATTGAAGATGAATCATTAATACCTCAAGAAGATATAATAATAACATTAACAAATAAAAATTACATCAAGAGAATACCAAAAGATACATATAAAGTTCAAAATCGTGGCGGAGTTGGAATAAAAGGAATGACAACAACTGAAGAAGACTTCGTAGAACAATTAATTTCATTAAATACACACGATTACATACTATTCTTTACAAATAAAGGAAAAGTATATAGATTAAAAGGTTACAAAATACCAGAATTTTCAAGAACAGCTAAAGGATTACCAATAGTAAATCTATTATCATTAGAAAAAGATGAAAAAATCAATACAATGATAACAATAAATGAAAAAGAAACGTACAAATGTTTGCTTTTCAGTACAAAAAATGGCTTAGTAAAAAGAACTTTAATTAGTGAATTTGATAATATTAGACAAAGTGGAAAAATAGCTATAACTCTAAAAGACAACGATGAATTAATATCAGTAAGAAAAACAACAGGACAAGATCAAATATTCATATGTTCATCCAATGGAAGAATGGCTAGATTCGATGAAGAAGAAATTAGAATAATGGGAAGAACAGCATCCGGAGTTAGAGGAATTAATTTAAAAGATGATATATGTGTTGGTACTGAAGTATCAGAGCCAGGAAAAATGCTATTAGTCGTAACTGAAAATGGTTATGGTAAAAAAACAACAATGGATGAATATAGAGAAACTAAAAGAGGAAGTAAAGGAGTTAAAACATTAAATATAACAGAAAAAAATGGAAGAATAGTTGGATTCAAATCAACAGATAATGAAAAAGATTTAATGATAATAACTGAAAATGGAATAATTATTAGAATGTCAGTAGATGCAATATCACAAATGGGTAGAGTAACAAAAGGAGTAAGGTTAATCAATCTAAAAGAAAATAATAAAGTAGCTTCTATATCAATACTAGATAAAGAAGAAATTGAAGAAGAAAATTCAACAGAAGAATAAAGTAAAAAGATGTTCCACGTGAAACATCTTTTTTATGCAAAAATTATTTCCCGGGAAATAAAAAAAGTAAAAAGAAATAAAAACCAAAAGTTATTAACAATGTTCCACGTGAAACATAAGAATAAATATAATTAAAAATTATAAACAATTAATACAAAGCAAATTAATTTTATAAATAAATAATAAAAAAATAAAAAGAAATTTAGAAAATAAAATCATAATCAATACAAATTATCTTTAATTCTTATAAAACATAAAGATTCAAGATAAACAAATG
>OGOO01003186.1_pt1 | contig 10835 bp, 9 predicted proteins | sample 1552651 | NCBI WGS metagenome assembly OGOO01 (sample SAMEA2580118, study PRJEB22360) | human gut metagenome | biome: human gut; feature: human-associated habitat; material: faeces | place: Denmark | collected 2008/2010 | reverse complement strand
CAGGCAATCTGGAATGAATTTTGGCTAAGTTACTGTGAACGGAGTGAACAGTAACACAAGATTTTGAGATAACAGCTGCAAGGTGACACTTTACAATGGAAAAACGGATAAAAATGTGCTATGCTATCTATCAACAGACAGAAATCCGTTGATTAAGGAGAGTGAATTATGCGTTTTGTAATTCAGAGAGTAATGCATTCAAAAGTGACAATTAATGGTGAAGTACGAGGCCAGATAGGCAAGGGCTTTATGGTTCTTATCGGAGTAGGAGAAGAAGATACCGTTGAAATCGCAGATAAAATGATTCATAAAATGGTTAATATGCGTATTTTCGAAGATGAAAACGGTAAGACAAACCTTGGCCTGAAGGAGGTGGGCGGAAGTCTTCTGCTTATTTCCCAGTTCACATTATATGCTGACTGTAAAAGAGGAAACAGACCTTCCTTTATAAGAGCAGGGGCCCCTGATATGGCTGAAAATCTGTACAAATACATAATTGCCAGATGCAAAGAACACATTGATATTGTCGAGCAGGGAGAATTTGGGGCAGATATGAAAGTGGAGCTTGTGAATGACGGTCCCTTTACAGTCATATTGGACAGTAATGAATTATAATTATCTGTAACTGTTCAGTATTTTACGGCAGATTGCTGGATGATTATCATTATCTATAACAAGAAAAAGATATGAAAAAAGCAGTTATAAATTATCAGAAAACAACAGGAATTGCAAGAGAGGAGCAGATTTATGAAAATCGGATTTATCGGATGCGGAAATATGGCTTCTGCCATGATCAGTGGTATGCTGAAAAAAGGACTTTATAAAAAAGATGAGATTATTGTTTCCAATCTTACAGAAGAAGGAAGCAAACGAAGCAGAGAAAAGCTGGGAGTGGTTACAACCCTGGATAACCATGAAGTGGTAAAAAACACAAAACTGGTTTTCCTGGCCGTGAAACCGCAGTTTTATGAAGAAGTGCTGAATGAAGTAAAAGATGAACTGACACCGGAACACACAGTTGTAGGCATTGCGCCGGGGAAAACTCTTGCCTGGTTAGAAGAAAAATGTGGACAGCCTCTGAAAGTGGTAAGAATGATGCCGAATACTCCTGCTCAGGTTGGGGAGGGTATGACTGGTGTATGTGCCAATGAGAAAGTATCGGCAGAAGAACTGGCTCAGATCTGTGAGATCACAGACAGCTTTGGACGTACAGAAGTAGTTCCGGAGCGTCTGATGGACGCAGTAAGTGCTGTAAGCGGATGTTCACCTGCATATGTTTTTATGTTCATAGAAGCAATGGCAGATGCTGCGGTAGCCCAGGGAATGCCAAGAAAACAGGCTTATCAGTTTGCTGCACAGGCTTTACTTGGAAGCGCAAAAATGGTACTGGAAACAGGCATGCATCCGGGAGAACTGAAGGATATGGTATGTTCACCGGCCGGAAGTACCATCGAGGGAGTAAGAATCCTGGAACAGAAGGGATTCAGAAGTGCTGTCTTTGAAGCTCTGAATGGAGCTGCTGAAAAAGGTAAAAAGATGTAATCTCAGTAACTCTAAGGCTCTGAAAATCCGCTAAAACCATAAAAAATCCGCTCAAACTCGCCGCAAAGCGGCTCAGACAGTGAGCGGATTTTTTATAACGCGAATTTCCAGAACCTAAGAGTTACTACAATTCCTGCAAATACATATTAACAGAACAATATTTCGGAGCTGTTTTATTTTATTATAAATTTCCCTGACTCAGACGACTGTTATGATATTTACCGGAGTTCGTAACATCTTTGCCAAACCATACGGGTGGATTATAACTGAGCGCCTGTTCTTCAGAAGAAAATTCCACTTCTGCGAGATAGAGTCCTTCATAAGGAGCATCAAATACATCCAGTTCAATGGTGAGTCCATCTTTTTCCGGGATAAGATAGCGGGTTTTGGAAATGAGGATTCCGTCAGCTTTTGGACGCATATGTTCATAGGATTCTTTGGTAAGTGGAAGATTATATTCCTCGCGGGTCATAAGACCTTTGGATTTATAGGTAAGATAGTAGTTATCATCCTCTTTGCGGATACGGACTACCGGTGCGGTGGATAAGTAACCCTGTTCCAGTCTGTGATGTGGATAAGCGTCAAGATCTGCTGGCAGATTTTCTTTGGATATTAAAAATTTACGTTCGATTTCCATTTAAATTTCCTCCATTGAGTTAAAATGTGTCAATCCTTTAGTTTGTGCTATAATGATAATAGCATATATGAAAAATAATGAAAACGCATATTTTACTTAAATCAAACGGTGATATCGTTACTGTTCACTCCGTTCTCAGTAACGTAGCCAAAATTCATTCCAGATTGCCTGCGGCAATGGAATTTTGGCTTGTATGTCTCGGGATAGTGGTGTGTGAACAGTAACATGATATCTGCTTAATGTAAAATAGATAAAAATGTTGTGGGGAATGAAGAAGAAAGTAGGAAACAGCATGGGACAAGAGGAAAAATATATGGATGAATACATAAAAGAAATATCAGAAAAAATTGAAGATAAAAAAGAATATTATGCCGAAATCAGCGATAAAATCTGGGAGTATGCGGAGCCGAGATTTCAAGAATATAAATCTTCTGAATTACTTCAGCAGACATTAAAGAAAGAGGGATTTTCCATAAAATCAAATCTGGCAGGAGAGGAAACAGCATTTATTGCAGAATACGGTTCCGGAAAACCGGTTATAGGATTTCTTGGCGAATTTGATGCCCTGCCGGGACTCTCGCAGAAAGCAGATACTACCGAGAGAATCCCGGAAGAAAAAACATCAGATTCAAAATATGAAAGCGTGCCGGAAAGAGAAAAGAAACAAAATCCAGATTCAGGACATACTGATAATTGTGGTCATGGCTGCGGTCATCAGCTTATCGGAACAGGCACCCTTGCTTCCGTCATCGCATTAAAAGACTTCATGAAAGAACACAACCTGAAAGGAACAATCCGCTACTACGGCTGCCCAGCCGAAGAAAACGCAGGCGGCAAAGCGTTTCTCGTACGCGACGGCTATTTCGATGACTGTGACCTCGCCCTCTGCTGGCACCCGGAACAGGGACGACGCGCATGCTACGGAAGCACCAAAGCAAACTTCAGAGTCTTCTTCACATTCCACGGAACCCCGGCACACGCCTCCATGTGCCCGGAATTAGGCCGTTCCGCACTGGATGCAGTAGAATTAATGGACGTAGGCGTAAACTACATGCGTGAACACATGATAGACGAAGCCAGAATCCACTATGCCATCACCGACACAGGCGGAGATGCCCCAAACGTAGTCCAGTCCAGAGCCCAAGTACTCTACGCCATCCGCGCCCCGAAGATCACTCAGGTAAAAGAACTCTACAACCGTGTATGTAATATAGCCAAAGGCGCCGCCCTCATGACCGAAACTACCGTAGAAATCCGTCAGGTGGCTGCCTATTCCAATTTAATCTCCAGTAAAATCCTTGCAGACCATATGAACACCTACTTGGAAAAACTTGGCCCGATTCCATATACAGAGCAGGAATATGCCTACGCACAAAAATTCCAGCAGTCCCTCTCGGATCAGGACAAAAACCAACTTCCTACAATTGCCCGGGACTACTTTGGTCCCAAAGCACCGGAAGCAATGAAAACCCCAATCTTCGAACCAATCGCCTGTCAAAATCTGTACAGCGACCTCAAATACTCCACCGATGTAGGAGACGTAAGCTGGATCGTTCCAACCGTCCACCTCAACATCCCCACATTCGCCGCAGGAACCGCTCTCCACTCCTGGCAGGCAGTAGCCCAGGGCAAATCCTCAATAGCTCACAAAGGAATGCTCTACGCCGCCAAAATCATGTCCCTCACAGCTCTGGATTTTTTACAAAATCCAGAACTGGCAAATCAAGCCAGAAAAGAACTGACGGAAACCCTAAACGGCGAAACATATCCAGATCCATTGCCGAAAGACTTGAAACCAGAGATATGGTAAAAGTAACACTTTGCCAGTTCCCAGCGCGAAGCCATCTGTCTCTATGCAACTCAAACAAACATTGTAACTATCCATAAAAAATGCTATAATCCATTTCAGAAAAACAAGATAAAAATCTTAAAAAATACAACAATCAGGAGGCACAAAAAAATGAGTAAAAAAGCATACATCTTCCTCGCCGACGGATTCGAAGACATTGAAGGCTTAACCGTAGTAGACCTTCTTCGCCGCGCCGGAATCGACATCAAAACCATATCTATCAAAGAAACCACCCGGATCCAGACATCCCACGGCATCACCATGCTCACCGACGCCATATTCGCTGAAACCGACTTCGCCGACGCCGACATGCTCGTTCTTCCTGGAGGAATGCCGGGAACCAAATACCTTGCCGGTTACAAACCACTCATCGACCTCCTGACAGACTTCAACAATAAAGGCAAAAAAATCGCAGCCATCTGCGCAGCTCCAAGCGTATTTTCCGGACTGGGATTCCTCAAAGGCCGCAAAGCAACTTCCTATCCGTCATTCATGGAAGTTCTCTCCAAAGATGGCGCAGTAACAAGTGAAGACAGCGTAGTAGTAGACGGAAACATAACCACCAGCCGCGGCCTGGGAACGGCTGTAGACTTCGCACTCTCCCTGATTTCACAGCTCGAAAATGAAGAAAAAGCAAAAGAAATCGCAGAATCTGTAGTTTACACACGTTAAAACATCCCAAAACCCTTATTTTTATGCGAAAAAACACTAGCACTTTTGGATTTTTTGTGCTATACTGCTACAATGACTGTAAATATATAATTGAGTTATAAACAGACTTCTTGCGTTACTGACACAGAGTGAACAGTAACTCTCCCGCTTCTGCAATGGTGGGAGCGGAGCTCAGACTTGAATATATAGAAATAGGTAAAAACTGTGAATGATATAACGCAGCTGAAAAACCAGTCGCAAAATATAACCTGAATTTAAGGAGGAACATTGTAACATGAGTTTACAGGTGGAAAAAATGGAAAAAAACATGGCTAAACTTACTATCGAAGTTGCCGCTGAAGATTTAGAAAAAGCAATGCAGAATGCATACCAGAAAGCAAAAGGAAGAATTTCCATCCCTGGATTCCGTAAAGGAAAAGCTCCAAGAAAAATGATCGAGCAGATGTATGGCAAAGGAGTATTCCTTGAAGATGCTGTTAACGCTCTGATTCCGGAACACTACAGCAAAGCATTAGCTGAATGCGAACTTGAGATCGTTTCCCAGCCGACAATCGACATTACACAGGCTGAGCCTGGAAAAGCATTCATCTTCACAGCAGAAGTTGCTGTTAAACCGGAAGTTACATTAGGTGATTACAAAGGTGTAGAAGTACCGAAAACTGAAATCACAGTAACAGACGAAGACGTAGAAGCTGAACTCAAGAAAGAGCAGGAGAAAAACTCCAGAACAATCAGCGTAGAAGACCGCGCAGCTCAGTTAAATGATATCGTAACAATCGACTTCGAAGGATCTGTAGACGGAGTACCTTTCGATGGCGGACAGGCTACAGAGTATCCTCTGACACTTGGTTCCAACACATTTATCCCGGGATTCGAGGAACAGCTTGTTGGTGCTAAAGTTGGCGATGATGTAGACGTAAAAGTTACATTCCCTGAAGAATATCAGGCAAAAGAACTTGCAGGTAAAGAAGCAATCTTCAAATGCGCAGTTAAGAAGATCGAAGCAAAAGAACTTCCTGAACTGGATGATGATTTTGCAAAAGATGTTTCTGAGTTCGATACACTTGCAGAGTACAAAGAGCATGTAAAAACAAACCTTGAAGATAAAAAAGCAGACGAAGCAAAACGTGCAAAAGAAGATGCAGCAGTAGATAAAGCAATCGAAAATGCACAGATGGATATTCCGGAAGCTATGCTTATGACACAGTGCCGTCAGATGCTTGATGATTTCAGCAGAAGAATGCAGTCTCAGGGATTATCCATGGATCAGTACTTCCAGTTCACAGGCATGACTGCTGACAAGATGATGGAAGACATGAAACCACAGGCATTAAAGAGAATCCAGACAAGACTGGTTCTTGAGAAAGTAGCAGAAGTTGAGAACATTCAGCCAACAGAGGAAGAAGTAAATGAAGAGATCTCCAAGATGGCTGAAGCATACAAAATGGAAGCTGACAAGTTAAAAGAATTACTTGGAGAGCGTGAACTTGAGCAGATGAAGAAAGACATGGCTGTACAGAAAGCAGTTACTGTTATCGCTGACGCTGCTAAGGAAGTTTAATTTTAAAGTAATCGAATTTTAAGAACCGGAAAGAGACAGGCTCAGATGTCTGCCTCTTTCGGAAAAAAGTCAGCCGCGTAAATGGAGGCGTTTATATGAGTTTAGTACCTTATGTCATTGAACAGACAAGCAGGGGAGAGAGAAGCTATGATATCTATTCAAGGCTTCTGAAGGACAGAATCATTTTTCTTGGTGAGGAAGTAAATGATGTGAGTGCAGGACTGATCGTATCACAGCTTCTTTTCCTGGAAGCAGAAGATCCTGGTAAAGATATTCAGCTGTATATCAACAGCCCGGGCGGTTCCGTAACAGCCGGCATGGCGATCTATGATACCATGCAGTATATTAAATGCGATGTTTCTACCATTTGTCTTGGAATGGCTGCCAGCATGGGTGCCTTTCTTCTGGCAGGCGGTGCAAAAGGAAAGAGATTTGCTCTTCCGCATTCCACTATCATGATCCATCAGCCATCCGGCGGTGCGCAGGGACAGGCAACAGAGATCCAGATCGTGGCAGATCATATCGCACAGACAAAGAGAACTTTAAATGAGTTATTGGCTGCAAATACCGGTCAGCCGATAGAAGTTGTTGAGCGTGATACAGACCGGGACAACTATATGACTGCTGAAGAAGCAAAGGCATATGGACTGATTGACGGTGTAGTCATGCATAAATAATGCGAAAGATAAGACTCCTGTGAATCGTCACAGGAGTCTTATTAGTTAGTATAGAGAAAGGACAGACATAAATTCATGGCAGAAAAAATGAGAGAAGGAAAAGTAAGATGCTCCTTTTGCCAGAAGACAGAAGATCAGGTAAGAAAACTGATCGCAGGTCCGGATGGTAAAGTATTTATATGCGACGAGTGCATTGGCATCTGCTCAGAGATCATGGAGGAAGAATTAAATCCTTATGATGACGAGGTTTTGAATTCTGATATTAATCTGTTAAAACCGGAAGAGATCCATGCAGTTCTGGATGATTATGTAATTGGTCAGGATGCAGCAAAAAAGGCTCTTTCTGTTGCTGTTTATAATCACTATAAAAGAATTCTTGCATCAAAAAATTCTGATGTAGAGCTTCAGAAGAGTAATATTCTGATGCTTGGACCTACAGGTTCAGGTAAAACTCTGCTGGCTCAGACACTTGCCAGACTTCTGAATGTACCGTTTGCTATTGCAGATGCTACCACACTGACAGAAGCCGGATATGTAGGAGAGGATGTTGAGAATATTCTTCTCAAGATCATTCAGGCAGCAGATTATGATATTGAACGTGCACAGTACGGAATTATCTATATTGATGAGATCGATAAGATCACAAGAAAATCTGAGAATCCATCCATAACCCGCGATGTTTCCGGTGAAGGTGTGCAGCAGGCACTTCTGAAGATTCTGGAAGGTACAGTGGCAAGTGTTCCGCCTCAGGGTGGCCGCAAGCATCCTCATCAGGAGTTTCTTCAGATTGATACAACAAATATTCTGTTTATCTGCGGCGGTGCTTTTGACGGAATCGAGAAGATCATTGAGTCCAGACAGGATACCAAGTCCATCGGTTTCGGTGCAGAGGTTTCTGTTAAGGAAGACAGAAATGTGGGTGAGATCCTGAAGGATGTAATGCCGGAAGACTTTATCAAATTCGGTCTGATTCCTGAGTTTATCGGTCGTGTGCCGGTAGTTGTAACTCTGGATGCGCTGGATGAGAATGCGCTGATCAGTATTCTGAAAGAGCCGAAGAACTCACTTACCAAACAGTATCACAGATTATTTGAACTGGATGGTGTTGAACTTGATTTTGAAGATGATGCACTTGAACTGGTCGCAAAGAAATCTCTGGAACGTAAGACAGGAGCCAGAGGTTTGCGTGCGATCATGGAAGGTTCACTGATGGATCTGATGTATAAGATTCCGTCAGATGACACGATCCGCAAGTGTACAATTACCAAAGATGTAGTAGATGGCACCGGTGAGCCGGAGATCGTCCGCGGAGAAACTCCTGCACAGGCGAAGACAGCCGGAAGCAGAAGAACGTCCCGGACACACAAGAAGGATAAACCGGAAACAGCCTGATGAAAGGGACTGAACAATAAATGACAAATCAGAATATAGTGCTGCCTGCGATCGCTCTCAGGGGGACTACCATCCTTCCCGGGATGATCGTTCATTTTGATGTGAGCAGGGAGCGTTCTGTCAAGGCGATTGAAGCTGCCATGCTTCATGACCAGAAGATTTTTCTGGTTACTCAGATTGATCCTGAGGTGGAATCACCGGATCTGGCAGGTGTATATCATGTAGGAACCATTGCTTATATCAAACAGGTTGTGAAACTTCCGCAGAATCTTTTGCGGGTACTTGTAGAGGGAACGGGAAGAGCCACACTTGTGAAATTTGAGCAGGAGTTTCCGTTTATCAGAAGTGAGATCATACCTGTTGATGAAGAAGAAATGCAGATGCCGGAACCAGTGATGGAAGCCATGCACAGAAGCCTTAAGGAATTATTCCACAGATACTGCATGGAAAATGGAAAAGTCAGCAAAGAGCTGGTAGCACAGATTTTAAATATAGATAATGTTGAGGAACTGGTTGAGCAGATTGCCGTAAATATTCCTTTATCTTATCAGAATAAGCAGAAGATTCTGGAGGCACTTACACTGGAGGAACGTTATGAAGTTCTGGGTGTAATCCTTGGAAATGAGATTGAGATCATGCAGATTGGCAGAGATCTCCAGAAAAAAGTGAAGGCCAGAATTGATAAGAATCAGAGAGAATATATTCTCAGAGAGCAGCTGAAACTGATACGTGAGGAACTGGGTGAGGATAATACTGCGGATGACGCAGAGGAGTTTAAGAAGAAACTCCAGGAACTTCAGGCCGGCGATGAGGTAAAAGAGAAGATCAGCAAAGAAATCGAGAGATTTAAGAATACCAACAGCAATGTATCCGAGAATGCAGTACTGCGTGGTTATATTGAAACCATGCTGGCACTTCCGTGGGAGAAGAAATCCACAGATTCTGATGATCTGAAAGAAGCATGGAAAGTACTTCAGGAAGGTCATTACGGTCTGAAAGATGTGAAGGAGCGTGTGATGGAGTTCCTTTCCGTCCGCAAACTGACACATAAGGGAAAAAGTCCGATCCTTTGTCTGGTAGGACCTCCCGGAACAGGTAAAACCTCCATTGCCCGATCGATTGCAGAAGCAATGCATAAGAAATATGTACGTATCTGTCTGGGCGGTGTGAGAGATGAGGCTGAGATCCGGGGCCACAGAAAGACTTATGTAGGAGCAATGCCGGGAAGGATCACTGCAGCATTACAGCAGGCAGGAGTGAGCAATCCTCTGATGCTTCTGGATGAGATTGACAAGACCAGCAGTGATTATAAAGGAGATACTTCTGCGGCACTTCTTGAGGTGCTTGATCCGGAACAGAACAGCAGATTTATGGATCATTATATAGAGGTTCCACAGGACCTTTCAGAAGTACTGTTTATTGCAACTGCAAACGATGTTCAGGGCATTCCGAGACCACTTCTTGACCGTATGGAACTGATCGAGATCGCAGGTTATACTGAGAATGAGAAGGAACATATTGCAAAGGAACATCTGATTCCGAAGCAGATGGAAGAGAACGGTATCGAGAAAGGTAAACTGACAATCCAGTCAGCGGCTCTTAAGAAGATCATCAACAATTATACAAAAGAAGCCGGAGTTCGAAACCTGGAGAGAACCATCGGACAGATATGCAGAAAAACTGCACGTCTGATCATGGAAGAAGATAAAAAGAAAGTTACAGTGACTTCAAAGAATCTGTCAGATTTTCTTGGAAAAGAGCATTTTAACTATCTTATGGCAAATAAGAAAGATGAGATTGGTATTTCCCGCGGGCTTGCCTGGACACAGGTGGGCGGCGATACACTGCAGATTGAAGTCAATGTAATGCCCGGAAAAGGTGAGCTGATGCTTACCGGACAGTTGGGAGATGTTATGAAAGAGTCTGCACAGGCAGGTATTACTTACATTCGTTCCATTGCTTCTGACTATAAAGTTGAGCCGGAATTTTTCCAGGAAAACGATATTCATGTGCATATTCCGGAAGGGGCAGTACCAAAAGACGGACCGTCCGCAGGTATTACCATGGCAACTGCAATCCTTTCCGCAATTATTAAGAAGCCGGTAAGGGCAGACCTTGCAATGACCGGTGAGATCACACTGAGAGGAAGAGTTCTTCCGATCGGCGGTTTGAAAGAAAAACTTCTTGCGGCAAAATATGCTAAGATCAAAGAGGTGTTAGTGCCGGCAGAAAACAAACCGGATATTCAGGAATTAGATAAGGAAATCACAGACGGACTTACCATTACCTTTGTAAGTTCGATGAAGGAAGTGCTTAATAAGGCACTGGTATAAAATAAATGGTCAGTCAGTAAAGATTGACCATTTGTTGTGAAAAAAGAGAGGAAATCAATGGTTATTAAGAATGTATCATTAGATATCGTATGCGGTATTACCAGCAAACTCCCGGACACCAACAGACCGGAGGTTGCATTTGCAGGAAAATCAAATGTAGGAAAATCATCTC
>OGOO01003178.1_pt1 | contig 10874 bp, 10 predicted proteins | sample 1552651 | NCBI WGS metagenome assembly OGOO01 (sample SAMEA2580118, study PRJEB22360) | human gut metagenome | biome: human gut; feature: human-associated habitat; material: faeces | place: Denmark | collected 2008/2010 | reverse complement strand
TTTTGAATGTATTATTACATAAAATTCAAAATTTGCCAAACAATGATAAAACTCAACAGATTATTTACAGGCTTATTTTTGTCCGCCCACCTATTGGTACAAAGTCAAATCTAGGAAATGAACATTTCTACCTACAAACCGGGAGCCCCCATTCAGCCAACCATGTACGGTCTCTTCTTTGAAGACATCAATTATGGTGCAGACGGAGGATTGTATGCAGAATTAATCAAAAACCGCTCTTTCGAATTCCCTTAATCTTTGATGGGCTGGCAAACATTCGGAAAGCTAGAAGTAAAGAATGACGGTCCGTTCGAACGCAACCTTCATTAGGTTCGCCTCTCTCCCTCCGGTCATCCCCATAAATGGACAGGCCTGGAAAATGAAGGTTATTTCGGTACCGGTGTAAAAAAAGGAGAACAATACCGCTTCAGCGTCTGGACACGTATACCTGACGGGAAAGAAGCTGTAAATTACCAAAGTTACGGTTTGAGATTTTTTGAGTTTTTCCAATTAGCCGAAAAAATCGGAACGCCACCACTCCCGGTTTTAAGCTGTGGCCCGGCTTGCCAGTTCCAGAATAACGATGCTTCTGCTCACATAGCTCCCGACGATCTCGCTCCTTATATTCAGGATGCTTTGGAATTGATCGAGTTCGCTAACAATACTCCGAGTACAACCTGGGGCAAAATACGGGCAGAAATGGACCATCCGGAATACCTATCCGGAAATTCAGATTATCGGCAGTTCGGGTCCGAATTCCTAAGGAGATCAATTCGACTATCTATGGCCGGAAATAAAACGCCTACAAGTAGACCTGGTCAACGAACATTTTTACAGACCGGAAAACTGGTTTTTATCCCAAAGTAACCGGTATGATCGATATGACCGTAAAGGTCCTAAAGTTTTCGCAGGAGAGTATGCTTGTCATGGTCGGGGGAAAAATGGAATCATTTCAATGCAGCACTTTTGGAAGCAGCCTTCATGACGGGAATGGAACGGAACGCCGACGTAATCCACATGGCCACTTATGCACCTCTCTTTGCCCGCACAGAGGGATGGCAATGGCGACCGGATATGATTTGGTTCGACAATCTACATGCCGTACGCACTAGTAGTTATTATGTACAACAACTATTTTCGAGAAATAAAGGTAGTCAGGTACTCCCCCTAACGATGAATCAAAAGCCTGTTGCCGGCAATGACGATCAGTACGGCCTCTTTGCCAGCGCGGTTTGGGATAACGATACCCGGGAAATTATTGTGAAGGTAGTCAATACTTCCGGGTAACCTCAGAAGCTGACATTCAATTTCGACGGATTGAACCCCCAGGTAAGACTGACAAACGGGACTTGCATCCAATTCCGGTCCAATGAACCGAGACTAGCCCCCCCCCTGGAGCAGCCCAATTTGATCCAACCGGACGAATTTCCGATTCAATTTTCCGGCAAAACGCTGCAGCAAACCATTCCTGTCAATACTTTTGCTATCTATAAATTCCAAAAAGAAATAGCAGGACAAATAAAATAAGTTAACCTTCGGTTACTGAAAACAAAAAAACGTGCCAGGGAAAACCTGACACATTTCTTTTGCCGAGAACTCATTTTAGTCACCCAGAGTGGCAACCATCACAGCTTTAATCGTATGCATACGGTTTTCAGCTTCATCGAATACGATAGAATTCGGAGATTCGAATACATCTTCCGTCACTTCGATACCGTTCAGGCCGAATTGTTTATGTACATCACGACCTACCTGAGTTTCCAGATTATGGTAAGCGGGCAGACAGTGCATAAATTTACAATTCTTATTTCCTGTCATTTCCATCACTTTTGCATTCACCTGATAAGGCATCAACAATTTAATCCGTTCTGCCCATACTTCGGCAGGTTCTCCCATAGATACCCATACGTCGGTATATAAGAAATCACATCCTTTCACTCCGGCTTCTACATTATCGGTTACAGTCACCGTTGCACCCGTTTCCTTTGCAATCTCCTGACAAGTAGCGATCAATTCGGCAGCCGGTTGTAAAGCTTTAGGTGCAACAATCCGAACATCCATACCCATTTTAGCACCACCGACCATCAAAGAATTACCCATATTGAAACGAGCATCTCCCAAATAAGCAAAAGTTACTTTGTTCAGGGGTTTATCGGTATGTTCCGACATAGTCAGGAAGTCAGCCAGGATCTGAGTCGGATGGAATTCATTGGTCAAACCGTTCCAAACAGGTACACCGGCATATTTAGCCAATTCTTCAACAACATCCTGAGCAAATCCACGATATTCGATACCATCGTACATTCTCCCGAGTACACGGGCCGTATCTTTCATCGATTCTTTCACACCGATCTGCGATCCGGTAGGGCCCAGATAGGTGGCATGAGCACCCTGATCATAGGCAGCCACTTCAAAAGCACAACGGGTACGGGTTGAAGTCTTTTCAAATATTAAAGCGATATTTTTACCTTTCAAACGGGGCTGTTCAGTTCCGGCATATTTTGCTCTTTTCAGATCGGCAGCCAGATCCAACATGTATTTAATCTCTGCGGGGGTGAAGTCCAACAACTTCAGAAAATTCCTGTTTCTTAAATTAAAAGCCATAATCTTCTTTATTTTAAATTGTAAATTTCAGATTCCAAAATCCTGGTAATGGACAAAAGTATAAAAAATAAACTAATTCTAACACTAATTTCGTACACCTATTCTTAATCGTAATGCATGGTAATTTTAGAACCGTAACGACGATCTTCCAGCTTAGTAGCTTCGGTGATTACCGCTTTCTGTCCACCTTTCTCGACAAAAGAAAGACAAGCCCGGATCTTCGGTGCCATACTTCCTTCTCCGAAAGTCCCGGCTTCCAGATATTTCATCGCATCGGCATAATCGAGGAACTCCAAAACCTCTTGGGTCGGTTTACGGAAATCTTTATAAATATAAGGGACATCGGTCAGAATATACAACTCATCGGCTTTCACCCTTGCTCCGATCATTGCCGAAGCCAAATCCTTATCGATCACTCCTTCGAGCGGCTGCAACATTCCTTCCCCATCCACATATACAGGGATACCGCCACCTCCACCGGTGATCACAATACTTCCCGAACGAGCCATCCGTTCTACCAAAGCAGCATTTTTAAAATCGATAGGAGCAGGAGACGGTACTACTCTTCTCCACCCTCCTTCTACTTTAATCTCTTCTTTAAAAATCCATCCATGTTCTGCAGCCAATTTATCGGCTTCTTCGCGGGTATAAATTCTACCAACCCGTTTAGTCGGATTTTGTAATGCCGGATCGTGCTCGTCGACAACGACCTGAGAAATCATAGAAACAACATGCCGGGTAAGTCCGTGTTCCCGGAGTATATTCCGCAAATTTCTCTCGATCATATAGCCGATCTCACCTTGTGAATAAGCCACACACATATCTAATGTCATGGGAGGTAACCCATACATTTTTACTCCGGCATCGTCACTCATCAGGATATTTCCTACCTGAGGACCGTTTCCGTGAGTAATAATCAGATTATACCCTTCACGAACCAGATAAATCAGATTCTCCAAAGTCTCCCGGATATTTTGGTTCTGTTCTTCGACAGTACCTTTCTGATTGCCTCTCAGTATGGCATTTCCCCCCAAAGCAATCACAGCTAATTTCTTTTCTTCCATATATTTCCTTTTAAATTGTTTCTAATTTCATCGTTCTCATTTTATTTCTTAACTAAAACCAGACGACAGATTCATATTCTTTACTTTCAGGAGCACATCCTCCTCTACAAATTTAGGAAAATAAGCTGTTCGAAAAATAGCAAAATGACGATTTTCAGCAACTGCAAACGTTTGATAATCAACAACAGGTATAATTATTCCGTGGATTTTTATAATTATGCGGCGCAAAATCGGAACTTTGATCGTTTTTTCTTATCTTTGCAAAACTATGCAAGAAAAGGATAAAAATACGAGTAACAGCGTTTGGGTGAGCAGATTAATGAACAAATATACCATTACCCTGCTTATTTTTTTGGTGTGGCTTGCTTTTTTTGACCGGAACAGCCTGGTAGGTAAAATGCAATTGCGAGGAAAAATCGCCACTTTGAAAAAAGAAAAAGCTTACTACCAGAATAAGATAGAAGAAGATAACCGGGAAATGAAGGAATTATTGAGTAATAAAGATAATCTCGAGAAATTTGCCAGAGAACAATACCTTATGAAAAATAAAAACGAAGATATCTTTGTTATCCTAAATAAATAGGAACGTGGGAAGAATACTGGCCATCGATTACGGGAAAAAAAGAGTCGGTTTAGCAGTGAGCGATCCTTGCGGAATTATAGCAACAGGCTTGCAAACCGTTTTATCTCAAGAGATATTCCGATTTCTGGAAGCATATTTATCCCATGAAAAAGTAGATCTTTTTGTTGTCGGTCATCCCAAACAGATGGATAACAGCGACTCGGAAAGTATGACCTATATCAAGCCTTTCCTGAGTGGTTTGAAACGCAGATTCCCGCATATCCCCATAGTCATGTATGACGAACGCTTTACTTCTGTTCTGGCTCATAAAGCCCTCTTAGAAGGAGGTGCCAAAAAAAAGACACGTCAGGATAAAGCTTTAATCGACACGATGAGTGCAACCATTATCCTGACTTCTTACATGGAACAACAACGGAATTTAAAAATTTAAAAGCTTTACATATATGTTTTTACCTATAGTAGTCTACGGACACCCGATCTTACGTAAAATTTCAGAAGATATCACCCCCGAATACCCCGAACTGGAAAAATTCATCCGGGATCTTTTTCAAACGATGGACGAAGCAGACGGAGTCGGCCTGGCAGCTCCGCAAGTCGGACGAAATATCCGTATATTCGTTGTCGATGCAAATGCTTTCGAAGAAATGGATCCTGATTGTAAAGGTTTCAGAAAAGCCTTTATCAATGCGCATATCCTCGAACGTTGGGGAGATGAAATCAGCCGCAACGAAGGATGTATCAGTATCCCCGGCATCCACGAAGACGTCAAACGACCCGACTGTATACGAATCAGCTATATGGACGAGCAAGGACAAGAACACGAAGAGGAGTTTTGCGGTATTAAAGCCTGGATCATCCAACACGAATACGATCACCTGGAAGGTATTCTGTTTACAGATCATCTGTCTGCTTTAAAAAAGAGAATTCTGAAAAATAAGCTGAATAATATCAGTACCGGAAAATTCAAACCTGCTTATCGGGTAATTCTTCCCAAATAAACCGCTCAAAATATTGGATAATTGAAAATTTTTCCGTAATTTATACAAGAAAAATTTTCAATTATTTTATGCAGGTGTAACTTTCAATTATAAGTATCCTTTTATCTATCTGTTAGCGGCTCTTATCGGAGGTATTCTTATCGATATGCCGTTGATAGCGGCTATTTATTGTTTCTTCATCGGCCTGTTTCTTGTTTTACTAAGTTTCATTTTTCAATTGTCTCCCGGCTGGAAAGAACTATTTTTAATTGTAACGGTCCTAAATTACGGATTCGTTATTTCTGCTCCGCCTCTTTTTACTCCTTTTCCCGACAAAATCTATCGCATCGATGGCCGGTGTAATGAAATACTCCCACACCATAATCTGATCTTATCCGTGAGCAATCAAAACTACTATCTCAGTCATTTTTACACCGATACCATTTATATGCCTGGCGACTCCCTGCATTTCAATGCCCGTATACTCCCTTTCCGACAGAATGCCAATCCCGGTGAATTCAGTTATGCCCGCTATTTAAAACAAAAAAACGTTTTTTTTCATCTACTACCGGTTAGTCCCATCCGGCAAAACGGTCATTCGGACGATTTATACACCGTTTTCGATCACCTTCGCAAGAAATGGCTAAGTAAGACCCAACGGTTATTTTCAGACTCAACCTGTTGCCAACTCGTAAACGCTCTCTGTCTGGGATATAAAAACGACCTCGACAGCGAGGTACAAAATCTGTTTATCTCGACGGGAACAGTCCATCTTTTATCGGTCTCCGGTCTGCATACCGGTGCTATTTACTTATTTATACTGTTTATTTTCAAAAGTATCGGTTTCCCTTCCCGTAAAATTACTTTTGTGGTACTCCCGATTCTTTGGTGTTACGTTTGTCTCACCGGTTTATCCCCATCCGTTGTCAGGGCTGCAACGATCCTTTCTTTTATTCATATCGGTCAATATTTCAACCGATCCTATACCCCTCTGAACTCTGTTGCAGCAGCAGCTTTTCTAACCTTATCGTTTCATCCCTCGAATTTGTATTCACTCAGTTTCCTGTTATCGTACAGCGCTTATACCGGTATACTGACTATTTATCCTTTTTTATATCGATTTGCCGGAAAGCTCCCCCTTTTTCCGGCTAAAATATATGCCTGTTGCTGTATTACAATTGCAGCTCAATTGCCGACTCTTCCTATCAGCGCCTATTATTTCCATACGATCAATTTGAACGGCTTCTTAGCCAACCTGGTCGCGGTTCCATTAGCTACTTTTCTGCTCTATGCCGCCATGCTTTGTCTGATACTCCCCTTTCTACTCAGTCAGTACCTGGCCTGGATTCCGGAAGTGACAGAAAAAATAATCATGGGATTTCTGCATATCTTCGCTCCTTACAGTTTCAACCTGCATCACTTGTATCCCTCTGTTCCCACCGTTTTATTGTCCTATATCAGTTTGATTTTTCTATATCTCTATTTTACCAAACCCGGGAAAAAATGGAGAAGATATTCCATGTTCACTCTCTTTATTCTCTTATGCTGGAATATATCCTCCCATTTTTATCTTGCCAATCGCCAGGAAATCATCGTATTTCAACTTCCTCAAAAAAGTGCTATCATACTGAATTATAAGGGATATTATACTTATTTACTTCGGACTTCCGACAGTCTCCCGCAAACGCAGCCCTATATCGCTCAGAACAATCTCCGGTCATTACCCGACCATCAAGGCTTTCTGGGTAACGGACTCAGCTATCATTCCGGACAGCTCTGTTCTTTAAAAGACACTCTGACAATCGCCTCCGCCTCAAACCTTCCCCTAACGAAAGGTCAGATACTAATCGTAACCCATAATCTCAGTCCGGAAAAAATATTTTCTCCTGAAGAACACCGATATCCTGCACAAATAGTCCTTGACGGTTCCAATACAGCATTTAACATTCGTTTATGGGACAAATTTTGCCGTCAGCATCATCTCACTCTCATCAACACAGCAGAGACCGGAAGTTTCCGATATTCCCTCCGATAAAGTTTTAGCATAAACACTGGCTTAATCTATTATTTTCAGTAAATTTGCGATCCAATAAATTGAAATCAAAATATTTCACTAACAATGAACATCGTTATCGCCGGGGCTGGAGCTGTCGGTACACATTTGGCTAAAATGCTTAGCCGACAAGAACACAACATTATGCTGATCGATACAGATCAGGATAAACTGGAGGATCTGGAAAGCCAGATCGATATCCTCTCTATCGTCGGTTCGTGTACTTCAATCGGTGCTCTGAAAGATGCAGAAGTCGGAAAATGCGATTTATATATTGCTGTAAATCCTCAGGAAGATCAGAATATCAATTCTGCTATATTGGCCAAAAAACTAGGAGCTAAACGAACGATCGCCCGGGTCAATAACAGTGAATATCTGGAAATCGAAAATGCAGAATACCTGCGTTCTATCGGTATCGATTCACTGATCTATCCGGAACGGTTGGCAGCCGAAGAAATCGTTGCTTCGCTAAAACAAATCGGTTCCAGACAGATGCATGAGTTTTCGGACGGACGTCTGCAATTGTTAGGGATAAAACTTTGGGATAATGCGCTTATCCTCAACCATACCTTGATCAAAATGGCAGAAATCTATGGAGCCGATCAGTTCCGGATCGTTGCCATCAAACGCCACAACCATACCATCATCCCCCGGGGAAACGACGAATTGAAATATGGAGATCTGGTTTTTATCGTCACCCGGCCTTCTTTTATTTCGAATGTTTTCGCCTTATGTGGTAAAGAACAATTTGAAATCAAAAATATAGTAATTGTCGGAGCTTCCAGAATAGGTATAAAAACGGCTTCTCTGCTGGAAAAAAATTACCATGTCAAGATTATTGAGAAAGACCGTGAAAAATGTATCCAACTGGCCGACAAACTAAAATCTACGCTGGTGATTAACGGGGACGGACGAGATCTTACTTTACTGAGGGAAGAAGGTATTAAAAATGTAGATGCTTTTATCAGTCTGACAGGTTCTTCAGAAACCAATATATTGTCTTGCCTCTTAGCTAAAAAAATGGGGGTCAAGAAAAGTGTAGCCGAAGTGGAAAATATCGATTACATCGACCTGGCAGAAAATATCGGAATCGGTACGTTAATCAATACCAAACTGATTGCAGCCTCCCATATTTACCGTTACACCATGAATGTCGATGTCCGCCATCTGAAATTTTTGACTTTTTCAGAAGCGGAAGTATTCGAACTGAAAGCTCAGCCTGGGTCTAAAATCACAAAGTATTCTTTACAAGACGTTCACTTCCCGGATGACGCCACTGTCGGAGGAGTATTCCGGGGCGACGAAACCATTATAGCTAAAGGTGATGTGCAGATACAGGCCGGGGATACGGTAGTGATCTTTGCTCTGCAAAATGCTGTCAAAAAAGTAATTAAATATTTCCAATAAATTTTTTCAGAAGATGATAAACTTTCGTTTTATCGCCAATCTGATGGGAAGGCTGTTACTGATCGAGAGTGCCTTCTTATTGTTATGTGTCCTGATTGCTTTAATTTATGGTGAACATGATGCATCGGCTTTCTTTTATACCTCCCTGATCACCATGAGTGCCGGTTTCCTGTTGTCTAAACTGATAAAAATCAAAGACCGGGTATTGGCCAAAAAAGATGGTTATTTCATGGTAACGATGGTATGGATCATCTTCTCCCTTTTCGGTAGCCTACCTTATATGATCGGGAATACAATCCCTTCCTTTGCAGATGCCTTTTTTGAAACCATGTCGGGGTTCACCACGACGGGCTCTTCTATTCTGAATCATGTTGAAGCACTTCCTCATGCCACCTTATTTTGGCGTTCCCTGACCCAATGGCTGGGAGGATTAGGGATTATTATGCTATTTATCGCCATATTACCGAGTCTCGGAATAGAGGGACGGGATCTTTATGTGGCAGAAGTCCCAGGGCCTACACACAATAAAACTTCATTTACCTTTACTTCTTCTGCCCGGCAAATGTGGATTCTCTACACCATCCTGACACTTCTACAAACCCTTTTGCTCCTATTCGGAGGAATGAATCTCTTCGATGGTATCTGTCATGCATTCACCACGATGGCCACCGGAGGATTCTCGACCAAACAAAATAGTATCGCTTATTGGGATTCCGCTTATATCCAATATGTCATCATCATTTTTACTTTTATGGCAGGTACCAATTTCGGACTTTTACATACAGCTATCCGTGGTAATTGGAGGAAACTGATCCAGGATAATGAATTTCAACTCTATTTCACGATTGTCTTGCTAGCCAGCGTTGTGATCGGTGTAGGACTTTACGTCATCGGCTGGGCAGACTTCGAGAAGAGTATGCGTGATGCCACCTTTCAGGTAGTTACTTTAATCACGACAACGGGATTTGCAACCGCCGATTATCTGCTTTGGCCTCCCTTGTTAGGTTTGATTCTGTTCTTACTTCTTTTCGTCGGAGCCTCAGCCGGTTCTACAGCCGGAGGAATGAAAGTCGTACGGGTTTATCTGCTATTTAAAAATTCTTTTGTAGAGTTAAAGCGTATTATTCACCCCAATGGTATTATCAATGTCAAATACAACAATAAAAGCGTCCATCCCAATATAATGACGGGGATTATGGCTTTTGCCATTTTATTCATGATTGTATTTACCATCGGGAGTCTGATCATGACCATCTTTACGGAAGATATCATTACCGCCTGCAGTGCCGTCGTCAGCTCGATGAGTAATGTAGGTCCCGGATTCGGCAGTGTCGGTCCGATGTTTTCCTATGCGCACCTGAATGATTTTGCCAAATTATTCCTGGCTTTTTTAATGCTGGTAGGACGTCTGGAGATCTTTACCGTCATGGTGCTGTTTACAAAAGCTTTCTGGAGAAAATAATCAGGCTATCCGTTCTAAAGTCAGATCGGGCAAACTTTGCATAAACTGAAATAATTCACTCTCATCCAGATAGCGTTTGGTCTTGATCACCATCGTTACATGGTATAAATCGGCATGTTCGAGAGGCTCGTGTTGCATATCATAACTGGCAATCCGATAATTTCTCAAATGTAGTTCATTGGTCACCCGCTTCAAATTTTCTTTATCGGTAGTGGCAAATACCAGCAATGAACTATGTTCTCCCACATTTTTAAAAATAATAGTCAGAAATTCAAGTCCTATTAAAGTCAGGATCATGGCGAATACTCCGATCCAATACATACCTCCTCCGACAGCCAGTCCGATACCCGAAGTTGCCCATAAACCGGCAGCCGTCGTTAAGCCTCGTACAAACTGTTTTTGAATCAGAATAGTCCCTGCTCCGATAAAACCGATACCACTGACCACCTGAGCAGCCACTCGACTCGGATCCAAACCATAACCCGGCTTAGCCAAGACATCGGCAAATCTATATTGTGATACAATCATAATCAAAGCACTTCCCAAAGCAACCAAAAAGTGCGTCCCCAATCCCGCCTCCTTAGCCCGATACTCCCGATCCCAGCCGATCACCCCTCCCAAAACTCCAGCTAACAATAACCGAAAAATACAGTCCCAAAGCATAAAAACCTCCTTTCAATAACCTTTACTATCCCATTACGTTCTATCTGATCAAACGTTTCTT
>OGOO01003168.1_pt1 | contig 10897 bp, 9 predicted proteins | sample 1552651 | NCBI WGS metagenome assembly OGOO01 (sample SAMEA2580118, study PRJEB22360) | human gut metagenome | biome: human gut; feature: human-associated habitat; material: faeces | place: Denmark | collected 2008/2010 | reverse complement strand
TATATTCCAACAGTCACCTCGAAGAACTTCTGCTGGAGTTTGAGAAGAATGCTACCGCCAACGGCGCCATCGTGCATTGGGCAAAAGATGCCGATGAATACTGCGCCATCGTCTACGAGATACTGAATGAGCATAACGTCCACCATTTCATCAAGAGCAAATCCATGCTCGCCGAAGAGTGTGGCTTGAATCCTTTCCTGATGGAGCGGGGCATCGATGTCGTAGAGTCCGATTTGGGCGAACGCATCCTGCAACTGATGCATCTCGAACCGAGCCACATCGTACTGCCCGCCATCCACATCAAACGGGAACAGGTAGGCGAACTATTCGAAAAGGAGATGGGCACGGAAAAGGGAAACTTTGATCCTACCTACCTGACTCATGCCGCACGTAAGAACCTGCGCCATCTCTTCCTCAATGCCGAAGCCGCCATGACAGGCGCCAACTTTGCCGTCGCTTCAACCGGTGACATTGTGGTCTGCACCAATGAAGGAAATGCCGATATGGGTACTTCCTACCCGAAACTGAACATTGCCGCTTTCGGTATGGAAAAGATCGTCCCGGATCTGGACGCGTTAGGCGTGTTCACCCGATTACTCGCCCGTTCGGCCACCGGACAACCGGTGACAACATATACCTCTCATTACCGCCGTCCCCGCGAAGGCGGTGAATATCATATTATCATCGTAGACAACGGCCGGAGTGCCTTACTGTCCAAGCCCGACCATATCAAGACATTGAACTGTATTCGTTGCGGTGCGTGCATGAATACCTGCCCGGTGTACCGCCGGAGTGGAGGCTACTCTTATACGTACTTCATCCCCGGACCTATTGGCATCAACTTGGGTATGGCTCACGCTCCGGAGAAGTATTACGATAATCTTTCAGCCTGTTCTCTGTGTATGTCCTGTTCCGATGTCTGTCCGGTGAAAGTAGATTTGGCCGAGCAGATTTACAAATGGCGTCAGGATTTGGACGGACTGGGGAAAGCCAATACGGGAAAGAAGATCATGTCCGGCGGTATGAAGTTCCTGATGGAGCGTCCGGCATTGTTCAACGCAGCCTTGTGGGCAGCCCCGGTGGTAAATGGCCTGCCTCGTTTCATGAAATACAACGATCTCGACGATTGGGGAAAGGGGCGTGAACTGCCGGAATTTGCCAGCGAGTCGTTCAATGAAATGTGGAAGAAAAACAAAGTACAGGGAAAGGAGGAATCCAAATGAGTAGTAGAGAAGATATATTAGCCAGCATCCGCCAGCATACGCAGACCCGTTATGATAAACCGGATATTGCGGATATGAAACGATTGTCATATCCTGATAAGATAGAACAGTTTTGTGCAATCAGCCGTGCAGTGGGTGGTGCGGCAGTTGTATTGGGCGAAGGGGAAGATGTGAATGCGGTCATACGCCGGACTTATCCGGATGCTATGCGCATTGCTTCCGTATTGCCGGATATTTCCTGTGCTACGTTCAATCCCGATAATTTGGATGATCCGAAAGAATTGGACGGCACAGATGTTGCCGTAGTGAAAGGAGAAATCGGAGTGGCCGAAAACGGAGCCATCTGGATACCGCAGACGGTGAAATATAAAGCAATCTATTTTATCTCGGAGAAGTTGGTCATTCTGCTCGACCGGAATAAAATTGTAGATACCATGTATGACGCCTACCGCGAACTGGACGGACAGGAATATCAGTTCGGAACGTTCATCTCCGGTCCGTCAAAGACTGCTGATATTGAGCAGGCTTTAGTGATGGGAGCGCATGGGGCACGGGACGTGTTAGTGATATTAACCTAATGTTTCCCTGTTGATTATTCTAAAATAAATTTGGTTTCAAAACAATGGAGTTTTATATTTGTTAGTACAAACGAAATGGAGACTCCGTTGACGCTGTAAAAACAGAGGCTCTATTGATAAGAAATAGAGCCTTTGTTTCATATAAACAGAGCTTCCGTTTGATGTAAATAGAGGCTCTGTTTGGATAAAGTCCGGCTTCCATCGGATGTAATAGAGTCTTTTGGAGAATATAGTCGAATCTCCTTTGATGTAAATAGGATATCTTTTTCTGTTTGTCCATAGTAGATAAATGAATTTGTAGGATAAGAGTAGTAAAACGTTTAATTATAAATTATATGTATGCCAATAAAGTAAAGAAAATAGCCGCCGTCCATGACCTTTCGGGAATGGGGCGCGTATCTCTGACCGTCGTCATTCCTATTCTTTCATCCATGGGTTTTCAAGTCTGTCCGCTTCCTACGGCTGTGTTATCCAATCATACGCAATATCCCGGTTTCTCCTTCCTCGACCTGACGGACGAAATGCCGAAGATTATTGCCCAATGGAAGAAACTGGAGGTAGAGTTCGACGCTATCTATACCGGATACTTGGGTTCTCCGAGACAAATTCAGATTGTTTCTGATTTTATCAGGGACTTTCGTCGGCCGGACAGCCTGATCGTTGCCGATCCGGTGTTGGGAGATAACGGACGGTTGTATACCAACTTTGATGGAGAGATGATAAAAGAGATGCGCCATTTAATCACGAAAGCAGATGTGATTACCCCCAATCTGACGGAACTATTTTATTTATTGGATAAACCCTATAAAGCAGATAACACGGATGAAGAGCTGAAAGAATATCTTCGTCTTTTGTCCGACAAAGGTCCGCAAGTGGTTATCATCACCAGTGTTCCTGTACATGATGAGCCTCATAAAACATCTGTCTATGCTTATAACCGTCAGGGAAACCGCTACTGGAAAGTGACCTGCCCTTATCTGCCTGCACATTATCCCGGCACGGGCGATACTTTTACCAGTGTCATCACCGGCTCTTTGATGCAGGGAGACAGTCTGCCGATGGCGTTGGACCGTGCCACACAGTTTATCCTGCAAGGTATTCGTGCCACTTTTGGGTATGAATATGACAACCGTGAGGGTATTCTATTGGAGAAAGTGCTTCATAATTTGGATATGCCAATACAGATGGCTAGTTATGAATTAATATAAAAGATAAAGAGTTTTCACGGCTAAGAAAAAAGTCACACTGTAAAGATAAAGAATAAGGGCTGACTAAAAAGGACGGAATTGGTATAACCATCCCATCTGCGAGTGTACGTAAGTAGGGATGAAAAACAATTTCCCAGTCTTTTTAGTCAGTCCTTTTTAACGTTTACAAGCTTTTGTGTTTCAAATATTTCCATTAATTTTACCGGCATTAAAAAAAGGAATAATTATATCTAACTAATGACTCAAACACTAAAAACATCCGAACGTCTTGGAGTAGTGGATGCTCTGCGCGGATTTGCCCTTTTGGCAATTGTATTATTACATAATCTGGAGCATTATAATCTGTTCTTAGTACCGGAGAATGTGCCTGCATGGTTACAGATAATTGATAAATATGCATGGGACATCCTGTTTTTCCTGTTTGCGGGAAAGGCGTATGCTACTTTCTCTTTGTTGTTTGGTTTTAGTTTTTACATTCAGTTTCACAATGCAGAGAAACGTGGTATAGACTTCCGCGGACGATTTGCCTGGCGGATGTGTTTGCTTTTCCTGTTTGCGCAGTTACATGCCTTATTCTATAACGGGGATATTCTTTTACTCTATGCGGTAGTGGGTTTTGCGTTGATACCCGTGTGCAAGCTAAAGGACAAAACGGTCTTTTGGATTGCCCTCATTCTGCTTCTTCAGCCTTATGAGTGGGGACGTGCCATTTATGCGATGATAAATCCAGACTATGTTGTATCAACCGGTCATTTTATGCCTTATGCTATGCGTGCACAGGAGGCAACTGCCAATGGTAACTTCTTCGAAGTACTCTGTTCCAACATCTCCGACGGACAATTATACAGCAATATCTGGCAAGTGGAAAATGGTCGTTTGTTTCAGACGGCTGCCCTGTTCATGTTCGGAATGTTACTGGGGCGCCGGAAATATTTAATAAAGAGCGAAGAATCCGTACGCTTTTGGAAGAAGATGTTGAAAGGTGCCGTCCTCGCATTCATTCCTCTCTATTGCCTCAAAACCTTTGTGCCGGACTTGCTCACCAATCCGTCCGTACAAATTCCTTATAAGATTGCCGTTCCGTCCTATGCCAATTTTGCGTTTATGATTATCCTGGTTTCTATCTTCACCTTGCTTTGGTTTAAGAAAGAGAAAGGATATGGCTGGCAAAGTCTGCTGATTCCTTACGGTCGTATGAGTCTGACAAATTACATTTCCCAATCTATTATGGGGGTAATCATCTATTATGGATTCGGATTAGCTATGTACAAATATGCCGGAGCAACGGCAAGTCTGCTGATTGCATTGCTCATCTTTACTGTTCAGCTGATATTCAGCCGTTGGTGGCTTGCCCGTCATAAACAGGGACCACTCGAATTCTTATGGCGTAAGGGTACTTGGATTTAGTGACTTCCCACTATTCGAATTTGACAGTTACTTCTGCAAGTTTGTTGCCGTAAATCCAGTCCGGTCCCTCCTGGATCAGGCGGATTGCTTCCTTATCAGCAGACTCGCAAAGGCTCTCTTTTACTTTGATGTAGAAGGGACGCCCTTCTTTATTAACAAGGAAAGTTAATACAACTTTTCCTTTCACTTGTGCGCACTTTTCATCCGCCGGACGAACGAGATTCTCCTTCAGGTATTTCTGATAGCTACGTTTACCGATGACAGGTTGTGGAGTGATCTCTTTCTCTGCCTGTTCCTCAACCTTCACAACACTTCCGAGGGTTGTTGACTTCTTATTTTTCTTAGCGCCATATCCCACTACCACCACTTCATTGAGTGTCTGTTTGTTTTCGTTCATGGCAATGAGCATCGTCCGGCTGGTATCTACCCGGATTTCTACCGGATCATATCCGATATATTCAGCTGTCAATCGTTTCTTATCATCCTTTTTGACTAACGAAAATTCTCCATTCATATTTGTGATGGTTCCGATATTCGTTCCTTTATATGTCACACTGGCTCCGATAAGCGGTTCTCCTTTTTCGTCGGTCACTCTCCCTTTAATCATGTTATTTTGAGGAAGGATAGTCGCTACCTTAGCCATCTTCATTTTCTTATCTGATTCAGATTCGAAAGTATCTATCGTTGCTACTACTTCTTGCAATGCAGCAGTCTCTTCCGAGACTTCTTCCATCATCGGCACAGCTGCCACAGGCGCACCTTGTGGTTGCGAAGTCGTTTGGATTTTGGCAATCATATCTTTCTTATCCGCTTGTCTCGCAGTAATTTCGGAAATAGGAGTGGAATCCGTTTTTACCTTTGTAGTAGCTAATGCGATTTCCTTTTGCGGAGTTGCGGGAACTGTTGGAGTGGCAGGAATTGCCGGAGTTGGTGGAGCTGCGGGTTCAGCCAACTTTGTGGAAACACTCTCTTCCGCAATGAACACTTCATCTGTCATGCTCTTTTTCAGGAACAGGAAATAACTGCTGATACTGAATCCGATAATCAGACACGCAGCGATGCTCCAGGTGATAGCATAAGTGTTCTTTTTCTTTGCCGAATGAGCAGAAACCTGCATCCGCAGTTTCTCGATCCGTTGTTCGTGATTTCCCTCCACCTGGTTGTATCCATCCATAGCATCGGCCAGGAAAGGGTCTTGCATCGACTCTTTTTCCAGCCGGTGTGCCTCTTTTCCTTTGCGGAGTCCTCGTATGTAGTCCAATAGTTTCATAGGGCTTGTTTCTTAATACAAATTTTTAAGTTTCGCTTTCCGTTTTGGATATAGCTTTTCACATTGTTCAGAGTAAATCCGGTCTGTTCCACAATGTCGGCATACGACATTTCCTCTAAAAAGAAACGCGTAATGCTGGTCCGTTGTTCTTCGGGCAACTTTTCGAGACAGTGATGTAATGCCTTTAGTTGTTCCTCTGAACTTTCCTCCTCACTTAATAGATGCAGAAATTCGTCGGATTCCATAACATTAACGGTATAATCTAACGTAATTTCTTTATTTTCCTTTCGTAAAAGTTGCAAGCAATGATTCTTTGCCACCCGGTAGAGCCATGGCTTGAACACTTTTATCTCATAATTTCCCAATTTAGGCAATAAATCTTCAAACAACTGCATGACCGCCTCCTGTGCCCGGTCTTCATCATGCAGATATTTTAGGCAAAGTCCGTATAGTAACGGGATATATCGGTTATATAATTCGCCGAAATATTCCGTATCACCGGACTTCGTGTAATGTATTAGTAATTCCTCGTCCGATAGTTTTGATATTTTTCTTTTGAAAAACAACATCTATTCCTCTTCTTCGTCAATAATGACTTGATATTTTTCTTTCATTGCTTCAAAATCACCTGTAATCTGGTCTAATATTTCATGCGTATCCGTACTCTTTACCAATGCGGGCATACCGTAATAGATAGATGCTTTATATGGCAACAATATCATTTTTCCTTTGGGCAGAGAACGTCCCATACCGGTCATGAATACGGGAATATATTTCACTTCGGGTCGCAGAGACAGGATGCGGGCTATGCCGGATTTAATTTTTCCCATCTGTTCCGGTTTTCCTCTGGTTCCTTCCGGAAAAAGAATCAGTGAATACCCGGCATCGATGGCTTCAAGCATCTTACGGATCGGATCATGCTCCGAATCTTTTTCTCCTTTTCTTCTGATTAGCAGTGTGTTGATGAAAAAGTTGCTGATGGAAGCCTGAAAGCGGGTTTTCCCGAAATAATCTTCTGCTGCTACGGGTTTGACTTTCCATAAAAGTCCTCCGGGCAGGGAAGATAACAAGCTTAGGGTGTCCAGATGGCTGTTATGGTTGGCAAGGATGATGAATTGCTTTTCCTTTTTGAGGAACTGGCAATCGGTGAACTGAACTCCTACAACCAATTTCAGAAACCATTGGAATACACCTTTATATATAATCTGCATGGCAGCAGCTTGCATGAATCTTTTTTCCATTCCCTCCGTTTAATATGCAATGTAATAAACTAAATGAAAAAATACAGGAGCCGTGTAGGCCAGAGAATCTATCCGGTCGAATACTCCTCCATGACCGGGAATACTGTTCCCCATGTCCTTAATTCCTTTATCTCTCTTGATGGCGGAGATGACTACGTCTCCCGAGAATCCGGCAATCGCAACGAGAGCACTTACCAGGATAACGTTGGGAGCGGAGAGGGGAGTCAGGAAACCGAGGAAGTAACCAATGACGGTAGTACTGATTACACCGCCCAGAAATCCTTCCCACGTTTTGTTCGGACTTACTTTCGGGAGTATCTTATGTCGTCCGAGAAGTTTGCCCCAGATAAATTGCATAACATCGTTGATTTCCGTAAGGAATACAAGGAATAATAGCAGACCTCGTCCTCCTGCATTGAATCCCGGAAGTTCAGGAAGCGACAGGAGATAAGCGAGGTGGCTGATACCGAATACTGAAAGCATCAGAATCCACTGCAACAGAGCCATCGACTTGGTAATTCCGTGGGTGTCTCCCTTTAAAACAAGTCGTAAGGGCAATACGAGAAACATAACTACCGGAATGAAGATGATGAATGCTCCATACCAGGCAAGGTAAGCAAGGTAATATTGAATGGGAATGGCCAATATCCCCCAAAACAATGCTCCGCGATCTGCCTCTCTGAATCCCAACACCGAATACAGTTCTCTGAAAGCGATGAAAGAGAGAAAGGCAAGGAAGAAGTAAGAAATGTTATAGCTGATAAATACAGCGCCGATAAACATGCCCGCCATGATCCACCATGAACGCGTGCGGGCGGAGAGTTCGCTGATATTTGTTTTTGGAGAGATCTTCTTTACGAGAAAAAGAATAAGGCTTGCCGTAACAAGCAGTCCGATGATGAGCGAAATGACGATAATCAATTCATCGCTTAGCGTAGGAAATATGATATCCAGTAGTTCTTTCATTTTATTTCATTGTTTGTTGTGTGTGACATGAGGTACAGACGGTGTATCAGTGTTGCGACAAGGCCGACGTTGATTATTATCAGAGCTATGAGACATACCATCCGGTCGTATCCTGCGTGAATGGTGCAGGTGGCTACTACAAAGGCAAGCGTGAGCAATGCCATGCGGTGTTGCTTGGCCATCGGACCGTTAAAGAAATGCTGGTGCGTTTTGTAGGCTCCTATCCAGCGGAAATAAGCTGTCATAACGGCAAGAAGGGCCGCTAGCCATCCCAGTTCAATACCGAATCCACCTGCTATATATCCGATGGGAATGATGAACAAAGCATCAGCAAAGCGGTCGGGCATATCATTGTAGAGATCTCCGTTGGCACTTTTCTTCCCTCCTTCAATAGCTACCATCCCATCGAACAGGTTGCAGAGTAACCGCGACTGCATGCAAACGATGAACAGAATGTAGGCTACATACTTGTTAAAACCGGGATCAATGACTGTGCCGATCAACAGAAGGCACCCCACCATAGCGAAGAATACGCTCATCATGGAAATTTGATTGGGAGTGACACCCCAACGAGTTAGTTTGCGGGCAATGTTATTAGCCCAGGCCGTGTTTCGTGAGGCTATTTCCCGCCTTCCGTCGACTTCGTTTTTCATATTTGTGATATGTTTATGATTCGCAAATATACACATCATCTGATGAGTGGCAAAGGAATAAGGGAGAATTTTGAAAGGACTCTTTTTTCTGCCGGATAAAAAAAGTTCAAGTCATTTATGGAATCAGTGTGAAATCTGCATCTCTATAGTAAAAGCGAACTATTAGTAACATTTTAAATAATGAAGTTATGAAAACAAATCAATTCAGAGCGATGATGCTCGTACTGCTAATGGCGGTTATTTCTTTAGGTAGGATGAATGCGCAAGTTATTACTGTGTCGGGTACGGTGACGGATGCAAAGGATGGAAATCCGCTTGTAGGTTGTTCGGTACAGATCAAGGGTACTTCGAAGGGTGCAATAACGAATATGAAGGGCCAGTACACCATTCAGGCCAAGAAGGGGGAGACGTTGTTGTTCCAGTATATCGGGTATAAGCAAGAGAGAAGGGTGGTGAAATCGGCTACGCTGGATGTGAAGATGAAAGCTGATGATGTGGTATTGGAAGAATGTGTAGTGGTAGGATACGGGCATGAGCTAAAGGCTACTAAATCGGTGTCTGCTGCTTATATGGCGGTATGTCCGACACCGGGAATCATGTATGATGCTGTAAATGCGGAAGAATACGGGCAGATTCAGGAGAATGGATTTAAGAGTGTGTCGGATGCTCCGCTTTCTACTTTCTCTATTGATGTAGATGCTGCTTCTTATAGTAATATGCGTCGTTTTATCAATAAAGGTGAATTGCCTCCTGTAGATGCTATCCGTACGGAAGAATTAGTGAACTACTTTTCCTATGATTATCCGAAACCGACAGGAAGTGATCCTGTGAAAATCACGATGGAAGCCGGAGCATGTCCCTGGAATGCGGTTCACCGTCTTGTGCGTATTGGCTTGAAAGCTAGAGAAATTCCGACGGATAATTTGCCTGCATCTAACCTGGTGTTTCTGATTGACGTCTCCGGCTCTATGTGGGGAGCCAACCGGTTGGATTTGGTGAAATCATCTCTCAAATTGTTGGTAAACAACTTACGGGATAAAGATAAAGTAGCTATCGTGACTTATGCAGGCAGTGCCGGTGTGAAACTGGAGGCCACTCTGGGTAGTGACAAACAGAAGATTCGTGAAGCGATAGATGAATTGACGGCAGGTGGTTCTACGGCAGGGGGGGCGGGTATCCTGTTGGCGTATAAAATAGCCAAGAAGAATTTTATCTCTAATGGTAACAACCGTATCATACTTTGCTCCGACGGTGATTTTAATGTGGGTGTTTCTTCCGCCGAAGGATTGGAACAATTGATTGAAAAAGAACGTAAGAGTGGAGTGTTCCTTACCGTATTAGGTTATGGCATGGGTAATTATAAAGATAAGAAGATTCAGGTGTTGGCAGAAAAGGGAAACGGTAATCATGCTTATATAGATAACTTGCAGGAAGCCAATCGTGTTTTAGTAGGCGAATTCGGCGCTACATTGCATACAGTGGCGAAAGACGTCAAACTGCAAGTGGAATTTAATCCTTCCCAAGTGCAGGCGTATCGTTTGATTGGTTACGAAAGCCGTCTGTTGAAAGACGAAGACTTTAATAATGATGCTAAAGATGCCGGAGATATGGGTGCGGGACATACGGTAACTGCTTTTTACGAAGTGATTCCTACAGGTATAAAGAATGAATATGTGGGTAAAATAGACGATCTGAAATATCAGAAGAAAGAGAAAGTGACAGTGAAACCGACAGGCTCTAATGATCTCCTGACTGTGAAACTGCGTTATAAAGCTCCGGATAAAGATGTCAGCAAGAAAATGGAACTTCCTTTCGTTGATAATAAAGGTAATAATGTTTCTTCTGATTTCCGCTTTGCTTCTGCAGTGGCTATGTTCGGACAGTTGCTTCGGGACTCTGACTTCAAAGGAAATGCCAGTTACGATAAAGTGATTAATCTGGCCAAACAGGGACTGAATAATGATGATAAAGGATATAGAAGAGAATTCATCCGTTTGGTTGAGGCTGCCAAAGGATTGGAAAGAACGAATAAGAACTAGGAAATCGGGCGGGAGTCATTGTGAGTGTACGCTATATGACTATGCGTAAGATTCGCAGATATGAATGAACGTAGAATTCCAGATGGATAATCGTAGAAAATGATAGTGACGGTATATGTTCGGGATAGTGACGCTATCGCTGTTGTATACCGTCACTATCTTTGTCGGATAGCGTCACTATCATTTATTTCGTCCGAATTTCGTCCGACCTGAAACGAAAAATAGCCGTAAACTTATTGTTTACAGCTATTTAACTCTGCACGGGAGGAGAGGCTCGAACTCCCGACACCCGGTTTTGGAGACCGGTGCTCT
>OGOO01003158.1_pt1 | contig 10924 bp, 8 predicted proteins | sample 1552651 | NCBI WGS metagenome assembly OGOO01 (sample SAMEA2580118, study PRJEB22360) | human gut metagenome | biome: human gut; feature: human-associated habitat; material: faeces | place: Denmark | collected 2008/2010 | reverse complement strand
GCTGCTTCACCGCCAGTCGCGCCGGATGAAACCGTGCGCTCACCTCCCAGCGGCTCGTTGTTCTTGTCGAGCAGCTGCACGAGTACGCGGCCGTCGGCAAGCGTAGTGGCTGTCTCGACCGCTTCCGCGATACGGCTTTGCGCCGAAGGCTTGAGCACCACACGATCGACCACCACATCGATGAAGTGCTTGATCTTCTTGTTCAGGGTAACGGGCTCACCGGTTAGCTTCACGATCTCGCCGTCGATGCGCACGCGGGAGAAGCCCTCCTTCTGCAGATCGGCGAAGAGCTTCGTGAACTCGCCCTTGCGGCCGGCCACCACCGGGGCCATGAGGATGGCCTTCGTCGACTCGCCCTGGGCGTCGTCGCCGAGGCGCAGGATGTCGTCGGTCACCTGGTCGGTGGTCTGCTTCTTGATTTCGCGGCCGCACTCCGGGCAGTGAGGCACGCCCACCCGCGCGAACAGAAGGCGCAGGTAGTCGTAGATCTCGGTGGTGGTGCCCACGGTGGAGCGGGGATTCTTCGACGTGGTCTTCTGATCGATGGACACCGCCGGCGACAGGCCGTCGATGGAGTCCACATCGGGCTTGGACATCTGGCCCAGGAACATGCGGGCATAGCTGGAGAGGCTCTCCACATAGCGGCGCTGCCCCTCGGCGTACATGGTATCGAAGGCGAGGCTGGACTTGCCGGAGCCGGAAAGGCCCGTGATGACGACCAGCTCGTCGCGGGGAATAATCAGGTCGACGTCCTTCAAGTTGTGCTCGCGGGCGCCTTTGATGACGATCTCGTTGGCCATGGGCTGGATTTCCTTCGCAGACGTGAAGCAACGGGCGCCGCGCGGGCCGCCCGTTGCCGAATTCTCTTGTTTCGTCTGCGTATTCTAACGATTCGCGCGGCCGCTGGCTAGCAATTTAGGGAACTTTTGTTCGTGTTCACGGATTTTGCATAGATGAGCGCTCAGGTTATATGAGCGCGGGGCAGCGACGGAGGCATCCTCGGGAACGGCCTCCCCCGTCGCGGGCTCGGGAGCCGACGACTCCCCCATGCCCTTCATCTTCCGGAAGCGGGACAGCGTGAGGCGGGCGTCCTTCTTCTTCTCGCTGGGCGCCCGCAGGCAGACCGCCACGAACAGGCTGGCAGCGACGAGCACGGCGGCCATGGCGGCGAACACGAAGACGAAGGAGGTCGCTTCCAAAAGGATGCCGCAGACCACGCCGGTGACCGCCGAGCCGGCGTAGGCCACGAGGTTCACCGAGGCGAGGATGGCCGAGACGCGCAGCACGCTCACGCGCAGAAGCAGAAGGCGCAGCGACACGGACACCGCCACGCCCATGGCGAAGCTGAACAGGGCGCAGTCGGCCATGAACAGAAGCTCGGCGCCCATGAGGATGAACAGCGCCATGAGCGCCGTGGTGAGAGTCACGGCCGTCATGGAGACGACGAGGGTACGCTTGGGCTCGAAGCGCTGCACGAGCGGGCCGCCGAGAAGCGACGGCGCCATGATCAGGGCCAGAATGACCGACCCGGCCAGGGGCGAGGTCTCGCCGAAGCACTGCTGGGCGATGGGCGCCGAGAACGACTGGTAGAAGCAGGAGACGAGCCAGGTAGCCAGGTAGCACACGGCCACCACGGCGAACAGGCGCCGGTTGTCGGTGGGGATATAGACGCGCACCCTCAGCACGGCGCGCAGCGAGAGCGTCTGGTCGAGGGGCTCGTGCACCACGGGCATGAGGAACAGGCACACGGCCAGGATGACGATCATGATACCGTAGAGCACGGCGATGCTCGGCACGATGTCGTAGAGGACGCCCACGGCCACCGAGCCGATCATGATGCCGACCATGGCGCCGCAGCTGGCAACGGTGGATCCCCAGCCGAGGTGCTTCTCCCCCACGCAGTCGATGACGAGAGCGGACACGGCGCTCATGCCGAAGCCGGCCGAGAGGCCCTGGACGAAGCGGGCGGCGAGCACGGCCGCGCCGCTGTCGGCCATCATGAACATGATGCAGCCGACGATGGCGAGCATGAGGGTGAGGCTGGTCACGGGAGTACGCCCGAAGGCGTCGGAGATGCGTCCGGCGAGCAAGAGCGTCAAGGCCACGCCGGTGAGGTAGGTGAACATCGTATTGGAGATATCCGCCGTAGTGAGCCCGATGGTGGCCTGGTAGTCGGCATAGAGGGGAATCGGGATCGCCGTGGCGGCGAAAATGGCCAGAAACGCGATGGTGGCGAGCGCGAACCCGCGCAGGGACTGCCCGTCGGTGAGCTCCTCTTTGTGCATCCTTTCCTCCGTATGAACGAGATGTGCCAGCCTGCCTCTTGGGAACGGATATCCCGAAAGGGTGGGTGAAGTATGAACCTCGCTTCAGGGGAATTCAAGGGATTGCGCTGAGTTTTCCACTCAGCGATGAAACGGCCCCGCAAGCCGCGCGAGGGTTCGGAGTCCCGTGCCGCCCGCCGCCGCCTTAAAGCCGCCGACGGCGGCCGCCGCGAGCAGCTGGTCATGCCCCCCCCCGCAACCGACAGCGAGCGCAAAAGGAGCCCTCTCCCCCGAGGGCTCCTGAGTGGGTTTCCGCTGTGGCGTATCCGGAACCTACATGACAGCGTGGCTGGCGGACTGCATGAGGTAGGGAATGTAGGCGAGCACGACGAGCGCCGCCCAAAACAGCATCTTCGCCTTCTTGCGACTCATGGCTCCTCCCTTCCGCGCAATCCGTCCGATCGACGGTCCATCTGGATCGTCACGGTGATTCTTGCACAAAATACAGGAGGGGAAGACCCGGAAAAGCCACTGGTCACGATGGCGCAACCGCCCCGATGACCCCGCGCAACGCCTCTGTTCGCCATTTGTAAATTACGCCCGTATCGTTCCGCAGGGGCCGACCTCGGTCGGCCCTCCCGACGGGAGCAAACTTGCACGACAAAACAGGGGCGACCAAGGTCGCCCCCTACGGTTGGGCAACCTAAGCCCGGGGATGGGCGAGGCCGTGGATCTCCTTCAGGCGCTCCGGGGTCACATGGGTGTAGATCTGCGTGGTGGTGAGGCTCGCATGCCCCAGCATATCCTGGACGCTGCGCAGATCGGCGCCACCCTCCAGAAGGTCGGTGGCGAAGGAGTGGCGCAGGGCATGGGGCGAGAGCGACTCGTCCAGCCCCGCTGTGGCCAGAGCGCGCTTGAACATCTTGCGGATGCCGTCGGGCTTCATCTGGTTTCCCCGGTTGCTGACGAAGAAGTAGTCGCTCTGCCTGTCGCCGAGCAGCTCCGGCCGCGCCTTCTCGAGATAGCGGGCCATGGCCTCGGCGCCCCGGCGGCTCAAGGGCACGATGCGCTCCTTGGCGCGCTTGCCGAACACCTTCACCTCGCACTCGGGGAAGTTCACCCAGGAAAGGAGAAGCCCGGAGGCCTCGGAGACGCGGGCGCCGCAGGAGAACAGGAATTCCAGGAGCGCCGCATCGCGCATCTGCGCCGCCGTCTGCTCGCGGGGCGCGCCGTCGGCGTCGGTCGGGCCGTAGACGGCCAGCAGGCGCTCCACGTCGCCGTCGGACACGAAGCCCACCAAGTCGCCAGTGCCGTTCACCACGGGAAGCCCGCTCGTCTGGTTGGCGTCCATAAGGCGGATGACCTCGGCCATGGTAGCGGTGTCGGCCGCGCACACCGGCTCGCGGTTCATCACGTCGGCTGCCGTGTAGGTGCGCTCAGCATCCCATGACTCACCCAGGGTGCCGTCCACGGCCACGCCGTCGAAACCGGCCGCGTAGTCCACGGGCTCCGCACCGCGCTCGGCCGCCGTCACGGCCGCAGCGCCGGGCATCTTCGCCTTGTCGCGCACAAAGAACAGAATGACGAGCGCCGCTACGCCCATCAAAATGAAGGTGGTCATGAAGGCCATGTGATCGCCGAGGTAGGCCTGCTCGAGCGGGGCGGCGTCGGGAGCCACGGAAGGCGCCAGCGCCGAGATGGACACCAGCACCGCCGTGCCAAGGGAGGCCGCCACCTGGTTCAACGTATTTGACACACCCTGAGCGTGCTGGATGACGCTGTTGTCGAGCGAGTTCACGCCCCAGGTGTTCAGCGGCGTCATAGTGAACTGCAGGCCCACCACGAGCACCGTATAGGTGATCGTCAGGTTGATGAAGCTGCTGTCGATGCCCAGCCGCGCCAAGCCCGACGCCCCCAGCACCGCCACGATAACGCCAGGAATCACCACGCGGCGCACGCCGAAACGGTCGAACAGACGCCCCGACACAAGACCCATGAACGCGCCGATAAGCGCGCCCGGCAGCATGGCCACGCCCGACATAGTTGCGGAGAATCCAAGCACGCCCTGAATGTAGAGCGGCGTGATGACGCCCGTGCCCATAAGCGCCGCCTGCACGATGACGATAATGACGACCGCTGTGGCGTACTTGCGCGTACGCAGAATGCCCACCTGCAGCATAGGCTCGGGCAATGTCAGCTGGCGCCGCACGTACAGGGCGCACAGCACCAACCCCGCCGCGATGAGCCCCGCAGTGACCGCCATGTTATCGGAGGAGGCGAAGGTAGACAGCCCATACAGCACGCAGACGAGCCCTACCGTGGACAGAACCACCGAAAGCTTGTCAAAGGGGGCGCGCGCGAAGTTGCCGTAGTTTCTCAGCACCACCACAGCCAGCACGATCACCACTACCGACAGCACGGTCACGATAGCGAACAGCGCCCGCCAGCCCACCGAATCCACCAAAAGGCCCGCCGCCGAAGGGCCCACGGCCGGAGCAAAGCCAATGATGAGCCCGATGACGCCCATGGCCGTGCCGCGCTTCTCGCGGGGGAACACGAGCAGGATCACCGTGAACACCATGGGCATGGACATGCCGGTGCAGGCGGCCTGCAGCACGCGACCGAGCAGCAGCACCCAGAAGTTCGGCGCCACAGCTGCCGCCAAGCTGCCCGCCGTGAACAGCGCGAAAGCCGAAATGAACAGCTGGCGCGTGGAGAAGCGCCCGATAAGATAAGCCGAAAGCGGAATGACGACCGCTTCCACCAGCGAATAGCCGCTCGTCAGCCACTGCACCGTGGTGGCGTCCACTTGCAAGTCGCCCATGATGGCCGGCAGTGCCGGCGACAACAACGTCTGGTTCAGCACGGCCAGAAGCACGCCCACCAGAAGCACGCCCACCATCACCAGTTCTTTTCTTCCCACACCCAATGCCATGCCGCATCTACCTCGCTCTCGCATCTCGTCCGTGAAAAAGTGAATGTTCTGATGCTATGGGTTCAGCGAAAAAAGAAAAGAGGCCGCTCGGTAAGCGGCCTCCCAGCAGTCGGCGGAACAACTATGCCGTTGTTTTAACCGCGCCCTTGTCGCAGCGGTTGCCCCAGGAATCGATGATGTCCTTGTCGCGGTAGACGCAGATGACCTCGCAGTGGTTGGCGCACTTCTGGCATTCGATCTCGCGGGTCTTGAAGTCGAAGTCGAGCATCGCCTCGAAGTCGAAGGTGCCGCTTACGAACGGGCCCGACTCGGCCCCCGTGATGGGGCCGGCATCGGCGGCAAGCAGCGCCACGCCGAAAGCGCCCATGAGGTGCCCGTCCGGATCCACCGCCACGGGCATGCCCAGCTGCTCCTCGAAGGCATGCACCACGCCGGCGTTCTTCGACACGCCGCCCTGGAACACCACGGGTGCGGCGATCTTCTTGCCCTTGCCCACGTTGTTCAGGTAGTTCGACGCCACCGCGTTGCAGAGCCCCGCGATGATGTCCTCGCGCGCGTAGCCCACCTGGATCTTGTGCACGAGATCGCTCTCGGCGAACACGGTGCAGCGGGCGGCGATGTTGGCCGGTTTGGTGGAAGTGAGCGCGATGTCACCGAACTCCTCCACCTCCACGCCCAAGCGGTGCGCCTGGGACGACAGAAACGAGCCGGTGCCCGCCGCGCACAGCGTGTTCATGGCGTAGTCCACCGCGATGCCGTCGGACACGCAGATGATCTTGGAATCCTGGCCGCCGATCTCCAGAATGGTGCGCACGTCCGGGTGCAGATGAGTGGTGCCTACGGCATGGGCGGTGATCTCGTTCTTGATCACGGAAGCCCCCAGCATGGCGCCCACGAGCCGGCGCGCGCTGCCCGTCGTGCCGGCGCCGACGATGTCCACCCCCGCGCCTTCCACCTGGCGCTCCAGCTCGCGCACGACGTTCTTCGACGCCTCGGTCGGGTTGCCCTCGGTCCACAGATACGAACGCGCGATGATGGCGCGGTTCTCGTCGATGATCACGCCCTTCGTGGAAATGGAGCCGATGTCGATGCCGAGATAGCCCTTTGTCATTTGCTCTTCTCCTTCTTCATGGAAAGCATGTCGTAGAACGCCTCGAGGCGCGTGTCCAGGCCCGTGTCGGAGGTCTGGGAGTCGTAGGTGAGGTACAGCACGGGCACCGAATAGTCCTCGCTCACCTTCTGCAGCACCGGGATGCAGTCGATCTCCGGCGTGCACCCGGCGCTCTTCGCGTGGATGAGGCCGTCGAAGCCCCCGGCGGCGTACTTCTTCGCCGCCGCCACGGTGAGCGTGGAGGTGGGCCCCATGTCGTAGGTCAGGTAGTCTTTCGCCCCCACCCGCAGGTTCGGCTCGTTGTAGCGAAGGTAGCGGTTCGTGAAGTTCAGCATGCGGTGCACTTCCACGCCCATGGCGACGAGCTTGTGGTCGAGCCCCAAGTTGCTGCGCTCGTCGATGGCCGTGAACATCTCGCCGACGATGCCGATGCGGATGGGATCGGCGGGCTTGGCGAGGGGGATGGCGCGGAAGGCGCCCATGGCCTCGCGGTACGCCTCGTTGATGTCGCGCTCGTCCAGGCAGGTGCGCATGGCGTCCATCGCCGAGACCCAGGCGGCGTCGAAGGCTCCGCGCTCTACCCCGAAGCCGGCGTTGGCCAGGTAGAAGTCGCGCAGCGAATCCAGGTGCGCGATCATCTTGGCCACGGCTTTCAGCTTCACCACGCCGTGGGGAACATCGATGTTCGGATTCACCGTCTTCAGCACTTCCTTGGCCCAGCCGATATACCCCAGCTCGATGCCCCGGGCGAAGTTCATCATGATGAACTCGTAGCCCATGTCCCGCAAGATGGACTCCTGCAGCTCGCCGTAGTAGCCCAGCCGGCACGGGCCGCCGAACTGGATGAGGATGTCGGCGCCCAAATCGAGCGCCTCGGCGAAGTCGCCCAGGATGTGCTTGAAGGGCGTGCACACGTAATCGCTCGAGTTCTGGACGCCCACCTCGCTGGCAGCGCGGGTGGCCTCGGGCAGGGGCAGGTAGTCCACGTCGAGCACCTGCTCGCAGAAGAACTTGAACGCCGGGTCGTAGTAGCAGTAGCGGAAGAACGCCGCCTTGGTGTACTTGTGGTGCTTCGCCTTGTGCTTGGCGGCTTTGGCGGCCTTGCGGTCGGCCAGAAGCGTCGGGGCGTGGCGCCGCTCCAGCTCAACAGCCACCGAGGAGCGCACCTGCTCGATGAGGGCCTGGGGCTTACTCATGGACATAGCCTCCCTTCTGCTGGAAGCGCAGGATGTCGACGAAGCTCTCTACGCGAGTCTCCACGCCGGCGGTGCCGGACTGCGCATCGATCATCAGGTTCAGAATCGGCGTGCCCTGGATGCAGCGCATGATGGCGTCGTCGGTCATGGAGTCGGGGCCGCAGGGGAAGGCGCTGATGAGCACGATGCCGTCGATGTCATCCTGCACCAGGAGGATAGAGCCTATGAGCTCGCGGTTGATGAGCCATGGCATGGTGCCGGAGAACTCGAAGCTCTTCTTATAGGCGCGCTCGTGGTCCATGGCGTCGGCGTAGACGACGGTGGCGCCCATCTCCTCGAGCGAGTCGATGACCGCGCCGGACAGATAAGGGTCGTGGGAAATGTAGGGATGGGCCACCACCAGGATGCCGAGCGGACGCGTGACCGAACCGTCCCCGGCCGCCGCAGCGGCATCGGCGGCGCGGCGCTCCTCCCCCAAGCGGCGCAGCGTGCGCTCCTGGGCGTCGGCCAAAGCCTCGTCGTGGGCGCGCTGGGCATCCCAGGCGGCTTTGAAGGCAGCGCGGGCGTCCTTGGGGGCGACGCCCATGCGTGCGGCCATGTCACAGAAGGCGCGGCGCACATCCTTCACCTTCCGGGCATTTTGCACCTCGCAGGAGATGACGCGCAGCTTGTCGTCGCGGAAGGTGTTGCGCACCATATCGGTGGCCGACTGGAACTTCGTGCAGAACCCGCTGCGGTGGTCGCTCGTCGGATAGCAGGGCACGAAGACGGCGTCGCAGCGGCCCGCAAGGCTTTCCACGTGCCCGATGAACACCTTCGAGGCCAGGCAGCACTCGTCCACGGAAAGACGATCGCCCCCATCGGCGATGGCCTTGTCCGTCGGGTCGCTCACCACCACGGTGCGCCCGATGGATTCGAAGAACGTGGTCCACAGCACGCCGAAGCGATAGAACAGAAGCGCGCGGGGAATGCCCACCACCTGCACATCGGCCCAATCTGTCGTTTGGGGCACGGGCAACCTCCTCAGGTATCGAGGCGCCGGCCGAGCGGCCCGGCGCGAATAAGCAGTACCGGCAATCATAGCACAGCGCCCCTTGAACCTTCGTCCAAGGGGCGCTGTCTGCACATTTCGAAATGCTGTCCGCTATTCCACGTGGATCTCGAGGGCCTTCACGCCCGCCGGCGACCAGGACGTGGCGAACGACTCCTCCAGGGGACCCTTCACATCGGCCTTGCGGCCAATGAGGCTCTTGCCATTGTCGTCGAGGCCCGAGGTGGCCACGGCGATGGTGGTCAGCCGGTACTGGGTGCCGTTCAGATTCATGTCGAGCGGCCGGGTGAGCTTCAGCACCAGCTGCACGCTGCCGTTGGCGTTGTCCGTCGTGCCGTTGTTGGTGTAGTTGTTGCCGGAGGAAAGGCCCGCAGCGTCTTCCACCGCCTGAAGTGTCCCCGACAGCGACACCGAGTCTCCGAACTTGACGTTGCCGATGTTCTCGGGCTCGGTGTTGGCGGGATCGACCGATGCCGGCGAATCCGTGCCCTCGGCCGGAGCGACGGGAATCTGGTTCGTCTGCGTGTCGATCTGCCCCGCGTCGGCCACCGTGACAAGCCAGCCCTCGGTGTTGGACCAGGCCACGTTCAGCGTCACCGTCGACGTGCGCAGCTCGCTCGTCTTCACGCCGTCGGCCTCGCTTTCCACGGTCTTCGAAAGATCCACGGCAATGGGGCCGCCGTCGATGGTGAGGTCGGAGGTCGTCTTCACGATGGATGCATCAACCATGGCCTCCCCGTAGGTGGGGTCGTTAGTCGTAAGGATATCGTTCAGGTTGGCCAAGATGTCGTTGGCGTTGGCGCTGGCCAAAGGCACCGCCGCCGCCTCTCCCACCACCAAATCGCCGGGAACCCACGTCTCGCCGGCATCGGAGTACTCGAAGGGCAGCGTCACGGGCACGTTGATCTCGACGCCCTTGTTCTTGAAGGTGGCCGTGGCAGTGGCCTCGCAGGTGACGATCTGGTTGCCCGGCGTGCCCAAGTTCGTGGGCTCGTTCAGCACGATGTCGCTGAACTTCGGGCCGATGAGCGCGTCTTGGGAGACATAGGCGTACTGCGAGATGTCCGGCGCGTCCATGGCCACCTCGTCGAAGGCGGCGATGACGCGGGCGTCGGACAGCGGCACCCGCTGGGTCTCCTCGGCGACCGGCTGCTTGTTGAAGAAGCCGGAGGTGAACAGATAGGTGAGCACGCCGGCGGCTACGAGCACGCAGATGATAAGACCAACGATGACGGCCGTGCGCTGGCCCTTCTTCACGTCGCGGGGCTGAGCGGCCTCGACGTTGCCGTAATCGTCCCCGGCACTCTGGATGAACGCCGCAGCGGCGGCTTTCGCGGCGGCGGCCTTCTTGGCCTCGGCGGCCGCGCGGGGGGAAAGACCCTCGTCGGGGGCGGAATCGGCCGGAGAGGCGCTGCGCGGATCGAGTTCAGTCATAATTCCTCCTGAGAAAGCAGACCGCCATTATGCGGCCTTAGCCTCGCAGTATACTGTATTTGACTCGATGTCGGCTAGGGCAGCGAAAGAACTATTGGGCCGATTTCCCCAGGTTGCCGGCGATGACGACGCAAATCGCCATGAGCAACAGGTTGAAGATGAGCGACGTGGGAAGCTGGCCGCCCGTGGCATAGCACAGCCCCAACCCGAACACCGAGGCGACCACGCCGGCCAAAGCGAGGCTGCGCAGGGCCGCCGCGCGCCCCGGGTTGCGCGAGGCCGCGCGCCCGAGAACCCCCGCCGCAATGGTAATGCCGTTGGCCACCGCAGCGGCAACGCCGAGCACGAGGGCGGAAAGCGGAAGTCCCACCGCGGCGCAAGCCCCATCGGCGAAGGCCCCGTAAATCACCACACCGCCCACGGCAAGCCCGAACAGGCCGCAGATCATCAGCAGGTACGAGAACATGCGCAGATACCATGAAATGGTGCTTGTCTGTTCGACGGCCACCAGCGCTCCTTTCAGCCTGCCGCCCTGCGGGCAATGTGACGGACGCCCCTCAAGCTTGCGGGCTTGTTGTGGGCTTGCCGCCTGAAGATGGGGGTCATGATACCATAGGCCCATGGATCCGACGGTTCTTCAACAAACCCCCTTGCAGCCCTCGCCCGGCATCGGAGACGGCAGCAAAAGCGAGCGCACTCCCCTGGCGCTTCGCGTGTTCGGCGCCCTGCTCATGGCCGGGGGCGTGGCCGTCGTGCCCGAAGTGATCCACACGCTCGCCCAAATGGGAACCGTCTTCGTCGAGAAAACCTACACCGACGACTCGCTGCTCACCATCATCCTGTACGTCACACTCGCGCTGTCCGCTTGCTTCTGCGCCCTGGCCTCCGGTGTTCTCGGCTTCCGCCTTCTGCGCGGCAACCGCCGGCGCGCCC
>OGOO01003152.1_pt1 | contig 10945 bp, 9 predicted proteins | sample 1552651 | NCBI WGS metagenome assembly OGOO01 (sample SAMEA2580118, study PRJEB22360) | human gut metagenome | biome: human gut; feature: human-associated habitat; material: faeces | place: Denmark | collected 2008/2010 | reverse complement strand
TCGTCAGGCTTTGGCTCCGGCTGAGCCGGATTTGGAATAAACTGATTGAAATAGTCGCAATGATTTTTGCCAAGATCATATAGCTTCATACTATCACGCCTCCTTTTAAGTAGTTTGTCGTAAAGAGGCGCGGTTTATCCATTGGGCTGCGGGCAAAGCCAAAGAATCCGGTCAGCTCGTTCTGTATTCAGCCTGTATTTTTAGAAGCGGCAGGCCCTAAACAGCCATTTTTATTATATCATCCATCCCGCGTTTGAGCAAGCGCCGAAAAACTTTCTCCGCATAAGCACCAAGCCCCTTTTCCGAAAAGAATTCTTTCGTCAAAAGATTGACATACTCCCTAGAATATTAGATAATAGAGGTGTATTGTTATATGGCAACTAGTATTGAAAGGAGACCTGAACTTGGGTTACACTATCGCGCAAAAAATCATTAAAAATCACCTGTTAAGCGGTGAGATGACCGTAGGATCTGAAATCGGACTGAGAATCGACCAGACCTTAACGCAGGACGCTACCGGAACGATGGCTTATCTGGAGTTTGAGGCTATGGGCGTTCCTCGTGTCAAAACCGAGAAGTCCGTGGCCTATATCGACCACAACACCTTGCAAACCGGCTTTGAAAACGCCGACGACCACCGCTTTATTCAAACGGTGGCCAAAAAACACGGCATTTACTTTTCCCGTCCCGGAAACGGCATCTGCCATCAGGTTCATCTGGAGCGCTTCGGCATTCCCGGCAAGACCCTGATCGGCTCCACACTCCCACCGGCGGCGGCATCGGTATGCTGGCTATGGGCGCGGGCGGACTGGATGTGGCGGTGGCCATGGGCGGCGGCGCTTATTACATTAATATGCCCAAAATGGTAAAAATAAATTTGACCGGCAGGCTGCAGCCTTGGGTTTCCGCCAAGGATGTCATTCTCGAGGTGCTTCGCCGCTTGACGGTAAAGGGCGGCGTAGGAAAAATCATCGAATACGCCGGCGAGGGCGTCAAAACCCTGACGGTTCCCATGCGCGCCACCATTACCAATATGGGCGCGGAGCTTGGCGCCACCACCTCTATTTTCCCTTCCGACGAGGTAACCCGGGAATTCCTGAAGGCTCAGGGCCGCGAGCAGGATTATACTCCCCTTGCGTCTGACGCGGACGCCGTTTACGACGAGACGCTGGACATCGACCTTTCCAAGCTGGCGCCGATGGCGGCCTGCCCCCACAGCCCGGATAACGTAAAAACCATTGAGGAAATCGGCCCGCGGAAAATCGACCAGGTCTGCATCGGCTCCTGCACCAACTCCTCCTATTTAGACTTGATGCGGGTGGCTTCCATTCTGAAGGGCAAAACCGTCCATCCGGATGTCAGCCTTTCCATTGCCCCCGGCTCCAAGCAGGTTTACAATATGCTGGCCCAAAACGGCGCTTTGGCCGACCTGATCGCCGCCGGAGCCAGAATTTTGGAATGTGCCTGCGGCCCCTGCATCGGTATGGGACAATCCCCCAATTCCAAGGGTATTTCCCTGCGCACCTTCAACCGCAACTTTGAGGGCCGCTCCGGCACCGCCGACGGCCAGATCTATCTGGTCAGCCCGGAAACCGCCGCGGTTTCCGCTTTAACCGGTGTATTTACCGATCCTAGAGCCCTGGGTGCCGAGGTAGAAATTCCCCAGCCCGAGCATTTCCTCATCAATGACAACATGGTGGTCGCTCCCGCCTCTGAGGAAGAGGCTGCTTCTGTGGAGGTCCTACGCGGGCCCAACATTAAGGAATTCCCCGCCACCAAGGCTCTGGAGGATACTATTCAGGCCAAGGCTCTCCTGAAGGTTGGCGATAATATTTCTACCGACCACATTATGCCCGCCGGCGCGAAAATTCTTCCCTACCGTTCCAATATTCCTTATCTCTCCAACTTCTGCTTTACCGTCTGTGACAAGGAGTTTCCGGAGCGCTGCCGCCAGGAGGGCAAGGGCATTGTCATCGGCGGCTCCAACTACGGACAGGGCTCTTCCCGGGAGCACGCCGCTCTGGTGCCTCTGTATTTAGGCGTCAAAGCTGTCATTGTAAAATCCTTCGCCAGAATCCACTGCGCCAATCTGGCAAACGCCGGCATCCTGCCCTTGGTTTTCAAGGATGAATCCGTTTACGGCAAAATTGATCAAATGGATGAACTGGAAATCACCAATCTGCGGGAAGCGATTCAAAAGGGCGGCGCCATCACCGTGAAGGACGTCACCAAGGGCTTCACCTTTGAAACCGAGGCCGTGCTGACCCAGCGCCAGAGAGACATCGTGCTGGACGGCGGCTTATTAAACTATACCCGGGAGCACCAGGCATAAGACCAATATCCGGTACTTCCCCGATTCAATAAAATACAGGAGGCACACCATGGCAGAAAAAATTCTGATGAAAACCCCTTTGGTCGAGATGGACGGCGACGAGATGACCCGGATCATCTGGAAAATGATCAAGGACATCCTTTTAAACCCCTACATTGACCTGAAAACCGAATATTATGATCTTGGCTTAGAAAACCGCGACAAGACTAACGACCAAGTGACCTTTGATTCCGCTTACGCCACTCAGAAATACGGCGTGGCGGTGAAATGCGCCACCATCACCCCCAATGCCGCCAGAGTGGATGAATACCATCTGAAGGAGATGTGGAAATCCCCCAACGGTACCATCCGTGCGATTTTGGATGGCACCGTATTCCGCACGCCTATTGTAGTAAAGGGCATCACCCCCTTTATTCCCACCTGGAAGAAGCCGATCACCATCGCCCGTCACGCTTACGGCGACGTTTACAAAAACACGGAAATGCAGGTGGGTTCCGATTGTAAGGCGGAGCTGGTGGTCACCGGCAAGGACGGCAGGGAGACCCGTCAGCTGATTCACGAGTTCAAGACTCCTGGGATCATTCAAGGCCTGCACAACATCGATGCGAGCATCGCCAGCTTTGCACGGGCCTGCTTCAATTTTGCTCTGGATCAAAAGCAGGATTTATGGTTCGCTACTAAGGATACCATTTCTAAAAAATACGACCATCGCTTCAAGGATATTTTCCAGGAAATCTACGACGCGGAATACAAGGAAAAATTTGAGGCTGCCGGCATTGAATATTTCTACACTCTGATCGACGACGCCGTCGCCCGGGTTGTCCGTTCTGAGGGCGGTTATATCTGGGCCTGCAAGAACTATGACGGCGACGTAATGAGCGACATGGTGGCTACCGCTTTTGGCAGCCTGGCCATGATGACCTCCGTACTGGTTTCCCCCTCCGGCATCTATGAGTATGAGGCGGCCCACGGCACTGTACAGCGCCACTACTATAAGCATCTGAAGGGTGAAAAGACCTCTACCAACTCGATGGCTACCCTCTTTGCCTGGTCCGGTGCTTTAAGAAAGCGCGGCGAGCTGGATGGCTTGGACGAGCTGGTAGATTTCGCCGACAAGCTGGAGCAGGCTTCTATTCAGACCATTGAGGACGGCGTTATGACCGGAGATCTGTACGCTCTGTCTACACTGGAGAATAAAACCTCTGTGGATACGGAAACCTTCCTCAGAGAAATCAATCAGAGACTTCAAAAGCTTCTCCAAAAATAATCGGCATTGACTCTATTTCATTAAGGAGGCGTACCCTACGTGCCAAAACGCGATAATATCTCTATGTCTGTCATCAGGCGGCTGCCCCGCTATTACCGTTTTCTGTCCGAGTTAAAGGATAACGGTGTAGTAAGGATCTCTTCCCGGGAGCTTTCTGACAAGATGGGCTTTACCGCCTCTCAAATTCGTCAGGATCTTAATTGCTTCGGCGGGTTCGGACAGCAGGGCTATGGATATATTGTGGAACAGCTCTATAACGAAATCGGAAATATTTTAGGCTTATCCAACCGGTTCAACGCCATATTGATCGGCGCCGGTAACCTGGGGCGGGCTGTTTCCACTCATATGTCCTTTGAAAGCCGCGGTTTTACCCTGACCGCTATCTTTGACAGCAACGAATCCCTGATCGGCAAAAAAATCCGTGACATCACGATTCAAAACATCGACAATCTGGAAGCTGTATGCAAGGACCGTACTCCCGATATGGCGATCCTATGTATCCCCCGGGATTCTGTGGCCGCTTTAGCGGATCGGCTCTATCATCTGGGTATTAAAAATTACTGGAATTTCAGCCATTATGATTTGGCGATCCGTTATCCCGATGTCATTGTGGAAAATGTCCATCTGAGCGACAGCTTGATGACCCTATGCTACCGGATGTCCAACAAAAGCGAGGATATCCGTGAGACCTGATCTCTTTTGCCGCTAAAGCCCAAACCAAAGATTTTCTCAAATAAAGCTGCCTCTTCTCTTTGAACACTATTTACTAGATTCTTTCGCATTTTATCCCTTAAGATTGGTAATAATAATCCGATAGTTTTCTTGACACCATAGAACAACTTTGTTATAATAATAACAAAGTTCGTTATATAATTAACAACAGGAGGTTATTTTCCATGCCAAGTGAGAAGAAAAATCAGGAAAAGCCAGCCGTCGATGTTAACGCTATGATTGACCAGCTGGTGGCCAACGCACAAAAGGCTTTGGAAGAGTATATGAAGCTGGACCAGGAGCAGGTCGATAAGATCGTGCATGCGATGGCTCTGGCCGGTCTGGACAATCATATGCCGCTCGCCAAGCTGGCCTATGAGGAAACCGGACGCGGAGTGATGGAAGACAAGATCATCAAGAACATGTTTGCCAGTGAATACATTTGGCATGATATCAAATATGCCAAGACGGTAGGCATTGTTGATGAAAACGACATGGAAGGCTATGTGGAGGTTGCGGAACCGGTAGGTGTTGTAGCCGGTGTTACCCCTGTCACCAATCCGACCTCTACTACTATTTTTAAATCCATGATCTGTGCTAAATCCAGAGACCCGATCATTTTTGGTTTCCATCCCAGCGCTCAAAAGTGTTCCGCTGAGGCGGCAAAAATTGTTCGTGACGCCGCTATCGCTGCCGGCGCTCCTGAAAACTGCATTCAGTGGATAGAAACCCCTTCTATCGAGGCCACAAACGCTTTGATGAACCATCCGGGGGTTGCGCTGGTTCTGGCCACCGGCGGCGCCGGCATGGTAAAGGCCGCTTATTCTACCGGTAAGCCTGCTTTGGGCGTAGGCCCCGGCAATGTTCCCTGCTATATCGAAAAATCCGCTAATCTGGAAAGAGCCTGCACCGACCTGATGCTTTCCAAGACCTTTGATAACGGTATGATCTGCGCTTCTGAGCAGGCTGTCATCGTTGACGAGTGCCTGGCCGATGATTTTGAGCGGATTATGAAAGAAAACAACTGCTACTTCCTGAACAAAGAGGAGACCAAAAAGGTTTCCGACTATGTTATCAATCCGCAGAAGCAGGCGGTTAATTCCGCTGTAGTCGGCAAGCCCGCCTCCTGGATCGCTGAACAGGCTGGCGTGAAGGTTCCCGACAAGACCAAAATCCTGATCGCCCTTTTGCCGGATGTCGGCCCTGAGTATCCTCTCTCCAGAGAAAAGCTCTCTCCTGTTTTGGCCTATTTCAAGGTAAAGGATTGGCATCAGGGCTTTGAATACGCTCAGAAGATGCTGAATCTTGGCGGCCTGGGGCACTCTGCCGTTATCCACAGCACCAACAATGATTTAATCACTCTATATGGTGAAACTATGAAGGTTGGCCGTGTGATTTCCAACTCTCCGTCCTCTCAGGGCGCCATTGGTGACATTTATAACACCAATACCCCGTCTCTGACTCTGGGCTGCGGCTCCTACGGCCACAACTCTACGACTTCCAACGTTTCTTCCGTTAACCTGATTAACAAGAAGCGCATCGCCAAGAGGAGAGTTAACATGCAGTGGTTTAAAGTTCCGCCGAAGATCTATTTTGAAAACGATTCTATTCAATACCTGCAGAAGATGGAGGGCATTGAGCGCGCCTTTATCGTCACCGATCCCACTATGGTAAAGCTGGGCAATGTGGATAAGGTTCTCTATTACCTGAGAAAGCGTGAAAAATACTGCCATTCTGAAATTTATTCCGACGTTGAGCCTGATCCGGACGTAGAAACCATTATGCGCGGCGTACAGGCTATGCGTCAGTTCCAGCCTGACGTCATTATCGCCTTGGGCGGCGGCTCCGCTATGGATGCCGCTAAGGGTATGTGGCTGTTCTATGAGCATCCGGAAGCGACCTTTGACGGCTTGAAGCTGAAATTCATGGATATCAGAAAGCGTGCTTACAAGTTCCCAAGATTAGGCGCCAAGGCTCAGATGGTATGTATCCCCACCACCTCCGGCACGGGTTCTGAGGTTACCTCCTTCTCTGTCGTTACCGATAAAAAGAACGGCAATATTAAGTATCCTCTGGCCGATTACGCTTTGACTCCCGGCGTTGCCATCATTGATCCTCAGTTTGTAATGTCTCTGCCGAAATCCGCTACCGCGGATACCGGTTTGGACGTTCTGACTCACGCTCTGGAAGCCTATGTTTCCGTAATGGCCAGCGACTACACCGACGGCCTTGCCTTGCAGGCAATCGGCATGGTGTTTGAGTACCTGCCCAGAGCCTATAAGAACGGTGCTACCGATACGGTTGCCCGTGAAAAGATGCACAATGCCTCCTGTATCGCCGGTATGGCGTTTACCAACGCTTTCTTGGGTCTGAACCACTCTATGGCTCATAAGCTGGGCGGCGACTATCATATTCCTCACGGACGCGCCAACGCGATCCTTCTCCCCTATGTTGTGGAATACAATGCTCAAAAGCCTACAAAGTTCGCTACCTTCCCGAAATATGAGAAGTTCATTGCGGACGAGAAATATGCCAGGATTGCCCAGTATATTGGTAAGGGTGGTAAGACTGTACAGGAAAGCGTACAGAATCTGGTGCAAGCGATCCGCGACCTGGAAAGAGAGGTTGGCGCTCCCGCCAGCATTCAGGAATGCGGCATCGATGAGAAGCTCTTCTTTGACAATCTCCAGAGATTGTCTGAAAACGCTCATGAGGATCAGTGCACCACTGCGAATCCCCGCTATCCCCTCATCAGCGAAATTGCCGAGCTGTATACGAAGGCTTATTACGGTAAATAAGATTTTTACCGCCTGATATCTCGTTTTTCTTGGCTCTGTAACAGGTGTTAACTTATCGCTTTCCGTCTTTTCTTTTGACGGAAGGGAGAAGCTTTTCCTCTTAATCTCTGAAACACTTTACAGAAATCAAAAACATTAAAAAGCGCTGTCACTGTGGAAGCTTTCACAGTGACAGCGCTTTTTTCATCGGTAATTGTTCAGCCGCCTATCCTAAAAGCCCTGGAATGGCAGAGAAAACCAATCAACGCTAACCATAAAGGAATCGAGCCGCATAATAAGACCTCGCTGTTTCGTTTCAGCCGATAAGCTTTCTGAAAAATAAAAAAATAAATACCGGTATCAAAAGAAGGATCGTTTTGATACCGGTATTTTCCTAACACGCTTATATTTTCCTCTTCACATTTCTTTGTTTTCACAAAAGGATACAGCATTTTGCTGAAGATGGGATTAAAAGCAACACCAGCTTAAGCCTGCAGGAGATTATCCAGCAATCCAGTATAGCTTGCCAAAGACTTCACGCCAATCTCAGATGCCTGCAGCGCACCATTTTTAAACACAAGAATTGTGGGAATACTTTGGATACCAAATCGGACCGCTAATTCCTGCTGCTCATCCACGTTGACTTTAGCAACCGCTACTCTTCCCTGGTACAGATTGGCCAGCTGTTCGATAACCGGCGCCGCCATTCTGCACGGAGCGCACCAAGCGGCCCAAAAGTCTACCAGAACCAGGTGATTTCTGCTTAACATGTCATCAAAATTTTCCCGGGTAGGATGCAATATTTCAGCCATAAGAAAATTCCTCCTTTTTAAGACTTGTGTCCGTCCAAATAGGCCGCCGCCATCTGTGCGGCGATCAAGCCTTCGCCTACCGCTTTGGATACCTGCAGCGGCTTTCCGGTACAATCTCCCGCGGCGTATAGTCCTGGAACATTGGTTTCCATTTTATGATTGACTTTTATGTAGCCTTCTTCTAAAACAAGCTCTTCCACCAAAGCGGCGGGAGCGATACTATTTCGGAGAATAAATAGTCCATCCGCCGGCAGCTCCTGCCCATTCACTAAGACGGCCTCCACCTTTTCCTTCCCGCTCACCTGCTTTACTGCTCCGGAAAGATAAGGAATCTGCTCTGCAAGGCCCTCCCGAAAAGCAGAAGCGGAGACAAACGTCACGGAAACGCCGATCTCCTGAAGAAAATTAGCCTCTTTCGCCGCCTCCGGGCTCAAGCCCCATACAACAGCGCTTTTCCCCCGGTACAGCATACCGTCGCAGGTGGCGCAGTAACTGACTCCCCTGCCCAAAAGCTCACGCTCCCCGGGAATTTCTTTTGCGCTGGAAACGCCGGTGGCCAAAATCACTGTTTTCGCCTCGACCATCTCACCGTCCACATTCAAAAGAAAATATTCTCCCATAGGAAGAATATTGGCTGCCTTCCCTTTTTCCGGAGCCACTCCCATCGCCCGGGCGTGGCTGAGAAACTGTTCCATCATTTGCCTGCCGTCTACATCATACAGGCCAAGATAATTGTTTACTTTTTCTGCCCGTAAAAGATAGTTGCCTTCCGAAGAAAAAATGCGGACCGTTTTCCCCCGAGCTATCGCATTAATCCCGGCGGAAAGCCCTGCGGGGCCAGCACCGATAATTGCAATTTCCAGCATAGAAACACATTCTTTCCAATATCATTGAATAAAGGTATACAACGTCCCCAGTATCGGAAGCGGCTCTTCCTTATCCTGGGCCGCATTCACGATTCCCCAAACCATCAAGGCTAAAACCGCAGCTCCTCCCAAAACAGATAATAAGGCCGTAAAGATAAACAGAAAGGGCAAATACGTAAAAGCTGCGTTTAAAACCGTCATTGCCAGGCTGTACGCCGCTGAGAAAATACTCAGCAGGATTCCCTGATTGACGTGAAATCTCACTTTTGGATTATCCGGATCAGCCAGCAGGCCTACCAGCCAAAGCACGGAAAAATAGGCGAGAACGGAAAACAGCTTGGTATTATTCGCTTTTGTGAGGGGAGTAGTGCCGCCCGGGTTTCCATTGGAGCCCACAAAGGCTTGCTCCGTGCGATAGGCGGATTGCCGCCGAGCATTCCCCGTATTTTGAGTCTCATGAGACTTTTCTCCCGAGGCATTGCTTCCCGCATCGTTTTTTTGCTCCTGATTTTCCGGAGCCTTGGGCGTCTGGTTGGACTGATCCATGATATATCTCCTCTCATTGATAGGATTATTTCCTTAAAAGCCTATCAAAATCGCCTACAAAGGGAAGCGGCCGCTGTTGGTTTCTCGCCGCCCCGATCACGCCCATAACGATCATAATCACCCAGGCTACGGTAATTCCAACATATAACAGCAAACTGAAAATTTCTTGCACCGCCGGAAAGGAACTTAACAGCCAGCAAAGCAAAGAGGTTACCACATAAGCGCCGGTCACAAAGCAGAACAGAATCGCTCCCTGGTGGGTATGGAACTTCACATGAGGTTCATCCTTTTCCACAGAGAGCTTTCCCATCAGAAACAAAGGGCCGATATAGGCTAATATAGATAACAGCTTTACATTTACCTTGTTATATTCCTCATTCATTGTTATCCCTCATAAGCTACAATCTCAATGCTGTTGATGACGACATCCTCTAACGGCTTATTGCTTTGGCTGTCTACCTCGACACCAGCAATGGCATCCACCACGTCCATGCCATCAAATACCTGGCCAAAAACAGTATGCCCCCGGTCGACGGGACTATATGCGCCATCCAGATTGGGATTGCCGCCGTTTTCCTCATACAGCTTTTCAATTTCTTCCGTCAGCTTATCCGTGTCAAACGCAGATCCGTACTGCGCCCCAAACTGTTCCTTATACTCTTCCCCGGCTTGATCCAGAGCCGCCTTGTACTGCGCCCAATACTGCTTATAAAAATCCCAGCCGGAAAACGCACTGGCCGGCGCCTGATTGATAAAAAACTGACTGCCGTTCGTATCCGGTCCGGAATTCGCCATAGACAGCGAACCGCGGATATTGAACAAAGTATCGCTGAATTCATCCTCAAAGGGCTCTCCCCAAATACTGTCGCCGCCGGTTCCATCGCCGTTAGGATCTCCGCCCTGGATCATAAAGTCGTTGATCACACGATGAAAGGTCAAGCCGTCGTAATAACCATCCTTGGCATGGGTTTTAAAATTCTCTACCGCCTTGGGAGCGGCTTCCGGGAAAAACCGAATACTGATATCCCCCATACTGGTGTGCATAATCGCAATTTCTTCCCCTTTCTGGGGCATATCCAATTGATAACCTACCGAGCCTTTAGAACCCTGACACCCCGTAAACACTCCGAAGGTAAGCGCCAGAGTCAAGGCGCAAATCACCGCAAGAATCCTATGCTTCAATGAAAACTCCTCCTTACTGATATAAAACTATTTTAGTATATGTGCCATTTTTTTGCAATAGACAGTTTATGAATTAGCGCTTCTAATTTAATAGTCCGCCCGCATATAAATACTATGCACACGAAAACGGGAGGTATTAAGTTGAAAAAAGTATGCAATCAAAAATCGCAGACAATAAATGAACGGATTCATGACTTGTTTGTGTGCGAAGGGGGTGGAGCATTGTGCTCCCAAAAATAAATGAATTTACTCCAGAGGGCTGGAAAATGGAGACGCCTGAAAACCGTGCCGCCTTTCAATCCGCCTCTTCCCTGGCTGACGCGTGCCGGGATCGGCAAATCTTAGAGGGGAGGGCGGTTATCTGCGACAGCAGCCACAACCTTATTGTTGACCTTGCAGGCATAAAAGGCATAATTCCGAGGGAGGAGGGTGCAATCGGAATTAAGGGCGGC
>OGOO01003145.1_pt1 | contig 10960 bp, 9 predicted proteins | sample 1552651 | NCBI WGS metagenome assembly OGOO01 (sample SAMEA2580118, study PRJEB22360) | human gut metagenome | biome: human gut; feature: human-associated habitat; material: faeces | place: Denmark | collected 2008/2010 | reverse complement strand
CTCAATATAAAAATCAAATTGAAAGAAAACATACCTTTCGGGCTTTCTTTTTGATAAAACCCATTCTCTTTTTTCGGAGATTCATAAATATACATTTTTCACAACAAGACTAACTTATTAAGAAACAATATAATAGATAATTCTTAATTTAATTATAAAATAATACGAGAAACAAGAAATATTCTATGTTAATAAAATATAAAACAGAACCTACTATAATCGTATTATCGCCAAATAGCGCTAATCTTATCAAAATTTTAACTCAATTCGTTTATTCAATTAACATTCGATACTTCTCCCCCTCCTCCCTGCCGTGTCCCGTAACATTACAAGGTATCACGTATAAAATCGGAGCAGAAGCGAAAGGAAAATACATCTCCTCCTCTGCCGTGCCCCGTAGCATTACGGGGTGTTTTGTTCAGCAAAATATAGGGGAGGTGTCACACAGTGACGGAGGGGTTGAAAAAACAGCGGCAATAACAAAATCAAATCTCACACTCTCCCTGCCGTGTCACGCAGCAATATAGAAGGTGAGAATGTTTTATATTGTTATATAGAAAACACATCGAACTGTAAAGAAAGACATGTATCACACTCCTCCCCTGTGTTTTGCGCAGCAAATATAGGGGAGGTGGCCGAAGGACAGAGGGGTTAAAGAAACAGAGGGGTTGAAAAAACATCAGCAGCAACAAACCGGGTATCACACTCTCCCCCTGTGTTTTGCACAGCAAAAATATAGGGGGAGTGCCCGCAGGGCGAGGGGGTTAAAACAACAGAGAAGTTAAAAAAAATTACACAAACAGAAAAAACAAATGATTCCAATTAAACACTTTGACCAGAAACCTTTAATCTCCGAACAGTCTCTTTCAACAACTCTATCACAGCCGGCTGATTCTCGAAAATCGCTCGATTTTCAATCCTCAATACGGTTATCCCTCGTGCAGATAACCTGTTATCCCGGCTCCCGTCTCTAAGGCTCCCTTCGATTGTATAATGGCCTTGCCCGTCCAATTCTATTCCCAACTTCAATTCGGGACAGTAAAAATCCAATATATACTCACCCACCGAAAATTGCCGGCGGAATCTCACTCCATCGATTTGTCGGTTTTTCAATATCAGCCAAAGAGTCGCTTCGTATTTTGTCCCGTTGGAACGAAACTCTTTCCGCTGGACCTCTTTCTCCTTTCTGTTGAAACTTCGTTTCATAACTCATTTAGAATGATTTACAAATATAATTTCCTAGAATGGTAAATCCAACTACTTCCCCTCTTATTTTTTCAAAGCTCCTCTATAATATTTATTTACCTCTACCGATATTTCTACCCCCTACAAATAAAAATTACCTTGTAATATTTCTCAACCCCTCTCCTCCGGAACTGCCGTTCCTTCGGTCTCTCCCCTATATTTCCCTACGAAAACACAGGGGAGAAGGTTGAATACTTCTTATCCAACCGACAAAATCACATAATAAAAGAATGCCTCAAAACACCTCCTCTGCCGTGCCCCGTAACATTACAGGGTGTCACGTATAAAATCGGAGCAGAAGCGAAAGGAAAATACATCTCACCCTCCTCCCCTGTGTGGCGAAGACATATAGGGGAGGTGGCACGCAGTGACGGAGGGGTTAAAAAACAGAGGAGTTGAAAACATCGGCTGTAACAGCAACAAACCGAGTATCACCCTCTCCCCTTGCCGTGTCCCGCAGCATTGCGGGGTGTTTTGCACAGCAAAATATAGGGGAGGTGTCCGAAGGACGGAGGGGTTAATAAAACAGAGGGGGTTAGAATACAAGCAAAAGCAACAATCCCCGATTCCGCCTTTATCTGGCGGCGAAGACGCAAGGAAGACGGAGGGAAAAGGGCGAGGACTGTTTGAGCGGAGCGAGTTCCGCAGACCCCGACGGCGACCGTAGCGACAAGCCAAAAGCCCGATAACTGCGGCGGCGCTTCTTGGTTCGTTCTTCTCGCTGCTGAGAAGAATGAACAAATAACGTAAATTAGTGTAACAAGGACTTTCTTTGGCTGGGAAAGAAAGTCCTTTGTATCCCCCCTACCCAGCCTCACGAGCAGAAAAAAAACAGCCCCATTCCGAAAACACAAGCGTATAAAAAGGGAGTTGAAAAATAAAAGAAAATAGACAAAATCGCCCCATTAGTATAAATCTGAGAAAAAAAAGAACCGTTCATGCATGCATACACATTCTCTTTTGTACTTTTGTCTAAAATTTTAAGCTGTGAATCTTATCATCGATCAAGGAAACTCGATAACCAAAATGGCACTCTTTCGGGCAGGACGATTGCAAAATGTCTATTTCTACCCGAAATGGGACTCAACGACCGTTATTGACTTCTTGAACGTTCACGAAGTCGATGCCGCCATATTCTCGACAGTCACCGAGTACGATCCCGAAGCCATAGCGATACTGCGACAGCGACTACCCTACTTTTTAAAATTCGACCATTCATCGGAACTCCCCATTAAAATAGGATATGCCACCCCCGAAACATTAGGTCTGGACAGAATCGCCGCAGTAGTGGGAGCCGTCATGCAATGCCCCGACAAAGCAGTGCTCATCGTCGATGCAGGCACATGCGTCACCTACGATCTACTCACCGCCGACGGTACGTTTGCCGGCGGAAACATAGCACCGGGCATCCGATTGAGATTACGGGCCATGCACGAACACACGGGAAAACTCCCCCTCATCGACGATGCAGGAGAGACACCCGAAATAGGATTCAGCACCGAAACCGCCATGCGGGCAGGAGCTGTGCTCGGCGTCGCTTATGAAATAGAAGGATATATAGCCCGGTTAAACAAGGTTTATCCCGACCTTTTCGTTTTTTTAACAGGGGGAGATGCCTTAAAATTGGCTGCAAAAATAAAAAGTCGCATCTTTGTGGACGAAAACTTGGTACTAACCGGCTTAAACAGAATCTTACAAGAAAATGCTAAAATATAAAATTCTCTTTATCTGCTTGTCGATAGGGCTCGTCGCCTTTGCCCAAAACGGGACAAGCTCGCCCTATTCCAGATTCGGATATGGTATTTTGGGTGACAACGCCATAGGCGCTCAACGAGCTATGGGTGGCGTAGGATATGCCTTGCACAACAATCGGCAAATCAATGTAATGAACCCGGCTTCCTATGCAAGCATGGATTCGCTCACTTTTCTTTTCGATATAGGACTCACCTATCAAAATACAATCACCAGAGAAGGCTCGCTAAAAGAAAACAGCCAAAGCGGGTCGCTCGACTACATCGTCATGCAGTTTCCATTGGGACGGTACATGGCCGGTAGCGTGGGGCTCCTGCCCTATTCCAATGTAGGCTACTCTTTCATAAACAGCATAGACAACGGCTCGGATAGCCGGTCGGGCGATGGCAACATCTCACAAGCCTATGTGGGAGTAAGCGGTAGACCCTTCAAAGGATTCTCGATAGGAGCCAACATCAGCTACCTCTTCGGGAACCTCACCAACACCAACACCGTAGTACCGGAGAGCGGCAGCAGCGGCATTTTCGAAACCATGCTCAAAGTACGCGACTACCATTTATCGTTCGGAGCCCAATACGCCATAGAATGGAACAAAGAGCATACCATCACGCTCGGTGTGGTTTACTCCCCCGGGAAAACCCTATTGGGCCGGGCATACACCAGTACCTACGATGTAAGCTCCAACACGACGATCGATGCCGATACCCTGAAAATGAAAAATAATTATTCATTGGCCTCGACATACGGCGGCGGTATCAGTTACAACTATGACAAACGCCTTACCATAGCGGCCGACGTAACCTACCAGAATTGGGCCGACGCCAAATTTACGAATCTCACCGCCGGACAATTACAATCTTCCAAAGGACAATTCAATAACCGATTAAAAATAGCATTGGGAGCCGAGTTCCGTCCGAAAAACATGGGAGGAAACTATTTCGAACACGTCAACTACCGGGCAGGTATCTTCTACAATCGCTCTTATCTGAAAATAAACGGGAACGATATGGACGAAATCGGAGCCACTTGTGGTTTCGGTTTTCCCCTTGCCACAGACAAATCGGTAGTCAACGTATCGTTCGAGTACATCAATCGCCAATGCACCCCTGTTAAACTCATTACCGAAGACCATTTCAGAATATCGGTAAGCCTCACTTTTAACGAAATGTGGTTCTGGCAACGCAAGTTCGAATAAAATTCTATTACCCATAAAAACGACGAAGCGATTGCGTCAAAACTAAATGACCGTTCTGAAAAGTCACAGATTGTAACCGCTAAACCCCAAAGAGCCGTATCAAAACTCTTATAGAGTAATGATACGGCTCTTCCTTCGTAAAATTGTTTTTACCTCCTTCTTACCTTTTTAGGCTGCCCGAATTTTCATCTAATCTCTCCCCCTGTTCATCTGGACTACCCCAAAAACTGAAATACAAAAAACTATTATCCTCCTCCCCTGCCGTGTCCCGTAGCATTTCGGAGCATCTCAGTTATCATTTTATCGGAGATATTTTAAAACTCCTCCCCTGTGTTTTGCAAAGCAAAATATAGGGGAGGTGTCCGAAGGACGGAGGGGTTAGAAAACATCGGCAGTAACAAATCAGGTATCACCCTCTCCCCTGCCGTGTCCCGTGGCATTACGGGGTGTTTCCGTTAGGGAATATAGGGGGAGTGCCCGCAGGGCGAGGGGGTTAAACCCTACAATCAAAAACTCTTATGGAATCTTACAACTATTTCCCTAAAAGAGGAGAAATATATCCAAGAACCTTTTGCAAATGATCGACCTTACTCCACTTGATCTTATTCGCTTTAAGAAATACATTGAACTCTTTTCTGCTTGATTCGGGCAAGAGCTTCGAAACAGATTTTTTATTCGCATTGACAATTTCACCACCGACAATGAAACACAACCGAGTAGACACCGGTAATGTCTGCCCGTTTTCACGCTCCACGCGAATCATATCGTAATTGAGATTGGCGATACCGCCGAGTTGCAAACTCGACAAATTATCGACCGCCGAAGTAGACGACGATGTACCATAAGCCCCCGTCCCTTGTAGCAAACGGTCGAAATCGCCCGTCGTCCTACGACCGAGAATCGCTTGCGGTGTCTCGCCCAATACCTCGATAAAAAAATTCTCGCAACGTACGAATTCGGTACTGTCGGCAAAAACAACCCGACCGATATCATTCTGATTATCGGGACAGTATATCTGCGAACCATTCAAATAATGCAAATCGTTACGCAATAAATGAATGTTTACTTTCGCCTCCCCTTTATTCCCCGATTTGGAATAAATAGAAGCCTCCATAAAATCATCGAATAAATACGGCCACATAGTTGTAGGCTCTCCCGCCCGAAGCCCAAGAGAGGTAATCACCCCCAGCAATCCGGCAAATAACAATCTTTTCATAAGAATAAATTTATAAACATTCAAAATTAAATTTGTCAAAAACGACTACAAGTTAGTAATTTTATGTTATTTTTGCTCCTAAGAATAGGAATATTTTGCAAACACAATCACACAAATACTTAACAATATGAAAATCAAACATCTATTGTGCTTTATCGCGCTATGTCTGTTTTTTACTCCGGGTAAAGCCCAACAACTTAGCGTAATGACTCTACGTAATGGAGCAACGGTTTACATTTGGGAAGACAAAAGTAAACCCGATGTATTCGGTATGATCGCTTTCAAAGTAGGCTCGGTCGACGATCCCGAACAATACACCGGACTGGCTCATTACTTGGAGCATGTCATGTTCAAAGGGACCCAAACCATCGATGCACTGGATTGGGAAAAAGAGAAACCCATCTATGAAAAAATTATCGCCAAGTATGACGAACGAGCAGCATTAAGCGACCCTGCTGCCCGCGAAGCCATAGACAAGGAAATTAACGACCTGACCCGTGAAGCAGCCCAATATGCCGCAGGAAATGAATTTTCCCTTTTGGTAGACCACATGGGAGGACAAGGACTAAACGCCAGCACAGGCTACGACCAAACGGAATACCACAATTCCTTCCCGCCCTCGCAACTCGAAAAATGGCTCGAAATCTATTCCGAACGTCTTATAGACCCCGTATTCCGGGGCTTCCAGACCGAATTGGAAGCCGTATACGAAGAGTACAACATGTATAACGACGACCGCGGATCGAGAATGAGAGAGTTCATCTATGAACAAGCATTCGGAGATCACCCGTATGCCCGTCCCATTATCGGTCTCCCCGAACACTTGAAAAATCCCCAGTTGAGTAAACTGATCGATTTCTATAATACATGGTATGGCCCTCAGAATATGTCTATCATTCTGGTAGGTAACATCGATGCCAAAGAGGCAATACCGATGATTCGCGATAAATTCGAAAGAGTTCCCCGCCGAGCCGAGATACATCGGGAAAAGAAACCCGTCCGCCAATTCAAAGGTCGCACGGAAAAGAGCGCGAAAATTTTCTATTATCCTATGCTGGCCCTCATTTATAATGGAGTTCCTTCGAACGACAAAGATGAAATCGCATTGGAAATCTGTTGCCAACTTCTCTCCAATTCACAAAAAACCGGTATCCTCGACAAACTGCAACTCGACGGCGACATCATGAGCGTAGGCGCATCTCAAAATGCCATGCGAGATGCGGGTATTCTCATGATCAATGCCATTCCCTCTTTCGATGCGAACCAAAATCGTTGGGACAGTCACAAATCGGTAGAAAAAATCGTATTATCCTCATTGCGCCAACTGCAAAACGGGGAATTTGACGAAGCGACCCTCGAAGCTATCAAACAAAACATGATACGCGAATACGACCTGCAAATGGAATCGAACGAAATGAAAGCCTATATCTTAGCCTCTCTTTTCAATACGGGAGCCGATCCGTCGGACATCGTCAACTTCAAAGAAAAAGTCAAAGCCGTCACCATCGACGAGGTGAAAGCCGTAGCAAAAAAATACTTTAACGACAATTACCTCGCTTTGAATATTCAAGAAGCGAAAAACCTCGACAGCAAAGGACAAAAACTGAAAAAGCCCGATTACAAACCCATCGAGACGAAAAAAGGAGCCAAATCGGAATATGCTAAATGGGTAGAAAGTATACCGGTCAACATGCCCGAAGTAAAATACTGCGACTTCAACTCTATCCAACAAAAGCAAATCAACACTCGCAGCAAACTGTTCTACAATCTCAACCCCGAGAACGACGTATTCACGATGACTTTGAAATACGGCATCGGAACGAAAAAGATGCCTAAACTCGAATATGCCGTCGCCCTGATGAACAACGCAGGTATGCTGCCCGATATCGAACCGTTGGCATTCAAACGGGCTATGGGCGAGTTAAATGCAAATTGCACATACGCTGTGGACGACAACTACATGTATGTCATGATGAGCGGATACGAAAAAGATTTGGTAAAAGCCTGCCAGCTTCTTTCCAAACAAATCCTTTTCCCCAAACTCGACGACAAGCAGTTGCAAAGCCTCATCGGTAGCGCGTTCGGTTCTCGCCAGATGGAAAAAAGCAGTATCGGGACATTGGAAAGTGCCCTCACGTCGTATGTACTATACAAGGATAGTTCAGACTACCTGCAACGCATCCCCACTCGTGATTTAATAGACCTTTCGATTACAGATCTGACGACTCAATTCCAAGCCGCCACGAATTACGAATGTGAAATCTATTACGTAGGTACGGCGCCATTCGACGACGTATATCAAGTATTGAGCCAAAACTTGCCGTTGAAAGCGCAAGAAATGCCCTCTACCTCTCCCGAGTTACGTCCTCGACAACAATATACCGAAAATACGATTTTCTTCCTGCCCAACAGCAAAGCGACTCAAAGTAAAATATACTTCTTTATAGAAGGAAAACCATTCGATGTAAAAGACGATATATTCATCGAAGCCTTTTCAAGCTACTTTGGAGCCGGATTCGGGAGCCTCGTCGTAGATGAAATTCGCGAAAAACGAGCTATGGCATATACCTCCTACGGTATAGTGGGGACTCCCTCCGTTGCCGGTCGAAACACGCTATTTCAAGGATTTGTCGGTACTCAGGGAGACAAAACGCTCGACGCTATCGAGATTTACATGAATTTGTTGAAAGATATGCCGTCCACACCCGAACGTTTCGACGTAGTAAAAACCAATATCAAAGAATCTATCCTCAGTGCGAAACCGGGATTCCGTTCTGCAAGCGCCGTATATGAGGCATGGAAACGAATGGGCTATACACAAGATCCGGCCATCGACAAAATGAAAAAGATCGAAACGCTCAAATTCGAGGACATCATCGATTTCTACAACGAAAACATCAAGGGAAAACCGGTTGTTATCGCCATCGTAGGAAATCCGAAAGATTTCGATACTAAGGCTCTCGAAAAATACGGAAAAGTAGTCAAAGTTTCCGAATCGAAACTATTCTCCGATAGCTTCTGATAAGCCAACGAGCAAAGAAAATAAAATCTTAAAAAGCGAGGGTCTCGAAATGCTATTCGAGACCCTCGCTTTTTAGCCATAACGCACCCGCCAACTCCACTCGCTATTCTTAGAAGCTGTTTTAAATTTATTCCGAGACAGATTGAGATCTATGTTGAAGCAGATTGGAGTCCGAGATAGGCAGTCAATAGCGGGCTATTGACAAAAATCAAGGGATTCAAGATGCGAGACAGGGGCGCAATATGGCCGGAACATACCTGCTTGCAATGATAATATTATTTCTCTATAAATTTAAAACAGCTTCTTAAATAAACCTAAGAACCCGTTTAATGTTCCTTTTAAACCGATAATAATCGCCCATCGATTGTTCTTAAAAAAGAACCTTTATAATGAAAGTAAATATGAACATAATGAAAAAAAGTATGACAGGAGCATTTTTAGCGTTGGCAGCCGTTTCAACCGGGAACATAGAGCCTATGGAAGCCTGTACACGCGCCGTGTATATCGGCCCCGAACAAATGGTAATAACAGGCCGTACGATGGACTGGAAAGAAGACATTATGTCGAACATCTACGTCTTTCCTCGTGGAATGAAACGAGCCGGATACAACAAGGGCGAAACCGTGAATTGGACCTCTAAATACGGAAGTGTAATTGCGACAGGATACGACATAGGAACCTGTGACGGAATAAACGAAAAAGGATTGGTGGCAAGCCTGCTATTTTTGCCCGAGTCCGTCTATTCACTGCCGGGCGATACCCGTCCGATAATGGGAATCAGTATATGGACCCAATATGTACTCGACAATTTTGCAACTGTGCACGAAGCTGTCGAAGAACTGAAAAAAGAAACCTTCCGCATAGACGCTCCACGCATGCCGAACAATGGACCCGAATCTACCCTGCACTTAGCAATTACCGACGAAACCGGAAATACGGCAATCTTGGAATATCTCGACGGGAAACTGAATATTCACGAAGGAAAAGAATATAGAGTGATGACAAACTCGCCTCGGTATGAAGAACAATTAGCCATTAACCGCTATTGGGAAGAAATCGGAGGACTGGTAATGTTACCGGGAACAAACCGGGCGAGCGACCGTTTTGTACGGGCTTCTTTCTACATAAAAGCAATACCCCAAACGTCCGATGCCAAAATCGCAGTACCCAGTGTATTGAGTGTCATGCGCAATGTATCGGTTCCCTTAGGTATAAATACACCCGACAAACCGCACATCTCCTCTACCCGTTGGAGGTCAATCTCCGATCAAAAGAACAAAGTATATTACTTCGAATCGACACTTACCCCCAATTTATTTTGGCTCGACTTGAAGAAAATAGATTTCAGTCCGTCGGCAAAAGTGAAAAAACTCCCGCTATCGAACGGAGAAATTTATGCAGGCGATGCTATAAAAGATTTACGAGACAGCAAACCTTTCGATTTTCTGTTTCAAACCCCGGTGATGTAATTCACCGGGCATTCCACATCATAGACATGAAACACAGCATAATAAATTGTACAAACACTTTAAGACAGACTTCCGAAATTTACGGGACGAATCAAACACTAAACACGACGCTCCATTTGTCCGAAGAAAAATTTTTCGTACTTTTACCCGAAAATCTGTGACTTCAATCTCGTTCCGATGAAACTGGACAAAAACAAAGTATTCTCATTCATTCGTAACCGGATCTCCGTCGGGAAATTATTTCTTGCCATATTCATTATTTTCATCATCTTCATCGATGAAAACAGCTGTATACAACGCATAAAATACGATGCCGAAATCAACGACCTGCGTAAACAAATAGCGGCACAAAACGATACGACCGAATACTACAACCGTAGAATAGAAGAACTGAAAACCGACAAAAATATCATTGAACAAGTCGCGCGCGAACAATATCTTATGAGTAAACCCAACGAAGACATCTATCTCATCGAAAATAAAAAATAATTCTATAACACATACAATAAATATGAACCAGCAAACACGCAATATATTATTCATGGTATCCTCCATTGCCGTCATTATAGGGGCAGCTATGCCCTTGTTCATGCTCAAAATGCCGTGGGTTCCATACATTTATGCTTTCGGAGCCGCAGGCATGGCCGTTTGCAGACTCACATTCCGTTACAAAGGGAAAAATTTCCGGTTAAAAAGACTCTACCACATCGAAACATTCTCATCTCTCTTTTTGGTAGCCTCCTCATATTTCATGTTCAAAGAAGATCCCGATTGGATTATGTTGCTTACTGTCGCTGCTGTCCTACAATTATATACATCGATTCTCATTCCGCGAGTATCCAAGAAAGAAGAAAAATAAGCTACTCCCAACCTCTCCCCTGCCGTGCCCCGTAGCCTTACGGGGTGTTTCCGTAAGGGAATATAGGGGGAGTGCCCATAGGGCGAGGGGGTTAGAATACAAGCAAGCCCCCCGATTCCGCCTTCATCGGGCGGTGAAATCGCAAGGAAGACGGAGGAAAAAGGGCGAGGACTGTCCGAGCGAAGCGAGTTCCGCAGACCCC
>OGOO01003144.1_pt1 | contig 10963 bp, 3 predicted proteins | sample 1552651 | NCBI WGS metagenome assembly OGOO01 (sample SAMEA2580118, study PRJEB22360) | human gut metagenome | biome: human gut; feature: human-associated habitat; material: faeces | place: Denmark | collected 2008/2010 | reverse complement strand
GTTTTACCGCTCCAACTGCGGTCTGCGGCGCTCCGGCGGCCTTTGGTCCTCGTCCGGCCCGGCGTCTACGATCTCCGGCTCCTTGTGGTCTAAATTCAGCAGGGAATTCAATTCCTCCAGCCGTGCCGTTTTGGTGTTCAGCTCCGTCTCGCGGGGAAACGGCTTTTGTACCTCTGCCTTTGCGGTTTCCAGCTGCGTTTGCAGATTGGAAAGCTGCTCCCGGCAAGCCTGTTCCTTGATGGGCAGTCCCTCCAGTGCATTGTCCATGCGCTGCAAATTGCCGAACACATCGGTTCCCAGCGTGACAGTGTGGCGGAGCTGCCCGATCATGGTCAAGCGGTACTCCCGCGCGAAGGTGTCGAACGCCAGCTCCAGTGTCAGTCCGCGATAGCCGCCGACCTGTGTCGCCTCCGGGGAGAGCATCGTCTGGCACATGGTCAGCAGCGCCGCACCCGCCTCCTTCTTGTCGGCATGGGTGACACCCGCCAGCGTAAGCGGAGAGAAACCGTCCGCGTTTGGGTGGGTGTTTCCCTTGACCGTGGCAATATCCGCGCCATACCCGGTGATTCGCGCCTGCGTTTCCGCGATTTGCTTGGGAAAACCCTTGCTGATGGCGTCCTCCAGCGCGTATTTCTGAGAAAGGTGGTTGGCTTTCAGCAGTTTCAGCTTGGACACCTCAATGTCGAGATCCATCTTTTCCTTGATCATGGGGTTGCCGCTGGCCAGTGCCTTGATCTCGGCATAAGAAAGCGCCTGCTCGTCCACATCTTCGGCGGAGCGGACAGGCGATTTGCTGGTCATAATTTGCGATATAAATTTCTGCTTGGATTCTACCAACTGATACAAGTAGGCATCGAAGGTGCCCTCGGTGACATAGCTGTAAATGTCTACCTCCGGATTTTCGTTGCCCTGCCGGATAATGCGCCCCTCCCGCTGCTGAAGGTCGGACGGACGCCACGGGCATTCGAGGTGGTGCAGGGCGATGAGCTTTTGCTGGCAGTTGGTGCCAGCACCCATGCGCTGGGTGCTGCCCAGCAGGATACGCACCTGACCGCTCCGTACTTTGCCGAACAGGTCTTTCTTCTGCGCCTCGCTCTTGGCGTTGTGGATGAAGGCGATCTCGTTTTCGGGAATACCCAATTCCAGCAATTTCGCGCGAATATCATCATAAACGCTGAAAGCACCGTCATCCTTCGGTGTGCTGAGGTCGCAAAAGATCATTTGGGTGGAACGCTTGTCTGCGGTGCGCCGCCAGATCTCAAACACATTTTCCGCACACTTGGCGGCTTTGCTGTTGGGGTCGCTGGGGAGCATGGGGTTGACCAGCCGCTGATCCAGTGCCAGCTTGCGGCCATCGTTGGTGATGAGCAGCATATTGTCCACGCTGCTGTCCACCTTGCGGTTGCGGACCTTTTCTGCTCGTTCCGCCAGTGACGCCACCATGTCCTTCTGATATTCAGAGGGTTTCAACGCAATGTTGTGGTAGTGAGCCTCCGGCACCGGCAGCTTCAGCATATCCGCCGTCTGGATGTCCGCCACATTTTTGAATACGCTCATCAACTCCGGCAGGTTATAAAACTTGGCAAACCGCGTCTTGGCCCGGTAACCGGTGCCCTCGGGAGACAGCTCGATGGCGGTGACAGTCTCGCCGTAGTTCGCCGCCCATGCGTCAAAGTGCTGCAAGCCCTGCTCCTCCAACGCAGACATCTGCAAATACCGCTGGATGGTGTAAAGCTCCACCATGCTGTTGGAAATGGGGGTGCCGGTGGCAAAGATAATACCGCGTCCCCCAGTGATTTCATCCAAATAGCGGCACTTCATAAAGAGGTCTGAGCTTTTCTGCGCCTCGGTCTGGGCAATACCGCCCACATTCCGCATTTTCGTGTAGAGAAAGAGGTTTTTAAAATAATGTGACTCGTCAATGAAGATACGGTCAACGCCCAATTCCTCAAAGGTGACCACATCGTCCTTGCGGCTCTGGTCATTCAGCTTGTCGATCTTGGCTTGCAGGCCCTTCTTGGTTTTCTCCATCTGTTTGATCGTGAACTTCTCCGCTTTTTCTCGTTTGGCTTCGGAAATGCCCATCATAATTTCGTCGATCTGCTGTTCCAGAATGGCCCGCTGGCGCTCTACGCTCATGGGGATCTTCTCAAATTGTGAATGGCCGATAATAACGGCATCATAGTCGCCGGTGGCGATCCTACCACAGAATTTCTTGCGGTTTTTGGTTTCAAAGTCCTTACGGGTAGCGACAAGGATGTTCGCTGCCGGATAGAGCTGCAAAAACTCAGTGGCCCACTGCTCTGTCAGGTGGTTGGGCACCACAAAAAGAGATTTTTGACACAGGCCCAGCCGCTTGCTCTCCATGGCGGCGGCTACCATTTCAAAGGTTTTTCCCGCGCCCACCACATGGGCAAGCAGGGTATTTCCACCGTACAAAATGTGCGCGATGGCGTTGACCTGGTGCTTGCGGAGTGTGATCTCCGGGTTCATGCCTGAAAAGCTGATGTGACTGCCATCATACTCACGGGGACGGTTGCTGTTGAACAGAATATTATAGGTCTTACAGATGGCTTCGCGCCGGTCAGGATCTTTCCAGATCCACTCAGCAAAAGCGTCTTTAATGAGTTCCTGCTTACTCTGCGCGATAGCAGTCTCTTTCTTATTCAGAACGGCAATTCTGCGCCCTTCTTCATCGTATTGGTAATCAAAAATGCGGACATCCTTCAGGTTAAGTGTCGTTTCGATGATCTCATAGGCGTTGACGCGCTTGGTGCCGTAGGTGCTGATGGCCTTGACATTGCCGCGATCCTTGCTTTTGCCTTCGATGCGCCATTCACCGGTGATGCCGGAATAGTGGACCTTCATGCTCCATTGCGCGCTGCGGGGCGTCCCCAGCGTTTCAAAAATAAATCGGCGGACATATTCGGTGTCCAGCCATGTAGCGCCCAGCCGGACGGAGATCTCGCTGGCGGTGAGGTCGGTGGGCTGCACCTGCGCGAGCGCATCGGCGTTGATCTGATACTGCGGGTCCTGCTCCGCCTTGCCTTGGGCAACCGCCAATTTCTGACGCACATTGCCGGAAAGATACTCGTCCGCGGGCAGGTATTTCTCATGTCCATCGTTCTCGCCGGTGTAAGCGGGGTTCAAAAAAATCACGCCCTTGAGATCAGAAAACAGCGTTTCTTCGTCCTTGCCGGTGAGCCTGCTCATATAGTCCATATCCACATGAGCCTTTTCCCCGATGGACAGCGCCAGCGCCTCCACCGCTGTGTCTACCTTTTCAGCAGGTTTGTGGCTGCGGATGGTGCGCTTGGTGAACAGGTCAGCCTTCCTTTTCAGGTTCCGGTCCTCGTCCAGAATTTCCAGCGAACAGAGCAGGAAGTAAGAGCTGTCCTGATCGAAGGCGATGGCGTTGCCGCGGGAGTTGATGAGTCCATATTTCCGGGTGAAGGCGTCATAGAGAGCATTCAGCTTTGCTTGCTGCGCCTTGATTTCTTCATCGGGATAGTCCTCGGTCTGATATTCCAGCAGCGTCCGCACACAGTCCCGCAGCTCGATCATGCCGCGGATTCTGCTCTCTGCCGTCTTGGATACCTCCACCGGGTTCATACGGCTGTTTTCCCGGTAGTAGATCTGGTCGTCCACCAGCGTATAGGAAAAATTGCGGACAGCGGGGTCGGCCTCGATGGAATGATCCTCTCCCTCCAGTTCTTCCTCCCGGTCATAAGTGGTGATCTCACCGTGGACATTCTGAACGGCTTCCGCCAGAAGTGCTTCCAATGGTTTCTCCGGGTACGGCTCACAGGTGGGCGTGGGGCCGAACGGCCCGGACACCATCTTCATCTCGCCCAGCACCATGTCGGGATGGTCGATGAAGTAGCTGTTCATCTGGATGCCGTCCTCGTTGGTGGCAAGGTGTACCCATTCGGGTTCTATATTCACCATTCGTTCCCGCTTTTGCAAAAACAGGATGTCTGAAACGACCTCCGTGCCCGCCGCGGCCTTGAATGCATTGTTGGGCAGGCGGATGGCCCCCAGCAGCTCCGAGCGCTGCGCGATGTACTTTCGCGCGCTGGCGGTGCGCTTGTCCATGGTGTAGCTGGAGGTCACAACGGCGATGACGCCGCCTGGTCTGACCTGATCCAACGCCTTGGCGATGAAATACTCGTGGATGGGGAAATTCAGCCGGTCATAGCGTTTGTCCGGCACATGGAACTGGCCGAAGGGAACATTGCCGATGGCAACATCAAAAAAGTTATCCGGGAAGGCGGTTTTCTCATAGCCCTGCACCGCGATACTGCTTTTCTGATAAAGCTGTCTGGCGATGCGGCCAGACAGATCGTCCAGCTCCACGCCGTAGAGCTTGCTGCCGCTCATATCTTCCGGCAGCATACCGAGGAAATTGCCGATGCCGCAGGACGGCTCCAGAATGTTGCCCTGCGTGAAGCCCATCTGCCCCAGGGCGGCATAGATGCCGCGGATGACCACAGGCGGCGTAAAGAACGCTGTCAGCGTGGATTCGCGGGCGGCGGCGTATTCGGCGTCCGTCAGCAGGTCTTTCAACTCATTGTAGCGTGGGTTCTTTTCGTCAAAGAAATCGGCCAGACCGCCCCAGCCCACATACTGCGCCAGCACCGCCTGTTCCTCCGCTGTGGCGGCGCGGTTCTCTGCCTCCACGGTTTTCAGGGTACGGATCGCGTCCAGATTGTGCTGAAAACGCTCCAGCGGTGCGCCCTCTCCGATGTGGTCATCGGTGATGCGGTAGTTCCGGCCATCCGCGTCCAGCGGATAGGCAAGCGCGTTTTGCTTTTTCTTTTTCGGCGGGGTGAGTACCGCAGGCGGCTCGTCCGTCTGCGGCTGCGGCAGGGCCAGCGCAGCGGGGGCCGCCTGCTCCACAATTTTCCGAACAAAGGAGATCGGTTCCGTGCGGAAGATGGGAAATCCCGTCCCGCCTTCAAAGGTCACATCCCGCAGCGATACATTTTGCGTATGATCGTCTACGCTGTCCACTTCAAACTGCCGTCCATCTATGGTCAGGCGTGTGCCAACGATAACGGGATCGGCAGTTGAAACAGGTTCGGACTGCGGCTGCTCCGGCTTCGCTGCGGTGTTTCTGGACTGCTCCACATAGAGCCATTCCGCCGCTTCCTTTTCGTTGACTGCCTTTCTGACCTGCTCCAGATAATCCTCAGCCTGCCACTCGCTGGGGAAGGTCTCACGGACGCCCTCGCTGTCAACATAAATTTCGTCCCGAATATCGTCCCAGACGGCGTAGCCGTCGTCCGTTTCGATCACGCTGAACCGCTCATAGGCGGGCGGCTGCTCTGCGGCAAGCCGTGCTGCATTCTCTGCGACCTGCTCCACAAAGCTGCGTTCCTGCTGAGGAGCATCATGCCGGTGGTTGAACAGGCTGAAAGTACCGTCCACATATTCGGAAAGCTGCTCCTTTGCGCGCCGAACGGAGCCATAATAGCGATCATCCTCCGGCAAGCCGTCCAGCCGGGAGGTCAGCGCCGCCAGCATTTCCGCAGCTTTTCCCCTATCTTCCAGTTGCTTTTCAATAATAGGGAGCGCATCATAAAAGTCCACACCCTTTGGATAGGGACGCGGAGTATCGTCCGGGGCATCATAGAAGCCGCTATAAATAAGCCTCGCCAACTGCCCACGCTCATACTCTGGGATTTTAGCGATAGCGTCCTCACCAGGATACCGCTTCTGCGCGATCAGGCACTCATACTCCTTGACAACATTGGGAATGGTCAGATGAACGGCATCATATTTTTTGAAATTGTAGTCGCGCTCATATTCCAGGCCCTTGTATGTTTTCGTACTCTGGTATCCGGCGCGACCACTGCCGCTGTACTCTCCAAAGCGGGATTTGATGAATTTCTGATGTTCTTCCGATGTGTGTGGATAGCAGAAATGGGAGTAGACCGCCAGACGGCTTTCTGTCTCTTCATTCAAAAAGTACTGGTCGATCTCATCCTGCGTGATAAACATTTTGTATTGCCGAAGAAAGTTCGGCTGTGCGGTAAAGTGCCGCTCCGAGTATGGCAGGCCGTTGAGAATGATGCCGATACGGTGGGTGTTGTACTCTGAAAGGCGGTATCGCAGAATGGACGGATCATCATGATAAGCATACAGAAAAGCGTGGTATTCCTGCGCCAACATTTGTAGGCCACCGTCTGTCTTTGCGAACTCGACCATGTCCTCGTCCAGTTCCGGGTAGCCCTTGTGCTGGTCGTGGATGGCCAAAGTCTGCGGGAGCAGCCCCATGTCCCGGCCTTCCTTGGTCAGATCGCGGGCTGTCATCAGAAGCGCGTCCATCGCTTCGTGCAGCACCTTGTCAGGGGCCTGCGCCAGTTCGGCGGCGGAGAGATAGATCCCGGCCCGCAGCAGCCCCAAAATGCGGCCCGCCGCCAGTCCCCAGGAGACCACGGTTTTGCTGTATCCGGTGCGGATGCTGTCGCCCTGGGCAAGGCGGATACCATCTTCCATAAACCACACAGCGTATTTGCGGCCCTCGTACTCGATGCCGCGCCCATTCTCCATGCCAAACTCCCGACGCAGAAATGCTATATTTTCCTGTTCAGGATGCTCCCGCATATAGAACACAGCGACACGCTCCGCACTGTTGGGTTCATTGCCCGCCGTGCAGAGGATCAGGTCGACGACCTCCTGCGGCACCGTGTGGGCCGGAGTCAGAACGCCGGTGGGCGTATCCGCCGAGACTTCATACACCGGCTCGTTGCCGCCCATATCAAATAGGGCAAGCTGCTCCGCGATAACAGGTGCATTTTGCAGTCCCAGCTTGATCTTGTACTCTCCGCGCTCGATCAGGCCCTCGGTCATCTCGGTGATGACCGACCATGAAAAAACGGACTCCGATGTACGGGAGAGGTAACTGCCCTCCCACATCTTGAGTCCGTCTTTTTCGGCGTGGTAGCCTGTCCGAACACCATCGGTCAGAACCTCCACCCATATATCCTTGTAACTGTTTTTTAAGAACTCTGTGCGTTCTGCGAGGCTCTTGTGTGACTGAAAAAAGTTGAAAATCTCCTGTCGCTTGTGTTTGCGCCCGCCATCGTCCAGCAAATTAGCTTCAATAAGGTGCATATCCAGAAAGGCAGGAAGGCTCTTGCCGCTTGGGGGTACGGTGCCATGCTCCAGCGCAAAAGCTGCTGCCTGTTGTTGTGCCATTTTGTCGGGGTAGTCACCGTAAACACGGAGACATTGGCGCGTTTCGGCGTCATAGACAGCAGCACCGTCGTATGCAAAGCCATCTTCCTCCATCGTGCCGGCAACATAGCCTTGCGCCGCTGCTTCTGCTTCTTCCAGCGTCTGATAGTCCAGCTTATCGTCAAAGCCGTTTTCAAAATGGTGATAAGCAGCGACCTGATAAGGCGCGGCCATCTGTGCGGCGTAACGGTCAATGGCTTCTGCGGTCAGCCACTCCGGTTTTTTCGGGAGAGCATCATACAGCTCCCTCATTTTCTTGATCTGCGCGTGGACATTGCCTGCCCACAGGTGCTTTTCACTTCGCCCGCCAGCGCCGAGGAAATAATCACAATCGGCGCGTAGACGGTCCAGCAGCACATAATCCCCGCTATGGTCAACAAAGACAGGAAGTTCATCACTTCCTGCCTCTGTGGGAGCTTCGGTTGTTAGCAGTAGATCAGGTCGCTGAGCACCAGTTCCTCCGCGCTGTGCCGGAGATTGTTCATCAGGCCTGTCCAGCGCAGCGGATCGGTCGCTTTCAGCTCCTCCGTCACGCCCTCGGTCTTCGCCATCTGCATTACGGTCTGTTCCACCATTTTCTGCGCGCTCTGCTCGATCTCCGCCAGATGCTCCGTCAGCTTGCCGCTGGTCTTGAGATTGGTGTAAAGCACCCTGCGGCGCTTCATCAGATATTGGCGGCGCAGCTCTGCGTATTTGCCCAGATGAACCTCCGGTGTCTGCGGCATCAGCAGATTCGGCACCTGATAGCCGTTCTGCATCCTGTAAGTGACCTCCATACTGTTCGCTCCTTTCAGGGGGTATTTCGCGTTGTTCTGTGCGGTCATCATAACCGCTTTTTCCACGGTTTGCAAAAAATTGATCCCGCTGAGCCTGCATGACTGTGCGGCTGATCTCCCGCAGGCCCATCTCCGCGATGTCGCTGGCGGCGATGCCGAGGGCATTGATCGTTGGCGTGGTGTTAAACTCATAAACATGGACAAACTCGTCCGGAGAAAAATAATCGTCTGCCCGTAGGCCGAGGCGCGTGAGCAGCATATAGGCCACGCTGACCTCCAACGTCTCCCGATAGAACACCTCCATGTTGAGGTCATCCAGCTCCTCCAGCAAGCTATCCTGACGATTATCGCAAAGGTCTTGCAGGTAATCTGTGATATTGTCTGCCACGGCGTTGTGGCAGGCAGAACGCACGGCGTCTACAAGATTTTCTTTTTCGGCCAGGTCACCGAAGGTAGCTTCCAGCGTTTCAATGACTTCTGGCTCAAAAGCTGGCTGCATCGTCCAAATAGGCAGCGGGCGGGCAAAGCGGGACGCATGGGTGTCCGAAACGTCAAAATAGAGCTTTAGACAGTTTTGTCCGTCATCGCTGAAAACCGCGATGCTCTTTGCACCGCGATTCACCCAGCGCCCGAACCGCCGATTCCATCGCTCCATTTCAAGAACTGCGGTGGCGTCCGGGCGTTGGGCGTAGATTAGGATCTGCTCGTCAAAAGGACATTTATAGTTATAGCAGGCCGCACGCAAGAAGCCTGTCCAGCTTTCATAGCTGCGAGTGACATTTTGCACGGTCTGGTCATACAGCTCTGTGATGAGCTGAAATTTTGTAGGCAAGTATTTTATCCTCCCTTCTCATAGTATGAAAAAGCGGCCTTAGCATAAAAAGGCGCCGCGTTGCCTTTATCTTGTAGCATTCGTTGGTTCATATTCTGTCTTATTGTTATGCGGCTTCTTCTGCTTCAGCCAAAACAGTTCCGGTATTCAGCAAGTTTTTCTTGTTTAACCTTAAAAACTTTCTCTCATTGTCTGTTGATATAAAGCGATACTGGAAAGTCATCTTCGCTTATCTCTCTGGCTCTGCTCTCTTTTTTGCCGGAGGCCGATCATTTTTCTGCTGCTTGCCGCGGGCCTTTTCAAACGCTTTCCGCTGATAGCAGTAAATATAAAACTGATAGTCTCCCTTGACCGGCGTACAGCGGATCATATACACATACTGCTTCGTTTTTGCCATGAAGGCGTAAGAGGGGAGCATAGCGCCCTTGATGGCACAGGACCGCTCAAAGCGGCCACAAAAGCGTTTCATGGTATCAAAATCGTGCAGCGGGGAATCTGGCTGTTCACGCAGCCAATTCACCGCACGGTCAATATCTGCCTTAAATGCCGGCGTGTTCAACTGATCGCCCTGATGGGGCCACCATGTTGTAAAGAACTGCTTGCCGCTTCCAAAATCGCCTCGCAAATGCCCAACACACCCCGTAGCCTTGTCCTGTGCCTCGCTGTGCGAAAAGTAGAAGTCGTGCAGCGAATCATCGTTGGCAACAAAGAAGTCGATGACATCCTTCTTGCTGACAGGATATTTCCTCTGAAACTCGGCAAGGGTACGGCATCCACCGTCCTGAAAGGAAAGGCTGTCGTCCTCCAACGGAATCCACCCTTCAATCGGAAGCTGGAATGGTTCACGGGTGAGGACAGCGCCGTAGTAATTAACTATGATATTCCGTGACAGTGATACCGGATCACCCCAATTCTCGTCGCCGTGGCGCAGTTCATAACGGTATAAGCCCTTCGGCACGGTAGAGTTATCAATACGGCACTCCGCAAACAGGGCAGGCCTACCTAAAATCGTGACTTCCTGATAAGCCGCTTTTTTTGCATCATAGCTCATCGTGACTCACCTCGGTCCTTTCGTCTGTTTCTTACTTTCTGCGGCTGCATCAAAAAATCCGGTGCCTCATGAAACCCATCTACATCTGCGTAGTACGCGGTTTTCTTTCCACCTCGTGTCAGCACCACAACATTGCCCACCGACACAGGGCGTACCAGATAGGAAGACGGATCATATCTGCTATGCTTTTCTACAAGATGTTCCAGCGAATTTCCCTTTGCGTACATGCCGGCGTAAACACGGCTGTAGTTTTTAGCGCGCAAGGTCTTCTTTGCTTCTTCGAAGGATCGAACACCTCCGCCTGCATTACCAATTACAGCTCGATATATCTCATAGGTATCGACCATATCCTCTGGCTTTGGTTCACATGGCATGTAGCGGATTCCATAGTTTTCCTGTATTTCTGCAAATTGACGGATATGGAACGTGGTGCTTCCTATCTTAGTGTGGCAATCGTCGATGTAAGTGCAGGCCAGGATCTCTGTTTGGTCATCAAGATTTGTCAAAACAATACGCTCTCCATCTTTAACGGTAAAGAGCGTATTGTATTCGCTGTCGATAAAACGAATCATACGATTATCCCTGTCAGGATTCGGAAAAGCAAAAACGCCCATGATATTTACCGGCTCGTGGTCGGTCATCGTGCTTCACCTCTTTCTTTTTTCGGCGTGGTGCGCTTCTTTTCGTATTCTGCCAGTTTTGCCTTTGCCCACTCGGGCAGCCTCTTCGTATCGGCAACACCGAGAACATCAGTAATGTCCCACCGGCACCGTTCACCGGAATACAATTCCTCGAAATAAACCGCTCGCCCGCGTGCGCCGGGCGTGCAGCCAAAACCGCCCAGCGCGAAGCCAAGTTGACAGTCTGCCGTGCGGTATTCTGGGGAAAGGCTGGTGGGTCGGAGAACGATCAACTTGCCTTGCAAAGATCCCTCCGACGGAGGGAGGCAATCGTCCGCGCCTAAAACGGCATAGGGAACATTCCTGGATACACGAAATGCTTTGACCTTTTCGACCTGTGCCTGCAAGCGATTCAAAAAGGTTTCTGCAATTTCCAGATAAC
>OGOO01003143.1_pt1 | contig 10968 bp, 7 predicted proteins | sample 1552651 | NCBI WGS metagenome assembly OGOO01 (sample SAMEA2580118, study PRJEB22360) | human gut metagenome | biome: human gut; feature: human-associated habitat; material: faeces | place: Denmark | collected 2008/2010 | reverse complement strand
GCGGCATATGCAGGCCGCCGCTCCCGTCGCGAAACCGGACAAGGCCGCGACGGTGACCCGGGTCGATCTCGACAACAAGCAGGCCGTACCCGAACCGGTTGTGGAGCACCATGGCAATTCGCCCGACTGCCCGGACACCGACTGCATCTCCATGCTGGTCAACGGCGACCTGCTGTTCCATCCGAACCTGTGGAAGCATTTCGCCGGTGCGAACACCGCCGCCACCGACGGCACGGCGTTCGATTTCACGCCGCTGTTCGAAACCATGAAGCCATACATCCAGGCGTCCGACATCGCCGTGTGCGAGTTCGAGACGCCGATCGCCAAACGCGGCGGTCCCTACACCGGCTATCCGGTATTCAACGTGCCGCCGGAGGTCGCCGATGCCGCGGCCTCGGTCGGCTACACCGCCTGCACGCACGCCACCAACCATTCATGGGATCAGGGTGCCGACGGCATCGCCCGCCTGTGGGATACGCTCGCGTCCAAGGGCATCGCGCAGACCGGTTCGTACAAGACCGAGGAGGACTCCACCAAGCCGCTGGTCATCGACTCGCCCACGGGCGGCGGCAAGCTCGGCCTGGTCACCGGCACGGTGTCGCTCAACGGCATGACCGCCGACCATGACTGGCAGGTCGACCGCCTGCGCGAAGCCGGCGACCCCCAGCATCAGTCCGACATCGACCGTGCCGTCGCCAAGGCCAAGGCCGCCCGTGAACAGGGCGCCGACGTGGTGGCCATGGCCATACATTCGGTGCAGGAATACATCGACTACGCCGATTCGTGGCAGGTCTCCGAGGCGCATGAGCTCGCGGACACCGGCGCGTTCGACGTGATCTACGGCGCCGGATGCCATTGCGCGCAGCCCATCGAGAACTACAACGGCACGTGGATCATCTACGGGCTTGGCAACACGGTGACGGTCAGCGCCCCCGCCAGCAGAATCGTCAACAATCAGGGCGTGACCGCCCGCATCCAGTTCGCCGGCCGCAAGGGCGTGGCCGGGGCATGGCGCGTCAGCCGCATCGACTGGGTGCCGACCGCGAACATGCGGCAGGGCTCATACCAGTGGTGTCCGATCTCCAGCGACCATCCCAACGGCACATGCTGGTCCGAATCGCAGGATGCGCAGGTGCGCCAGCGCATATGGAACGTCATCTATTCGATGGGCGCCGACAAGAACGTCGTGAAGGAGTGGAACATCACCGATGAAAACCGTTCTTGACACGTCCGACCGGCCGGCGCATGACGCACTGGTGGAGAAGAAGTCCGAGTTCATCGCCGATGTGTGCCATGTGGATGCGTTGGACGAGGCGCTGCTGTTCGTCGATTCCGTTCGCCAGCTGCACCCCAAGGCCCGGCATGTGGCGTACGCCGCGATATGCGTCGACGGCGATGGTCGCGTGCGGGAGAGGATGAGCGATGATGGCGAACCATCCGGCACCGCCGGCAAGCCCATTCTCGACGTGCTGCGGCAGGGAGATCTGATGAACTGCGCAGTGACGGTCACCCGGTATTTCGGTGGTATCCTGCTGGGGTCGGGCGGGCTGATTCGCGCGTATTCGTCCGCCGCCTCGCTGGGCGTCAAGGTGGCCAGACTGGCGTCCATCGAGACGTGCCGCAGATACACGACAGCGCTGCAGTACCCGCAATTTGACGTGTTCCGTCAACTCGCCTCGGATTGCGGGGCCGCGCTGGAGAATGAGCGGTACAGTGACCGTGTCGTACTGGACGCGGTGGTGCCGGTGGAGCGTGAGCGGGAATTTTTCCGGCGCGTGCGTGAGACGTTCAGCGCGACGGTGACGCCCGAATCCGGTGAACTGATAAGCCGTCCCGTCGCAATCTAAACAGGTGCGATGTTATGCGCAGCATGTCCACCTCCTAATCGCCCCCGCTGGCGGGGGCTGTCATGCGTAGTATGACTGGGGGTGGTTTTTGCGGTACTCAGCTCACCCGCCAGCAGGAACGCAATACTTTGCGGAAGATATGGTTCGGTTCGGCGACCCCTCGGGTATGGTGATGACTATGAGCGAGATGCAACGACATGATGACGAGGCCACGGCGCGCGAGGCCACGGCGCAGACTGCAGCGCAGTCTCAGCCCGACAGCGCCACTGACTCCACGCCCTTCGAGCCTCTGACCGCCACGTATGAGCGGCTGCGGCACTCCACCGATAGCGCGGAACTGTCCGGGTTCGCGCGCCGTCCGTTGCCGGACCGTTCCGATCAGGCGGCGTTCTCCCGTGCGACGGCACTACTGGAGGCCGTCGCCGGCAACCGGCACACGCCGTTGGAAGATCGCATCATGCTGGCGGAGACGATGCCGTTCCCGAACATCCTGGTCAAGCTGTCGACAGACCCGAGTCCGGACGTGCGCAGGGCCGTGGCGGCCAACGAGGACGACAAGAACTGGCTGGTGGGGCGCCTGACCAAGGACGAGGTCCCCGAGGTGCGCGACGCGGCGCTGCGCAACAAGCGCACATCATGGAAGATGCGGCTGGAGGGAGCGCAGAACACCGATCTTGACGCCGACACCCTGGACGTGCTGTCAAGGCTCGGAGTATCGGAGGAATCCGGTGCCCCGGCGATTCTCGCGACGATGGTGCGGCGCGCGGTGGCGTTGAACCCCGGCACTTCGCAGGAGACGCTCGACCGGTTGCGCGACGACCCTTCGCCCGAAGTGGCGAAAGCCGCGGCGAGCCGGACCTCGGACGCCTCGTGACGCATCATTGCGCGACACCCTCCCTGCGCTCCCTCCTGCCACCCCCGTACTGACCCCGTTTCGTTCCGACCCGTCCGCCGCCGGCGGATCAGGCGATAATCGCGGGTAAAATCTGGCGCAATTCGCGGTATACGTAAGCGTGCCGCGCAAAAGCGGGCTTACACTAAGGAATATGACAGAGAGTACAGAAAGTGCGGAGCGTCTCGCGCGTCCGCTGATCCATCTGGCGCATCTGGTTGGATTGGCCACGAGCTACATCGGCATGAGCGACGACTATCACGAGATCGATGATGATGTCCTGAAGGCGTTGCTGGGTGCGTTGGGCGTGGACGCCCATGACGATGACGCCATCGATGATTCCGTTGTCCGTATCCTTCGCGAGCGCCACGGGCGTCTCGTCGCCCCGACCGTGTTGCATGTCGTCGGCAAGGAAGACCGTGTGCTGCTCAACACCGGTATCATGCAGATTCCCTCCGCAACCATCACGCTGGAAAACGGCGACGAATACCAGGGTGCGCTGGAGCCGGGAGCCGGAGACGGATCGCAGGCGTACGAGGTCGACGGCAAGTTCGTGGCGACGGCATCCATCACCATACCCGCGGATCTGCCGATGGGATACCATACGCTGCATGTCAGCGTGGGCGACCGCACGCAGGACGCCACGCTGATCAGCGCCCCCGAGCGTATTCCGATGCTGCCGGCCATGGAACATGACCAGCTGTGGGGCTGGATGGCCCAGCTGTATTCCATCCGGTCCGCCGGATCCTGGGGCGTGGGTGATTTCGAGGACCTCAAGACCCTCATGGTCGATTCGCACAGCAAGACCGGCGCCGATTTCATGCTGGTCAACCCGCTGCACGCGTGCGAGCCGGTAGCGCCGCTCACCCCGTCGCCGTACCTGCCGATTTCCCGCCGCTTCATCAACTTCACGTACATTCGTCCCGAGGCGATCGAGGAATATGCCGGCCTCGGCGATGACCTGAAATCGCAGATCGGCGAGCTGCACGCGCAGGCCGAACCGCTGAACGGGGACGCGCAGATTATCGACCGTGATTCGATGTGGCGCGTGAAGATGCACGCTCTGTGGCTGATTTTTAAGGCCGGACGCAGCGAGGAGCGTCAGAAGGCGTTCGACGACTACAAGAGCACGTCCGCCGAAGGGCTTGAGGCCTACGCCACGTGGTGCCTGTGCTACGACAAGTGGGGCGCGCCGACCGGCGAAGCCGACAGCTGGGAGAAGCGCCTCGACAAGAACAGCGAAGAGGTGCAGGGGCTGCGTCGACAGTTCCCCGACACATTGGACTTCTACCGCTGGTTGGAATGGATCGCCGATGAGCAGCTGGGAGCCGCTCAGCAGGCCGCGAAGGACGCCGGCATGCAGATCGGCCTCATGGCCGACATGGCGGTCGGCGTGCATCCGTCCGGCTCCGACGTGTGGTGGAACCCGGAGTGTTTCGCCAAGGGCGCCACGGTCGGCGCGCCGCCGGATTACTTCAACCAGCAGGGGCAGGACTGGAGCCAGCCGCCACTCAACCCGATCGAGCTGGAGAACACCGGCTACCTCACGTATCGTCACATGGTGCAGGGCATGTTCGCCCATGCAGGCGCGGTGCGCATCGACCACATCCTCGGCCTGTTCCGCCTGTGGTGGATCCCCTCCGGGCGCACGCCCAAGGACGGCGCCTATGTGCAGTACGATTCCGAGATCATGCTCGGCATCCTGGCACTTGAGGCGTCGCGCGCCCACGGCGTGGTCGTCGGCGAGGACCTGGGCGTCGTGCCGGACCACGTCTCGACGTCGCTGTCCGCGCATCAGGTGCTGGGTTGCGCCGTCGAATGGTTCGAGCAGATGGACGGCAAGTTCCGCGCCCCAAAGGATTGGCGAGAGTTCTCGCTCGCCTCGGTGAACACGCACGACCTGCCGCCCGCAGCCGGATATCTCGCGTACGAGCACGTCGAACTGCGCGAGCGCCTGGGACTGATCGAAGGATCGGTCGAGGACTTCGAACAGAACGCGCGCGCCGAGCACAAGGCCATGATGGTCATGCTGATCGTCAACGGCTATCTCGACCCCGACCTGCTGAAGGACGAGAAAGCCCACGAGCAGGAGATCGTCGAGGCGCTGTACCGCGGCCTGCGCGGCTCCCCGTGCAAGCTGCTCGCGGCGTCCATCGCGGACGGCGTGGGAGAGCGCCGCGCCCAGAACCAGCCCGGCACCAACAACGAATATCCGAACTGGCGCATCCCGCTGGCCGACGGCAAGGGCAATGTCGTGCCGCTGGAGGAGCTGTTCTCCAACACGCGGCTGCTCTCGCTCGCCAAGGTCATGCAGGGGCGCTGAGGGTGCGATATGGGCATGCCATCCGGCCGTACATGAGGTGTCGTTCGGCCGGATGATGAAGTGTGTCGTGTGGCGTTGCGAAATGTCAAAGGTGGCGTTATCATAGAGGATTGTTGTGTTTCCCTAAGGGGTCCTTCAAAGCGCTTTCCCACTCGCCATCGAGGACTTTCAGGGAGCCCACGGATAATGAGGCCGAAACCGCCAAGCCTGACCAGCGCGGCAGTCCAAGCCCGGAACACAATAAGCAAGAAAAGGTACACCAGTGAAAACTTTCACTCCGAAACCAGCCGATTTGACTCATGACTGGTACATCATCGACGCCACCGACGTGGTGCTCGGTCGTCTGGCCACTCAGGTCGCCACGCTGCTGCGCGGCAAGAACAAGCCGACCTACGCGCCTCACGCCGATTCCGGTAACCACGTGATCATCATCAATGCCGACAAGATCGCTCTGACCGGCAACAAGATGGGCAAGGAACTGTACTCGCACTCCGGTCGTCCCGGTGGCCTGCGTCGCGATAGCTACGCCGAGCTGCTGGCGAACAAGCCGGAGCGCATCATCAAGGCTGCCGTCAAGGGCATGCTGCCGAAGAACCGTCTGTCCAAGGTGCAGCTGGACCGTCTCCGCATCTTCCGTGGTGCCGAGCATCCGCACACCCCGCAGCAGCCGCAGGTTTTCGAGATCGCTCAGGTCTCGCAGCAGGCCAAGTGAACCGAAGGGAGATAGAGAATCATGGCTGAAAACACCAACGACTCCGCGGTTCAGGCAACCGAAGAGGAGCTCACCAGCTACACCACCGAGACCAACGCGGGTGCCGGCACCGGCACTTCCGCGATTGCTCCGGGCTACGGCACCGGCCGCCGCAAGGAAGCCGTCGCCCGCGTGCGTCTGGTTCCCGGCACCGGCAAGTGGACCATCAACAAGCGCACCCTGGAGGAGTACTTCCCCTCCAAGCTGCTGCAGCGTGAGGTCAACTCCCCGATCGTGCTGCTCAAGCTCGAAGGCAAGTTCGACGCGATCGTCCTCGTTGACGGCGGCGGCACCACCGGTCAGGCCGGTGCCATCCGTCTCGGCGTTGCCCGCGCTCTGAACGCCATCGACCGTGACGCCAACCGCGCCGCCCTGAAGAAGGCCGGCATGCTGACCCGCGACTCCCGTGTCGTGGAACGCAAGAAGGCTGGTCTGCACAAGGCACGTCGCGCTCCGCAGTTCTCGAAGCGTTAATATACGCCAGTTCTGGCTATCGCGAGGCCCTTTCGGAAACATCGTTTCCCGAAAGGGCCTCGTTCGTTATGAGCACCTCTACTGCAGCCTGCGCATCACGCTGATGCTGAGTGCGGGCATCGTCCATACCACCGACCCGTTAACCGTAGCGTTGCCGCCATCACGGGCCGACGCGGAAGCGCCATGCACGGTACTGGCCGCAGACATGGTCGCCGAAACATCCGCGCCAACGCCCGGGGCCTGCTCGTCATCCTCGAACAGCACATCGGCATGCTCTGTGGTGGCGCCAAGCAGATCCAGCTTGTCCTGCTCGGCCAGCGACGCCTGAACGGTCTTCAACAGCTGATGGATGTTGTCCTTCTCGCTGACGGACATGGTCCAGTTGCTGCGCAGCGCCTGGTTCTTGCCGATACGCTGCAGCCGATCGCCCGGCGCCGGCCGCAGTCCGACCGCGGTCGCGGAACTCCAGTCACACTGCCAGGAGCAGTCGCTCGGCAGGGTGAACCGGCGTACCTCGTCGACGCCGTTGATCACGATGAGCACATCGACCTCATCCTGCGAGAGCAGTCGCATCGCGAAGCTGCGTATCGTCGTGTCGAACCAGTCCCGATCCATCGGCGTGGTGCCGTCGGGCAGATACCATTGCACGCGGCTCGACGGCTTGAACAGGCCGAGCTGCGTGAGCCGCGTGAAGAACTCCTCGTGATGGTACAGTCCCAGCGACTTGCGTATCGACAGCAGTCGGGACACCGTATCCAGGCGGTGCATCTGCATGGTTTTGCGGGTCTGGTACATCCAGTCCCAGTTCAGCCAGGTGATGTCGTTGTCCTGCGCATAGGCGTTGTTGTTGCCGCTCTGCGAGTTGCCGAATTCGTCGCCCGCCAGCATCATCGGCGTGCCCAGCGACAGCATCAGCGTGCCGAGCATGTTCATGGCGGCCTGCTCGCGTTTGCGGATGATCGCCGGGTCGTCGGACGGCCCCTCGACACCGAAGTTTGCGGAGTGGTTCACGTTCGATCCGTCGATATTGTTCTCGCCGTTGGCCTCGTTGTGCTTGACCGCGTATCGGGTCAGGTCGGTGAGCGTGAATCCGTCGTGGCACGAGACGTAGTTGATCGAGGACACGCATCCGCGCCCGGGCTCCGTGGCGAACAGGTCGGATGAACCGCACAGTCGCGTGGCCATCTCCTGCATGCCGATACCGCTGGGCGCCCCCGGTTGGGTGTCGGTGATCCAGAATCGGCGCACCGTGTCGCGGAACCGGTCGTTCCACTCGCTGAACGGCATGCCGAATCCGCCGGTCCTCCATCCCTGCGGCCCCAGGTCCCAAGGCTCCATGATGAGTTTCAGGTTGCCGAGCAGCAGGTCGGAACGCAACGCATACAGGAACGGGTGATGCTTGGTGAAGTCCCCGTCCAGCCGCGCCAGCGACACGCCGAGATCGAATCGGAACCCGTCGATGCCGATGCGCTTGGCCCAATACCGCAGCGAGTCCACGGCGAACGTCACCACGTGCGTGTTGGTGAAGTCGAAGGTGTTGCCGCAGCCGGTGGTGTCCTCAAGCCGCCCGATATTGCCCTTCTGACGCCGGTAATACAAGAGCGCGTCCAGACCGCGCCAGCATGTCGTCGGCCCTTCCACGCCGCCTTCGCAGGTGTGGTTGTACACCACGTCCATGATGACCTCGAACCCGGCCTCATGCAGCGCGCGCACCATGCCGATGACCTCGTCGCGGATCGCCCGGGCCCCCTTGCGCTGGGCTTCGGCAGTGGCGTACGAAGGCTCGGGGGAGAAGTAGCTGAGTGGCGAGTACCCCCAGTAGTTGTGCCGCCCGCGCTCCTGCAGGAACAGCTCGTCCTGCTTGGCCTGGATGGGCAGCAGCTCGATGGAGGTGACGCCCAGGGATTGCAGGTACGAGAGCGTGGTCGGGTGGGCGAGGCCCGCGTACGTGCCGCGCAGTTCCTTGGGCAGCCAGGGTGCGTTCGCGGTGAATCCCTTGACGTGCAGCTCGTACAGCACGGTCTTGCTCCACGGCACGTGCGGGTGCGAGGGGTCGGCGTCGTGCTTGGTCTTGTCCCGGTCGTCGATGGCCACCGACACGGGCATGTTGCCCAGTGCGTCGACGGTGCTCATCGGCCCGAACGCGGAGCCGCGCACCTTGCCGTCCTCGCTGACGTCGCACTGGTATGAGAACGCGGCCGGCGACAGCTTCATGCGGCCGTCGATCCCCTTGCCATACGGGTCGAGCAGCAGCTTGTACGGGTTGAACCGCAGCCCCTTGCTCGGATCCCACGCGCCGTCCACTCGGTAGGCGTAGCGCATGCCGTCCCACGCCTTGGGAAGATGCACGTACCACAGGCCGTAGTTCGGCCCATCCATGCGGAACAGCGTCTCGCGCACGTACATGGGCTCGATGATGCGCGTGCAGACGGCGTGCTCGTGTATTTCGTTGATGAACGGCGTTGCTGAATCATCGAAGATGCGGATGGCGTCGTTGAAGAAGGCGGTGGGTTGATCGACCTTCTCGTAGATGCAGAGCCACACCTGATCGGCTGTTTCGGAACGGACGATGACATCGGCGCCGCCGTCTTCCGTGAAGTACAGGCCCGGTCGTGTCGCATAGCGATGAGGGATTGCATACCGCTGAGGTATCGCGTGTTTCATACACCCATTGTAGCGGTGTCGATTTTCGTCCGTGTCGGAGCGGGCGAGGACGGGTGCGGGCCCGTGTTCCAGCCGCACAGCGCGTCCATGTAGGGGTCGGTGAACTGCATGGCCGCGCCGATGGCGCCGCTGTTCTCGTCGCTGCGGCTCAGCCGAAGGGTGAAATGGTCGGTGCCGAACACGCTGAGGGCTGTGACCCGCCGCTGCAGGTCGGCGATGTTGTCGTGGTCGAGGTACAGCGCCGCCTCCCCGCCGATGACGACGTCGGCGCAGATGACGCACCGCACGTTGGCGATGGCCAGCGCCACGTGGTCGAGCCAGTCGTTCATGCGCTCGCGGTGATGGGTCTCGCCTTGCTCCAGCACGCTGAAGAAGCCGGGGATGCTCTCGTAGTCCTCCGGCAGGTTTTCGGGAGAGCAGTAGGCGGCCATGCAGCCGCGCCTGCCGCAGTGGCACGGTTTGCCGCCTGGGATGAGCGTCATGTGTTCGATGGCGCCATCGCACAGGTTCGGGCCGCGGTGCAGGCGGCCGTTCATGATGAGCGCGCCGCTGGGTCTGCGGTTCAGGTACAGGCATATGGCGTCGCTGATGGCGGTGTCGTGCAGCGTTTCGGTCATGGCGATGGCCGCGGCCTCGCGGATTAGTTGACGCGGGTAGCGCACCGACTGGGCGATGGTGTCGATGGTGACGCCGGTCGCTCCGGTCGAGTCGTTGAAGGTGATGACGGTGCCGTCGGCCGAGATGGCACCGGGGATGGCGAAGGATACGCCGAGCACGGGGCCGTGGGCCTTTTCGGTCTCCGCGGCGAAATCGTTGATCGCCGAACCCATCCGCTGGTAGTAGGCGTTGGTGTTGGCATAGGGGAGCGTGCGCGAGAGGGTGGCGATGGGGCGCCCCTGCAGGTCGATGGCGCATAGGCGCAGGGTGTTGCGGTGCATGGTGACGCCGATTGCGGTGCGATGACTCGGGTTGAACCGGTAGCTTTGGGATTTGCGGCCGCCCGTGGAGTCGGTCAGGGGGCCGGGGGCGATGATGCCGTCGTGTTCAAGCGCGCGGATGTTGCCGGTGATGGTCGGCAGGCTCAGCTGCAGATCGAGCTGCAGCTGGCGCTTGGTGACGTTGCCGTGCGTTGCGAGGTGGCGGATGATGGCCTGCCTGTTGCGCGTCTTGGTGATGTTTCGGGTTGCGGCGATGTCGGTGTCCGTGGTCGTCATTGGGGCCTCGTTGCTGGGTCGATTCCGTGTGGTGCCGGACGCATGACACCGCTTTTAATAAATAATTTTATAAAAGTTTGTCGACGAGTGCAACTTTTATAAACATGCTTTATATAAGTTGTGTCGCGGAAATTCGTCTGATGGTGTGCGATGTCGCAAAAAGCGAACAAAAGATATCATTTCGTGGAATATCGGCAGCAAAACAAGGTTAAATGTAACAAATAGCAACAAATAAATACCAAAAACAAACACGAAACGCCGTCGTTTTTGTTCGTGTGCGTTTGCGCAGTGTATCACGTAGATTGTGACGTAGGCCACAGATGCGCAATAGCGAGCATGTGGATGGATGATCCGCCAGGTGATGGCGGCAACGACAACGGAATGAAACCACAGCTAGTCGAGGAGTATTCATGGCAGAAGCAACACAGGTCGAGGCGCCCGCCAAGCCGAGCCCCGAGGAGAAGCGCGCGGCGGCCGAAGCCGAGGTCGACGCCCTTGTCAAGAAGGGTCTCAAGGCCCTTGACGAGTTCGAGAAGCTCGATCAGAAGCAGGTCGACCGCATCGTCGCCAAGGCGTCCGTCGCGGCCCTGAACAAGCATCTGGTGCTCGCGAAGATGGCCGTCGATGAGACCGGCCGTGGTCTCGTCGAAGACAAGGCCACCAAGAACATCTTCGCCTGCGAGCACGTCACCCACTACATGGCCGGGCAGAAGACCGTCGGCCTGATCCGCGAGGACGAGGTCATGGGCATCGACGAGGTCGCCGAGCCGGTCGGCGTCGTCGCCGGTGTCACCCCGGTCACC
>OGOO01003125.1_pt1 | contig 11035 bp, 9 predicted proteins | sample 1552651 | NCBI WGS metagenome assembly OGOO01 (sample SAMEA2580118, study PRJEB22360) | human gut metagenome | biome: human gut; feature: human-associated habitat; material: faeces | place: Denmark | collected 2008/2010 | reverse complement strand
ACGCCCTGGCCGCCCAGGATCCGTCCACCCAGTCCCTGATCAAGTTCTACCGCGCAAATCGCGAGTTCTGACTCACGATTGGCGCGCCTGAAGCCGCGTGACGTGTGGCTGAACGAGATGCCCCATCCGTGTCTTGCGGATGGGGTATTTTTGATTATTGCTGTGCCGAAAGGCGGGACGCCGCATAATCCCGCTTTTCTTCAGGTCCAGCCGGAACGTCCGAAGGTAGCTGCGGACGTGCGCAATCGCAATATTTCCGGCGGATCGGCAACCCTTCGCAGGCAGACCTGCGGAGCGGAAGAACAGGCCGAGACGGCAATCGCAAGAACGCCGTACGAAGCCCTTACCTGTGCGCCGATATGCGGCGGCGACTCGAGGAAACACAATGGTTAACGCTATTGAGGCATTTGACGCCAAGCACCTGAAGCCGGCCGAGGAAATCCCGGCTTTCCGTCCCGGTGACACCGTTGAAGTCAACGTGAAGATCAAGGAAGGCAACAACTCCCGTCTGCAGGCTTTCACCGGCGTGGTGATCGCTCGTCAGGGCGGCGGCGTTCGTGAGACCTTCGTGGTCCGCAAGATCAGCTTCGGCACCGGTGTCGAGCGCCGCTTCCCGCTGCACTCCCCGGCCATCGATTCCATCAAGGTGGTCCGCAAGGGCCGCGTGCGTCGCGCCAAGCTGTACTACCTGCGCAACCTGCGCGGTAAGGCCGCTCGTATCGTCGAGCGCCGCGACAACTCCGAGAAGTGAGTTCGAATCGCAAATAAAGCGTGAAATCGGCTCTTCGGCAACCCGTCGAGGAGCCGATTTTCTATATTGGGCCGCTATGATAGGGGCCAGTGCGTGAAACCGGACGGTAAGGAATCCCATGAAGCATGCCAGAAGAAGAGTCGAAAGCGAGGAAAGCTTCGGCTTACGAGACACCCTGATCTGGTGCGGCATACCCATCGTCATCGTGCTGCTGGTACGCATGTTCCTGTTCGGCTTCTACGTGATTCCGTCCGGCTCCATGCTGAACACCATCGAACCGGGCGACCGGGTCATCACCAGCAAACTCACCCCCAAAGTCTTCAAGCTTCAGCGCGGCGACGTGGTGGTCTTCAAGGACCCTGACCATTGGCTGCAGCAGGAGAACAGCGGCCGATTCGGCGGCGACTACCTCATCAAACGACTTATCGGCCTGCCCGGTGACACCGTGGCCTGCGAGGGGCCCGGCAAGCCGGTCACGGTCAACGGCGTGGCCATCGACGAAACTTCGTACATCCGCTCCGGCGTGGACCCCAGCTCCTTCGCGTTCAGTGAAAAAGTGACTGCGGGACATGTGTTCGTCATGGGCGACAATCGCGCCAATTCCGCTGATTCCCGCTACCATCAGGACGATTCCTCGCACGGCCTCGTGCCGGTTTCCGACGTGGTCGGCGTCGGTCTGGTCAAGTATTGGCCGCTGAACCACATCAGCACGCTGGACGCGCATCACGACGTGTTCAGGGACGTGCCGGAAGGATCTGCCGACTGATGTCCGTTTCCATAGTGCCCACGCTGGATATGGAACGGGCGATCGCGGCCTCCGGCTACGACGTGATCGTCGGCTTCGACGAGGTCGGCCGCGGCTCGCTCGCCGGTCCCGTCATGGTCGGCGCCGCCGCAATCCGCACGTGCGACCTGGCCGGTTCGTCGCCGCTGCAAGTGCCCGACGGCGTGGCCGATTCCAAAATGCTGACGGAACACCGCCGCGAAGCCATATTCGAAGAGCTTAAATCGTGGTGCGCGTCCTGGGCGGTCGGCTCGGCCAGCAACACGGAAATCGACGATTGGGGCATCTCCTATGCGCTTGGCATCGCCGCATTGCGCGCACTCGGCCAAGCGGAGGAGAAACTCGGCATCGACGGCGATGGCATGCTTGACGGCAAGCCGGTGAAGGTCGGTGCGATCCTCGACGGACCGAACGACTACATCACCAAGGCGCTGAACACCTTCGACGCGCCGGACGTGCCGGTGCCAGCGGACGTCGCCACCAAAGTGAAAGGCGACCGGTACTGCGCCACCGTCGCCACCGCAGCCGTCATCGCCAAAGTCACGCGAGACCGGCTCATGGTCGAACTGGGAGCGCAACCCCAATATGAACCCTATGAATGGGCCCACAACAAGGGTTACGGTTCGGCCGCACACCGTGACGCCATCGCTGAATTCGGCCCCAGCGACCTGCACCGCCTCTCCTGGCATCTCGTCTGACATACGGCATCTCATCCGCAGTCCGCGATTACGCTAATCCTTGCGGATGATGCATGCCGGAAGGAAACCTGTAAGTTCATCCCGCCGTCTGATGGCCGGGACCAATCCGTTTCCGTACCGTAGGAAACATGGAATACATACTTCAGGCGACCGATCTGGTCATGGATTATTCGACCCAACAGGCTACACCGAACGCCACACACATGCTGGCGCTCAATCACGTGGATTTCGGCATCCAGGCAGGCGAAAGCATCGCGGTCATGGGACCGTCCGGTTCCGGCAAATCGACGTTACTGCACGCACTCGCCGGCATCATCACCCCGACAGCCGGCAATGTGATGTTTCGCGGTGCCAACCTGGCGCGGTTGAGCGACGCTGACCGCACCAAACTGCGCCGCAGCGCCTTCGGCTTCGTCTTCCAATCCGGACAACTGCTGCCGGAACTGCCGGCCATCGAAAACATCGCGTTGCCGATGATGCTGGGCGGCGCAAGCTACCAGCAGGCCACCGACACGGCCATGCTATGGCTGGAACGATTGAGATTGCGTCAGCTCGCGCAACAACGTCCCGGCGAAATGAGCGGCGGCCAGATGCAGCGCATCGCCATCGCACGTGCGCTCGCCGCGCAGCCGGCAGTCATCTTCGCCGATGAACCGACCGGCGCGCTCGACCAGACCACCGGCCACGAAATCATGAGCATTCTCATGCGGACCGCACGACAGACCGGCGCGGCCGTGGTCGTGGTGACGCACGATTCGAACGTGGCCGCATTCTGCGATGCCACCGTTACCATGCGTGACGGCAGGCTGAGCTCGCCGCAGCAATCCCAACCTACCGCCGGAGGCGCACGATGAACATGTTCCGATTATGGCGATTGTTCCACCGCTCCGGCACCCGCGGCACATCCAGCCGCACCTCTGCGCTGGCCATCGTTGCCTTCGCATCCGCCACCGCCGTCTTCCTAACCGTGCTCGGAGGCCTGCATGGCTTCATCTGGCGGGCCTCCGCCGACCACACGTTCGGTTGCATGATCAATTCCAACAGGTGCGCGCCCGGTACATACGAAACATGGTCCAAAACCCTGGCGCACGCCGACAAGCTCGTCGCCACGGTCGGCGACGGCCATTGGACGGCCGACCAGGCCACAGCCGTCATGAACACCTATTCCGACGGCTATGTGCTGCTCGCCGCATTCGCCAGTCTGCTACTCATCGTGCCGTTCGTGGCGCTCGCCGGCTCGGCGGCCCGTCTCGCGGCCTCCCGCAGGGACGCACGTCTCGCCGCACTGCGACTTGCGGGCGCCACCACCGCGCAGGTCACGAAACTCACCGCGCTCGATGCGGGTGGCCAGGCTCTGCTTGGCGCGCTGGTCGGCATGGCCGGCTACTTCGCGCTGATACCGGCGATCATGCTGCTCGACTTCCAAAACCAGCATTTCACCTTCGAACAGTTGTGGGTGGGACTGCCTGCTCTGGCGGCCGTGACCGTCGGAGTCACGCTGCTTGCCTTGGTCTCCGCGCTGGTCGCCCTACGCCGCGTGGCCATCACCCCGCTTGGCGTGACGCAACGTACCGGACAACCCATGCCATCCGCATGGCGCGCACTGATTTTCCTTGCCGTGTTGGCCGTAGGCTACCTGCTGCTCAACAGCGTCTCCGCATTCGCGCACTTGGGTCAGATGGTGGTCTACGCCATCATCTTCGGCGTCTTCTTCCTCGGTTTCGCCATGGTGAACGTCGTCGGTACCTGGGTGGTGGCGATGCGCGCCAGATCGCGTGCGAAACACCCGAAGGACGCGGCCACTATGATTGCCATGCGCCGTATCCTCGACAATCCCAAGCGTGCTTGGCGTAACGTGTCCGGTGTGGCGCTCGCTGTGTTCATCGCGGGGATGACGTCGGTGTGCGGATTGCTTGCCACCGGAATCGGAGGCAACCACGACCCGTTCGACCCATCTATGCTGTACATGCGCGATATAGCGATGGGTGGTTTCCTGACGCTCGCCTTTGCCGCGGTGCTCGCCGCCGTCAGTTCCGGCGTGATGCAGACGGGCAACGTCTACGACCAGGCCGACGAGTACCGCATGCTTGCGTTGGAAGGCACGGATGAGGCGACGCTCGACAAGGCACGCATGATGGAAGTGATCACCCCGCTCAACACGGTGATGGCCGTTTCGTTGGGGTGCTCGGTGTTGTTGCTGTTTCCGATTCTGGCAACGTCGTTGCTCAATCCGGCTTCGTTGCTTACGTTGGCCGCGGGAATCGGCTTGTGTTATGCGCTGATGGTGCTCGGAGGGTGTGCCGCGAATCATGCGGCGCACGGGCTCGGTCATGCCGGCTACCGTATGGACGATTGATGGCCTCGCCGCGGCGGTCGTGGATACCGCGGTGAGGACTGGCGAGGTCAGCCGAGGAGCACCGCGATGATTGCGATGAAAATCGGCGATGACAGCGTCGAGAACAGAATGCCGTCGCGTGCGAACGACAGACCCACGTTGTACCGCGCCGCGTAGTTGTAGACGTTCTGCCCGGTCGGCAATGCGGCGAGCACCACGCATGCGTACAGCGTGGCGCCACGGAAGCCCATCACGAAATACGACAGCAGGAACGCGATGATCGGCATCACGATGTTCTTCAGCACGGCCACCGTGAACACCGCCGGAATATTCGACTTGTCCTGCAGCGGCTTTGTGCCGTGCAAGGACATGCCGAACGCCATCAGAATCATCGGTACGGCGGAATTGCCGATCATGTTGATCGGGTCGTAAATGCAGCTCGGAATCACGAAAAAGCCGACTTTCGCGGAAATCGCGGACACGGCGATGCCCAGCAGCGAGCCGATGAGCAGCGGCTGATGCAACGGCTGTTTCAGAATCTCCTTCGCGGAGACCTTGCCTTTGGTGGTCACGTCGAGCACGGTCAGGCCGATCGGCGTGAACACCGCCTGCTGCATGACCAGAATCGGTGCGACAAGCGCCGGATTGCCCAGAATGTACGTGGCGATCGGCAGACCGATGTTGTTGGAATTGAGATACAGCGAATTCAGCGCGCCGATGGTGGCGTCCGCGGCCTTCATATGGAAGAACAGCCGATTGAGAATCAGAAAGACCACACCCACCAGCACGGCCGAGAAGAACGCCACGACGATGGAGGAGTGGAAGATCTCGAAGATCTTCTCCTTGGACAGGATGGCGAACATCAGGCACGGGCTCGACACGAAGAAGCTGAACCTGTTGAGCACCATCTGCGCGGTCGGCCCGCCGATGCGCATGCGCGCGGCCACATAGCCGGTGGCGATGACGATGCCGATGACGCAGAAACCTTCCATCGCGCTTAACAGACCCGGCATTGCACTCTCCTTTTCGCTGCGGCCGTTGCCTCGGACCGCTACCTAGTGTGTCACCAAGCGCACGACAGCATGGCCGACCGTCTCAAAAGCACGCCCGAAATGCGATTGTCACCGGCTTTTGCCGGATAATGGACGGCATGAACGAACTCACGATTGGATTTTCCGCTTCCGCCAGCAAACAGGAGCAGTTGAACGAGCTGATGAGGCAGATCATGGGCTGCTATTCCGTCAGCGACGACGAGGGCCCGCTGACGGACGCCGTCGAGGTGTTTTTGAAAAAACAGCCGCATCTGACGGTGCGCAGGCACGGCGACACATTGGTGGCATCCACCGATTTCGGCCGCGAGCGCCGCGTGATTCTTGCCGGCCATCTCGACACGGTGCCGGTGATCGACAATTTCCCGCCGAAATGGCTTCAGCCGGGCGATCCGCTGATTCGCGAGGACGTGGCGGCCGGTCATGAGCATGAGCGTGTGATCTGGGGTCGTGGCGCCACCGATATGAAGGGTTCCGACGCGGTCATGCTGTATCTGGCGGCCACGCTGACGGATGCGAAATACGATTTGACGTACGTGTTTTACGACCATGAGGAAGTCGCGGCCGAGAAGAACGGCCTGCGCAAGGTGGTTGAGTCGCATCCGGATTGGATTACCGGCGATTTCGCGATCATCGGCGAGCCGACCGATTGCGGCATCGAGGGCGGCTGCAACGGCACGATGCGATTCGACGTGATCACGCACGGCGTTGCCGCGCATTCGGCCCGCGCCTGGATGGGCAAGAACGCGATCCACGCGGCGGCCGAGGTTCTGAACCGTTTGAACGCACATGAGAACCGCGCCATCGAAGTGGATGGCCTGACCTATCAGGAGGGCCTGAACGCCACGCTGATTTCCGGCGGCAAGGGTACCAATGTGATTCCCGACGAGTGCCGTGTGCACGTCAACTACCGGTTCGCGCCGGACAAGTCGCTCGCCGAGGCGAAGGCGCTGATGATCGGCGCGGATGCGGGCGCGAAACTTGGCAACGGCGAGCATCAGGCCACTGGTGGCGTGTTCGAAGGCTTCGGCATCGAGATGAAGGACGAATCGCCGAGCGCACGTCCGGGCCTCAATTCGCCGCTTGCCCAATCGCTGGTATCGCTTGTCAAGGAACGTACCGGTCGTGACCCGCTTGCCAAGCTGGGTTGGACGGATGTGGCGCGTTTCGCGATTCTGGGCATTCCGGCCGTGAATCTCGGCGCGGGTAGCCCGCTGCTGGCTCACAAGCAGGACGAGCAGCTGCCGGAGACCGATCTGCTGCTCATGGCCGACCTGCTGGAGGACTGGCTGCGTTGAATCGCCGTTGAGTCGTTGCTGAGCTGCCGTTGAATCGCCGGTAATTCGCTGCCGCGGGCTTGCCGCAGAACCACTATTGGTCCACCGTTGAACCGCTGCTGAACCACTATGCCGGCGCACGTTCATTCACGGCGTGTCAACGCGAATCATTGGAAAACGGAGCGTGTAGGGGGAATAAATTTCCCGTCCTGTCACGCTCCGTTGTTTTTTGTGTCATACTTATAGACGGTGGTTCTGCAAGACCGCCGACGCATCCGATGGCGTTGATCCCCTCGTGTGAATGTTCTGTGAGTCGCGAGCGCAGGTGTCCGCCGTCGCATGATGAAGACTTTTGACGGAAGTTGCTTCCTACGGGCGCCATGATGCGCGGCCACGGTGAGAGCGTGGTGTGAGAACCGTTGGGGCTTGAGTGAAGGCGATGCGATTGCAGCGCGTTGCCGAGGAGCGTTGTGCCTACTACCAATGAGGGCCTCGATCAGGTCGAGGCTGTTGTGTCATCCGATAATTCAACCAATAATGCGGCAAGCAGTGCGGGTTCTGTGTCTGCCGATCCGGCTCCGCGCCGCCGTCGTGGAGGTCGCCGCGTGGTGCGTGGCGTAGGTGCCGCGGGCGCGTCTTTGGAGCTGAAGGTCGAGGAGCATGCCAAAGCCCCCTTGTTTGAGGAACCGAAGCTTGAGCCTGTCCAGCCTGCGCGTGATTCCGCCGATTTCAATGATGCCGATGACGCCGAGCCGTCGCGTCCGCGTCGTCGTCGCGTGACCCGTTACGATGACGACGATGAGATGCGTGACGAACGTCCGCGCCGTCGCCGTCGTTCCTCTGTGGACGTGCAGGACGAGGATGATCGCCCGTCGCGTCGCCGTCGCCGTATCAGCGACGAGCCGCGTGATGACCGTGACGATCGTGACGATTACGGCAATCGTGGCAATCGTGACGAATCATCCGAAGACCGTGCGCTCGACGCCGTCAGCGCGCTGCCGGAAGGCCATGAGACGCGTCATAATCCGCGTCCGATGACGTCGCTGCTGTTCCAGGAGCCGATTCTGCCGGCCGCCCCCGCGGGCCGCGGATCGTCCGACGATGACGATGCTGACGATACGGGCCGCAGAGGTTCGGACGATGCCCGTGACAGCCGTGATGACCGCGACGATGACCGTCCGACTCGTCGCCGCCGCCGTCGCAGCCACGACACGGCCGACACGGACCGCACGGACGCTTCGAATGACGGTCGCGGCCGTGATGATGGCAATGACCGCAACAACGACGCCGAAGACGATGAGCATGGCGATTCCCGCCGCTCCCGTCGTTCCCGTCGTCTGAACGCGCAGGAACGTCGTGCCGCTGCCGAAGTGGAGCAGATCGAGGAGGACCTAGTCCTCGATGGCATCACGTATGCGCCGATCGATGACGAGTCCCGCAATGGAAACGATGATGATGACGAGCAGCCGACGCGCACCCGTCGCCGCCGTCGCGGACGCGGCAACCATGAGGAAGCCGACGAGCAGCAGACCTCCGAACGCGAATCCCGTCGCCGTCATGAGGATGACGATGAGGAAGAGGGCACGGTGACCCGTCGCCGTCGCCGCCGCCGTGGAGGGTCGAAGGCCGAGGAATCGGACGAGACGATGTCCCGTCGCTCCCGCAAGCAGCAGTACATCGACGAAATCACCGACGTCGAAGGATCCACCCGTCTGGAAGCCAAGAAGCAGCGCCGCCGCGACAACCGTCGTGAACGCAGCCGTCAGAACCAGCTCATGGAGCAGGACTTCCTGGCCCGTCGCGAACACGTCGAGCGTCTGATGGTGGTGCGCGAACGTGAGCGCCACACTCAGATCTCCGTGATCGAAGACAATGTGCTCGTCGAGCATTACGTGTCCGACATCCAGGAAGTGGCCACCGTCGGCAACATCTATCTTGGCCGCGTGCAGAACGTGCTGCCGAGCATGGAGGCCGCGTTCGTGGACATCGGACAGGCCCGCAACGGCGTGCTGTACGCCGGCGAGGTGAACTGGGATTCCGCACGTCTGGAAGGCCAGCCGCGTCGTATCGAACTGGCGTTCAAGTCGGGCGATCCGGTGCTGGTGCAGGTAACCAAGGATCCGATCGGCCACAAGGGCGCAAGGCTTACCTCGCAGGTCACCTTGGCCGGCCGTTTCCTCGTGCTGGTGCCGTCCGGCGGCATGACCGGCGTGAGCCGCAAGCTGAGCGAGCGTGAGCGCGCCCGCCTGAAGAACATCGTGTCGAAGATCGCGCCGAAGGATATGGGCGTGATCATCCGAACCGCGGCCGAAGGCGCTTCCGAAGAGGCCATCACCAAGGATCTTGAGAACCTGGTGCGCCAGTGGGAACGCATCACCGCCAAGCGCGACGAGTTCCTGCACGGCAAGCGTCCGAAGCTGCTGCAAGGCGAGCCGGACGTGGCCATCCGCGTGGTGCGCGACATCTTCAACGACGACTTCTCCAAGATGATCGTTGAAGGCGACCGCGTGTACGAGCGTATCGAGGAATACCTCGACACGATGGCCCCCGACCTGAAAGACAAGCTCGAGAAGTGGGATCCGGCCGAACATGACGGCAAGGACGTGTTCGACAAGTGGCAGATCGACTCCCAGTTGCGTAAGGGCATGGAACGTCAGGTCTACCTGCCGTCCGGCGGTTCGATCGTCATCGACCGCACCGAGGCCATGACCACCATCGACGTGAACACGGGCCGTTTCATCGGCCGCGGCAAGAGCCTCGAGGAAACGGTGACCCGTTGCAACCTCGAAGCGGCCGAAGAGATCGCGCGACAGCTTCGTCTGCGCGACATCGGCGGCATGGTGATGATCGACTTCGTCGACATGGTCATGCCGGCCAACAGGGATTTGGTGCTCCGCCGACTGGTGGAGTGCCTGGCGCGCGACCGCACCAAGCATCAGGTGGCCGAAGTCACCTCGCTGGGACTGGTGCAGATGACGCGCAAGCGCATCGGCCAGGGTCTGGTGGAGGCGTTCTCCGAGGAATGCCCGACCTGCAAGGGCCGCGGCTTCATCCTCCATGACGAACCGACCGTTTCGGCGGATTACGACGATCCGTACGCCCTGAAGGGCGGCGATCCGTTCGTCAAGACCAACAAGCATGGCCATGGCACGGACGTGCAGGTGCCGAAGGGCTCCTCGCCGGACGTGAAAGCCAAACTCGCGCAGATCGCGGCGGCAGCCGTGGCCGCCAACAATGCGGACCTGGGCGAGGAAGAACAAGAAGAATAAAGGAAAATCCCGGTATGTCAACTTGACACGCCGGGAGCAGACTTGCGGTTGTACGCGGGTATGTGTAGATTAGATTGTTGGTGTCTGGCCGCGAGGCTCGAACGTGCCGGGCAGTAAGCTTTCCAAGTTAATAAAGGAACGGATATGTACGCTATTGTGAAGGCCGGCGGCCATCAGGAAAAGGTCGAGGTCGGTGACGTCATCCTCGTCAACCGTCTCGACGCCAAGAAGGGCGACACCGTGGAATTCCCGGTCGCTCTCGTTGTGGATGGTGACAAGGTCACCGTCAACGCCAAGGATCTCGCCAACATCAGTGTCAAGGCTGAGGTTGTCAACGATGAGGCCAAGGGCCCGAAGATCAGCATCATGAAGTACAAGAACAAGACCGGCGTTGCTCGTCGCAAGGGCCATCGCCAGCAGCTGACTCTCGTCAAGATCACGGCGATCGCCTGATTCGCGTAGGGTTAGAGTCAAGGACCGAAAGGAACAGACATGGCACATAAGAAGGGCGCGTCCAGCTCGCGCAACGGTCGCGATTCAAACGCGCAATACCTCGGTGTGAAGAAGTTCGGCGGCGAAGCCGTCGTGGCCGGCAACATCATCGTTCGTCAGCGTGGCACCAAGTTCCACCCGGGCGAGAACGTCGGCATGGGCAAGGACCACACCCTGTTCGCCCTCAAGGACGGCAGTGTGAAGTTCGGCGTGCGTCGTGACCGCAAGGTCGTCGACGTGATTGCCGCCTGAGACACGCGCAAATAACGCTTTTTGATGAAAGACCGCGCCCGTTATGGACGCGGTCTTTCTGCTATGTAAGGTAGATACATGAGTGATTTTGTGGATCGAGTGACCGTCCATGTCAAGGGCGGCGACGG